>Ga0172363_10002198_pt1 | contig 15731 bp, 8 predicted proteins | sample LakKivs2_kivu2a2_FD_114541 | JGI IMG/M metagenome (GOLD analysis project Ga0172363, IMG submission 114541) | Sediment microbial communities from Lake Kivu, Rwanda - Sediment s2_kivu2a2 | ecosystem: Environmental > Aquatic > Freshwater > Lake > Sediment | place: Rwanda: Western Province, Lake... | reverse complement strand
TAATGGCCGCCTGAGGCGAGTGCGGCGCGGAAGGCGTCGTTCAGCGGCTGGATGCGGGTGGCGTCGATGCGGGTGAATCCATAGATGTCGCGCGCGGCGATATCTAGCGCGCGGCCGTAGCCGGTGAGGCGTGCGGCGTCCCAGTACGGCTCCACGAGCTTCCAGCGCTCCATCAGCGGGCGCTTGACGTCGCGGGCGACGGCAAGCTCGTCCGGCGTCAGCCCGGCCGAGACCAGATCGCAACTGAAATAGTGCGTCAGGTATTCGGACAGCACGTCGGCCGTCTTGTCGCGCGATTCCTCGCGGGCGTGCATGTGCTCGTGCGTATCGACGATCTGGAGGCCGAAGATGAATTCGCGTAAGGTTTCGTATGCGTTGTTCATGGAAGCATTGAACTCCTGTGATGGTGCTCCGGCGCCACGGACGAACACGGACAAACACGGACGTACACGGACCATGCACATGGGACCTGCCTCCCGTGGCCTATCGTCTGTGGCCTGTCGCCTGTCGCCTGTCGCCTGTCGCCTATCGCCTGCAGCCTGTATTTTACAATCTTTCACCTGATTTGTCGAATAAAATCTTGACTGGCCGCACCCGGAACGTAAACTATAATTCCTTGTCTTGCGGCTTGGCCGCGAGCGTCGCGATCACACGAGGTCCGTATCCCATGACTGCACGGTCGTTCGTCATCGGCCTGATTCTGCTCATCATCGTGGGCATCACGATCGCGTACACGGATCACGCGGCCCAGCTCACGCTGCCCACGGGCGCCAACCATCTTCCCACGGTGGTGATCGGAATCGTCATTCTGTTCGCGCTTTTCATCAACCCGCTGATCCGGCTGGTCGAGCCGCGATGGGTGTTCACGCAAGGCGAGATGGTGGTGATCTGGTGCATGCTGGCGGCGGGGGTGGGCGTGCCGGCCTTCGGGCTGATGCACTACCTGCTGCCCTTCCTCGTCGGCCCGTTCTACTTCTCCAGCCAGGGCGGCAAGTGGAGCAATGCCTTCTACGAGCACGTCCCCGATTGGCTTGTGCCCTCGAAGGACCCCAACAGCAGCGTGGTGACGCTGTTCTACGAGAAGATCAAGGTCTCGGACGATGCGCCGTTCGCGCTGGCGCGGGCGATCCCGTGGCAGGCGTGGATTCCGCCGTTCATCGGATGGGGCGTCGCGTTCATGGCGTTCTTCGTCATGATGTTCTGCGTCACGGCGATCATCCGCAAGCAATGGGTGGAGCACGAGCGGCTGTCGTTCCCGCTGGCCCAGATTCCGCTGGAAATCTCGCGCGATCCCGAGCCGGGCAGGTTCTTCAACGTGCTGTTCCGCAGCCCCGCGACGTGGGTCGGCGCCGCCATCCCCGTCGGCTTCTGGACGCTCTACACCATTCATACCTACGTGCCGTGGTTCCCGTTCATCAACGACGTGAACTGGTCGCTGCACGGGCTCTTCTACTCGATGTTGCCGGGCTGGCACGGCTACTTCGGTCTGAACATGATGGCGATCGGCGTGGCCTTCCTGCTGTCGACGGAAGTATCGCTGTCGCTGTGGCTGTTTCACGCGCTGGCGAACGTTCAGCGAATCACGCGGCTGAAGTTCGGCGTGTCGGGCGAGGAGTTCCAGACGCACCAGCAGGTGGGCGGGTTCATCGCATTCGCCGCCGTGGCCTTGTGGACGATGCGGCACCATTTGGCGAACGTCCTTCGCAAGGCGTTTCTGGACGCTCCCGACGTGGATGACTCGGATGAAGGGCTGCCCTACCGCGTGGCCATGATCGGGCTGCTCGCGTCGGGGGCCGTCACCATCGGCTGGCTGTGGATGCTGGGCTGCCATCCCCTCGTGGCGCTGCTCTTCCTCATCTGCGGCATCATGGTGCTGCTGGTGCTGTCGCGTTTCATCGCCCAGTGCGGGCTGATCTTCGTGCAGACCACGCTGCCGGCCGGGCCGCTCAGCATCGTGCAGGGTTTCCTGGGCGACAAGGCGATCGGGGCGGGCGGGCTGACCGCCGTCACCTTCTACCAGGCCCCCATCTACGGCGACCCCCGCGAGGTGATGCTGCCGTCGCTGATCAACAACACCAAGGTGGCCGAGAAGCGGCTGACCATGCGCTCGCTGTTCATCGCCATGATCATCGGCGTCGTCCTGATGTATCCCGTCTCCTACTTCAGCCAGATCTACACGCAATACAAGTTCGGCATCGGCAAGGACACCTATGCGGGCGAGTACTACCCCAAGGTCGCGTGCGACCGGCTCTCGACGGCCGTGGAATCGATTCGCACGGAATCCGCTCTCAGCAAGCCGCTGAACGTGGGTTGGTTCGGCGGCCGGCACATGGCCGTCGGCGGCGGCTTGTTCATCATCATCCATTTTCTGCGCAGCAGGTTCCACTGGTGGTTCATCCATCCGGTGGGCATCCTGACGGCGCAGACCTTCCCGATGGATTGCCTGTGGCTGATGACGTTCATAGGGTGGGCATGCAAGGCGCTGGCCCAGAAGTACGCGCGCGGCGCGCTGATGACGCACGTCCGCCGCGTGTTCCTGGGGCTGATCATCGGCGACGCCGCGATGACCGTGGTGCGGCTCGTGCTGCAGCTCGCGGCAATGTAGGATGGCCTTGGGCTTTGGGCTTTGGGCCATGCTGGCCGTCCATCCTGTCCATCTTGTCCATCCTGTCCATCAGGTCCACCAGCCGTTCCGCGGCTTCGATGGACAGGATGGACAAGATGGACAGGATGGACGGTAAACGACAGCCTGCAGCCTTTCTTCAGGAGATCACTATGGCAGAATGCAGCTCACAATCTTCGGTGTGCGGATTTCATCACGTGGCGCTGCGCGCGGCCGACTTCGACGCTTCGATTGCGTTCTACACGGAGGTGCTGGGCTTCCGCGCAGGCACAGCGTGGGGGGAAGGCAACGGCCGCGCGATAATGCTTGACGCCGGCAACGGCAACTTCATCGAGGTCTTCGCCGGCGGCACGCCCGGCCCCAAGCCCGAGGGCGCGTTGCTTCACCTCGCCTTGAGCGCCAACGACGTCGACGGCACCTTCGCCCGCGCGCGCGACGCCGGGGCACCCGTCGTCATGGAACCCGCCACCGTCAACGTCGACTCCAAACCCAAGCCGATGTCGATCCGCCTCGCGTTCTTCAAGGGACCGGACGGGGAGGTGATCGAGCTGTTCAAGCTGGCAGGCTAACCAACGTCTATGGCAGAAGCCATGTAGGGGCGGACTTCCGCCAGTCGAGTCTTCGAGACCGGCGGAATCGTCCGCCCACCTGACCGATGTCCTGTACGGCAGCTTCAGCCTTCGCGCGTTAGGGCGGACGATTGGCTCGAAGACTCGCCAAGTCCGCCCCTACGGAAATCACCCCGACCTGCGGATCGCCGGCACCCCCGTCGTCCCCGCTTCCGGCAGCCTGATTTCATCCCTGATTCCCTTGCCCGTCACCGTGATCGTCCTGCCGTCGCCGCCGAGCTTCGCATTGATGCCGAGATCATCGATCTGCGGCACGAGCAGCGCCAGGTACGGCCTGCCAATTTCATTCCGCACGCCGAAGCTCCACAGGGGGCCGAACCGCTCGTTCTCGACCACCTGCGGGGCTTGCGGGAGGAGGAACCTGATGAGCAGATGCGGCTTGCCGGGCGCGCCGGCTCGGAAGACGCCCCCGCCCTCGTCGCTCACCGGCAGCCGCGGGTGCAGCCAGAAGGTCGACGGCCCATGGGATTCCTCAAACACGTCCCACACCACGAAATAGTCGGGCTTCACGAAGAGGTAGTGCCGCACGTGCTTCGTCGTCGGCACCGGCAGCATCACCTTGTAGCTCAGCTTGCGCAGGGGGCGCAGATTCGCATTCACGATGCGAACCGCGCACCAATCGAATGCGTCGCCCATGTGCACGATGAGCGGGTCCGGGGCGCGCTCGAGGCCGGTGTACCCGCTTGACATCCACTTGTCTTCCGAGTAGACCACCGTGTTGTGCAGCCAGGTGTCGGCCCCGCCCATGTTGTTGCCGGCATTGTCGCTGGTGTGGTAGCCGTGCTCGCCCAGCAGCACCGAGTCCCACGCGGCAAGGTGCAGGTTGCCCTGGTCGAAATCCATGTGATGCGTGGCCTTTCCGGCTCGGAACAGGCACCACACCGGCGAGCCGTCCTTGCGAACGGCTTTCGAGATCATGCCCATGCTCACGCGGTGGGTGCTGCCGGTCTGCACCGAGCCGGCGCCGCTGGCCGACGCGATTGACGGGTCGATCGCGGCCACGGTAAGGACCGGGTGCGTGTGCAGCGGGATGGGCTTGCCCGCCAATCGCCAAGCGCGCATGCACGCCGCTGCCAAGCCGGGATCGGATTCCCTGTAGATCGACGCGCCGAGGGTGTACTCGCCTCGCTGCTCCTGCTCGTGGCCGTGCCCGCCGGAGTTGCCGTCGGCCGGATGAATCGCACGCTTCGCCAGCGACCAGTCGGCATACAGCGTGTGGATCGACCCGTAACGGCCCGCGCACGGACCCGTCAGCGGCTCGAGGCTGTCCGACAGCGGCGGCATCTGGATTTCCACCGAATGCCGGAACATGCCCTTCACGCGCTCCTCGGCGAAGTAGTCGCGCACGCCCTTCCACCACAGCGGGTACAGGAACAGAATCCGCTCGCTGAACTCGTGCGTGTTGTAGTTCACCGACTCGTGGTAGGTGCCGTCGTGCTCGTAGAAGGTCTGGTGGAAGCGATCGGTCTGCTGCATGGCCCACTGTCGCCACGCCCGGTGCATCGGGTGCTTCTCGAACAGCTCCGCCATCACGCCGACGGTGCTCATGAATTCGGACGCGAAGTTGGGCGGGACGGGGCAATCGCCCATGTCGTCCTTCAGGGCGTTGGCGATTTCTTCCTCCGGCTCGGCATTGGGCCAGAAATCACCGTAGTTGCAGTAGTCGGGGTCGGAGAACATGTATCCGCCGACTGCGAGGAAGGCCTTGCGGACGGTGCAATACGGCTGTTCGTCGATCAGGTTGAGCGCCCAGAGCGCGTCGAGGTCGTATGCGAGGCGCTTCATTGTGCGTCCATCGAAGATGATCAGGCGTTCGTAGCCGCCGTCGGCGATTTCCGACAGCATCTTGTGAGCCGAGCCGAGGATCGCCGGCACGGCCGCCCGCATTCCGTCGGCATCGTTCCGAGCAAGCGCCACGGCCAACTGGCCGGAATAGCCTTTCTGCTCCTGCTTGACGTACGCATCGAACGCCTGGCCGATCGACGGATCGAGCGCCAGGCGGGCGCGGAACGTGTCCAGATCCTGCTGGCGGACCAGGTTGGGCGCGTGATCGTCGACCGGCGGGTTCAGCTCCCAGCTCCGCACTTTCGCGAGCGCGAGATCGGAGAGCTGCACCTTGCGGCGGTTCAACAGGCAGCGCACGTCCTTCACGTCGATGCCCGACTCCGCCTTCGTGCTGAGCAGCAGGCCATAGAGCCGGCGGCCCTGCTTGAGCGGGAACCGCAGGAGGTGGCCGCGGTCGTCGTCTTCGACAAGCTGCACGCGCATCAGCCCGCGCCGCCGCCACAGGCTGCCGTGCGCCGAGAAGATGCCCACGAAGCGATCGTCCCCCGCCGAGAAGCCCACCCAGCACAGGTTCCACTGGTTCCAGTAGCCGATATGGCTGAGGTGCTGCAGGATTCGGCGGCCGTGACCGCGAACGACTGTTCCCTGCGATTCGTAGTGCAGCGGCCGCATGGGGCCTTTCCCCTCCCCCCCGCCCCACACGTAGCTCTGCGCTTTCTGCGCACCATAGGGAAACCACTCAACGGCCGCGTCGGTCGATTCGTTCATGTCTTCCACGACCTGAATGACGTCGGACCCCGCGGCCCACCGGGCTCGGAAGGTGAACGCGGCGTCGCTGCCCCAGCGGCAGGTCGTCTGCCATTGCACGCAGCACGCTCCCAGCGATTCGATCTCGGTTTGCACGGCCCCGCGGCAGATCGTGCCGACGATCGAGCTCTCGCCGAACCATTCGCCCCCGTCGATCCTGATGGCATCGATCGGGCCCGGCAGCGGCTGTTCGTATTGGCCATCGGCGGGCAGCCGCACCGCGAACCGGCCATTGACGATGACCGGTCGGCCGCCGTCGTGCTCGACGCGGATCGTTGTTTGCGGCGCCGGCGATTCGGCCGGCTCAAGGCGCAGCTCCGCCCCCGGCGGCATATCGAGCAGCACCACGTCGGTCTGCTCCGCCTTCACGCGGTCGAATGGCAACGCCGGCACCCGCTGCATCGGGAACACCGTCCCGCCGGCCACGTCGCGCAGCGCGGTCGCATGGTCCGCGGACGTCCCGTCCGCCTTCACCGGCACCAGAACCTTCTGATACGTCACACCGAGCTGCTCTTTGATCATTTCCATGTTCATTTCACCGAGACTTCCAGTCCTTCGGGATCAAGAATGACGTTTATGCTTGCATGAAAGTTGAGTGGATTACGAACGAACCCGAGGTATTCGCTGAGGCTGGCGGCGCAGTTGACGCTATTGTGCGCTAGCACGATGCTGCCGGCGTGCATGCGGCCGTAGCAGCCGCGCAGGATATCGAGGTAGACGCCTTTGCCGCGCTCGTCGGTGCCGTCGGCGTCGAGATACAGCAAGTTCACCGGCTCCTGGTATTCGGCCACGAAGGGCACGGCATTGGCGGCGACGACCCGCGCGGCGCCGGTCGGATCGATCCGGCGGACGTTCCGCTCGGCACGCGCGGCCTCGCCGGCCACGATCTCGATCCCGACCAGATCGCGCGCGGCGTAACACGCCCCCGGTCCGACGGCCGCACCGGCATTCGAGATGAACGTGTTCCCGCAGAAGCATCCGGCGGCGATCATCACGGGCGGCCGGGCGACGGCGTTGATCGCGTAGAGCAGCCGCTGCATCCGCGGCGAGATAGCAGTCCACGGAATCTCGAAGAGCTCGGCCACGGCTGCGCGGTGGGCCAGCATCTTCTCGCCGTCGTACTGGGTATGCGGGATGATGCCGGCTCCCCGCAGTGCATCGAGGGCATCACCGACGATGGCGATCTCCTGCTCCAGCGGCTCGATCGCGCGGTGCGGCTTGCCGTAGTCCATCCGGTAGCTGGCCCAGTCGGCGGTGCGGAACTCGTTTGGCACTATGCAACTCCCGAGTGAGGGAAATGAGCGTTTCAGAAGCCGGGAAACCGCTTCCCGATTCCGTGCAACAGGAAGATGATTCTACCGAAGGATGCTGGTGGTTTCAATGGGGAATGCGACGCCGCCTTCGGGATATGCGGATTTCACCACCAAGCGCCGGCGTGCGTTGGTGGCTACCCGAGCGGGCTATCACCGTTGTGCCGTGCCAGGCACAATGAGAACTGGCGTGAAGACCGGGAAGTCAGGGATGGAGTGACGCAGGCCTGTCGGCGAGATCGCACGAAGCGTGGCAATCGGCAACGTGCCTCGTGATGGCGGCCGTGCCGCATCCGTCGGCGCACGCCTTCTCGGTTGCCAGCAGACGCTTGTACTCTCGAAGCAGGTCGTTCGCGACGCGGTCCCACGAGAATCGCTCGACCACTCGCCTGCGCGCGGCACCGCCGATTGATTGCCCCTCCGATGGATGCGACAGCAGCCGGCAGATGGCTTGCGCCATGGCGGCCGGATCGCCGGGGGGCGTCAGCAGGCCGGTCGTGCCGTCCCTGATCAGCTCGGGCGTTCCCCCAACGTTCGTTGCCACCACCGGCACGCCGCAAGCCATCGCTTCGAGGACTGAGAGCGACAATCCCTCGGTATAGGATGCGTTCACAAACACGTCCGCTTCCTGATAGCACATGGGCAACTCATCGTGCGAAACGGCGTCGTCGAAGTGCACCCTGTCGCGGATCGCAGGTGTGATGAGAGAAGACAGGTAATCCCGGTAGCTGCCGGTGCAAGCTTCCTTCAGCCTCGTGCACTGGTCCTGGTCTGCCAGTGTGCGCACGAATTCGGCCGGCGCGGAATGGTAGGGGCCAATGATTCGCAGCTCGGCCGGATGCCGCCGGGCAACCTCGCTGAAGGCTTCCAGCAGCACGTGCACGCCCTTCTCCGGCGACAGGCGGCCGACGTACAGAATCCGCCGGGGAACCTCCGCCGCCGCGCGCGGCCTGCCCGGGTGGAATCGCTCAATATCCACTCCGTTCAGCACCGTGCGGAATTTCCCCGCAAACTCCGGATACCCTGCACGATCCTTCTTCGTGTTGAATTCGCTGCACGTGATGATCTCGTCGGCCTCATCCAGCCGGCGAACGACAACCTCCGGGGAGAGATAAGTCAGAACGTCGCAGTGCATGTGCAGCACGATCTTCGCGTGAGGATTGAACGCCCGAATGATCGGCACAAACTGCGAGTCGTTGTGCACGTGAACGACGTCCGCCTTCTCGCGCCGGATGTCGATGGCCACCCTCGCGCAGTACCAGGGAAAGTAGAGGGCCGACGCATACGATGGAAACGACGACTGCCACAGTCGCAGCGCGAGCTTCAGCATCTTCATGATCCGGATGTCGATGCCGGTCCACTTGTAGACGTAGCGAACGCTGTCGCTGCGCACCTCTCGTTGGCGAGCCCATTCGCAGGGTGAGAAGACGATGACCTCGCACGATTCGGCCAGGCGCCGCGCAACTTCATACGTGCCGATGGCAATGGAACCGCACTGCACCGGGGGGACGATCAGGTCCAACGGCTGGCCGACGACTGCTATCTTCATTCGCCTCCTCCATGCTCCAAACAATCCTGGCCATTGCCTCTGCCGTCGTGCGCCGACACCGTGAGCAGCCTTCCGGCAAACTTGATGGGGTGGGAAACCTGGATGCAGTGCCGGATGACCGCTGGTGAAGCCGGCAGCGCTGCGAGGAACCGGCAGTGACATCCGCCCCAGGCGCAGCGACCGAAGGTACGAATCGCCCTCTGGCGGGCGATCACATTTCTTGAAACAATCCGTGTGCCGCGGAGTTCCGGAATCTTCGGGATGAGCCGGTGCGGGTTTGCACCACACGCTACCTCTCGCCACCGCCGTGCGCCGGCGGAGCGATGATCCGTAGCCAGAAGGCGGTCCGCCCCTATTCCCCCGCTTCCCCTCCCCAAACTTGGGGAGGGGAAGCGGGGGTGGGGGTGAGGCACTGCGTAATCTGGCTACGGATCATGACGGCTGCGGCAGCCGCACTCCACCGCGATGAACCCGGTGGTGAGAAAACACGAAACACGTGGTTGTGACTGTACAGGCGGCGGGTGACCTATTGCCGCTCTGTAATCCTGCTACAGTCTCAGTATATCACATCTGGCTTCCCGTGTTCAATGGAATCCTGGTCTGGAAATGGTCAAGAAATGGCGATGGCGATCGTAGGGGCGAACCTTTGTGTTCGCCCTTGCCGGACAGCGGCAGTCGTGCATCCCGACGAGGGGCGAACACAAAGGTTCGCCCCTACCGCTGCACCACTCGCGGCGCGGAGGAAAGGGGGCATCGTCGCCTCACCGCGTCTGCAGCAGATGCGGCGTCGGCAGGATTTCGGCAGTGTGAAGATCGGCGGCGGGCCGGGCACCCCTCTGCCGGATGACGCGTGCGGGCACGCCGACTGCGACGGAGTTCGGCGGGAGGTCGCGCGACACCACGGCCCCGGCTCCGATCACGCAGCCGTCGCCGATTGTCACGCCGTCCAGCACGGTCACACGGGCGCCGAGCCAGCAGTTGTCGCCGATGGTGATGCCGCGGGCGGTTTGGCCCTGCTTGCGGATCGGCACGCCGGGGTCGTCAAATCGGTGGCTGGCCGCCACGATCACGCACATCGGCGCGATCAGGCAGTCGCGGCCGATCCTTACGCCGCCGGTGCCGTAGATGATGCAGAAGCGGTTGATGGTGGTGCGGGCGCCGATGCTGATCCCCTTGCCGCCCTGGGTGATAAGCTGCGTCCCATACTGGAGGATCGCGCGGTCGCCCAGCTCGATGCGCGAGCGGCCGGGGGCATCGAGCAGGCAATCCTTGTCGATGAGGATGTCATGCCCTAATCGCAGATTCCGCGCGTGCCACGTCTTCACTGTCGAATGGAACGAGATGTCCGCCCCGCGCACGACTAGCATGACCAGCCGGTAGACGATCCCCGCGGGGAAGTCGGCGAGCCGAAACAGCTTGCAGCAGATTCGTTTCAGGCGGAACACGTGTGGTAGTATCGGCAGAACCGGAACGGAGTGCATGCGAAAATCACGATGCAGAATGAAGCCCAATCCCGACTTCATTTTCCCGTTGAGCCGAGCTGTCCAATCCTGTATCATAGGGGCAACAGGCGCACACGCTGCAGCCCGATGGAAATCAGAAATCGGAATTCAGAGTTCAGGACGCGGGCATAGGGGCCTTCTGTTCTGAATTCTGACTTCCAGTGCCCGAGGAGCATGGCAAGTAGAATGTGTAAAATGTCGAACGCACCGCAATTGAAGGCAGTGATCTTCGATCTTGACGGCGTGCTGGTGGATACCTCGCGCTTCCACGGCCAGGCGTGGGGCGAGCTTGTGCGGAGTCTGGGACACGAACCGCCGGATGATCTGGAGGAGCGCGTCCGCGGGATTTCCCGGCTCGCCTCGCTCAAGATCGCCCTCGGCACGCATGCCGCCAAATACTCCGATGCCGAGCTCGAGCAGCTCGCTGCCCGGAAGAACGACCACTACCTGAGGCTCATCACGAGAATCTCGCCCGCCGATCTGTATCCTGGAGCGGGCGAGCTGTTCGACAGCCTTCAGCAGGCGGGCATCAGGATCGCCCTCGGCTCCGCCAGCAAGAACGCCCGCCCCGTGCTCGACAGCCTCGGGATCACCGCCCGGTTCGACGCCATCGCCGACGGCTTCCGTTACAAGCACGGGAAGCCGCATCCCGACGTCTTCGTCACCGCCGCCCGCATGCTCGGCTTCTCGCCCGGCGAGTGCATCGTTGTGGAGGACGCCGCCGCCGGCATCACCGCCGCGCTCGACGGCGGATTCGTCACGGTCGGCATCGGGAACTATCAGTCGCTCAAGCACGCCCACCACTACGTCCGCAGCCTCGCGGAGGTCGATGCCGGCTCGCTCCGCCGGCTGCACGCGCGGTTTGCACCTGACAACTGGACCGTGCGGCGCGACGGCCTGACTGACCACGAAGACGCCTGCCACACGATTTTCTGCACCGGAAATGGGCGGCTTGGCGTCCGCGGCAAACTCGCCGAGCTGCCTGTTGGCGGGGAGCAGGGGATCTACCTCGCCGGATTCTACGACCAATTTCGCCGGCCCCCGCAGAACGTCGACAAGTGGTCTCCGTTCATGAAATATTGGGGCGTCGCCGAGCTGGCCGTCGGCGAGCAGATCGAGTCCTGCATCGTCAACTGCCCCAACTTCCTCGACACCGAATGGAGCATCGACGGCGAGCGGATCGACTTCGTCACCGGCACGCTCGAGTCGCTGCATCGCTCGCTCGACCTCCGCACCGGAATGCTCACCGCTGAAGCACGGTGGACGTCGCCATCGGGCCGCGAGCTGCGCTTCGTCCAGCGCCGATTCGCCGACATGGCGAACACCGCCCGCGTCTTCGTTCAATATGAGATCGAGCCGCTCAACTTCAGCGGCAAACTCGAGCTCCGCGCCGGCATCAACACCGACACTGCCAACGGCTCGGAGCTCGGCCCGCAGCGCCTCTACGATCGTAACCACGCCGAAGAAGCCGGGCCGAACGGCGTCGCCCTGCTCGTCAGGGGCAAGGCCGTCGGCATGCAGGCCGCCTTCGCCGCCGGCATCAGGATCGTCGACCGCCCCGCCACCGCCTACTCCACCCTGATCACCGACTCCGGCGCATACGTCACTGCTGCTGCCGATCTCGTGCAGGACAAGCTCCTGTATGTGGAGCGATGCGCGGCGGCGGCGACCGATAGGATCGAAGGCCAGCCGCTGCCAGCCGTCGTGGCCGCCGTCAAGGAGGCAATCGCCACGCCCTTCAACGAAGCTCGCATCGAGTCCGCCGCACGGTGGAGCCAGCTCTGGAACAGCTCCGATGTGATCATCGAAGGCGACGCCGCGAACCAGCTCGGCATCCGTTACAGCATCTTCCAGCTCCTCATTGCCGGCTCCGCCGACGATCCGGGCGTCTCGATCCCGGCCAAGGGCCTCACGGCCGAAGGCTATCGTGGGATGGTCTTCTGGGATACCGACATTCACATGACGCCGTTCTTCGACCTCACGCAGCCGCAGATTGCGCGCAGCCTCGCGATGTTCCGGTTCAACACGCTCGCCGGCGCCCGCCGCAAGGCCGCCCGATACGGTTTCCGCGGGGCCAGCTATCCCTGGGAGACCGGCGTGACCGGCGAGGAAGAATGCGAGAAATGGCTCAAGCTCATCACCCACCAGTCGCACATCACCGCCGACGTCGCCCTCGCGTTGCAGCAGTACGTCGATTGCACGGGCGACGTCGAGTTCTACGAGAACTGCGCCACGGAGGTGCTGATCGAGGCCGGCCGGTTCTGGCTGAGCAAGTGCGTGCCCGACGGCGAGCAGTTTTCGATTCACGACGCAGGCGGCCCCGACGAGTTCCACGTCGTCTGCAACGACAGCGCCTACGTGAACCATCTGGCCCGCCACAACCTGCTGCTCGCCGACCGCGCGGTCCGGCACCTCCGGGAGCACGCCCCCACGAAGCTCGCCGAGATCAGGCGCAGGACCGGCGTCAGCGATGACGAGCTGCAATCATTCCCCGCATACGCTGCCCGCATCAAGACGATGGAGCGCCCCGGCGGCCTGCTCGAGCAGTGCGACGGATTCTTCGGCCTCCGCGACGAGATCATCCACAACGCCTGGATTTCCGACCCGTTCAACACGCAGACCGTCAAGCAGGCGGACGTGCTGATGCTGCTGTATCTGCTGCCCGATCAGTGGCCGGCGGAGGCCGTTCGCGCGAACTGGGACTACTACGAGCCGCGGACCGTCCACCAGTCTTCCCTCAGCCACGCCGCCCACGGGATCATCGCCGCCGAGCTTGGCCTCCTCGACAAGGCGGAGCACTACATCCGGCAGTCGCTGGGAATGGACCTCTACGACGAGATGGGCAACGCCGCCCACGGCGCCCACATGGCCGCACATGGCATGAACTGGTCGGCCATCATCCGCGGCTACGGGGGGGCGCGCCCGCGCGGCGATCGATTCCTCATCCAGCCGCGGCTCCCGAAAGCGTGGACGCGCCTCGCCTTCAACCTCAAGTGGCGCGGAGCCGACTTCGCCGTCGACATCACTCCCGGCAACGTGACCGTCAGAAACAGCGCAGCCGCGGCCGCCGCGTTGCCCCTGCGCCTCTGCGGCCGTGATTGCGTGCTGAATCCCGGAGCATCGGTCGAGGCAACCGCGTGAACCGCTACCTTGATTCGGCGCGGCACGCCCGTTATGATAATCCGCAATTGATTTTCGCCCTGCTTCCCGGCGAGTTCCGGAAAAACAATGTCTGACCAAACCGCCGCCGAAACGACTCCGGCGCCCGCAAACGTCGAGCGACGCAGCGGCCTCGGCGTGCTGCTGTTCGTCTCGATCTGTTTCGGGCTGTCGTTCGGAATCTACGAGACGCTTCTCCCGCTCTACTGGCAATCGCGGGGGATGGAGCTCCGTACGATGGGCTGGATCTGGGCGGTGTCCGCCGCCAGCGTGTTCGTCCTGCGCGTGCACGTCGGGCGGCTGTCCGACCGGTTTGGCCGCAAGCTGTTCTACACGATCTCACTCGGCGTGTCGGCGGCAGCCAATCTCCTCACGCCGCTGCTGCCGGCCGTGCCGGTGCAGGCTGCGCTGAAAACATCTCGCGAGGCGGCGGTCCTCGTGCGCGACGTGATGCACTCCACCATCCTCTACGAGCGCGACGCCGCCACGTTCATGGGCTCGCTCGGCCTCACTCGCGGCGCCGAATACTCATGCCACGGCATCGGGAGCCTGATGGCCGGCCTGATCGCAATGGCCGCCGCATCGTCGGGCCGGCCCAGCTATACGGCCCCGTTTCTCGCAGCCGCCGGCCTCGTGCTCGCCGCGAACATCATCTTCGCTGGCTTCTATCCCAACGTCCTGCCGCCCGCCGTCCCCGCCGGCACTCCCCAGGTGTCGTCGGTACGCGAGATATTCTCCCTCGACCTGCCCCCCAAGCTGTGGCTGCTCGTCGCCTTCGCATTCGTCTTCAACGCCGGCCTGATGGCCACCCACTGCTTCATCATGCCGATCTACTTCAGCGGCATCATAGCGAAGACCGGTCGATTCAGCGAGACGGACGTCTTGCTGGCCGTTGCCGTGATCATGATGCTGCACCGGCTGACCTCGGGCGTGCCGATGATGCTGATCGGCCCGCGGCTGCGGCGGAACCTGAAGGGGCTGTTCATCACGTTTGTGTTTTTCGAGGGTGTGGCCCTCGCCGCCACCCCTCTGATTTCGAACGTGTGGCTGGCGGTCGCCGTCTGGCTCACGCACGACCTTCTGGGGGCCGGAATCTGGTCGCCCATCCACCAGTCGTATATTCAGAAGTATTCGCGGCCGGAAAGCCGGGGGGCGGACGTCAGCAAGGTGGCGGCCCTCGGCCAGTTCGGAAGCGTACTCGGCCCGCTGCTCGCCAGTGCGCTTATCGCTGTATCATCGCAAGGCGCCCCGTTCCTCGTCGGAGGCATCATCGTCGCGCTTTCGGCGCTCATTCTGCTGAAACTGTGAAAACACGATGTCCATCGTGTCGATCCGTCGGATCCGACCGATCCGTCGGATCCGTCCCATGGACACGATGGACAATCACCGAATTCCGCCTATACTCATGGTGTCTCCGTGAACGAACTGGAGTGGCTCGCGAATGACACAGGAAACGATTGAGACGAATCTGAGGAACGGACTGAAGGTTCTCACGCTCGAGAACCACGGCGTGCCGGCGGTCTCGTTCTGGGTGTGGTATCGCGTGGGAGCGAGGAATGAGCCGGCCGGCCTGTCGGGCGCCTCGCACTTCCTCGAACACATGCTATTCAAGACCAGCCGGCGGGATAGCCGCAGCGACATCGCCCGCAAGGTGGCGCGCGTCGGCGGAATGTGCAACGCGTTCACCTCGCGCGATTTCACCTGCTACTTCGAGACGCTCCCGGCCGCGCACCTCGACCTCGCCCTGCGGATCGAACGCGAGCGGCTCGACACCCCCATAGCCGACGACAGCTTCGAATCGGAGCGCACGGTGGTGCTCTCCGAGAAGGAAGGCGCCCGCAACCACCCGCACACGCTCCTTTCGGAGGCGCTCGAGGCCGCCGCCTTCCGCAAACATCCCTACGGCCGGCCCGTCATCGGCAGCGAGGACGACCTCGTTCGCATGAAGCCCCGCGACCTGCGCTCCTACTTCCGGCACCACTACGCTCCCAACAACGCCGTGATCGTGGCCGCCGGCGACTTCGCCACCGATCGCCTTCTGCGGAAGATCGAGGCCCAGTGGAGTTCGCTTCGGCGGCATCCCGGCGTCGATTCGCATCCCGCACCCGAACCTCCGCAGCGAGAGGAGCGCCGCGTGCTCGTCGAAAAACCGGGCGGTGCCGCTTACCTCGAAATCCTCTGCAAAGGCCCGGCATCCGGCCATCCCGACATCTACCCGCTGATGGTTGCCGACGCCATCCTGGGCGGCGCGAAATCGTACATCGGCAGCAATCCCACAGGCCAACGCACCTCCCGGCTCTACAACGCCCTCGTCACTGCCGGCAACGCATCGAGCACCCATTCGTACATTCATCCGGCGGTCGACCC
>Ga0172363_10002196_pt1 | contig 15757 bp, 13 predicted proteins | sample LakKivs2_kivu2a2_FD_114541 | JGI IMG/M metagenome (GOLD analysis project Ga0172363, IMG submission 114541) | Sediment microbial communities from Lake Kivu, Rwanda - Sediment s2_kivu2a2 | ecosystem: Environmental > Aquatic > Freshwater > Lake > Sediment | place: Rwanda: Western Province, Lake... | reverse complement strand
GGCGAGGGTTTGGGGTGAGGAAGCCCGTCGAAGACTGAGCGGGCACGGTTTCTCGACCGAAGGGAGAGAAGAGCGAAGGATGAGTCGGAGCGGATTTGTCTCGCTGGGACAAATTCGCGTGCTGACGACCCCAAACCCGAGCCTATCCTGAGAGGACCGCCCCCCCGTTAACGTTGAGGATCGCACCCGTAATGTGACGGGCTAAATCGGAGGCCAGGAACAGGATGGGCCCGGCGATATCCTCGGGAGGAGGAATCCTCTTCAGGGGAATAGACTGTCTGACACTCTCGCGGAAAGCCGGGTCGCTGAAGACATCGGCGCACATGTCCGTATCCACCCAGCCGGGCGCAACACAGTTAACCCGAATATTGTAGGGAGCGAGCTCGACCGCCCACGATTTGGTCAGGGCGTTGATCGCCCCCTTGGTGGCGGCGTAATGAGAATGGAGCGCCTCCCCTCGGATGGCGGCCGTCGAGGAGACATTGATAATCCAACCCCGGTTTTTCTTTTTCATGTGCGGAACAACAGCGTTGGTGACAAAGAAAACGCTGTCCAGGTTAGCCCTTATTGTCTCCTCCCAGGTATCGCTGGCCATGTTCCCGATCTCGCCGTAAGTCCAGATTCCGGCGTTGTTGACCAAAATGTCAACTGCGGCCAGCTCCTCGACCATGATCTCGACCATCCGGACCACTTCCTCCTGGCGGCAAATGTCGGCCTTGAGAAGGAGGCATTTTCGTCCCCGGCTTTCTACCTCTCCTTTTACCTCCTTCGCTGCCGCCTCGCGGGAAGCGTAGTTAATGGCGACGTCGGCGCCGGCCTGAGCGAACAGGATCGCCGTGGCCCGGCCTATGCCCCGCGAACCTCCGGTGATGAGCGCTGTTTTTCCTTGAAGTTCGATCATTTTCCCTCTTCTCCTAATGACGAAGACGAAATTAAAAATGAGCGCCAGTATAATGAAGGGTGAACTCAGGTATTTCGTCGAAATAAAGATACCGATAAATCTTGTCCTGATAGGGCACGAGCTTCTGTCCGACAATTGATAAGTATTCTTCAGCCTTGGGAAGCTCACCTTTCAGGGCAGCGATGGCAGCCAGCTCAGCCGAGCCGAGGTAGACCCGTGCGCCGTCGCCCATGCGATTATCGAAATTGCGAGTCGAAGTGGAGATGACCGTCGCCCCAGGCCGCACCCTGGCCTGATTGCCCATGCAGAGCGAACAACCGGGGATCTCCGTCCTGGCGCCCACAGAAGAGTAGATGGCGTAATATCCTTCCTTCATCAACTGGGCGGCGTCCATTTTGGTCGGCGGGGTCAGCCAGATTCTCGTCGGCAGGTAGCCGGCGCCCTCAAAGATCTTGCCGACGGCTCGGAAATGGCCGATATTGGTCATGCAGGAGCCGATGAAGGCTTCATCAATCCGGTCGCCCGCCACTTCTGAGAGAAGCTTGACATCATCAGGATCGTTTGGGCAGGCCAGGATTGGCTCCTTCACTAAGGAAAAGTCGACTTCAAGGACAGCTGCATATTCGGCCGTTGCGTCTCTTTGGAGAAGCCCGGGTTTCTCCAGCCATTTGAAGCAAGCCTCGATCCTCCTCTTGAGCGTGTCGGCATCGTTGTAGCCTTCCTCGATCATTCGCTTCATCAAAGCAATGTTGCTCTTCAGATACTTAGCCACCTGCTCGATGCTAAGGGCGATGACACCACCGGCTGCCGACCGTTCAGCCGAGGCGTTGGTGAGCTCGTAGGCTTGGTCGACGGTCAGGCCGTCAAGCCCTTCCATTTCCAGGATGCGGCCGTTGAAGATGTTCTTTTTTCCCTTCTTGGCCACAGTGATCAACCCTTCTTTAATGGCGAAATAGGGAATGGCGTTGACGGCGTCGCGCAAGGTGATGCCCCGGTTCAATTTTCCTTTAAACTTGACGAGCACGGATTCGGGCATGTCAAGCGGCATGAACCCCAGCGCACCAGCGAAGGCGACCAGGCCGGAGCCGGCCGGAAAACTCAGCCCGATGGGGAAGCGGGTATGCGAATCGCCGCCGGTGCCCAGCGTGTCGGGAAGGATAAACCGGTTCAACCAGGAATGGATGATGCCATCGCCAGGCTTGAGGGCCACGCCTTTGCGGGCCATGATGAACGTCGGCAAGCTCTGGTGCATTTTGACATCAGCCGCCTTCGGATAGGCGGCGGTGTGGCAGAACGACTGCATGAACAGGCCGCACTGGAATTCGAGGCAGGCCAGCTCCTTGAGCTCGTCGGCGGTCATCGGGCCTGTCGTGTCCTGGGATCCAACAGTCGTCATCTTCGGTTCGCAGGCCGTCCCGGGAAGGACCCCCTCCAGACCGCAGGCATGGCCGACGATTTTTTGCGCCTGAGAATACCCCTGGCCCGGCTTTGGCCCGGGATTATCGGCCGGGATGAAGAAGGTCGCTTCCCCAAGGCCAAGCACTTGGCGGGCTTTGTTGGTCAGGTTCCGGCCGATGATGAGGTTGAGCCTGCCGCCGGCCCGGAACTCATCGCGGAGCGTGGGGGGCTTGAACTTGAAACGGGCGATGGCTTCGCCGGCCTCGCTGGCGATTTCTCCTGTCTTGATGTTTAGGCTGATGATATCGCCTGTCTTCATCCGGCTGACTTCGGCCATGATCGGCAGGCCTCCCGAGTCCTCAGTCGTGTTGAAGAAGATCGGCGCGATCAGGCCGCCGATAACGACCCCGCCGCGGCGCTTGTTCGGGATAAAGGGAATGTCCTCGCCGATATGCCACATTAGGGAGTTGCAGGCTGATTTCCGGGATGAGCCGGTGCCGACGACATCCCCGACGAAAGCGACATGGTAGCCTTCCTTCCTGAATTTCTGGATCATCGAAATCCCGCCGGGAAACCGCGTCTCCCCCATTGACTGGGCATGGAGCGGGATGTCCGGCCGACTCCAGGCGTTTTTCGCCGGTGAGAAATCGTCAGTATTTATTTCTCCGTCAACCTTGAAGATTTTGAAGGTCATCGTCTCTGGAAAATCCGGCCTCTCTAAGAACCATTCGCCGTTAGCCCAGGAAAGGAGCACCTTTTTGGCATAAGGATTTTCCCTGCACTTCTCGACGATCTTATCGAAAGCGCCGTAGACGAGGATGATGTGTTTGAGAGCTTCGACAGCCGCCGGGGCGAGCTCATCCAGGGCGAGGAATTCAACCAGAGGACCAACGTTGTAGCCGCCGAGCATCGTCCCGAGAAGGAAAACTGCCTCTTTTTTCGAGACGAGGGGCGAAGAGATTTGGCCGCGGGCAACCTTGGCTAGCCATTCGGCCTTGACCTTGGCGGCCGGGTCAACGCCCGGTGAAACGCGGTTTTTCAGCAGGTCGAAGAGGAGTTCCTCCTGGCCTGCCGGCGGATTCTCTAACAGGCGGCAGACCTCGGCCGTCTCCTCGGGAGTAAGAGGCAAAGGAGGAATTCCCTGCTTGCGCCTTTCGGCTTCCTGTTTAAAATATGAATCGATCATCCAATGACTCCATGATAATTTTTCTTTATTTGTATAAATCTATCGAGGTTCTTTGTCAAAATCAATTTTTTGGGGACGGTCCTGCCGTCAGGACCGTCCCCATTGAATGACGGGCTTTTTGAGTTGATTTCTGACCTGGAAAATTATAAAATTCTGGTTCATTCGATCCTGAATTCATACTAAACTCAGGGAGGAATCATCATGGATAAGGCTGCTATCGAGAGAGCTAAGGAGCACTTCGGAAAGCTTCTTGAAGCTCAGATGAAACGCATGGAGCAGGTTAAACGAGCGCCGGGTTGGCTTGATTACACCAAGATCAAGCCGATCAAGATCGGCATTATCGGCGGCGACGGTATCGGTCCCTATATCGCCAAAGAGGCCCGCCGCGTCCTCGACTTTATGCTCCGGAATGAGGTCAAGAGCGGCAAAGTTGTCATCGCCGAGATCGGAGGCTTGACCATCGAGAACCGCGCTGCTTGCCTGAAGCCGATTCCGGACGACGTCCTGGCCGAAATAAGAAAATACCATGTTACCCTCAAGGGACCGACAACCACCCCCCGCAAGGGCGATCCCTGGCCGAACATCGAAAGCTGCAACGTGGCCGTGAGGAAGGAGCTCGATCTTTTCGCCAACGTCAGGCCGGTCCGGGTTCCCCAGCAGGGCATCGACTGGATTTTTTTCCGAGAAAACACCGAGGACATGTACGCCCTCGGGCCCTTTGGCATTGAGGTCGATAAAGACATCGCCATCGACTTCCGGCTGATCAGTGCACCGGGTGCCGACCGCATCTGCCGCCTGGCCTTCGAGCACGCTAAAAAGAACGGCCGCACCCGGGTGACTTGTGTGACCAAAGCAAATGTCATCAAGACGACCGACGGCCGCTTTCTTGAGAATTTTTATCGGATTGCTAAGGAATACCCCGGGATTGAAGCCGACGACTGGTACATCGACATCATGACCGCCAAGCTCGTGGACGAGAAGCGCCGCCGCGATTTCCAGGTCATGGTATTGCCCAACCTCTACGGCGATATTCTGACCGACGAGGCCGCCGAGTTCCAGGGAGGAGTGGGCACGGCTGGAAGCGCCAACATCGGCAAGCAGTACGCCATGTTCGAGGCTATCCACGGGTCTGCGCCGCGCATGGTCAAGGAGGGCCGGGCCCAGTACGCCGACCCGGCCAGCATGATCCGCGCCGCCTCGATGCTCCTCAGCCACGTCGGCTTTACGGAAGAGGGCAAAAGTCTGGAGATGGCCCTCGACATCTGCGGTCAGTACGAGAAAAAGCTGGTCGTCACCGGACGGCCGACGGGAGCGACCGGAGCAGCCTTCACCGATTACCTGATGGAAACGCTGCGCGCGCCGGACCTCAAAAAAAAGTGGGAGAGTTACGTCAAGGCCTGAGCCGGATCAACCTTGACTCCCCTCGAAAATTTCATTATATTCTGAGCTTCCGGTCTATATAATCTCAACGGAGGAGGTCTTAATGAATTTTCAACGAAAGAAAATCGCCCTTATCGGCGGCGGCCAGATCGGCCAAAACTTAGCCATGCTCGCGGCCATGAAGGAACTCGGGGATATCGTCATCCTCGACATCGGCGACTTCGTCAACCCTGCGAAGGGAAAGGCTCTGGACCTGACGGAGATGGCCCCGCACGGCAATTATGACGCCAACATCACCGGCTCCGGCGATTACAAGGACATCGAGGGCGCTGACGTGGCCATCGTCACGGCGGGTAAACCCCGCGTCGCCGGCATGACGCGCGAGGACCTGCTCAACACCAACCTGGCCATCATCAAGGATGTCGCCGCCGGCATCGAGCAGTATGCACCGAAAGCTTTCTGCATCATCGTCACCAACCCCATTGACGCGATGGTCTATGCCTTCTACAAACTGACCGGCTTTCCCAGGCGCCAGGTCGTCGGCATGGCCGGCACGCTCGACACGGCTCGCTGGCGCGCCTTTATCGCCATGGAGCTCGGCGTGTCGGTGGCTGATGTGGCTGGCACAGTCCTCGGTGGTCACGGGCCGGACATGGTTCCGCTGCCCCGGCTGACAACCGTAGGCGGCGTTCCCCTGCCCGAGATTGCCACTAAGGAGCAGATCGACCGGTTAGTCTTGCGGACGCGCGAAGCCGGGACCGAGATCGTCAAGCTTTTCGGCAGGGGTTCTGCCTTCTTCAGCCCAGCCTGGAGCGCCATCATCATGGCTGAGTCCTATCTAAAGGATAAGAGAAGGATTCTGGCAGCTGCGGCGCTGTGCGAGGGCGAATACGGAATTAACGGCCTGTTCATCGGCGTGCCGGTCATGATCAGCGCCAAGGGCGTAGAGAAGATCTACGAGATCAGGCTCACCGAAGAAGAGATGGCCCAGCTCCAGAAGACGGCCGCAGGCGTCAAGAAGACCGTCGAAGAGACCAAGCTGTAACTCTCGAAGCGCGATCGCTCTCGCAGGTACAGCTGGAAAGGTTGAAGAAATGGCTGAACATAAAATCACGACTCCGGTCACAGACAAGATTATCGAAAAGCTGCGCGCCGGAGATAAGGTCTTCATCACTGGATTCCTTCTAACAGGCAGGGATGCCGCTCACAAGAAGCTCATCGACCTCGTCAAAGAGGGAAAAGAGCTTCCAGTCGACGTCAAGGGCCAGTTTATCTACTATGTCGGTCCCACGCCGGCCCGGCCAGGAAAGCCCATCGGCTCAGCCGGGCCGACGACAAGTTACAGGATGGACTCCTATGCTCCCACCCTTCATGCTCTCGGCCTCAAAGGAACGATCGGAAAAGGCGAGCGGAGCAAGGAAGTCAAGCAGGCGCTGAAAAAACACAAGGCCGTCTACCTGGCCGCAGTCGGCGGAGCTGGGGCTCTGATTTCCAAGAGCATCGAAGGTTCGGAAGTCGTGGCCTACCCGGAGCTTGGCCCTGAGGCTATTATCCGCCTTAAGGTTAAGGACTTTCCCTGTATCGTCATCAACGACATGTACGGCGGCGACCTTTACGAGGAAGGAAAAAAGAAATACAGAATCGAGTAGGGAACGCGAACTCTCGGTGCGTTTCGGACATCATTAAAGGGAGGCAAAGACTAGGTGAAAATCCACGAATATCAGGCTAAACAGATCCTCAATCAGTATGGGGTCCAGATCCCGCGCGGCGAGGTGGCGGAAACTCCCGCCAAGGCTCGAGAGGTGGCCGAAAGGCTCGGCCGACGCGTCGCCCTCAAGGCCCAGATCCATGCCGGCGGCAGAGGAAAAGGTGGAGGCATCAAGCTGGCTGATTCTCCTCAGGAAGCGGAAAGTCTGGCAGAAAAGATGATCGGCACGACCCTGGTGACACACCAGACGGGTCCCCAGGGAAGGCTGGTCAAGCGCCTCTTGGTTGAGGAGGCTCAAGACATCGCCAAAGAGCTTTATCTTGGGATCGTCATCGACAGGGCTCAAGAATGCCCGGTCGTCATGGCCTCGACCGAGGGCGGCGTGGAGATCGAAAAGGTGGCTGCCGAACACCCCGAGCTTATCTTCAAGGAGTGGGTCCACCCGGCCGCGGGATTGGCAGGCTTTCAGGTTAGGAAGCTTGCTTTCGAGCTCGGGCTGGCGGGTGAAACACATAAACAGGCCGTTAGATTCATCGCCAGTCTCTATAAAGCCTTCCAGATGTCGGACGCCTCGCTGGCTGAGATCAACCCGCTCATCATCACCCAGATGGGGACTGTCCTGGCGCTCGACGCCAAGATGAACTTTGATGATAACGCCGTCCCACGGCACCCGGAAATCCAGGCCATGAGGGACTTGGACGAAGAAGATCCCCTTGAGGTTGAGGCGTCCAAATACAGCCTGAATTACATCAAGCTGGACGGCAACGTCGGCTGCATGGTCAACGGCGCCGGACTGGCCATGGCCACCATGGACATCGTCAAGTATTCCGGCGGCATGCCCGCCAATTTTCTTGATGTAGGGGGCGGAGTGACCGAAGAGGCGGTCACCAACGCCTTCAAAATTCTCGTCTCGGACAAGGAAGTTAAGGCCGCGCTGATTAATATCTTCGGCGGCATCGTGCGCTGCGACCTGATCGCCAACGGAATCGTCAAAGCAGCCAGAGAATTGAACACCCAGATCCCGATCGTCGTCCGGCTCGAAGGGACCAACGTTGACCTGGGCAAAAAAATCCTCCAGGACTCCGGGCTGGCCTTCACGCCGGCGGAGAGCATGAAGGATGCGGCCGAGAAAGTCGTCGCCCTGGCAGAGTAGGAAAAGGAGCGGGAGATGAGCATTCTCATTGATAAAAGAACGCGGGTCGTCGTTCAAGGAATCACTGGCGGGGAAGGAACCTTCCACACCCAGAAGATGATCGAGTACGGGACGAAAGTCGTAGCCGGAGTCACGCCGGGAAAAGGCGGCACAACCCATCTCGGCGTGCCCGTTTTTAACACTGTCGCCGAAGCTGTGGAGAAAGAGGGGGCAAATGCAGCGGCTATTTTTGTCCCCCCTTTCTTCGCTGCCGACGCCATTATGGAGGGGGCGGATGCCGGGCTCTCGGTCGTCGTCTGCATCACCGAGGGAATCCCGACCTTCGACATGATCAAAGCCAAGGCTTTCCTCAAAAACAAGCCCGTCTCGCTCATCGGGCCCAACACGCCGGGAATCATCTCGCCGGGGAAGTGCAAGATCGGCATCATGCCCGGCCACATCCACACGCCGGGCACGGTTGGCATCATCTCCCGCTCCGGGACGCTGACTTATGAGGCAGTGCAGCAGGTAAGCAAGATGGGCTTCGGCCAGTCCACAGCCGTCGGCATCGGCGGCGACCCGATCGTGGGGATGAAGTACATCGACCTGCTTAAGCTCTTCAAGAAAGATAAAGGAACTGACGCAGTCATCATCATCGGCGAAATCGGCGGCACGGCTGAGGAAGAAGCGGCTGAGTACATTAAAAAAGAATTCAACAAGCCCGTGGTCAGCTTCATCGCCGGCCAGACCGCGCCGCCGGGACGGCGGATGGGACACGCCGGGGCCATCATCGCCGGAGGAAAGGGAACGGCCAAGGAGAAAATGGAAGCGCTGGAAGCGGCCGGGGTGTTCGTGGCCAAGAGCCCGGCCGAGATTGGCCTCAAAGTCAAGGAAGCTCTTAGTTAATAAATAACAGCCGAAAAGTTCAATTTTTGGCTGTTAAAATGGCGTTTTAAGGCAAAAAAACTGGCCTCAAAAATGGTTATTTTATTTATTTTCAGTTTCTTATCGTGGTCCGACCCCGTTTAAGACATGGGCAAGCTCAAGGTTGATTTTCACACTCATACGTCAGACGACCCCAAGGATTACATCAGCTTCAGCAGCCGTGAGCTCATCGACAGGGCTGCTCGACTGGGGTTCGACGGGTTGGCCATAACCAACCATGATATCGTGACCTTCAGCAAGGATTTAGAAAAATACGCCGAGGAACGCGGCCTGCTCCTAATTCCCGGCGTCGAGCCGACTCTTTCTAAGAAGCATATCCTCCTCATCAACCCTGACGCCGATACCATTCCTTCTCTCCACAAGCTTGAAGACCTTGAGAAAATAAGGAATTCCAGCAACTTGGTCATAGCTCCACATCCTTTCTTTCCCGGGTTCAAGTGCCTGGGGAGGAAGCTGGAGACTCATCTCCCCTTATTCGACGCCATCGAATATTCTTTTTTCTATAATCACCTCATCAACCGGAATAAGAAGGCGCTTCGCCTCGCCCACAGCAGCAACAAACCGCTGGTCGGCGATTCCGATTGTCACAACATCTGGCAAATCGGTACCACCTACACAGTCGTGGAAGCTGAAAAAAATATCCCTTCTATCGTGACTGCAGTTAAAGAAGGAAGGATAGAAGTCGTGACCACTCCCCTTCCCATCGTGACGATGGCCAGAGTGGCCGTCAACTTCGCCCTGGGGGACAGGCTGAAGATCCATCTCAGGATATAATAAAGGAGACTTTATCTTCCCCAATCCCGGTATGGGATTAGCGGCAGCGTGGACGGCCTGGTCAACCTGTAGAAAGCGAAAAAGTCATCCTTTTCGGGCACAAGCTTGAACGACCAATAACGAATGAAGCCGTACTGGGATTGCGGCTCAAGCAGGCAGGGAATGAGGTTTGCGCCGGCCTGGCCGCAGGAAATGTAAAAATCTCCCTTCTTGATGACAACCTGGAGAGCTTTTTTCTCCACCTCGATCTTTTCGGGGGGCAGGTAATCGTACTTGGCGGGCACGACTTCGCCAACCTGGTAGGCCTCAACTTCCAGCTGAGCATCCCGGATGAACATATCAACGCGGAGTCCGTGGTCAAGCAGCGTTTCGATAATATCCTGATGCCCGGCAGGGACGACGTAGCCCAGAGGCCTGGGCAAGCTTAGCGTTGGCGCAACGCCCGGAAACCAGTTCTTGACGACCTCGGTTGTAACCTTGTATTCAGCCGGAAAGGGGTACGGGGTTACATCCGCCATGGTGAGAGTTTCGCCCGCCTTCTTATCCACTTTGAGAATCCCCCGGATTGGACTTTCGGCCCGCTCGAATTTCTTGATGGTCAGGGTTGGCTGTTTTTCGTCACTGACATAATCCATGGCCAGATGGACGAGTTCCTTCTCTGAATAAGCTTTGGCCTTTTCTATAAGGCCGTGACGGAGCTCCCGGACTAAAGTGTTAACCTCTGCGGCGTGATCGGCAATCGCCTCAAGGAAATAGCGAAGCCCGAAATACTGCCAGCGGGTTCTCTGTTCGAGTGTCTCCAGGTCGTGCCGCGAAGCGCCTTCTTGGATGAAGGACATAGTCTCGAAGATCCCCAGGCTGTTGCGTCCATCGTTGAGATCGGTTGTGCTGTACCGTTTCATCTCCTCCCGCCCGGACAGCTCCTCAGGGCTGTAGCGCACGCCGGCAGAGGAATCAATCCCCATTTCCTGGGTGACAAGGTATTCATGAAAAGTGACCGGCTTCTTCTGCAGGTTCTTGGCGACGGCGCTGAGAATGATGGACCGGGAAAAATCCTGCAGCCGCGGGTGGATGTTGACGTTGGAGACACAACCGGTGGAAACCCGGTAATAGTCGTCGCCTTTTTCGTGGACATCCATGGTTGCCTCCGGCATCCAGGCCCGGAAAACGCTGTGGATGGCCTTGGTCTCTTCGGACTCGAGCTTGACATGATCCCGGTTGAGGTCGAGGTCCTGCTCATTCTGGCGGCGGTCAAACCAATTGCCGCAGGGATTCGCCTGCGGGATAGCCAGGAAGTTCACTTTTTTCAGGAGAGGCTTGAGCTCTCCCAGGGCCAGGTCGCGGATGAGCCCGAGGGCCGCCTCCTTGCCCGATTGCTCATTCCCGTGCTGAGAGGCCACGAGCAGGATAGTCGGCTTCTGCCTATTGAGCTTTTCCGGGCAATCGATCCCTTCCTCTGTCACAACCGCCAGGAAAAGGTCCTTGGCCGAGAATCCCCTGACTTCCTTTGTTTTTCCGATTACCCGGACAGCTACCTCAGGGGAAAGAAAATCGAGGGCACTGAGAAACCGGGCGATTTCTTCGTGCTGGCTGTACTGTGTATACCGGGACTCCTCGGCAGGAGTTTTCAAAAGCTGGCCAGAGCCAAAATGGACAAGGGCTAAAGTTAGGATAAAGACCGGACACGATCTTTTCACGAAAATTTTGATATTCATGAAACCTCCTTATGGGGCGAAATAAAAGAAATCATAGACAAACCTGGCGATTTTGGCAACCGTCGATTCGACATCGCTCGTCTTGCCCATAAAATTCTTTGTTAGGATGGTCAGGATGATGTGGCCCTGGCCATCGGGTAGGTAGATGATGCCGCTGTCGTTGACCGTGCCGGCAATCGTCCCCGTCTTGTGCGCCACCCGGGTTCCGGGTGGCAGTTCTCCCTTGATTCGCGTCTCCCCTGTTTGGCAATCGAGCATGATCGAGAGAATCAGGTCGCAGCTGGCCGGGTCCAGGATCTCCTTCCGGAAGATTTTTTCGAGGAGAAGGGAGAGCGCCCGCGGTGTACTCTGATCCCGGGGATCGCAGCTGAACTCGGCCACCACTTTCTTGCGGGCTTCAGGGTCGCGTGCCGGCGTTTTTTCCAGCTCAGCAGTGATGGCATCGAGCGACAGCCCTTTGTATTTTTCATATTCCAGACCGAGAAAGTCCATGATAAGTTCCTGACAGGTCCTGTTTACGCTGAGCCCGTCGATGCCGAACGAAGCCAGGCGCTTGTTGACGTTTTCAGCCCCCACTTTTTCCAGCAGGATATCGGCGGCCGAGTTATCGCTGATCATCATCATCATTTGGATTACATTCCTGACCGAAAGTTTGATGCCTGGAGCGACAAGATCGGAGAGCAGCCCGCTCCCGAGATGCTGATCTTTCTTGTCAATGATGACCTCATCCTCAAGGCTGAACTTCTCTTCTTTCACCTGGGCCAGGACCTCGACGAGCACAGGAACCTTAAAAACGCTGGCCAGGGGAAACGGCGTGTCGCCGTTGATGTAAAGCTCCTCCCCTGATTCCAGGTGTTTGATGGCCACGCCAACTTCTCCGTCTGCTCTCCGGGTCAGGTTCTGGATCTGGCGCTCGAGCCTTTCTATCCTGGACGCCTTGGCTGTCTCGACCTTTTTTTCTTCTGCCGGTTTTGATTCGGGACCAGGCATCCCGGCAGGCTGGATCTGGGGGTTAAACTTGAGGACAAACTCCCTCGTCTCGCCACTCCTGAGCAGGCGGAATGTCGTCTCCTCGTTCCAACCGAAGCGGGCGAGATAAATCCTCAATTCGTTGATGTCAGCGAAGGCTTTGCCGTCGGCCGAAAGGACGATATCGCCCTTCTCGAAATCTGCGCCCAGCGCTACGCCGTCGATCGGTTTTCGTTCGATGATGAGGTTCTCCAGGCCCTCGGTTTTCTTAAAAGCGAGCCCGATCGAAGGGAAAGCTGGCCGTTCTTCTTCTGCAATCCCCCAGATATAGTCACCCAGGCTTCTGGCTATGGTGGCAGACTTTTGCTCAGCATCTACAGAAACCATAATCACAGTCTTCGCCTGGAGCGTTGTTCTTTCCCGGACGCGGCGGTTGATGCCGAGGTTATAAAGGAGATGGCCGGAACCGGCCAGGACGATCATCTTTCTTTCCCCCGCTTCCGTGGAGAGAACGGCGTTGGCGGCCATGACCTCATCCCAGGCCCCCTGAGCCCGGTAGAGTCCTTCGAAAACCTGATCGAGGCCCTCTCCTTTCATCTGATGAGGCAGTTCCGTGTTCTCGAAGATTGTCTTGATGAGGAGCCGGTGTTCACTCGAGGAAAGATCCGGCGGCGGAACGAGCCTTTTTTCCTCCTCAGAAAGAGAATCCCATCCCTGCATCCGGATTTTGGTGATCAGGCTGCGCGGGGCGTTGAGGGCATAGACCGGGATGTGTTTTTCTCTGGCCAGGTCAAAGATTTTCTTGTAAAACCCGAAATTCATGTTCCAGTGGACGTACCATTTGACCTCGCGAAGAAAGTCCTCTTCGGCCAGCATCCTCTGGCTCCATTTGTCCAGCGCAGGTTGGATCTCCGCCGGCAGCATCTCAAGACCGATGGCTATGGATTTATCCCTCTCGTAAAGAGCCTGAATAATCCGGAGCTGGACGTCGTGCATCGTCAGGCTGTCGTGGCTCTCGCCAACAAAGACAAAGCGGCTCTCAGCCAGTTCCTGAACCATTCTGGAAAAGGCAACAGGCTTGCCCGTCCTGGCAGAAACAATCTCTCCCGGCGCTACCTGAACGAGCTTGTCCTTGAGCTTGACGTCTCCGATGGCCAGACGCAGCGTCTTGTCCTCTTTCTTCTCTTCCGCCGCCACTAAGCTGAAACACAAAAAAACCACAAGTATTAGAATAAATAATTTATTTTTCTGACTCATCGTATCCTCCACTCCCGAATTTTGTATCATATCCATCCAGGGAGTTCGAGTCAAACAGGCAAGTTGACAGAGCCGCGGTCAGCTCTTAGAATGGACTCCATTCCGCTAAGCCGCGTCCATGGAAACTGAATCGACTCAAGCCAAGAGAAAAATCCGCGTTTTTGCCGCCGCCTCTTTTCTTAACGACATGGGTTCTGACATCATCTATCCAATCTGGCCGTTTTTTGTAACCCAGGTTCTCAAGGCCAACATGGCGGCTCTGGGTTTCCTCGATGGACTAGGCGACGCTCTCGTTTCCCTCTCGCAGGCTGCTTCCGGGTACCTCTCAGACCGAATCAGAAAGAGAAAGATTTTCATCTGGACGGGCTATCTTTGCGGTTTGCTTTCGAGGCTGGGCTACGCGGTCTCGGCCATCTGGCAGCATCTCATCCCCTTCCGCATCCTCGACCGGATCGGGAAAATCAGGAGCGCGCCGCGGGACGCTATCGTGGCCGACATGACTACCGCAAGCGACCGGGGCCGGAGTTTCGGGCTTCTCCGGGCCATGGACAACCTTGGCGCCGTCTGCGGCATCTTCATCTGCATCGTTTTTCTCAACCTGCTGGGCTACAGGCTGCTCTTCGCTCTGGCCGCGCTTCCTTCCCTTCTCAGTGCGCTCCTTGTATTCTTCTTCATCAGGGAAAAAGGGGCCGAAAGCGGTCGACTCTTCAAGGGGCTTTCCTTGAAAGACCTGGGGAAGGATTTCCGGGTTTACCTCCTCCTCAGCGCTCTCTTTTCCCTGGGCGCTTTCAGTTATTCCTTTCTTTTAGTGTACGCCAAGATGCACGGGTTTAAACTGAGCTTCGTCCCGGTCCTTTACCTGATTTTCACGGCGACAGCCTCGCTTTTTTCTTTTCCCTTCGGCAGGCTCTCGGACAGGCTCGGCCGCAAGCCCGTCCTCTTCCTGGCCTTTTTTTCCTGGGCCGTGATTTGAGTCGGGATGGTCACTTCTCCAAGCCGCCCGCTCATCATCCTGATTTTCGTCCTCTATGGTATCCACAAGGCCGCCCTGGAGCCCGTCCAAAGAACCTTTGTTTGTGAGCTCTCCCCCCTCCGCTTTCGGGCGAGCTGTCTCGGCGGCTTCCAGATGATCATCGGGCTCTGCGCTCTCCCGGCCTCCTTTGTGGCCGGGCTGCTCTGGGATAAGATCGGGATGGAGGCGCCGTTTGTTTTTTCTCTTGCCCTCACCGGCCTGGCCGCCGGGCTGCTTCTTTTGGTGAAAGAAAAATCCTCTCCATAAGTGCATGAGGTCAACCCGACCTTCACTTTCCAACCATCCTTGATATCTTTTTTAGCCATGAGATATACTCTCTCACGACCTTGGGTAGGAAAAAAGCCATGATCGATGTTGAAGAACGCTTCTACGATGACGACCCTTTTCAGGGACATCCGGATGTCCGCACCCGGCTCAAAGATGCCTCCTATTTTTTTCTGGGAAATGGGTTGATCAAGGCCGCGGTTCAAATCGCTCCTTCGGGCGAAGGGACACCTGTCGGGCTTTTAATCATGGATCCTGAGCGATTGGCCAAAAAAAGGGAAGCTCTGACCATAAGCCCTGAATCAGGATTGGAAGATACCACGGTCCACATCCGATCAGGAAAAGTATCCTTTTCTTGCCGGGAAGGTGATGTGCATCCCTGTTAGACCAAAGTGCACAAAGTTCCTGCTGTTCAGGTGACGTGGGGCAATTCGGCATTTGAAGTGGATGAATTTTTCTATTGCAGTGAACTGTCCAAACCAGTGCTGGTGCGGGAAGTTCGAGTGAAAAATCTGCAGGAAAGGCCGACCTCGGTTCTGGCTAAAACCGGCTGCTTGGGATATTTCGTCAAAAAAAGGATTGCCCTGAAGGCTGGCGAGGAGAGACGAGTCTTTTTTCAATATACTCTTGACGTACCAAAGAAAAGGGTGCGTCTTTTCTTGAAACCCAAAATAAAAATTCAATCCAGTGTCCTTCGTTACTGGGAAAATACAGCCGAGGTAATTTCTGATAGTCCTCTACTGAATCATTATTTTTTTGCTTCTCGGTCACAGCTCCCTGCGGTCATTTCCAAATCAGAACGAGTGGACGGGAGTATCTGGCAGTACAAGCGGGAGTGGGTTCGAGACCAAGCCATGTTGGCCGTGGGGCTGACTTTGTCCGGACAACATCGGACCGCCCGGGTTATTCTCCAGCGCCTTCTCTCAGAGTTTATTACAGATGAAGGACAGTCAATCGATTCGAGCGAAATACGCCACCACGACGAAGTAGAACTAGACCAGAACGGGGTGCTCCTTCATGCTCTGAAGCATTATGTCCTCTGGACAGGGGATCTTGACTTGATAAAAGAGAACTGGGAAAAGATCAGGGCAACCG
>Ga0172363_10002195_pt1 | contig 15758 bp, 16 predicted proteins | sample LakKivs2_kivu2a2_FD_114541 | JGI IMG/M metagenome (GOLD analysis project Ga0172363, IMG submission 114541) | Sediment microbial communities from Lake Kivu, Rwanda - Sediment s2_kivu2a2 | ecosystem: Environmental > Aquatic > Freshwater > Lake > Sediment | place: Rwanda: Western Province, Lake... | reverse complement strand
TCAAGAAACTTTTCAGACTGGTCGGTTGTCAGACCTGAGTGAGAAGATTCCAACTTGGCGATAACTTCGTCAACAGGCAGACACAATATTTCCTCGTTACTGACATGGTTAGCCCTGCTTTCTCCATTCGTGTTCTTCGCAACGGATTCATTTCTCATAACTTTCACCACGAACAGCAGCACAGTTCAAGAGCTGACCATTCAGCAAACTTGTGTTAGATGCTGAGTGTGTCTTCTGCCTAATATTGTTTCAGATTCAGGCTCTAATGCAATCGACGTGCTGATTGCGACCGTAATGTGTTCATCTGCGCCGTTCACGAACTATAACAGCTATCAGCTGGCTCTTATCCGCCGGGAGCGCCATGAAAAGGCACGTTCTTCCAGAGAACATCCCACCAGTCTGCTTCAGTTATGGTTTCTCCTCGAACAAGAATCTCCAATATGAGCTTGAGCAACTCGTGGTGTCTCTTTTCGTCTTCCAATATTGCGTTTAGGAGAAGCTTGACTTTCTTGTTTTCAATGCTTGGCAAGGTTTTGCCAATTCTCTCAATGAGCTCCGCTTCCAACGCTATGTGTTTCTCAACGAGTTTTCGCTGCTCGTCAAGGTTTTCTTGTGTGAGAGCCTGAGAGACACTGGTCAACAGTTTGATGGCTGAGTCGTACATTTCCGCATGTTTCAGAGAGTCAAGAGACACTCCTTTAAGGACGCTTTTGACTGTTGGGTTCCCAATGTTTGCCAGAGAGGTGTTCAGCGAACTCACGATTTCATACTCTACCTTCATCTGTTTCTTGAGGAAATCAACCAACTTGTCATTTGAGTCCAAATTCTCCTCCCTCGGTTAGAGAACTTGTCTAGTTTTGTGAATAAGCCTTTCGGCAATTCACTTTCGAGTCTACTCTCACGTTTTTCCGCGAGCGACTTTAAACAACACGCCATACCCGATTAGAGTTGCAAAACCTATCAAGCCCAGTATTCCCCAGACAAACTGTTTATCGGCTAACATTCCGTAGATGCTGAATGCTACTTGGGCGCCTATAGAGCCGCCGATGCCGAAGAAAAGACCCAGCATTGCCATGTATCTTCCTCTCATGTCGGCTGGCGCAAGGTTGGCAACAAAGCCTGAGCTTGCTGGAACAAACGTTATCTCGCCGAGAGTCAAAACCGCAACGCCTAACGCAAGCTGGATGAAATCTGTTGCAAACATGAAATAAGTGAACCCGACCGCATAGAGCAGCTGGGCAACAATGAATCCTTTTGTTGGTCCGATTCTCATCGTTCCTTTTCGGATGGGAATCTGCAGCGCGACCACTAATACAGCGTTGAAAGAGAAAAGCGTGCCGAAAACGATAGGTTCAAAGCCAAGATGCGTCGTGTACACAGAAAGCAGCCCGTAGAACTGAGTGTAGACCACATTTGTCATTGCACCCATTAGACAGAAGAGAATGAAGATTCGATCTTTGAACACCCCTGCAAAACGGCTCAAAGATATCGCATCCGCGTTTTCTGGGGACGATTCTTTGATTAGCAACGTGACGATAATCGCACTGGCAGCCACGAAGCAAGCTGAATAAGCGAACAACGGCTGATAGCCATTCAAACCTATGAGAAATCCGCCCACGGGAGGACCGATTGCGGCGCCAAGATTGTTTATCATGTAGCTTAAACCATAGATTTCTTCTCTCCTCTCAGGCGGAACGATGTCCGCAATCATGGCACTGTAGGCTGGATCATTCAGCGCCAGCAAAACGCCTGTTGCAGCATAGAGTAGCAGAAACTCGGCGGGTGTATGGATGAAGCTGAAAGCTGCCGTCAGAATGGCCAGCGGGATCATTGAGGCCATCATCATTCTTTTTCTTCCGAACCTGTCACACAGGCTTCCTGTCACCAACAGAGCAAAGGTGTTTGCCAATCCGCCAACCATGATCATGAAGCCCACGAAACTCGGATCAAACCCGAATCCTCCGTCTTGACTGCTTTCAGATAGGAATATGGACAAGTATGTGAAGGCTATCTGTCTGCCAAATGTGGAGATGAAGCTCATAGTCAACATTACGTGGACTTGATGAGTGAGATTGGAGGAGACACGCGTGAAACGCTGATTGAATGCTGTTTCGGAGCGTGGTTTTCTTTCTCGGCTAACCATTGTACAAGACATTTCCCATAGTTTGAGTTTCAACAAAAACATCAAGCAGCAGTTAAAAACCTTTCGTTCTTCAATGTACAACGATAGAAGAAAGGCACGTGGAAGAAGTGAAGTGACAGTGAAACAGAATTCGCAAAGGTTGTGGATGGAGCTGGGGATGGGAATTGAACCCACATATAACAGCTCTGCAGGCTGTCGCCTGAACCGTTCGGCCACCCCAGCACGCCATCATCAGAGGTCATCATTTAGGAGTGTAATAAAGGTTGTCAGTCAATCCCAAGCTTCTCGGCAACTTCTCTGTATATTGCCAAAGCGGACTTTTCGTTGTCAACATTCTTCACCAGCATCCTCCCGTCTCTAAAAAGGCTGATTTCGAAGCCCTTGTAATCGAAAATCACTGCAAAGCGAGATTTCACTCGAATCTTGAACTGACGCCCAGTTGAGCTGAGAACTTTGTCAAAGCTGATTTTCAACGGTCTTTCAGGGTTTATGTTGGCAGTGTTTTGTCCGCACAGCCAGACAAGCTTCTCTTTTGTTTCTGAGACTCGCGTGCCAGTTCGACAGGCTGGACAGTTGGTTCTTTTGAAAATGTCTATTGTTGTGAAGTACATGTCGCTGAAGTCGCAGATCATGAGTTTACCCTTCAAAGCTGATCCCAACCCCGTTAAGACCTTTATTGTTTCCATTGCCTGCATAGTTCCGATGATGCCGGCTGTGGCTCCGATGACGCCTCTGACGCTGCATGTTGACAGGTTGTCGTCTTGGACGCTTGGGAAAACGCATTCCAGACACGGAGTCTCTGGCGGGGCAAAAACCGACAGGTTTCCTTCAATTCCTATTGCTGCACCGAAAACGTAGGGAATCTTCAATTTCGCACATGCGCGATTGACTAAGTAGCGTGTGTGCATGTTGTCCAAGCCGTCGACAACACAGTCCACTTCAGAGAGGAGTGTTTCAGCACTCTTTGAGTTGATGTTTTCAGGAATGGGATCCACTTTCACCAAGGGATTTGTTTTCGCCAATTTCTTGGCAGAAGCCTCAACTTTAGGATAATCCACGTCTTCCATGCCGTACAAGACCTGTCTATGCAGGTTGCGCAGTTCCACAGTGTCCTGATCAATCAAACGCAGGTTTCCGACACCTGCAAGAGCCAGATACAGCGACGAAACCGTGCCCAGCCCGCCGAGCCCGACGACTGCAACCCTTGATTTTGCAAGCTTTCTCTGCCCTTTTCTGCCAAGCTCCTTCAGAATGATTTGCCGACTGTACAACTCGTCATAGATTGAAGCCTTATCTGACTTTGACATTCAACCGTCTCCTCCACGCCCTTTTCTGTTTCAATCAGCCTTTATATCTACCTTTTTTCAAGAACTGCTTCTCATAAATCTCCTTAACTTTTGCCACAGTGTCAGCCTCTTCAGGCTTCTTGTCATCTCTTACGCGCGTTATTCTGGCAAACCGCAACGCCATACCGCACTTGTATTTTGGACTTTTCTGAACCTCGTTGAACGCCACTTCAACAACAATTTTCGGAACAACAGTCACTCTTCCGTGCTCAGCCTTCACAGTCAACTCTTTGAGACGTCGCGTCATCTCAATCATTTCCGCATCAGTCAAACCCTTAAACGTCTTGCCCACCGCCAAGAATTCGCCAGTTTCACCGTCACGTGCAGCCAGATAATAGTCTGAAAGCCAATCGTGCCTGCGACCGTAACCACGTTCAGCCGCAACGACAACTAAGTCCAACGGTTCCAGAACAGGCTTTATTTTGAGCCAACGTTTTCCGCGAATGCCAGGCGTGTACTGACTGTCAAGTTTCTTCGCCATGAGTCCTTCATGACCCGCGTCCAGTGCCTCTTTCAGAAATTCTTCAGCCTCTTCAACCTTGCTAGTGGTCAGCCGCTGAGACAGAGGGATTTTTCCAGCGTTTTCAGCGAGGATTTTTCTGCGTTGAACGTACGGAGTGGAAATCAGGCTTTCGCCGTTGAGGTACAGAACGTCAAACAGGTAGAGTTTCAGAGGGATTCTTTCAGCCGCATCTTCTATGCCGTGCACTCTTCTGAATCTGCGCATCAGATGCTGAAACGGGACAGGGTAGTTTGAACTGTCAACCGCTACAACCTCGCCTTCCAATATTGCTTCTTCAGCAACAATGTTCTCTCTCGCCATCTCAACGATCTCAGGCAGACTCTCAGTCACTTCCGTCAATCTACGGCTAAAAACCTTAACTCGGTCGCCTGACTTGTGAATTTGAATCCTAGCACCATCATATTTGTACTCAAACGCTGTTTTGCCTTCCTGCTCTTTCAGAGCCTCAGCCACGTTTTCAGCCATCTGAGCCAGCATGAGGCTGACGGGTCTGAAGACTTTGAAGCCTATTCTTGACAAACCCAGTGTTCCTTCAGTCTTAGCCACGACAGCAACTTCGCCTATGTCACCTAGAGTCATGCTTGCCTTCTGCACGGTCTCAAGCGAAACTTTGAAGGCTTTGGAGAATGCTTGCTCCATCAATCCCTCATAAAAGCCTGTTCGCATTTCAGCCGTGAAGATTTTGACCAGATATTTGGCTTCGATAGGTGATGCTGAACTGAGCAGTGTTTCTATCAGACGTTCTTTTCTTTCTCTGGAACCTTTTCCAGCAGTTTCAGCTATCGCCTCTAAACTACGTCTGACTTCCAATATCGTTAATGTTTTTTCCATCAGTGTTGTTTGTCTTCTTACTTTGCTGCTTTCAAAAACTGTCTTGATGGCTGAACCTATGTCGCCAGTCTTGCTGAAAGCATCAGTGAAAACGTTCCAGTCGACTCCAGTGACGTGTTTGATCATTTCGCTGAGAGTTGCCCAGCTAACGTCAAGAGTCTGCTGGCTCCACGTTGGAAAGGCTCTTCCTAGAATCATGGAGACTGCGGACTCAGTTTCCTGAATTTCGAGGTTTTCTAGAAAAACTGAGACATAGTCTATCATCTGAAGCCGCTTTGTTGTAGCTTCCAGTTTTTCACACAGTTCTGCGAGAGATTTGAAAGACGTAGACATGACACTGACCTTTAAAACATGGCTAAATGCTCATTTTGCTGAATGAAAAGATAAATGTTTGTTTTGGAGGACACTGGGAAAAAGAGGTTGAGTAGGATGCTCTGTTCCTAGAATGCTTCTTCCAGCTTCTTTTTCACTTCTTTTATCTTCTTATCAGTTTCTTTCGCTTTCTTGTCTTCCTTAATTGCCTTGTAACAGTCTCTTGCATATTCCAGCGCACTCACTCCGAACCTGTCAAACTTCTTTTCAAAAGACAGGTCAGCAGACTTGAGGAAGTGCTCAATCGCCGTCTTGTAGTCTTTAAGCATAAATGCGCATTCGCCTGCCTTGAACAGCATTGACGTAGAGTCGAAGAAGTTGTTTGATTTTCTGTAGAGTTCCGCGGCAAGCATAAAGTTCTCCATTGCCTCCTTGTGTTTACCTAAGTCAGAGAGAGTGTTGGCTTCTTTATGCAGTCTCACTGGGTCGTTTCTAACTTTTTCGTCACTCATGCATGTCAACTCGCAACTTGGTATCTATCAGCATAACACTCACATTTAGGTTTTCCCATAATTGAACATGACAAACAGATTACCAGAGACTGCAAAACTTAAAAGGTATTCAACGAAGAATAGCTACCCAAACTTCAAAGAAAAGGGAAATTCATGCCTGAATCCACCTTAACATCAACTCCGCTTCGGCTCATTCTGGCAGCAATTTGTGCGTCACTCGTCTGTCTTGTAACCGTCATGTTTTCTGTCTATGTCCCAGACACACATGGCTTCTTCAACGTCGGTGAAACCATGATATACGTCACGGCTCTGCTCTTAGGTCCACTTATCGGCGCTTTCGCAGGAGGAGCTGGGGCTGGACTTGCAGATTTCTTGCTGGGGTTTTGGTATTTCGCGCCCGCAACACTGATTATAAAGGCATGTGAGGGAGGAATTGTCGGTTTTCTCGGCAGGAAAAGACCGAATTTCCGCTCAAAGACTTTGTGGAAAATATTCACGTTCACCATAGGTTTAGCAATCGGTCTATCGTTGGCTGTTATCGGTTCAATATATTACAGTGGTCAAGTGGAATTGACCATTGGGATTCCGCCGCCTCCAACACCAAACGTAGTATTCTCGCTCCCGCCTGCGTTCTGGTACGCGTTGGGCGGATTGATTATCTTGTTCATAACCTTAACTGGTTTTGTTTTGGAGCCAGAATTCGGGTGGCTAGCATTCACGATGCTGATAGGAGGCGCAGTCATGGTTGCAGGCTATTTCCTCTACGAAAACTTCCTGTTGTTCCCACTGTTCGGAATAGAAGCAGTGGCAATTGCCGAAATTCCAATCAACATTGGACAGATGCTAATAGGGCTAGTTGTGGCTTTGCCGGTCTTCAAAATCCTAAGGCGCAACCTACCACAACTTAAAAGCTAAGACGATTTATTATCTGTCTCAGGAAGGGCTTTTGATGAAGTTACCTTCTGGAAAAATCCCGATAGACTTGCTGGAAGAAGTGATCTTCAAGAATCTGGGCGCCAGACGCAACGGAGTTGCGATAGGTCCTTCTGCAGGAATTGACGGCGCAGTGATTGACGTAGGAGACAAGTCTCTAGTCGTCAGCACCGACCCCATAACCGGAGCAGTTGAGCGAATCGGCTGGCTAGCGGTAAACGTTAACGCAAACGACGTTGCAACTTTCGGAGTGGAACCAGCATTCTTCTTGTCATCCATCATGCTTCCAAGAAACGCAAGCAGGAAAACAGTTGAAACTATAAGCACACAAATGAGCGAAGCAGCAGAGAACCTTGGAATAGCAATAGTAGGCGGACACTGTGAGGTGACTCCCGGACTCGTAAACCCAATCGTTGCAGGCTGCATCGTCGGCATAACCGAGAAAGGAAAATATGTGACAGCGGCAAACGCCAAAGCAGGAGACAAACTCATCTTGACCAAAAGTGCAGGAATCGAAGGGACTGCAATACTTGCGTCGGACAGAGAAAACCAGCTCAGAAAGGTCTTGGACAGTGAAATGCTTCAAAACGCAAAAGAATTCTACAGGCAAATAAGTGTAGTCAAAGATGCTTTGACAGCTTTCAAAACAGGCGGAGTCAACGCCATGCATGACCCGACGGAAGGCGGAATATCGGGAGGAATTTATGAAATGGCAAAAGCTTCGTCGCTCGGAGTCAAGTTTTTTGAAAAGAAAGTTAGAGTTCAGCCTGAAACTGCAAAGATGTGCGAGTTTTTCCAGATAAACCCTCTACAATTGATCAGTTCAGGAGCACTGCTGATTTCCGCCAAACCAAAGTATGCAGATGAAATTATTGCGAATTTAAAAAAACGCAGGATACACGCATCCTTAATCGGCGAATTCGTGGAAGACCAGAAAGAACGCAAAATCGTAAAGAGAACAGGCGAAGCTAAGACGCTCTCTAAACCTGCCTCTGACCATCTTTGGATTGCCCTCAAACGGCGACCTATTTAACGTGAACCTGCACAACGAAGAAACATGGTGAAGTGTTATCCCACAAAAAATCTCGGTCATAATTCCAACGTACCAGGAAGAAGCCTATATCGAGAGAACATTGAATGCGCTTTCCAAAGCGCAAAAGTTCTCAGAACATGCAGGAGTTCAAAGTGAGATAATAATTGTTGACAGCGGAAGAGACAAAACATTTGAAAAAGCACGGAAATACACAAGCAAAACCTTCAAGTTGGGTTCCAAAGGGGTTTCCAAGGCAAGAAACTTCGGAGCATCAAAAGCACAAGGAGAAGTTTTAGTTTTTGAGGATGCAGACGCAATCGTGCCAGAAAACATTCTGAACGATATTGCGGAAACGTTTACAGATAGCAGTGTCGCAGGTGCTGTGAGCTACGTTCTTCCAAGAAAGAGAGAAATTCTTTCAGCATCGGAAAAGCTGTTCTTCGAGCTTGATGCTTTCTTCATCAGAAAAATCGCAAGATACTCTGGAGTTTTTCTGAGGTTTTACACGAGAGGCGACGTAATAGCTGCGCGAAAAGAAAACTTTTTCAAAGTCGGCGGTTTTGATGAAAAGTTGAATTGTATGGAGATAACTGACATCTTGGGAAAACTTGCCAAATCTGGTATAGTAAAGGTTCTGAACGTGCCCGTTTTTGAATCCAGCAGAAGAATAAAACGCTACGGTCTAGTGAAGACCTATCTTATATGGTGGAGGAATTTCCTGTCATTTTTCGTGCTGAAGAAGCCGTTTTCAGCAACATGGGAACCCGTGCGATAGCTACTTCTTGACTTCCTGTTTGGGCAACAGAGAGTTGTGAAGCCCCGAGAGAATCAGAATGTTTGTTGCGAAAGCTGGAATGTAATGCCACAGGCTCTTGGGTATCTCTGAACTCTTGTCCCATCTTCTAGGCTCTTCAAAAATCCTAATGTGCTTCGCAAACGTGGCTTCGCCATATTTCGTTATGTCAGCCGAGAAAAGCACGTCTTCTCCAATGATGTCGAGGAAAAATCTGGAATGGAATATGGAGCGGTGATATGCGGCACACGTAGTTGGGATTCTTGGTTTGCCATATCGAAATGACGATTCATCGAGAAATCTCAAAAACCGATACACAACATTAGGTATTCTCACTGATCTTGCTGGATAAATCGGAAAACCCACAGCCTTCAAACGCTGGTTATTTCTGAACATCTTCGCTAGTTCTTCAACAAAGTTGCTAGGCAAAATCACGTCGGCATCCACAAAAGCCAAAACGTCTGCTTTTGCAAATTTGGCGCCTATGTTTCGGGCAGTCCCGCGCCCACACTTTGCGTCCACAGCGGTGAGAGGGAAGTTTTCATTCCATTTTTGCAGGACCTTCACGCTTGCGCCGGTGGTTGAAGAGTCGACGACTATGACTTCAAAGCTTTTGCAGGTTTGCTTATGCAATGATTGAAAAAGCCTGTCGATGAGCGGGTCGTCCTTGAGTGGAATAACAAAACTTACTTCTGGCAAAGCTGCTTTCTCCACATCATCCTTCAACTTTGCTTAAAGTTTCTTGAAGGAACGTTTAAGGTTTTCTAGATAACGACTCTAGAGGCTATCTTGCGTTACATTAAAATACCCTCAGCGAAGGAGTTAAGGGGCAGAAGACAAGCGAAGGGACAAACCTTTGGTAATGACTCTGGAGAAAGCAGCCAGAATAGCTGCGTGCTCTCTGAAGCCTAACAGACCGTATCATGTGCAGTGGCTCATCACAAGAAAATGCAACTACAGATGCATGGGCTGCAACGTCTGGCGAGAGCAAGACATGAAGGAACTTTCAACCGAGGACATCAAGAGAGGACTGGATGTTCTCAGGAAGCTTGATGTCGTAGACATCGTGTTCTCAGGCGGAGATCCCTTACTGAGAGACGATATTGACGAAATCTTGGAATACGCATCACGATTTTTCATTACAACGGTGTACGATAACGGCAGTATGGCTCTGAAAAAAATTGACGCAGTCCGACACGCAGACTTCGTAGCTATATCGTTGGACACGTTAGACGCTAAGAAGAATGATCATGCGAAGGGCGTTAAAGGTTCTTGGAGCAGAGCCATGCAAGCCATTGAAACACTGCATAACGAAGGCATTGTTGTGAGTGTTTCGCCCACGATTTCCCAGCTTAACATGCATGAAATCATCGACTTCACTAACTATTTTCTTGAAAAGGAAATCCCGATTTGGTATTGCCTGTATTCTTATGATACATGTGTTGATTCACACCAGCTCTTCAAGATAGGCAAAAAGGACAACGACTTTGAAATAGCTGACAAGGAAGCAATGGTTAAGCTCTGTGACTCGCTAATTGAAATGAAGAAGAAAGAAGACAAGATTCTGATAACTACAAAAACCCTGAAAGCAGTCCAGCACCTTTTCTCAGATGGAGAGAGAACGTGGAAATGTCGTGCCCTTCAAAACTTCTTCATGATTGACCATCTGGGCAGAGTTGCTGGATGTCATCTGCGCAGTCCAGTAGCCTCCATTTTTGACTTGCCTGACGTTTGGAACAGCCCTGAATTCAAAACTCTGCGCAGGAACTACAGAAAATGCGCTGGCTGCATCTACCTGTGCTACATTTTCTATTCAATTCATGGAAGCGTAATTGGAAACTTCCAAATAGCACAAGACAGATGGAGAAACGCAAAACTGCTACTGAAGAAGAACAGTACTACTCCTCTAGATTTGGCAACGCTGCAATAATGTCAGCAATTTTCTTAACAAGAACCTGATCGACGCTGATTTCATCTTCAATTCGCAGAAGAGGCTTCATTTCCTGCTGAAGCTGCCTTGCTGCAACATCATTCATTATCATCCTAGGCCCCGCATCTCTTGGTTTTTTAAGCTCCAGCAATGCAGGGAGGAACATGATCAGAATGAAGGTTGCTACTCCAAAAATTAGCGTGATGATAGGAGTCCAATCTGAAAGCATCATCTTTTCAGTATTTTGTCTTAATTCATAATATAACTGTTTCCATTGCCAGAATGAAATGTTCTCTCCCAACGACCATGCTTTGCTCTGAAAACCTTTGACACGGCTAAATCTGCGAAAGCTTTAGTGCAGATGGGAATGTTAAACACAAAGGCAATCATCAGCAATGGGATCAGCCATGACGCTCTGGTCCTGCCGTCCAAATAAGTGCCAACACCCACTTCAAAGAATGGAGCGAAATTTCCCACTGAGTTATAGAGGGAAATCAAGGTCAGGATCCAGAAGCTGCCAGACCACAGAGGTGTACTGAAAAAGAATAAAGCAACGCTTGTGAACAGCGAAAAAAGCGTGAAAATTGGCACGAAATAAACGTTCAGCAGCAACACACCGTCAATCTTTTCTCTCAAGCCCAGAGTTTTGCTTCTCATGACTGCAAATGAATGTTTAAAAGCACATTGCATGTGACCTCTCGCCCACCTGTATCTTTGCTTCCAATAGCATCTCCAGCTTTCAACGGCTTCTTCATAGGACTCCGCGTTGCCTACATAGCAGACTCTGTAGCCTGCGAGGTAGACTCTGAAGGTCAAATCAGTGTCTTCCGCCATCATGGACTCGTCCCATCCTCCCAAACGTTCAAGCAAGCTCCGCCTAATACCTCCGACAGTGCCGCCGAACTGGGTGATCAATCCTAGTCTTTCTCGTGCTTGCTGATCTACTCTATATCCGCCTATCCTTTCCAGTGCCACAAGTCTTGTAACTGCGTTTACGGGTTCGTTTAGAACGGTGACTCTTCCTTGAACCACGCCGACTTGTGGGTCTATGAACTTTTTTGCAAGTTGTTCCAGAATATCCAGTTGGGGATAGTAGTCTGCGTCAAAACAGAAGATGATCTCGCCTTCAGCATATTTGCATCCGAAGTTCAGCGCCGAGGCTTTTCCGCGTCTTCCTTCTCCCATACTGCGATGTATGACTTTGATGAAATCGTGCGTTTTTGAATATTGTTCAGCTATTCTACCTGTATCGTCCGTCGAAGCATCGTCAATCACTATTACCTGCAACTTGTCTCTTGGATAAGTCAGTTCAGTCACCCGCTTGAGTATTCGTCTAATTACTCGTTCTTCGTTGTATGCTGGGATCAGAATTGACACAGAAGGCGTGTAAACTAGAGTGTCTATGGCAACGGTTCTTTGCTTTCGGGGACTATTGAGGACTACGATAGTGAAAAGGTAATGCCTGACTAGGTAAGCAGTCATCACGAGTGCTAGAAACACTGATAATCCTTCCAAAATTTCGCCTATCAAATTGTTGCCTCTATCATTCTGTCCTTTGAACTGACTAGAAGTGAAAGACTCACTGACCAAAATGTGACTATCCAAACAATGTTAACGAGGGGAGCCAGAATGACGTTTGAAGCGTTGAATGATTCTTCAAAACCGTCAGTCACACCATAAACAAGGAAGGAGAAAACTAGGTTCCAGATCAAGCCAAGAAAATTGCCAATTACCAGCAGGAATGTTTTCCTTTTTAATGAGCCGTTCAGTGGGAAGATCGTGAATATGAAAAAGATATTGAAAAAGGTAAGCATGAGTGCTGATTCGCTGTTGACGGTTGGCAGAGACCACACGATGCAAGAAGCAATTGTTCCAACAGAAAATCCCAGAAGCACATGGTTGATTCTTGACCCGTTTCCTGTCGTCGCCCGTCCCTCCAACTGAGTTCTAGAGACCAATTATAGAAAATCAATCTAGAAGGTATCTCCATGATATGTCTTAAAGTTTACGCAGAAGATATATAGCCAAAAAATCCAAGCGTTCAATTCTTCCCATTCTGAGAAAACCAATTGCGACCGTGACCAAGAAGCAGGTTGTCCATTACTGCGCACAAGACCTCAAACACTTCATCAGAATTCAAGTTGTTCGTGTCAAGAATCAAATGAAACGGTGAAAAATCTTCTCCCAAAGCGAAGCCGTAAAGCTTCTTGTAGATGGCTCTTGTCTGTCTCTCCTTGCTTCTCAACGCCTTTAAAGCATCATTGAAGCCAATTCCATCTCTAGAAGCCACTCTTTCAGCTCTCTTCTTCAAGGAGGCATCAAGCCATATCTTGAAGCCACTTTTAAGAAGCCAAGGCATTGTCCAACTGTCCAAAACAACATTTCCCTGACGTGCTAATTTCAGAAGTTTCTTGTCAACTGCTTCGTCAAACTTCCGCTCTTTACCTCTTTTCTCCAAGAAACACAGTCCCTCTGCACTTTCCCACCAACCACGGTTAACCGCAGCATAGCCCTCTTCAATTGCCAGAGCCTTCAACGCGTCTCCGCCAGAAAAGTATTTGAACGAATATTTCTCGGTAAGTCTCTTGGCAAGTGCGCTCTTTCCGCTTCCAGCCATCCCACAGATGCAAACAACTAGAGATTCCTTGGCTTTCTCCTTTTCACCTTTACTTCTCGCCATTGACGTACCTCAAAAGAAATCGTGAACTAAGCTCTTCTTGCAGCCTGCTTCAAAGTTTCTTTGAGACAGATGTGACACACTTCTCCGCCATATGGGCGCCAAACTCGCCTCTTGCCCCTGTTAAGTCTACGTGCATCCACAGCAGAAAGCCCCGTTTTTCCACCCAAAACTTGTCCGCAAAGATGGCAATGCAGCAGAACACCAGCTTGTCCCTTATAACTCATTTTTCTGCCGCCTCCTGGCAGCGTTCTCAAGACACGTTTTTGACTGCGGGAGCGTTGGCGCGGTTTAGGCATTTTACTCACTCACCTCTACTAGTCCCAGAATATGGGAAAGGGTGGTTCCGAAAAGGAATGAGCACAGCAAATACCACCATATCAGCGATGTGTTGAAAATTGGCAGTGGGAGAATTGGTCCTATGCCTGGAAAGTAGGCAATGTCACGTCCGTAGTAGGTTCCTCCGAGAAATTGCCAGACAAGAAACAGTGGGACGATGAACAGTAATGAGACTTTCATTGATTGCCACATCATTTTTGACTGAAGCTGAAAAATGTACTGCTGCTTCTTCATGAGTTTCTCTACGGTCTTGGTGTCTTTATCGTGTTGAGCGGCACGCAACTCCTTGTTCCATTCTGAAATCTCTCTTCTCCATTCTTTCGATTTTTGAGGATTTGTCAAGAGACGATTTACCGCCGAGGTAAGCAACGATATTAAGCCAGCTAGCAAAAGCATGAAGATCGTTGAGTAAGGAATTGATTCTGGAAGAGACATTTTTACACTACTCCCAAAGCCTTCAATATCTCTCTTGCAGCTTCTTCCTGCTTTTTCTCAGCATTGACAACTATTTTCACTGGAACACTTATTAAGACTGCGCATGCCCCTGCCATAAGCCTTGAAAAAAGCAACTCTTCCTTGACAGCTTCTTCAGTCGGTTCATCTCTCTTTCTGGAAGCGTCCTTCATTCTTCGCGAGACAATCTCGGTCGGCATGGCTTCGACAAGTACTAGCATTTCTGGCTTCAAAAGCTGCAAAACATGATGCGGCAAGCCAGGCAGATATCCTGCAGGAGTCTTGATGGACATGTGTGTGTCAATGATTGCCAGCCCGTCCAACTGTTTTATCTTTTCCGAAACCGCTTCTGCCACTTCCCGCTGGTACTCACGCTGAGAATCGATGCTGTCTTTTCGCATAGCATCTCTCGCCATAGACTGCCCATGCTTCTGAAGAATACCCATCATGACAGTGCCGTAGTTTATGCAATTAACCTCCACGCCAGCTTTCTTGGCTAATTCTTCAACAAGAGTGCAAACAGTAGTCTTTCCAGTCCCAGGAATACCCGTCACAATCACCGTCTTCCTCATAGAACTATTCTCCGAAAACTTTCCTGAAAGCTGGATACATTTCTGCAGCTCTTTCCTGCATCAAAATCTCATAGTACTGATAGATTATTCCCACAGAAAGCAAAATACCCATTCCTGAACCAAAAACTCCGAAGAAATCTGAGACGCCCGCAATCAACCCAACTATTATTCCGCCGACAACTGTGACTGCTGGAATATAACGTTCCAGAATCTGCTCAATGGCCTTTCCAGACCGCCTGTATCCCGGAATCTGCATGCCAGAGTCAACAAGCTGCTTGGCCACTGTTGAAGGCCCCAGACCGCCAACTTCGAGCCATGTCAGCGAAAAGACGACTGAGAATGCTATTAGAATCCCAAGATATCCAAAGGCTCTCAAAGGATCTTCCATGACGTTAATGAGGCTGTGAGGGGCAGTGACATAGTAGACTAAACCGCCTGAAGGATCATATCTAGCTATGTTGCCGCTTGAGTCAAGAACAGGTTGAAATTGGCATAGGAGGCTGAGCCAGAAATTCTCCATGTAAGCAGGTTTTCCGGCCATGCTCCAGAATAGTTGTGAGAAGAAATAGATGTTGGCGAAAAGAGCTGAAGCAAAGATCACTGGCAAGTTAGAAACGTAAAGAAGCTTTATTGGATATCGACTGCGGTAGCCCTTGTATCCTGCATAGGACAGAGGTAGCTCTACTCGTACGCCTTCCATGTAGATTATGACTAGAAAAGCGGCGACTGTCGCTATCAGCCCCAGCATTGACGGGTTTTGAGGTGATCTCAACCACAAGTCTGTCACTGGCTGCCCTGAAGACAGAACTTGGGCAAGTTTGACAAAGAAGCCGTAGCTTCCACTCTCTCCTACGGCTGGCGCAGGCGAGAAAGCTTGCCAGAAAATTTGCTGTGCAACGCCAGCCATGATGAAAAGACTTATTCCGCTACCGAATCCCCAGCCTTTCTGAAGAAGCTCATCCAACAACAAGACGATAATTCCTGATGAAATCAGCTGCAGAAAGACAATTATTGCCACTGTGCCCGGCAAGTTTCCGTACATTCCGCCGATTATGTAGGCGAACGCCTGAACGCCTGTCAGAATTATGGAGAACACTTTGCTGGCAGTTGTAAATAGGCCCCTGTCCTCGGGATTGCCCATGTCAACATTTATCATGGCAGAGCCAGCTAGAAGCTGCAGTATCAACCCTGCTGTAACTATTGGACCTATGCCGAGCTCCATGAGAGTGCCGCGGCTAGAGGCGAAAATTATTCTGAGAGCAGCCAACTCTCCTAGCGCGGTCTTTTCAATGCCGAACAGCGGAATCTCAGTCATTATTAGAAAGATGATTAGAACAAGTGCAGTCCAAAAGAGTTTCTCG
>Ga0172363_10002194_pt1 | contig 15763 bp, 11 predicted proteins | sample LakKivs2_kivu2a2_FD_114541 | JGI IMG/M metagenome (GOLD analysis project Ga0172363, IMG submission 114541) | Sediment microbial communities from Lake Kivu, Rwanda - Sediment s2_kivu2a2 | ecosystem: Environmental > Aquatic > Freshwater > Lake > Sediment | place: Rwanda: Western Province, Lake... | reverse complement strand
GATCATTTCCCCAGACAGTCAGCAGGAAGTAATCTTTACCCACCTCATCCACCACCTGTGGGAAATACATCTGTACACCCCGCAGGGTATCGGTTTCAAATGATTTAAACTGGCATGCCACCCGTGCATTTATCGTCCCTTCACCCTGGAGATCATAACCAGCTTCAGCAGAGCCATCATCATAGCTGTAGTAATTATAAAACTTCTGATACCTTGTCACGGTATCGTTCCATTTGTAATCAAGTTCATCAGTTACCAGGTACGATTTTATTTCGAACAGGACTGAATCAGACTGGTAAAAAACAAATGGAAAATTATACGGAAAATCAAGTGTATCTTTTCCCCCTGCAGGAACGTTAATTGCGCCACCGCTGAATGTTTCTTTTTTATAAACCGTCTGATCGGTTATTTCCAGCATCCTGGTGACGTTCCGGCTGGTGGTATCATTGTTTTTATAAATAATAGGAATATAAGGTTTGATCTGGGTCTGGAAGGCGCGTTTAAAATGCTTCCAGGGCATAGCTTCGTATGATTTCAGGATAGATCCCAGTGAACCGGTCATAGCTACGTCATTGATAGCCGTTACGTCAGTCAGCCTGGCAGTATCCAGATATATATAGTCAATATTCCAGTGATCCCTGTTGCTGTTCCTGTTCGGATAACCCTGATTATCCGGCATGCTTGCATAGTTTTTGAACCTGAACTGAAAACCTTTTAAAAGAAACTTTTCGTCCCTGACAGGTATAAATACCTGCCTGAATGCTTCAAGCGGCTTACCGGTATCGGACCAGACTGTGAACCATTCCCTGATTTGAGGTGCATAGAAATCAAGAAGCAGGGAATCCTGTTTCTGTGGATCGGAACCCATTCCCTGGGGCTGGTAAAAAAAACTGAAGATAATATCATTTCTTCCCGGGTAGTTAAGATCAATGGGTTTCGAAGTGAGGAAATCGGAAAGGAAAGGAGTCCTCGTTGTACCATTCAGGCTTCCGTCAGCATCAACAGCATCAAGGGTGGCAACGCCAATGCTGACAGGATCAACAGCATAGCTGTTGTTAATGTATGCATAAGTATCTGTCCATATTTTCTGGTCAGGCAGGTTTCCGGGCCTTGAGAAGTCTTCGAAAAAAGGCAAATGAAGGGTGTCGATATTCAGAACTTTCAGATGGCCGGAGATCTGTACTGACAGAACAGGATCATAAGGGTATGATGATACAGGGGTCAGTACCTCCTGTCCATAACCTGTGAGGGTCATGCCAGGAAAAAAACATGCTGAGCATACCAATATCCTGGAAAGGATTTTCATGTATCTACGGTATCTCCACTGTTACTGTATCTGCCTGTGGCAGTTTGAGGGAATCAACCGTCACCCAGATATCAACCGAGGCTCCGAGATTAATCAGTTCTTTATTCTCATCATAAGCAGGCTTTTGTTTCCAGACGAATGCTATCGCTGAATCTTCAGCTGTAAAAATAGATCCGTCATATATCACAGCTCCCACATTAAGATACCGGGAGGTGATCCTGTCTTCAGCTTCAGACAGGTAAAGTCCTATGAGATCCGGAGTGACCGTTTTGTCATTGCTCAGTCCGCGGCCAAGGATCAGGTCAATTATTGAGCCTTTAATGATAGAATCTCCGGCCTCGATGTTCATACCCTTATATTTCTGCTGCAACACGTTGTTTATAGCTATATCCGGCACATAGGTCAGTCTTCCCAGTTTGAGTCCCGCGTTTTCAATGATCACTTTGGCCTGTCTCAGGGTTACACCGACAAGATCAGGCATCCTGACCGTTTCAGGATTAAACGCATTAATAGTAATGAAAATTGTACGGTTCTTTTTTACCCTGAATTCTGGTGGAGGATTCTGTTCAACAACACAACCTTTTTCAACAGATGAGTTGTGGGTAGAATCAATAATCTTATAGCGCAGTTTCTTTTCGGTAATAAGCTGAGCAGTTTCCTCAAGCGTTAATCCCCGGACATCAGGAACGGCCATTGCCTGTCCGTGCCTGGTATAAATGCGCAGGGACAGAAAAATGAACAACCCCACCACAAAAGTTATGGCTGCAGCCAGTAACAGGTTCCTGAGAAACAGTCTGCTAAAAAGAAATCTTAGTAATTCCATATGGTTTTACATATCAACCAGTCCTGTCTCACTGATGACAGAGGATTCCTGGTAGGTATCATAATCGGTATTGATTGCCCAAAGGTCATGATCTTTACCCTCGAGAATATTCTCGGCTGCAAGGATACCCATTATTATACTATGATCCTGGTTATTATATTTATAAGCTCCATACCTTCCAATCACATACAGGTTCCTGATGTTGTTCAGGTAATCCTGTAATGGCCTGATAACCTGCTTATAATTGCTGAAATATACCGGATAACATCTGGGTATCCTGACGATATGGCCTGCTGAGATTTCCGCATCCCTGGTCAATCCGGTGGAGCGTGCTTCATTTTTTGCCAGGTTGATAAAATATTCATCAGATTCACCCCAGACAGGATCCTCGAAATAACACCAGTATTCAAGGCACAGGATGGATGCCTGCTCCTGTTTATATAGTTCCGGGATCCAGTTATGGAAATTTGTCATTCTTCCCATTTTCAGATCCTGGCTGTGGATATATAACCACTGGTCAGGGAAGAGGGAAGGGCTTTCAACCTTGAGGTAAACGAGAATAGTATTCCTGAATTTCAGCTTATTGGCAAGTGAGATGATATGCTCCGATACATTGGGCAGTCTGGTCACAAGAAGTGAGAGGGGCATGGTTGAAATGATCCTGTCATATGTATGAATGGTCCCATCTTCCAGTTCGATCGCTTCTGCCTGTCCTGAGGTGGTGATTACTCTTTTTACGGAAGTTTCATAGTGCATGGTCCCGCCATTATTAATCACCTTATCAGCCATTTTCCTGTAAATGGAGCCTGAGCCGGTCACAGGGTATGCAAACTGGTCAACCAGTGTTTTATGTACCTGTCTTGGATTTTTCATAAGGGCATTTTTTACGGCTTCATAGAGTGAGAGCCGCTTAATGCGTTGGGCGGCGAAATCAGAATCCAGCTCGGTGCATCTTATACCCCAGAGCTTTTCACTGTATGTTTTAAAGAATATCTCGAACAGTCTTTTACCGAACCTCCTGGTCACCCATGACTCAAAGGTGCCTGTATCCCTGGTGGGGATGATCTTTTCGCGGAAATAGCTGAGCATGCATCTGGCTGCTTCAAAAAACCCCAGGTTAACCAGTGCATTGACAGGTTTAAGAGGGTAATCAAAAAACTTACCCTTATAATAGATGCGTGTCTGCCTGTTGACCATCCTGTACTCTTTGCCTGCCACCTCGAGCCAGAGGAGATTAACTCTTCTGTCGTGGCTGAAAAAGCGATGGGGGCCCTGGTCAACCGTCTGGTTCCAGAGTGTAAGAGATTTAGCCAGTCCCCCCGGGGCTGAACTGATCTCATACACATCCAGCTGTCTGACCTTGCCCGAAGGGATATGTTTGGATAACTGGTATGCAACCGTAATTCCTGCCGGACCTGCACCTATAACCGCGACCCTCATCCTGCCATGATTAAAATAAACAAAAGGAAATCAGCATTTTATAAATTAAAGGCTAAAAATAATAAATAATACAGATAATCACAGGGAATTTGCCGCCTGGATGTAACGGTTTGCTTCATCAGTCAGTCCTTGCCTGGTAAGTATTTCAGCCATAGCCTGATAGGCTGGTTTGAAGTTCTGGTTCACCTCAATGGCTTTCTTAAAATATATCTTGGCAGTTTCAGGATCATTTTTCCTGAGATATGCCAGTCCAATGTTATGATAAGCACTGACGTACCGGTAATTGATCCTTATAATTTCAATAAATGTGGTGATTGCTTTGTCTGTAGCGCCCTGGTTAAGATATGCTATACCTATAAGATTCAGAGCTTTATCATAATCAGGATAGATTTTCAGGCATCGCGTGGCCATCTCGATAGCTCTCTGGTAGTTCATGACGGCGATATATGCCTCCGACAGTTTTAAAAGTGCCATTTCGTTCAAAGGTTCATCCCTGACAACCTCTTCGAGTAATGGTATCCCATCGGTATAATTTTTCTGGTCTATCATCCGGATACCTTCATAATCCTTCTTGCTTTTACGCTCAACCACGGCACACACCGGAACAGTATCCACCAAGACTGTATGGATAGTATTGTAAGGAGGCCATATATTATTTTTCAACTGATCAGGACTGATATAGTTGCAGAAAAATACAGCATAATCCCAGTCGTCACCTCCCCTGTCGTAATATCTCGTATAAAATGGGATGACCCTGTCAGTATATTTTCTGAAATAATAATTGATGGAAGCATTGGATGCAACGCGTATCTTCTCTGAACGATCAGCAGGTTCCTGCAAGATGACATTATCTATCAGCCAGTTGCATCCTTGCCTGAGGCTGTTCAGATAATAATCCGTTTCAAATTTCCCGTATGCCGAATTGATACCGCCCATTATTTCATTGAAGTACATATATTCAAAGGGATGGTTGGTTATGATGAACCTTGCGGGATGAATCATACCGGCTGACAGGATAATAACAGGAGCCCATTTAAGGTACCTGGATCGTATATAAGTTATTAATGTGCTAAAGCTTATAGATGCCAGGATAGCCATCGGAGGGAATACAAACAGGAGATGCCTCCAGCCCCCATAAACATTGGAGTCTTTATATATTACATAATAGATGGGAAACAGGAAGGCAAAAAACAGGAAAAAGGCAAAAACCGGCTTGAATTGTTTCCGGTACAGCCCGACCAGAAATATATTCAGAAGGAAACCTGCAAGGATGACGGCCGGTACAGTATAAAGAATATTCTTTGAAATATAGTACCAGGGAAGCCGGTTTGACCAGTGAATGGCACTATCGAACAGAACACGGATGGATACAGAAATATTGGTCATCATCTTCAGTGCCTCGAAAGGATTTCTCAGGGGTTTCTGTAAGCCATATGGCCACAGTAACAGACTTAACAGATAACTGGATATGGAAATGATCACCAGGTACAGTAACCCTTTCCAGACGAATCTGCGGTAGTTTTTTGATAAAAACGGGTATTCCCATTTATTTACAAGAACGTATAATCCGGCAAAGGCAAAAAGGTAAGGGATCAGCACGAGCCCTCCTATACGGATACTGATAGTGAATGCAATACCGATGGTGATCCATACGGCTGTTCTTACTGAAAAATGAGGCAGCTGTTGCAGGAACCTGAAAACCTGGTAAATAGTAAATACATAACCAAGGGCATAGGGTATGTCCATCGGATTATTAAAGGAATGGCCAAGAAAACTGGGAGTGATGAACATAAGGATCAGGGTGATAAGCCCTGCCCGGTAACCCGCCAGGAATACTGCCAGCAGTCCGCTGAAAAAGATGGTAAGGAAGCCTGTGATGGCATTCAGTATATGCCGTGCCTCAAAGGGTTTGTCAATGCTGAATGCTTTATTGAAAACATAAGTCAGCAGATCGAAGGACTGACCGTAATAATTAAGCTTGTTCTCCGGATCAGAAAGTGCTGACTGGTCTTTCCCCATAGTGGCATAATAGTTATAAACTTTTTCTGCCTGCCGGTAATGCTTTTCTTCATCCCCTGAAAGGCCGACATCCCTGCTTAAAACAGGGATAACGATTAACAGTACCAGAGAAAAAATATAAAACAGCATCCTGTAGATGGATGAAGTACTGATAAAAGAGAAAACCTGCCAGGGTTTACTCTTAGTCTCCCTTACCGGGATGATAAAGTTCCATTTGAAGGCCTGTCTGGCTTTATCGTACTGCCTTTTCAGAAAACCAGTTCCCTGAACGGTCTCTTTGGTCAGGGGAGAGGTCTGGGCAATGAGGTGGCTGCTGTAAGGAATCCCCAGATGCTTCAGTATAAAAAACATATCCTTCTGGTAGTCAATGCATTCCATTGTTGCCACAAGATAACTTACCAGTTCCTTCCTGCAGAGGATAAAAGGATAATGCACTTTTTGCATTTCATGGGGAGGCTGATCGGAAAAACAGGTAAGCAGTACCTTCGCGTCTGACAACTTCTCGGGTTTAACATAAAAAAATTCCTCCAGGTTGAAGGGTTTGGCAAGACTATCAGTATCAATGATCAGTATATTTTCCCTGGAAGCAAGGGCGATGGTATTCTTAAAAGTATCAGCCGGAACATTTGTAAAACCTGCCAGTTTTAACCTGTTACTGTCAGAGAGGTAATTAAGCTCTGTTGCTTCATTTATTTTCTCCCTGATCCGGAAGCTTTCCGGGGCTGAGACAATTATCTCGAAATCTTTTTCAGCGGGTTTTCTTATTTTCCTGACGGATGCTATTAAATGTTCTATTCCATCAGGATTATGCCTGGCAAATACAACAATGGATAGGCTAAGGGTGAGTTCTCTTGGTATATTTTCTTTTCTGGCAGAGGCCGCGTACTTCTTTTTCATGATGATCAAAGTAGCTGTTAAAGAAAAAAGCCGTCTCACAAAACCGGATTGAATACTAATTGTTTCTGCCGGATCTGCCGGCCCGGTTCCCGGCTGTGCGGGAATAATGTATTAATTTTTCCTGAGACAGCTTACCGGATTGACCATCTTTTCAGTCCTTGTGTTCCTGCTCGTCAGATACTGTCAGCTTTTTCCTTCCTTTGGCCCTTCTTGCCGAGACCACTTTACGACCACTGACTGAAGCCATTCTGCTCCTGAATCCGTGCTTGTTTTTTCTCTTCCTGTTAGATGGTTGAAAGGTTCTTTTCATTAGTAATTTCCCTTAAAAAATTCAGACTGCAAAGCTACTATTTTTTTAAACATAACAAAAAAACAGCTGATTATTTAGTTAATGTCTCAACGCTTCCTATAACCCGCCACACAAAACATTCTGAAGGTACAAATCAGTGACATGGCGTTCAGGGATCATGGTTAAAGGAAGCAAAAGTCATGAAGCCGGTAAAAATATGATTTTCTTTGTACTGAACCAGGTTTCCTCAAAATAGTCGGAAATACAGATGATTTTCACTCTTGCGCCATAATCACCCAGTTCCTCATCCAGATCTCCTCCCTTGAGGTAAATGATGCCTGTTTTACCAGGTAAAAGGTTTTTAAGTGAGTATCTGCAGAAATCAGGGAACGGGGCTACTGCCCTGCTGACAATAAAGTGATGCTTTACAGGATATTTTTCCATTCTTGTACAGATGGTTTGGACATTCTTCAGTCCAGTCTCTGTTGCGATAGCAGACGTTACTCTTATTTTTTTCCTGATGGAATCGAGCAGGGTGAAATGGCAACGGGGGAAAAGTATGGCGAGAGGGATGCCCGGAAACCCCCCTCCTGTACCGGCATCAAGTACTGTGCTGCCTTCAGGGAATGTGATGAACTTTGCTATTGCCAGGGAATGCAGCACGTGGTGTGTATAAAGGTTATCAATATCTTTTCTTGAGATAACATTTATCTTCCTGTTCCAGGAAGTATAAAGGAGATTCAGCTGCTCAAGCTGCAGATACTGGGAGGGGGATAGCTCGGGGAAATATTTCCTGATAATTTGCATAATACCTGCCAGGTCCTGAAGTATTATATTTTTACACTTTTCAGGATATTAAACAACAGTTCCCTGGCCCTGAACAGTTGTGCCTTGACGGTTCCTATAGGAAGTTCCAGTTCTTCGGATATTTCCTCGTAGGAATATTCCCTGAAATAACGTAATTCAACAAGTTTTCTGTACCTGGGTTTCAGCTTACTGACGACTTCATGCAGCAGCTTGATCTTCTGACTGTTGATCATGCTTTCTTCGGGATCGAGTATGTCGGAAGGGATAACCACGGTGACCGTATCCTGATCTTCGGTCGTATGATCGATGGAAATAGTGGCAGCCCTTTTTCTCCTTATAAAGTCGATACAATTATTGGTAGCGATTTTAAACAGCCAGGTACTGAAAGCGAAATTGGGTGTATACTGATCAAGATATTTGAATGCTTTGCCGAAAGCTTCGATTGTCAAATCTTCGGCATCGCTTGTATTGTTAACCATTTTAAGAAGCATAAAATAGATCGTATCACGGTACCTTCCTAAAAGCTCTGCGTAAGCTTGCTGGTCACCGTTTCGGGCACGGTCCACCAGCGTAAAATCATGTTGCGCTTTTTCAGACAGGTTGGGATTTATTTCCATCTGCTTCTTTTATGGGCCACATAATTGGAAAAAACGATATAGGTATTCAGAACAGGAATAAACAGATCCAGCAAGAGCGAAAATAGTAATAAATACTTTTCATTCAACTGCCTTGCAGCATATTTAAGTACCAGCAATTGTAACAGTAACCTTGCACCCATGATGGCAAGCACATATCCGGGCAGGAAGGACAGGATCAGCAGAATGGTGAAAGAAATGTAAAAAAAATACCTGGCAACAAGCTCGGCACCGAGAAGCCATTTGGTGGCAGGACGGTAACGCGATCCCGTTGACAGGTGTCTCTTTTTCTGGAGATACCAGTCACGCCATGTTTTCTCAGCTTCTGAACGCGTGTGACTTTCCTTGCTGTATTCAACCCTGGTGTTACCCCGCCTGGCGACCTCATTGACGAACAGGTCATCATCGCCCGATATCATACGGCTGTGACTGGCAAATCCCCTGTTCCTGAAGAAGACCGACCTGCGATATGCAAGATTCCTTCCAACACCCATGTATGGTAATCCTGCAAGTGCAAAGGTAAAATACTGGAGAGCAATAAAGAGTGTTTCAGCCCTTATGACCAGGTTCAGCAGGCTTCTTTCCCTTTTATAACCTCCGTAGCCCAGCACTACTTCTGCACCGGCATCAAATTGCCTCTGCATACGGCTGAGCCATTGATTGCTTTCCGGCCGGCAATCTGCATCCGTTAATAACAGCCACTCATACCTGGCTGCCTTGATTCCGACTGTAAGTGCCAGCTTTTTACCACGCGTAAAATCAACTGATTGTCTGATAGTGGTTGTCCGCAGATGTGGATATTGAGCCTGGAATCCTGTAAGGATATCTTCTGTATCATCTGTGGAACGATCATTTACTACTATCACCTCATAATCAGGGTATCTTTGTTCCAGGATAGAGGGAAGGTTCTCCTGAAGGTTATATCCTTCATTTTTTGCACAGATGATCACTGAAACCGGGAATTTAGGGTGATAGCCGGCCTGTCGTTTATGAAAGATTATCCTGCCATGCACCAACAGCCAGTATAAAAACTGGAGGGACGCTGACAGAATGAAACATCCGAAAAGGATCTCATTCAGATGAATGTTCAGAAAATGCAACAAACCGGTTTATATAAAGAACCTGGCAATTTTATTAAAGATTTGCTTTTCTAACAAATCCCTGCGCCAAATGCTTTCAGAATTTATTCACAATTAAAGTATATTTGCGCATGCTCAGCACACAATGAAATTTGAGATACTACATACTGATGCACATTCATATGCCAGGACAGGCAGGATCTATACCGGTCATGGTGAGATCCCGACGCCTGTGTTCATGCCTGTGGGTACTGCAGGAACCGTGAAAGGAGTGCACCAGTATGAGCTGGCAGAAGACAGCCATGCAGCCATTCTTCTTTGCAATACTTACCATTTGTATCTCCGGCCCGGTACCGGCGTAATACAATCAGCAGGAGGAATACACAGGTTCATTGGCTGGGACCGGCCGGTATTGACAGATAGTGGAGGATACCAGATTTTTTCACTGGCAGAACAAAGAAAACTTTCTGAGCAGGGAGCCGTATTCCAGTCACATATAGACGGATCAACACATACCTTTACACCTGAAAATGTAATTGATATTCAGAAGATTATTGGTGCAGACATCATTATGGCATTTGACGAGTGTACACCCTATCCCTGTGAATATGCTCCTGCAAAAGAATCCATGGAGCTGACAAACAGGTGGATAGCCCGGGCTTATGAGCGGTTCTATAATACTGAATCCTGTTACGGTTATGAACAATCACTGTTCCCCATTGTTCAGGGTAGCACCTATGAAAACCTCAGGAAGATGTCAGCCGAATATGTCAGTTCCCTGGATCTTCCGGGGCATGCCATAGGAGGATTATCGGTGGGTGAACCGGCTGACGTAATGTACAACATGCTTGAAGTGGTGAATTGCATACTTCCGGTTGAAAAACCCCGTTACCTCATGGGGGTGGGCACACCCGTCAACATACTCGAGTCGGTATCATGGGGTATTGATATGTTTGACTGTGTCATACCAACGCGCAACGGCAGAAACGGGATGCTGTTTACCTCCGAAGGGATCATTAATATTAAAAATGAAAAGTGGAGGAATGACCATTCACCGGTCGATCCGGATGGACTTTCTTTTGCTGACAGGCAATACAGCAAAGCTTATCTGCGTCACCTGATCATTTCAAGCGAGATCCTTGGTGCACAGATAGCTACCCTGCATAACCTGTCCTTCTATTCATGGCTCCTCGAGGAATGTCGTAAACGGATCACCGATGGCTCGTTCAGCACGTGGAAAAATATCATGGTAGAAAAACTATCAGTAAGATTATAATATTCACAACAGAGATATACTGACTTTCAGGATAAAGAGAATAACGGCTGATAACAAATTATTTAATCTGAACCATCCCGCATGAAGCATGCCAGGCTGACGATCATTGACAGATACATCATCAGAAAATTCCTGGGAACTTTTTTGTTTTCCATAGCCCTGATAATTGTCATCACAGTGGTGTTTGACTTTTCAGAGAAGATAGATAATTTCCTGGAAAACAAAGCTCCTTTCCGGGGTGTGATATTTGATTACTACCTGAATTTTATACCCTATTTTATTGTCCTGTTCAGTTCACTGTTCACGTTTATCTCAGTCATTTATTTTACTTCAAGAATGGCATACCGGACTGAGATCATTGCCATTCTCAGCAGTGGAATGAGCTTCAGGAGGTTGCTGGTACCCTATTTTATATCTGCAACAGTGATAGCCGTCGCATCTTTCCTGCTTTCTGATTATGTGATACCTGATGCCAACAGTGTAAGGCTTGAATTTGAAGAACATTATGTGCACACGAGCCCTGTAAGGTTTACCCAGCGAAACATCCACAGGCAGATTGAACCGGGTATTTTTGTCTATATGGAGAGTTATAGTACTATGTCAGATATAGGACATAAGTTCTCGATTGAAAAAATGGAGAATGGACAACTGGTTTCAAAGCTCATTTCTGATTACATCAAATGGGATTCGACAAAAAACAAATGGGTGATACGTAATTATTATATACGTGATATAAACGGATTCAGGGAGACCATTAAAACCGGCAGCAGTATTGATACGGTGCTGTCTATCCATCCTGATGATTTCAAGCGGCGTGATAACTTTACAGAAACCATGAGTACCAGGGAACTGACAGATTTTATCAAAAGACAGCGGATGAGAGGGGAATCAAATGTGGTCATTTACCAGATCGAGAAACAGAAAAGGTATGCCTATCCATTATCCACCCTCATCCTTACACTGATAGGAGTTTCTGTATCATCCAGGAAGGTAAAAGGTGGCATTGGCATGCAGATCGGTATCGGACTGCTGGTTGCCTTTTCCTATATCCTGTTCATGCAGTTTTCTGCCCAGTTCGCCATTGCCGGCAGTCTTCAACCAGCCTTAGCAATCTGGCTGCCAAATATAATTTATACAGGTATCGCCCTGTACCTTTTAAGGATGGCGCCCAAATAGAATGCCTGTAACTATTTGATATACTGCGCAATAATTTCCAGATACTGTTAATTTAACAAGTAAAATTTTTTTAAATGCCTTTGATTTTGTAATGTTGTAGTCCATTCTTCAGATTCTTTCAGTAGTTAAAGCATCCTGAAACCAAAACCAAACTTTATACTATGGCACTGAAAAGGAAAATACAGGAATTAAAGAAAAAACGGGAGCTTGTTCTGCAGGGAGGTGGTGAGGCGGCCATCGAGAAACAGGTTGCTATGGGTAAGATGACTGCCCGCGACCGTATTGTAGCACTGCTTGACAAGGATTCATTTCACGAGTATGATCTTTTCGTGGAGCATGAGGCAAAGGATTTTGATATGGATAAGAAAATCCTGTACGGCGATGGGGTGATCGTAGGCACCGGTACGATTTATGGTGCGCCCATCTGTATTTTTGCCCAGGATTTTACTGTCGCAGGGGGCTCTTTGGGATTAATGCATTCCAGGAAAATAACCAAGATCATGGACCATGCCCTGAAGATGAAGATGCCCCTTATCGGCATTAATGACTCGGGAGGAGCCAGGATACAGGAAGGTGTCAACTCACTTGCAGGATATGGTGAGATATTCTTCAGAAATACATTGAACTCAGGTGTTATTCCCCAGCTATCGGTTATTCTTGGGCCATGTGCCGGGGGTGCTGTCTATTCACCTGCCCTGACAGATTTCGTATTCGTGGTTGACATGATATCAAAAATGTTCATCACCGGGCCCGAGGTTATCAAGACAGTGCTCGGGGAGGAAATATCCATGGAAGATTTGGGTGGTGCAAAGGTGCATAGTGAGATCTCCGGTAATGCTCATTTTTATGCTGAGAGTGAACCTGAATGTTTCGAGCAGATCAAGAAACTGATCACATTCATACCCTGGAATAACATGCAGAAAGCCAAGAAATTCCCTCCCAGGGAGCCGAAAACTTCTTACCAGATTGAGGATATTGTGCCGGAGGATCCCAAACAACCCTACGATGTGCGTGATGTTGTAAGGGCCATAGTCGATGATTCGGATTTTTTTGAAGTTCAGAGCAGATGGGCCGAGAATATTGTTGTTGGTTTTGGCAGGCTCAACGGTGAAACAGTGGGTTTTGTATGCAACCAGCCCCTGGTACTGGCTGGTGTCCTGGATGTCGATTCCTCCGATAAGGCTTCCAGGTTTATCAGGTTCTGCAATGCTTTCAACATACCTATCATTACCTTTGTAGACATTCCGGGCTATCTGCCAGGAGTGGACCAGGAGCATGCCGGCGTTATCAGGCATGGAGCGAAGGTCTTGTATGCCTATAGCGAAGCTACTGTCCCGAAAATGACTGTGATCCTCAGAAAAGCTTATGGAGGCGGATATATTGCCATGTCTTCAAGGCACCTGAGAGCTGATTTTGTATTCGCCTGGCCGGGTGCGGAAATTGCCGTTATGGGCCCCGAAGGAGCAGCGAACATTATTTTCAGGAAAGAGATAGCCGCCGCTGAAGATCCTGAAAAAATGAGAAAACAGAAGGTTAAGGAATATAAGGAAAAGTTTGCCAATCCATATGTTGCTGCGGCGAGGGGTTATATCGATGCAGTTATCGAACCTGAAGAAACCAGGAAATTATTGCTGCATGCCATTGAAGTGGCAGGGAATAAAGCAGTTTACCTGCCTAAGAAAAAACACGGGATACCCCCATTTTAAACATTGACAGCTATGGCTAAATCAGGTGCAGTAAAGGCAGGAGCAAAAGAAAATGCCGGTCACCGAAAAACCGGGATAACAAAAAACAAACAGGTCGTCACCGGTAAATCTGTAAAAGAAAATGCAGATCGGGACATAACAACTAAATGTGGTGACAGGAAAATAACATGTAAATCGCTGGTCATAGACGGAACAAAATACCGGACGAGGCATAATAAAAAGTTCGAAAACCGGAAAAAATGGTACAATCCGGATCCAAATAAGATCATATCCGTCATTCCCGGTACTGTCCTGAAATTGTCCGCTGCTGAAGGGAAAAAGGTATCAGCAGGTGATGATATGCTGGTGCTGGAAGCAATGAAAATGAAAAACAGGATCCTTTTTCCCCGGGATGGGGTCGTTAAATCAGTGATGGTCAGGGAAGGAGAGAAAATCCCGAAAGGATTCCTGATGATTGAAATGGAAAACTGATAAACTGCCGGTTACAGTTCCCCCTGCCAGAGAAAATATTGCGTGAAAGTTTCCCTTAAAACCACCGGCTTCCTGAATAGTCCATATACCGCTGACCCGCTGCCGGTCATTGAAGCATATACAGCTCCCAGTCTGTAAAGATTTTCCTTTATATTACTTACCACGGGGTATTTTTCAAAAACACAGTTTTCAAAATGATTTACCAGCACGTCTCTCCAGCTTTCCGGTGGACCGGCAATAACAGATTCTATGGCCGGTGATGAGATACCTGCTTTCAGCCCGGCATAAGCATCCTTTGTACTGATCCTGATCCACGGGAAGATAATTGCCAGGTGGAAACCCTTTAAGGACAGGTCAACCGGCTTAATATGATCTCCTCGTCCTGATACCAGTGCAGGCATATTCAAGATAAAGAACGGGCAGTCGGATCCCAGCCGGAGGGCATAACTGGCAAGAGCATCACTGGTAATCCCGAGAGAAAAATATTCATTCAGGGCCTTCAGCATAAAAACCCCATCAGTTGATCCGCCGCCAAGGCCTGCACCTATAGGGATATGCTTATAAAGAGATATCTGCACGGGAGGGATATCGTAGTCATCCCTGATTAGCCTGCAAGCTTTCACACACAGGTTTTCGGAATGTTCATCCAGCTGATGACCATAGCACTGGCAGACTGCCGGATCTGAAAATAATACACCGGGGCTGGCAATGAACTCGCCCACGTCAGCCAGGGGTACAGGGTATACAAACGACTCAATATTATGATAGCCATCACTCCTTTGTTCGTGTACCAGGAGCCCAAGATTTATCTTGGCGTTTGGGGAAAAGAGCATAGGCAGGATTTATTAACAGGTGATTGTTGATTACTTTTTATTATATATGTCAGAATAATAATGAAAAATGACCATTCAACAATAAATTTGACATGGCAAAATAAAAAATACTAAGGTAAATATAATCCCTGCGGATCTTTTATTTCTCCCATCTCTTTTGCCTTATTTTTCGACAGATTAATTCTCATAGTTAACCATAAAACCATTATCGATGGCTCTACAGCAGAATACGCAGACCAGGACAAGGACACATGACCTGAATATTGATTACGGACGTATTCCCCCGCAGGCTATTGACCTGGAGGAGGCAGTGCTTGGTGCCATCATGCTCGAGAAAGATGCGGTACTGACCGTCATAGATATACTGAAGCCTGAAAGTTTCTACAAGGAGGAACACCAGAAAATATACGGGGCCATCATCAGCCTCTCTGCCAGGGAAGCTGTGATAGATTTGCTGACCGTCACAGAAGAACTGAAGAAAAACAAACAGCTCGAGGAAGTCGGAGGGCCGCTGTATATCACACAACTGACAAGTAAAGTAGCTTCAGCCGCCCACCTGGAATTTCATGCAAGGATCATACAGCAGAAGTACATCCAGCGTGAACTGATCAGGTTCTCTTCAAGGGTACAGCAAAAGGCTTACGATGACAGCATTGATGTGGATGACCTGCTTGACGAGTCAGAAAGAGACCTGTTTGATATTTCTGAAGGTAACATCAGAACGGAGACCTCAAAGCTAAATGTGCTCATCAATGAAGCTATCGGACAGATTCAGGAAGCCAGTAAGAGAGAAGATAACCTGAGCGGTGTCCCCTCAGGTTTCACCAAGCTTGACCGTATAACATCAGGATGGCAGAAATCTGACCTGATCGTCATTGCCGGCAGGCCATCCATGGGAAAGACAGCCTTTGTCCTGAGCATGACCAGGAATATTGCCGTGGAGCATAAAAGACCGGTAGCCTTTTTCTCCCTTGAGATGGCATCCATACAACTGGTGAACAGGCTT
>Ga0172363_10002193_pt1 | contig 15764 bp, 15 predicted proteins | sample LakKivs2_kivu2a2_FD_114541 | JGI IMG/M metagenome (GOLD analysis project Ga0172363, IMG submission 114541) | Sediment microbial communities from Lake Kivu, Rwanda - Sediment s2_kivu2a2 | ecosystem: Environmental > Aquatic > Freshwater > Lake > Sediment | place: Rwanda: Western Province, Lake... | reverse complement strand
TGTGAAGACAGAGACATGCTTCCCACCGAAGGCCTTCTCCAGAGCCTCTGACTCGCATCCCATCCAGTCCGCTGATATCAAGTAGTTGCTGGCCCCCAAGACTACTCCGTGACACGCGTAATTAACCAACGACGCGATGGCCTTCCCTGATTCGTTCTCAAGCGACAGGGCAATGACCTCAGGGTCTGTTGGGCCGCCTTCTTCCCTCCTGTTGAAGGCTATCTCTGCCTTTCCTGTGCCCCACCTGGCGGATGCCCTGACTCGAGATTCGGCGGCCTTCTCACCGGCTTCAAGGAGGAAAGACGGGAACTTCTCAGTGTGAACCCTGTTCAGCTTGAGCTCAGCGTCTGAAGTTATGTCAGGCAACAGCGCCGGACCGGAGTGCGTGTGAGTTGCAGCTACAATTATGGCTCCCTCGTCAATGCTTAGCTTTTTGGACAACATTGTCCTAGCCCGTTCGACCACGTGGTCTGGTATCTCCACTACATCTGCTGAAATGAGCAGAAGGGATGCGTCGCGTCCTTCCAGATAGATCGCCTTTGCATATAGGTTGTCATGGATGCCCTCAGCCGACTTGTACCTTCCTGCGAATCCTCCCATCCTTACGCCAATGGGGGGCGTCACATCAACGCGAGCTGCGCCAGCGAGCATGAACGGCAGGTCTCAGCTCTGGATAAAAAGCCTACTGCGTCTGCCGCAATCTCCCGGTCAGATCATCTTCTTTACGTCACTGAAGGAGACGAACCTGGCCCCTGCTTTCTTCATTTCCTCAACAGCCCCCTGGCTGTCGCCGGGCTTTAGGTCGACTCCTCTGATTCCATCCTTGAGCAATAATGTGTCGAAGCCATTCTTGATCGCGTCCAGGACGGTGCTCTTCACGCAGTAGTCCGTCGCAACGCCTCCTACGAACACGCGGGTGATGCCCAGAGCCTTCAGCACGTCTGCCAGACCTGTACCGTCGAACCCGGAGTACGCTTCTCTGTCCGGGCTCGTGGCCTTTGAGGCAAGCAGGCACAATGGTGGGAACGACAGAGCTGGTTCAATCTGTGCTCCAGCAGTCCCCTGAACGCAGTGCACTGGCCAAGCGCCTCCTCTCGTGACGAAGGAGGAGTGCTCTCTCGGATGCCAATCCCTAGTGAAGACGACTAGCTCCCGTCTTTCCTGGAAGAGCTGAATGTAGTCGTTGAGCCTCGGTATGATCTGGTCGGCATCCGGGACCGCTAATGAGCCACTAGGCATGAAATCCCTCTGCATGTCGACTATGATGAGTGCCGCTGTCATCCTGCCAACCCAAAGCCATGGGGCTCTTTTATCGATTGCTCTCTGGACAGAGCGCTGAACCCACGTGTGCCCAGCGCAAGGAACCCACGGTGATGGGGCTGATACCGGGAATAGAGGAAGCCCAGAAGAAATAGGAACAAACACTTATATCGTGTGTCAGCCACTGTATTACAAGAACTGTATTATGGAAACCGAAGTGATCACAGTGAGAGTCCCGAAGTTCCTCAAGGAAGAACTCAGGAAGAGAGGCATAGAGTTGAGCGATGTGGTGAGAAAGGCGCTTGAGGAAGAACTCAGGAAGAGAGAGAGGAAGGAGCTTGAGGGTGCCGCCGTCAGACTCGGCGAACTCTTCTCAAGGATGACAGAGGCTGACATCATCAGGGCCATCAGGCAACAGAGAGAGCAGAGGTAGTTGTATCTGCTGGATTCAAGCTCGGTGGCACTGGTCGTCCGCAGACTGAGAGAGAAGGCTGTCGTGGTGCTGCAAGGAAGTGCGACATTGGATCTGGCTCGATACGAGTTGGGAAACATCATTTGGAAAAAGTGCTCGTTGGAACGAACCATCACCGTAGAGGAAGCTGAGGGAAGAGTCGCAGACTTGGCCAAGATACTGAAAGCAATGGAAATCGTGCGAGTTGAGACGAGCGAAGACTTCAGAGGTGTGATGCAACATGCCACTAAGACAAGAACGAGCTTCTACGATGCCTCGTATTTGTACGCGGCTAAGCGACGAAAACTCATCTTAGTGACAGAGGACAGCGAGCTTCAGGCTAAAGCGAAACACAGCGGCATTAGGACCTTGAGAGTTGTAGATGTCTTGAGAGAACGCAGCCACTCCGCATGACACATCCGTGTGGATGACCGCTGAGTCGCTCCTCGCAGCCACTTTGACGCCCGACGTAGAATCTGCGCCAAAGTCCAGAAGGAGACCAACAGGCTTTGCGGGATCCGAGCCAATCACGGGCAAGTCATAAGTACGGACGGGCAGCCCCTATTACGAAGCCGCATGTTCGTTGGATTCTTGACATCGGGCCAGCTTGGCACCCTAAGGGATTCACTTGCATGGGCGGAGAAACACGCCTTCAGGTCGATTTCGATCGCAGTGTCCCCCGGAAGCAAGTTCCTCAACGTCCCTGAAGTCCTCTCCGATCCGACACAAGCGAGGGCCCTCATCAGGGATTCGAAAACCATGATATCTGCCATAGGGTTCTATGGAAATCCCATTCATCAGGATCCTGCGACGAGGAAGGCCAACAAGGACTACTTCATGCAGGTCATTGAAGTGTGCCACGAGCTCGAGGTTCCGGTCGCGACAGGATGGATTGGCATGTATCCGGGATCCGTGGATGACAATGTGCGCGAGTTCAGCAAGGAGTGGCCGGAGATAATCAAGAAGGCTGAGGGCTTGGGCGTGAAAATAGCGATTGAGAACTGCATGGGAAACATAGCCTATCGACCTGACATATGGGAGAAGCTCTTCGAGGCGATTCCGTCGAACAGCTTGGGGCTCGAGTTCGACCCGAGCCACCTGATATTCCAGCTGATGGACGCAGTAGAAGTGGCTGACAGGTTCGGGGACAGGATATTCCACACTCACATGAAGGATGGTCAGGTGCTCTGGCGCAGGATCTCGCAGTATGGAATCAACTCGGGAGCAACGCATCTTCACAGGTTGCCGGGCTTTGGAGATCTGAACTGGGCGCAGTTCATCTCGGTCCTCAAGAAGCACCACTACGACTACGCGCTCAGCATCGAGCACGAGGACCCATATTTCGGGTACAACGACGGGCTCGTTTTGGCGAGGAAGTTCTTGGACAGGTTTGTCCCAGACACCTAGCTCTAGTCGCCGGAACTGTCTCAGACCTAACCCCGGGTGGTCTAGACCGTGAGGTTCTGGGCGCCTCCCCTTGGGGCACCAGCTGTAGGAGGAAGGTTCACAGGTGGCAGCGGAGGTGGGAGCCCCATCGACTTGCTGATCACGGAGAGTTCGCCTAAGGTGGAGGACCAGATAGCTTGCACCACGACTGCTGGCAGCTGGTTCTTCTTCAGTCCGTCCCTGATATCCTGCAGGGCTTTTTTGTCGCCTGACAGGTGGACCCGCCCCTTGGACATCAGCTGCCCGATCGAGGGCACATAGTTGACCGTGAAGATGAAGGGCACCTCGGCTGAATCTTCAGTCTTCTGAGAGAAGTCGGCCAAGTTGATATTGACGGCTATCTGTAGGTTGGGAGGAAATTGCTTCTCCGGGTCCCAAAACCTGTCCGCAGAATAGCCAGCTACGGACACCTTGACGTTCAGCATTCGAGAGAAAGCCCGGTCGGCCCTCGTATTAAGCATTGGGGGTCCTCTTGATGGCTTTCGGTCCCCTGGTTCGCTCCCCTCTTCGGCTGTGTGCGAGCCGATGGACTTAAAAATCGAGCGAGGTCCCGCGACGGCGCGCAAGGTCTTTCAGAATGAAGGAAGATGCGATCCCGTTGTTGCTTTACGCAGTATCGTTAACCATAGTTGATGTCAGCCCGACAGCTTCCATCGCCTTGGCCCTGCTCGGCTCTGGCATTTCTTTTTCGCATCTGGTGAAAATGCTGGCGGAAGGGCGAACAAGGGGGTAACAGCCAACAACTTCTGCCTGCATATCCGTGAGCCAACGCGTCACCGCTGAAGTCGGGATGTCCATGTCTATCAGTCTCACTTCTTGGACCGCCTTCCGTGGCCTTGCTCATTGTGCCCACTCTCGTCCTGTCTCGCAACTCAGCGGCCGTCTTGCCCGCCGTTCAGACGCTGGGCTTCGTGGACTTCACTCCCCGCACGAGCATCGCAGGGGCCAGCACTGGAGTATCGACCTCCCACCACTTTATCCAGTAGCGCTTTGAACTTGTAGCCTCAACATTGCCCAGCATCCTCACCAGATTGTCGGTCAGCCTCAACCCTCTCGTGGCCCAACCAGCTCACCTTCTTTGACTCCGAACATACCGTCCCTGGACATGGTAGTAGGATTGCGAGGCACCCTCTAAACATTCATATATGTGAACGAATGTTCACTTGGGTGAACGATGATAAGGAGCCTTGACATCCTTGATAGATTCTCCGTCAAGATACTTAGGTTCCTGTCGGGAGAGCCTTTGAGTAACTTCTACCAGCGGGAGATATCAAGAAAGACGGGGGTTAGCATAGGCAAGACCAATCAAGTCCTAAGGGCTCTTGAGAGGGAGGGGATTGTCCTGAATGAGAAGAGGGGGAAGGTGAACCTGTACAGGTACAACCTCCACAACCCTGCCTCTCGCCAACTGAAAATCACCTTCACGCTCCTCGAATTGGGCGATCTTGTCCAACGACTCAGAGACATCAGCAGGAGGGTGGTTCTCTACGGGAGCTGCGCCGAGGGCCAAGATACGAGCCAGAGCGACGTAGATCTGCTTATCGTCACAGACGACAGGGAAAAGGCAACAAAGGCCGTCAACTGGGCCAGAAGAACGTTGGATAGAAGAGTCTCACCGCTCGTTCTGACCCTTGCTGAGTTCAGCCATCTCAAGTCCTCAGATCAACCATTGTTCAGGCAGATCAACAAGGGGATCGTGCTATGGAGAGAAGAGTGAGCCCTATCATAAGAGACCTCCTTGAGGAGAGGAGACTTGTCAGAGCAAGGCTCGGGAAGAAGGCTGTGGAGGAGGAGCAACGGGGCGCCGAGTACGATCTGGAGAAGGCGCGGAAATCACTTGAGGAGGGAGACTTCAAGTGGGCAACTGTCAAGTCATATTACTCAATGTTTCATGCTGCGCGAGCCCTGCTGTACAAGGCCGGCTATAGGGAGAAGAGCCACAGGGCTCTCGTGAGTGCATTGAGGGAGTTGTACACCAGTCCAGGTATGCTCAAGGAGGAAGCGCTGAGCGACTTCGAGAATGTAATGGACCTGAGAGAAGAAGCCGACTACGCCCTCAAGTTCTCGGAGAACGGGGCGCGCAGATCGGTTCGCGATGCAGAGCGATTCCTAGTAACTGCTAGGGTCATTCTGAGAAGCAGGTTAGGCAAGATCAGAGACTAGCACTTGACGAACCCCGTGTGGACCCGTTGTTGCCATGCCTATGGGTCAAATGGTAGGTTTCGTGAACTTGACGCCGCGCACCACCATTGCAGGGGCCAGTATCGGAGTATCGACCTCCCACCACTTTATCCAGTAGCGCTTTGAACTTGTAGCCTCAACATTGCCCAGCATCCTCACCAGATTGTCGGTCATTCTCAGGCCTCTCACGGGCCCCACTATTTCACCGCCCTTGACTTTGAACAGCCCGTCCCTCAGAATCGTAGAGAAGTCTCCCGACCTCATGTTCTGATACCTCAGATACCAGTTGTTCGTCACGTAGAGCCCGTCATCCACTTTAGAAACTAGGTCTTCGATCGACTCATTGCCGGCGGAGATCTGAAGGCTGAACGGTCTGGGTATGACAAGGCCAGCGCTTGCAGTCGTCTTCACGCTCATTTTCATAGCCGTAGTGCTGTTATGCAAATACGTGCCCAACTTGCCCGAGGTCAAGATCCGATTGGCTTGGGTAGGTACCCCCTCGTCGTCGAATGGGGACGCGCCTGGGTATGCAGGGCTTGTGGGGTCGTCGACTAGGCTCAAGTGCGAGGGAGCCACCTGTTGGCCGAGCTTGCCTGTGAAGAATGACATGCCCGCGTCGACATAGAAGGCGGACGATGCACCAGCCATTTCCTCGATGAGGTCAGCAGTCGTCATCGGGCCCAAGACGACGTCGAACGTGCCCGGTTGTGCAGGCTGAGGATGAAGAGCCCTTTTGGCTATGTCGCCTGCCATCCGGCCAATCTCGCCTCCGTTGATCTTGTCTAGCTCGTTGGCGATTGTCGCGAACTGACCGGTGCACTCGCCGTCGGCGAAAGCCCTGACGTTCAGGTTGTACATAGTCCTCTTGTATGATCCTTTGACTCCAGAGGATGACCTCTGCACGAGTTTCGTCGTCTCTGCTACTAGAGATCCGGCGACCCTTGATGCGCCTGCAGCCCTAGCGGAGTCTATGGATTCTTTCACGATGCCTGGGAGCCTTTCGATCCTTCCGATTACCTTACCGATCCGCAGAAGTTTCTTGTTGTACCTGAACTTGCCCTTTGGCAGCGGGGCATATGTTCCCCCGGCCGGGCTCATGCGAGCCATCTTGGCGGCATCCAGCACTGCCTTCTCGATCGCCCTCTCCGAGAGGTTGCTTACCGAGGACCCTGCTCGCTTTTCCTTGACGAATAGGAAGATGTCAACCGATGTGTCCTTGAGCACCTTGGACACCGTTATGCCGTTGTTCGTGAACCTTATCATGGCCCAGTTCGTCTCCTTAACCTGTGAGACGGCATCCGTTGCCCCTGCGGACTTGGCCTTCTTGACGGCGAACTCAACTATGTCCTCTGCCTTCATGCCTGCGCACCTCCGAGCCTCAAGTTCCTCAGACGAACTGTTGGTCCGCTCGTCCAGACGGGAGCCCCTTGCATAGGGTCGCCCTTGCCACACGTGGCCGCCCAATGCATCAAGTCGCTCCCGACCGCGTCGACTGCCTTGAAGAAGCCTACCGTCGTCATCTCAATAGCTGGGTTCCTAACCGGGACCCCCAGCTCGCCGTTCTCTATCGAGTACGCCTCTAGCCCCACGTACTTCTGGTTGAACCTCCTGTCATCTATGTTCCACTCGGTGAAGTTCTTTATGAAGACTCCATGCTTGATATCTTCGATCAACTCGTCGAAGCTGTGATCCCCAGGCTCCATGTAGGTGTTGGCCATTCTGATTATGGGCTCCCTGTCGTAGGACGTGGCCCTCGCAGCAGCGTTGCTTGAGGTGCCCGTGACGGCTGCAGTCTCCCTGTTTTGCAGGAACTCGTTTATCCTGCCCTCCTTTATCAGGTATCTCTTTCTCGCCTTGACGCACTCCTCGTCATAGAGATAGAAGCCGAACGATCTCGGTATAGTCGGATCATCCACGACGTTCACCACCTGTGAGCCGACCTCCATCCCCAGTGATGTGAGCGAGAGATAGCTCTCTCCCGCTTGAGCTGCTTCACGCCCCATGATCCTGTCAGCCTCCTGGGGGTGACCGCTGGACTCATGGCACACCAGTCCGATGACTTCCCCTCCCGCAAGCACGTCAACTTGGTCCTTGGGTGGGGGAACGCCTTCCGCCAACACCCTGGCCATTGTTGCTCCCTCGCGCCCTAGAACCTCCACGAGATCCCAGCTCTCTACCGCCTCCCAACCCCTCGACTCTCCTCTTTCGCTCGTCCTCTGTGCGCTTCCTCGTTGAGGGTGTATCCCAACCAAGAAATAGTAGAAGGAGTTCCTAGGGATTTTGCTCTCGACGTCTCCCCCGTCGCTGGTGATGATGTGCTTGTGCGTGACGGCACTCGTCAGTTCAAGCATTCTGCTGACGAGCTCCACCCCCTTTGGCTTGGCTGCAACTACGGAGGCACTGTCGGCCTCCTTGAGCAACTCCACGACCTGGTCGAACTCGACGTTGTCGAACTTAATCCTAGGCTTGACCTCCACCTTGTCATGACCGAGTTGCTCTTCGCTCATGTGAGTGGGATTGCTCACCACAGGAGAGGAAGCCTTTGCTCTGGCAATGGCATCGTCCACCAGCTTCAGGATGCCGGCCTTTGTGAGCTTGTTCGTCGCGCCAAACCCAAGTGATCCGCCCACTATCACGCGCAAGCCGATTCCTGTCTTGTCAATTGAGGATGCGACCTCTGGGACGCCATTCTTCAGCATGATCCCGGTTCCGGTGTCCGCCTGATATCTGACCTCCGAGTAGGAGGCGCCGCGCTTGGACGCCCTTTCGAGCGCGTGTGAGAGCAGGACTTCCGTGTCGACCAACTTGCCCAGCCAGCCTCACTACGGATATTAAGCGTTAGGGTGATTGGTTAAGTTCCAGAATCCCCGCTCATCTCGACAACTCCTTCCCATTGGCTTCTGCCTTATCTGCACCGCAACGCCTCATCGACGTCTTTTGGTCTTGCTCCTCTTAGCATACTCGCTGATGGCATGCGAGACGATTCGTCTCGCCACCCTTGCGCTCCTCCAACCTTTGCACTTGACCCACTTTCGCGGTTCCAGCCTCTTGTACACGTTGAAGAACTCTTGGATCTCCTTGAGGTGATGAGGGTGAACGTCCGATGTGTCCTTGTAGCCGTTGTACCTCGGATCGCCGACAGGAACTGCGAGTACCTTCGGGTCAACTCCTTTCTCGTCCTCGAGTATCAGAGTTCCTATCGTCCTAGCTTTGATCAGACATCCGACCTCCAGAGGCTCGTGGCTCAGCACCATGATGTCTAGGGGGTCATTGTCCTCATACCATGTCTGTGGGACGAAACCGTAGTCCACGGGAAACACGACGGAAGAGTGCAGAACCCGATCTAAGACGAACACTTCCCACCTGGGGTCGTACTCGTACTTATCCCTTGACCCGGCAATTACCTCGACGATTACGTTCACCAACTGCGGGGGTTTGTCCCCAGGCGGGATGTCGCTCCACAGGTTCATCGGGAGCGGGGACTGTGTGCTCTTCTATATAAGCGGCTTCGTCGAATCCACATGGCGATGTTCTCCATCGAGGTGGGTAGCTGCAGGATTTGGTTGGCTAGGCAATGGTCGGCCAGCCTCATCGCGCACATCCCCCTGGCATCGGGTCACATCGCAACAACTCAAAGGGGTGCGTGGCCGGTCCGTTCAACGTTAGACTTAACAGCAGAGGAACCTATGTGCTTTCAATGAAGCCCAAATGACAGCAGATATCCTACTGGATACGGACATTGGAGACGATATAGACGATGCCTGGGCGGTCTCTCTCTGCCTCCGCCATCCCAAGATTAGATTGGCTGGCATCACAACCGTCTGGAGAGACACTGTGACCCGGGCGGCGCTTGCCAGATTGCTTGTTGGAAGCGCAAACGTGACCGATGTCGAGGTGGCAGCAGGAAGCAGAGATGCATTGGACCAGATCCTTGAGCTCCGCAGGCAGTCATATGCTGAGGCTCTTGGGGAGGATGAAGAGCGACTTAGACAGGGACGCACGGACGGTGTGCGATTCATGGCTGAGACCATAAGAAGGAACCCGGGACTCACGCTGGTCTCGATCGGTCCGCTCACCAACGTTGCGAGGTTGTACCTCGAATTTCCGAGGGAATTCTCCATGCTGTCAAGACACGTAATGATGTGCGGCGATTTGATCCCAGGCAGACGTGAGCCAGAGTACAATGCGGGTTGTGATCCGAGGGCCACCCGAATCGCTCTGTCAACTGGAGTGCCGAAATCCGTCGTGGGCCTCGATGTGACATTGAAGTGTGGCCTCATCGAGGATGACCTGCAGGCGTTGGCGTCAAGGGGCACGTCATTGGCCTCCATGCTTCATCGGATGACTGCGCTCTGGCAGGAATCTTCAGGTGCCCTGCCCATAATGCACGACCCCCTTGCCGTCATGTCTGCGGTCGACGACGAGGTAGTTGAGTTCAAGCGGCTGAGAATCGAAGCCGACGAAAGAGGGAGGCTAGCCCCAGTCGAAGGAGAGCCTAATGTCAGCTTCGCTGTAAGTGTCGATCCCTGCTCTCTCAGGCGAAAGCTGATGGATGTAGTTCGCTGAGAGGTCGATCAGCTCTCTGAGCGCGCCTGTCATATGGGCTGAAGCCTGCAGAGATGATGTATTGACACGAGCCGAAGGGTAGTCTGTACATCCAAGAACCGCATATGGCCAGAGGTGCGACCCACTTCTTGGCTACCCAGATGCTGTCACAAGTCTCTCGGCTTTCATGACAGCCAAGACTAGCGCCAAGAGCAGCACTACATAGATGATCTGAATCAAGAGAGCGGAGAGAACGAAGACTGAGAAGCCCTCGGAGATGTAGAAGTTCTGCAATATGGCATTGCCGGCCACGGGCACGAAGCAGATCCACCTGCTTATGTAAGCCGGGAGGAAGAACGTGAAGATCGTCCCGAGCGATAAAACGAGTGTCACGGCGCTCGCATAAGTTTGCGCCTCTTTCAGGGTTTTCGCGAAGAACCCGACCAGAAGAATGAGAGCTGCTGCCTGAATCAGGAATATTGGAGCCACGACCAGCATGATCGGCAGATAGGACGGGTCGAAACCAATCATCTGGAAGCTATTCCCTTGCGCCCCAATGATTGTTGATCCTATGGCCCCTCCCATGATCAGTCCCACGATGGTAGCCGCGAAGGAGAGAAGCCCGAACGGAAGGAGCGAGAGAAGCTTGCCCACCACTATTTCCCTCCGTGATGCGGGTGAAGCCAAGAGAGCTTCAAGAGTCCCCTTGTCCCTCTCGCCCACGCTCTTCTCCAGACCTATGCCGAGCATCGCGGAGAACGCAGATATCACGAGGAAGAATGCGCCCATGAAGCCCAAAGGCGACGATTCTTGGGCTCCCTCCTTTCCGACGTTCGTGACGCTGAGTTCTATCGGGTTTATGAACTCTGGATTCAGTTGCATGGAGGCCAGTCTCTCAGCCACGATCACGTTCTCGAACGAATAGATGATCTGTTCGAAGAATGAAAGTGCAATGAGTGACCTTGTGCTCCCTGGATAGGACATCATGGTGACCTGAGACTGCAGCCCACTTGTGATATTCGACGAGAAGCCAGTGGGGAAGATTATCGCCACATCATAGGTCGAATCCATCAGTTTGCTCCCAATGTCAGCTGGAAGGGCATTGAGAGCTACCACTTCAGTGCCGTTGGTCATCATGAACATCTGTATTATCAAGCCAGATAGTGGACCGCTGTCGTCGTTCACTACAGCCAGCTTGTACTTGGCGATCGCCGGAGACATCCCCACCATGGACAGTTGGCTCACTAGGGGCATTAGAATCAGCGGAAGCAGAATGGCGCTGAGGAGTGCACGCCTGTCTCTGACAACTTCTAGGGCCTCCTTCCTAGTTATCCATATCGTCCTGCTCAGGTTCATTGTTGAGCCTCACTCCGGATCAACTGTAGAAAGACATCCTCCAGCCCGTGCGTGTTAGATATCCGCTCAAGCTCCTCCGGCGTGCCTTCCGCCACCTTCATTCCCTTATTGATGATCACCACCCTGGTGCAGAGGTACTGGGCCTCAAGCATGTTGTGAGTGCACAGGACGGTGGCCTTCTTCTCCGAGGCCGTCGTCGTTCTTATCAGGTCTCTGATGGATCTGGCAGCCGGGACGTCGAGAGAAGCAGTCGGCTCATCCAGTATCAGCACAGGAGGATCGTGCAGGAGGGCTCTCGCGATCGCCAGCCTCTGCTTCATGCCCCTTGAGAAGCCTTGAACCCTGTCACGTGCCCGGTCGCTCAGCCCGACGAGATGGAGCAACTCCTGCACCCTTGAGTGTATGGCATTGCCGTCCATTCCATAGAGGCGCCCGTAATACTCCAAGTTCTCGAAGCCAGTGAGCTTCCCGTAAAGGTTCGTGCTCTCGAACACTATGCCCTCGGAGGATCTGACTTTCTCCGGTTCAGCCACGACATCGTGACCGAGCACAGACGCTTCACCTGATGTCGGCTGCAAGAGGGTACTGAGGATCCTGATCGTAGTGGTCTTGCCCGCACCGTTAGGACCAAGTAGCCCTACCACCTCTCCTGCCCTGACTTCGAAGCTGAGGCCGTTCACGGCTCTGAGCCTGCCGAAGTCCTTCACGAGATTCCTCGTCACGACGCTCACGGCTTCGGTCTGCATGGCTACGCTCCCAGCAATCCCAGACCTTCTTTAAGGATATCGTAGCAAGGCCAGCTCCCAAGATCACTGACTTGTGAGAGCACCTGCAGACGGTCAATGTGAGTGAACCAGCGGTTCTTGATCTGCGCCTTGGTGCAGGTCTGGGCTGAAGCGAAGAGAGAAGGCGGATCCAGAGACGCTTGGGCCGGCTGCAGCCTCAAATCGCTCACTGGTCACTCAGACAGGGATCTCACGCGCGCCCCTCGGGCGGCAAGTGTGGAAAAACTGGTTGGCTGTAGACCTGCCCACACTAGCATGCCCTCTATCAATTATCCCTTGGTCCAAGGAGCACCACTGAGGTAGCCCCAGTTATCGCGCGCCGTATAGAAGATCGCGCCCAATCCGATGCTGACCGAAAAGACATTGACTATCCAGCCCACGAGTGTGAGGGAGGACATCACGCTCAGCACGAGGAAGCCGAGGGCGAACGACAGGAAATCACCCGCCCTGAGGTTGATGGCCTTTGTCATCTTCCTGCCTAGCGCTAAGGAGACAAAGAATGGCGAGACCATCGAGGACGAGATGAGAAGCATGCCCAAGACGGCAGCAGGCGGCAAGCCCACCAACGTCACCCCGAACAGGACGCAGATGAGCCCTCCCCCCACGAGGACCAGAAACCCAGTCACCGTGTTCCTGACCGGGGACCTGACGAGCTCATCGTGAATTGCCAAGAATTGTCTGGGGAACGCCATCAGGAGAGCTATCCCTAGCACGAGGAATCCGAGCGTCAAGAGAACGCTGAGGAGCACCTGTATTTCCGCATACGGCCCGACGATGTCCGTGAATATCACAGACAGCCAAGTAGGAACCTGCGATTCGATCCTCTCCTGGATCGTCCTTCCAGCTATCCCGGCGCCCTGGAAGTCATTCGTGACAACCCTCAACTCTCCCATGACCGCCCCATTGTGCTCTACCGTCATAGCTGCAACATACGCGTACTTCTCGATGACCGTAGCCACGCTGATGCTCACGGTCCCACCGAGCGCGACCAGCTTCTGTGCCCTGCTCCCGATGGCCACTGACGCACCAGCCACGAGAATCCTCCCTCCGACATCCGCCCTCATCCTCACATTCCAGCCGACGGCGGCGACGCTCCCGTTTATGGGCGAATTGACGGTCAGCTCCTCGGCGATGACAAGAAGGTCTCCGCTCACTGGGGCGTTGATGATGACAGTCCCTCCCGCGGCGAGAACATCTCCATCCACTCTGGCGTTAATTGTTATCGTCTCTCCAGACAAGAAGAGGTCATGGTCCGCGGGGGAATCGATAGATACTGATCCATTCTGTGGGACCTGAGCTGCGTATATGCTCGACAATGAGACGGCCAACAACAGAACCACGACCAGCAGTTTTCTCAACATATAGTCACGGCAGTGCTGTCTCAGAAAATCGCATATAAGCGTGCGACGGAAGCTGAAACCTCGCGCCCATCCTATTGGAGCGGTCGCAGAGGCATTTTCTGCAGAACACCCCCGCTCCGGTCAAGAGGAGCTAGGTCCAGACCAGAGCTTCAGTCAGTGCTCCGACTATCCATCGCGGGCTGGTTCTGCGTTGTCTTTCATGGCTGTCATACCCCTCCAATGTGTTGAGGGTTCCGATCCGCTACGAGTTCCCTAGGTGCGACGCCTGCGTGCGGTCGCACGAGCTGAAGGCTATTGCAGACCAGCACGCGGAGCTCCTTGTTCTGGCTACCCGCGGATCAGTCGAGAGGAGTTCAGGAACAGGACGAAATCGGGAAGGGCGTGGGCCACGGCAGCCATTGCGGGGCTCAAGAAACCCATGGAAGCTAGCGTAACCCCGGCAATGTTGAAAACGACGCTCGCCAAGATATTCTGCTCAATCACCCTGAAGGTTCGATCACCGATGTTGATGGCCTCTGGGACTTTCGTCAGGTCGTCGGTCATTAGGGCTACATCTGCTGCTTTCACAGCCGCGTCTGTCCCAGCAGCTCCCATGGCTATCCCTACAGAGGCTTGGGCCAATGCGGGTGCGTCGTTTATGCCATCCCCTACCATGATCACCTTGTTTCCAGACTCCACAAGCTTTCTCACCACATCGACCTTTCCTTCGGGGAGCATCTCGGCAAAGACTTCGTCTATCCCGATCTGCTTCGCCATCGCCAAGGCGGTTCGTGGATTGTCTCCAGTGAGCATAACCAGCTTTATGCCTCTGCCCTTCAACTTCCTGATAGCTTGGATGGCTTCCTCCCTCAGATCATCCGATACAGAGATGGCTCCACAGACCTTGTCACTGTGAGCGACTAGCATCACCGTCTTTCCATTCTCTTCCTCATGAGCTACGTAGCTTTCCACATCTGCAGGGATACCGATGGACTTCTCCCTGATCAGTTCTCTGTTCCCCAAGATCAGGGTTTGGCCGTCGCATGTAGCAATGATCCCCTTGCCGCGCACGACTTGGCATTCTTGGTGCTCTGGTATCTCGATATCGTGTTCCTCTGCAGCTCTTAGGATGGATCTAGCCATGGGATGCTCGGAGTGTTTCTCGGCTGTAGCTGCCAGGGCGAGTATATCTCTCGAGTCGTGAACGTCGAAGCCCTTGATGCCAGTCACTCTGGGCTCTCCTGTCGTGAGGGTCCCGGTCTTGTCCATTACAACTGTATCCGCCTTTCCAAGCTCCTCCAAGTAGATACCACCCTTGATGATGACCCCATTTTTCGCTGCGTTTCCTATACTTGCTACCACTGCTAGAGGTGTGGCCAGCGCTATTGCGCATGGACAGGCCACCACTACAACTGCGATTGAGGAGTTGATGTTTCTTGTGATCGTGAAGGTCAAGACAGCAGCGACCAAGACAAGTGGCACGAAATAGGTAGCAAAGCGATCAGCCACCTTTTCAATCGGCGCTTTCGACTGTTCGGCCTCCCCGACTAGCTCCACAATCCTGGCCAAGACCGTATCAGTTCCGATCTTCGTTGTCTTGATCTGAATCACCCCCAACTCGTCGATGGTGCCCGTGAAGACTTCGTCGCCCACTCCTTTTTCTACTGGCATAGACTCCCCAGTGATCGGAGCTTGATTCACAGATGCTCGCCCAGCTACAACGAGCCCATCTACCGGTATCTTCTCTCCCGACTTGACTACGACGACATCGCCCACTTTCACTTCGCCGATATCGACTTCCTTTTCGACATCGCCTCTCTTGACAACGGCTTTCTTGGGTGATGTCTCCACCAACTCGCGTATTGCTGATCTGCTCTTGTTGATCGTGAACTCATCCAGAAACTCGGCTATGAGCATGAAGAACGCTATGACGGCTGCTGATGTGAACTCCCCGATCAACAGAGCTGCGATCATACCGAGGGCCATCGCCACCTCAGATGTTATCGACCCTGCTCTGAGATCAAGGTAGGCCATCTTGAAGAGGGGCAGACCTCCAAGAAGGGCGGCCAAAAGCCCGGCGATGTCGAGGGGAAGGAATTGACGCAGAAGCCCTGACCAACTAGCCAGGATCATCAAACCGACGCTCAAGATTAGCAGGATTTTCGGAGGGTTCTCATTGGTAGTCTCTTCGACCTTCAAAATATCGCCATCCTCTCTTGAGATTCCTGAACTTGCTGGATAATAGTGTTATTGGCAAAGATTGCCAATGTCGGAGTGTAGTACGTACACGCCTAAGCGACTGTGACCCTGACCACTTCTATTCCCCTAATTGCCTTGAGCCTCTCAGCAAGCTCCCTGATTCTGGAGACGTCTCCTCTCGTCAGGATGACCTCAAGACAC
>Ga0172363_10002185_pt1 | contig 15801 bp, 15 predicted proteins | sample LakKivs2_kivu2a2_FD_114541 | JGI IMG/M metagenome (GOLD analysis project Ga0172363, IMG submission 114541) | Sediment microbial communities from Lake Kivu, Rwanda - Sediment s2_kivu2a2 | ecosystem: Environmental > Aquatic > Freshwater > Lake > Sediment | place: Rwanda: Western Province, Lake... | reverse complement strand
GCTCCTTCTGCCTTTAGCCAGCCGCTCCGCGGCAGCTTGCGTTGTGCTTGCGAGGCATCCCCTTGCGGGTGCCTCCGGGCCGAAGGCCCAGAGTCTGCTGCCGGTCCCGCAAAGATCGACAGTCGCATCGCCGCGCTGAGCGGCCAGGCGCGCAAGGCGGTGCCGCGCCGCTCCGGCCGGCGCGGCCGGGGTGCTGTGGGCGCGCGTGCTGGAACGGATGAACCGGTGGTGGCGAGACGTGGGGGCGCACCCGCCTGCCGGCCTGCCTGTGCGTGTCCGCACGCAGACAGGCGGGCAGGTTCGGCGCAGTCCCGATGGCGATGGGGGTAAAGGCGCGGTTTGGCTCGATCTGCGGCCTTTCGGGCCCGTTTTCCGCTTGCCGCCCGCAACCCTCTCACTATCGGGTCGGTGAACAATCCCGGCCGAAGTGGACTGCGCAGACATTGACTTCGCCCCGGGGCCGCACAATCATCGAAGAGCCCGACGGTCGTGCGTCACGCGGGCATGGACCTCCCGGCCGCCGCGATGGGCGGGAGCAGAGAACGAGGGCGGACCTGCCGGCCACCAGACACCGACTGGGCGTGAGAATGAACGGCACGGAAAGGCTGGGCCTCGCGTGAAAGCACGCATGCTGGTGCTCGTGACAATCGTGTACGTGCTGCTGGTCCTCCACGGCAGCCTGGCGCCGTTCGACCTTCACGCAGATTGGGATGGGGAGTCGGCCCATGACTGCTACGCTTACGGACAGTCCGGCTGAACCGGCAGCGGCCGGCGGCGTGCCGCGGGGCTTTGGCCGCGCGGTCGCCGACGAGGAACGCGGCGCCGTGTTTGCCTTCGGCCCGCGCTGTGGCGTAGAATCAGCGGCCAAGGGCGCGGCGAGGGGCTTTGGCGGCCTCCGCAGCCCGGGCTCAACGTTGCCCCGGTCGTTCAGCGAGGAGAACAGTGCGTAGGACCATAGTCTGGATCTTCCTGGCCGCGGTGATCCTGGGCCCGGCCGCGGCGGTGGGGCTGTGGTGGCGCGACCATGAGGCCCGGCAGGTCCGCACTCACGACGCCGACACGGGCAGCGTGCTTGCCGGCGTGACGGTCTCCGGCGCGGTCCACAGCAGGCAGCAGGAGGCCGTGGCGGCCGAGGTCATCGCCGCCGTCAAGGCCATACTGGTGAAGGAGGGCCAGTCTGTCACCGAGGACCAGGTCCTGATTCAGCTCGATGACGGAGTTGTGGCCGCCGAGATCGCCAAGGCCCGCGCCAGCGCCGAAGTCGCCGCCCAACAGCTTGCCGAGCTTCGCGCCGGCCCGCGGAAAGGCGAGATAGACAAGGCCGAGACGCAGGTCGCGCGGGCCGAGGCCCAGCTCACATACGCCGAGAGGCGCCACGCCAGCCTGGTCAGGGCGGCACGGACGGGCAACGCCACGGAGCTGGAGATCCAGCTTGCCGAGAGCGAGCTCAACCGCGCAAAGGCCGATGTCGCCTGGGCGAAGGCCGCCGTCAGCCTCTTGCGATCCGGGACCAGGGAAGAGCAGATCGCCCGCGCCCAGGCGGAGGTCGATCTGGCCAAGGGCGAACAGGCACGGCTGGAGGCCCTCCGCCAGAAGTACACCCTGCGGGCCGCCCACGCGGGCATCGTGACGCTGCGAAAGGTGAACGTCGGCGAAGTCGTGGCGCCCGGGCAGGTGCTCCTGCGACTGGACAACACCGAGGACATCGAGATCCGTGCCCAGGTCCAGGAAAGCCAGCTCCTCGGCGTGCGGCCGGGCGGGCAGGCGCGCGTCCTGGCCGACGCCTATCCGGAGACTCCCTTGGAGGCCGTCGTCGAGAAGACGCTGCCCCGCGTCGATCCCGAGCAGGGCACCATCACCGTGCTGCTGAAGCTCACCAAGACGCCGCCGCCAGTCGCCCTGATGGACGGCATGGCCGTGGACATCGCCCTCATCGCCCAGGAGGTCAACGGCGTTGTCCGCGTCCCTGCCGAGGCCATCCACGGCAAGGGCGAGGCCGCCCACGTGTGGGTGCGGCAGGGGACCGCCTTCGTCCGGCGGCCCGTCGCCACCGGGATCAGCGACGGCTACTGGGTCGAGGTCAAGTCGGGCCTGAAGGCCGGCGAGGTCGTGCGTCTGCCCTGACGGAGGCAACCCGTGGCGCTGCCCTACGAGCTACATCTGGCCTACCACAACCTGTCGCGGCATCCCTGGCAGACCGGGGCCATGGTTGTGGGCCTTGCGTTGGCCGTGCTCGTGATGGTCTACATCCCCAGCACCATGTCCAGCTTCTACGACGACATGATCGACCGGACGGTCGAGCAGAACTCCGCCCACGTGACCATCTGGCCGCGCGAGAAACAGAAGGGGCGGATGGCCCAGGCCCTTCGCGACGAGGAGGGCGACCGGGCGATCATCGCCCTGACCGACCGGACCGACCCGCGGGCGCGCAACCTAAACGGCTATCACGCCCTGACCGGACGCGTCGCCGCCACGCCGGGCGTGGTGGCGGTGGCGAGCTTCGTCCGCGGCAACGGCACCGTCAGCCGCGGGCGCGTCAACCTCGGCATCGCGATCGAGGGCGTGGACTTCCCGCAGTACGGCCGGGTCATCAACTTCGCCAAGCACTTCCCCGGCCAGCGACTGCCGCAGCTCGGACCGTCGGACGTGGCCATCGGCTTTCGCATGGCCGAGAAGCTGGGTGTACACGTGGGCCAGCACATCCACATCGCCACTCCGAGTGTTCAGCGGCTGGCGCGGGTCAGGGAGGTCTTCCACTCCGGTTACTACGACAAGGACCTCCACCACGCCTACGTGCCGCTCCAGACGGCCCAGCGGCTGTTCCGGGTGGGCAACGAGGTGTCGGGCCTGGCGGCACGGTGCGACGACCTGCAAAACGCCCCGCCCGTCAGCGGCGCCTTGCGGGAGCGCCTCGCCCTGAAGGTCCGCAACTGGCGCGACGACAACGCCGCCTTGCTCGCCGAGATCGCCACCGTTCAGCGAGTGACGTTCTTCATCAACCTGCTGGTGGCGATGGTGGCCTCGGTCGGCATGGCCAGCGTGTTCAGCATGTTCGTGGTCAACCGGCAGAAGGAACTGGCCATCCTCCGGGCCATGGGCGGCTCACGCGGCTCGCTTCGGGCGATCCTCATGATGGAGGCCATGTTCATCTGCGTCATCGGGACGTTCATCGGGTTCACCGTCGTGATGGGCGTCATGGGCTACGAGCAGTCCAACCCCTACCAGGTGTCGGCCGAGACGTACGGCATCGCCTCGTACGCGACGAAGCCGAAGCTCTGGTCGTTCCTGACGGCCGGCATCCTGGGCTTCTGCACGATGGCGGCGTCGGCGTGGTGGTCGGGCCGCCGGGCCGTCAAGCTCAATCCCATCGACGTGATTTTCGGGCGGTAGCATGCTCCTGGTGGTGGACAACGTGACGAGGCAGTTCGGCGGCACGCCGCCGCTCGTGGTGCTTCACGACGTCAGCCTGAGCGTCGAGAAGGGCGAGTTTGTCGCCCTGGTTGGCCCCAGCGGCGCCGGCAAGACCACGCTGCTCAACGTCGTCTCGACCCTCGACGCCCCCAGCCGGGGGACCATCCGCATCGCCGGGGTCGATGTTCACCGGCTCGGCCAGCGCGAGCTGAACAGGTTCCGCAGCCGCAACCTCGGCTTCATCTTCCAGGATGATCTCCTGCTGCCGCACCTGACGGCCCTGGAGAACGTGATGCTTCCCGGGCGGATCGCCCGCCTGTCGCGGCGGCGGGCCCGGCAGCGGGCACAGGAGCTCCTCGAAAGGGTCGGCCTGGCCGACCGGATGGGGCACCGCCCCGGCCAGCTCTCCGGCGGCCAGCGGCAGCGGGTCAACCTGGCCAGGGCGCTGGTGAACAGCCCCGCCCTGCTGCTGGCCGACGAGCCAACCGCCAGGCTCGACCAAGCCACCGGCCGGGGGATCATCCAGCTCTTCCAGGAGCTCAACGACCAGCTTGGCGTGACGATCGTGATGGTCACTCACGACCACGATGTCGCCGCCGTCGCCAAGCGCCGCGTCGAGTTCATCGACGGCCGCATCGCCTCCGACCAGCGGCGGGGGTAATTGGGTGGTGAATCGATTGCTGTTGCCGGGCCGCCAGAAGTCCGATGACAATGGGGCAGCCGCAGTGCGCCGGCCGGCAACGCGAACACGCGAAGGCCGGTGGCGGTGCGGGAAGCATGAGAGGCAGCATGCGGTCGACGATGGCGGCGATGGCGGCGGAGGTGGCACTGACGGCCCTGGCGACGGGTGCGCCGGCGGGCACGATCCGCGCCACGCCGGCCGACTACAAAGCGAAGGTCGCCGCGCTCAAACCCGGCGATACGGTCGTCTTGGTGGCCGGGGAGTACAGGGGCCTGCTGCGGCTGGTGGGACTGCACGGCGAGCCGAACGCCCCGATCACGATCCAAGGCCCGCCGGGGCCGCTGGAAGCCGTGTTCATCGGCCGGCGTGGCGCCAACACGTTGGAGTTCACGGATTCCAGCTACATCATCGTCAGGAGGCTCACGTTCGACGGCCAGAACGTCGCCGACGACGCGATCAAGGCCGGCGACGGCCAGCGCCGGCCTGTCCATCACATCACGCTGGAGCGGAACGTGGTCCGCAATCACGGCCAGCACCAGACGTTCGTCGGCATCAACGCCCAGGTGCCCTGCTGGGACTGGGTGGTGCGGGCCAACACGATCCTCCAGCCCGGCACGGGCATGTACTTCGGCGACTCGCGGGGCGGTTTCCCGTTTGTCCGCGGGCTGATCGAGTACAACCTGGTCAAGGACCCCAAGGGCTACTGCCTTCAGATCAAGCACCAGAACGGGCGGCCCGACCTGCCAGGCCTGCCCAAGGAGCCGTCGGCCACGGTCCTCCGCTACAACGTCTTCACGAAGAACGACGCCGTCAGCGAGATCGGCGACCGGCCGAACGTCCTCATCGACGGCCTGCCCGACACGGGTCCGGGCTCGCGGGACCGCTACCACGTGTACGGCAACGTGTTCCTGGGCAACCCGCGGGAGGCCCTCTTTCAGGGCACCGGGCGGATCAGCGTGCACGACAACATCTTCGTGTCGTCGAAGCTGCCCTGCGTGAACATCCACCCGCATTCGGGCAAGAACCCCAGGAGCATCCGCATCTACCACAACACCATCGTGACCGAGCGGGAGCCCATCCGCATCAGCGGGCAGGACCCCAACGCGGAGGTGATCGTCGCGGGCAACCTGCTCGCCAGCGGTCTCGTTCGCGACAGGACGCGCGTCCGCATGGGCAGCAACACACTGATGGACCTCGGCGCGGCCGACCTGCTGTTCGCCTCGTTCAGTCCCTGGCCCGACAAGCTTGATCTGCAGCCGAAGGAACTGCCGGGCGTGACCTTCCCTGAGGCGTCCCGGAAGGTCCTCGCCGCCGACATCGACTCGGGGACCGACTTCGCGAGGCGGGCGAAGACCGACTGGGACTACTGCGGGGCCTTCTCGCAGGCATTCCGCAAGCCGCGCGCCATTCTCAAGCTCGTCGGTCCCGACGCGGCGCCGGACGAACCGCCGTCGCCCCCCTCGTCGCAACCGGCGCAGGCGCCGCCAACGGCCAAACCCACGCCCGTCACTTCAGGAACGACAGCGGGCACCAGTAGACCCAGTAAAGCAGACCCACGACGGCCAGAAGGGCCCCGCTGACGAAGATCTCCGCCAGTGCCAGGCGGGCCCAGTCCTGCCGCCCGCGGCGCAGGGGGCGGGTTGCGCAGGCGATCACGCCGGCACACAGGACGATGGCGGCGATGCTCCGCCCTCCAGAGCGGACGTACTTGGCGGGCTCGACGAGCCGCACTCCGCCGCTCCTTGACGGCCGCGCGCCGATCGCCCCCACAGCCGCCCATGCCGTGAAGACCGCGGCACACGCCAGCAGCACAAGGCCCGCGATGAGCCGGTAGCGGTAGCGGGGCTTCCGCACGGCCCCCTGCCACAGCCGACCGTGACCGCCGCACACATCTGCTGTCTGAGACATGTCCGCTCCAGCCCGCTGAATCGCCGGGGCCTACCGAAGGCCCAGCAGATTGGCGCCCAAGGCGTACTCGACGAAGACCATTGCCCACACGGCCAGAGACAGGCCGCTGGCGAAAAGAAACGCGAAGCTGGCGGTCCGGAGCGGGCCCCAGGATCTGCGGGCGGCGAACAGCGCGTGGAGGAACGAGCCGGCTAGGCAGGCCAGGATGCCCACGCCGACCATCCCTCCCCAGCTTGAGCTCTTCAGCTCGGTCAGCGATGCGGCTTGCTCATCTGCCCCGGTCACGTACGCGCCGATGACCTTGACCATGGCCCAGACCATGCCACCCATGCCGAGCAGCAAAAGGACCATGCTCCGGCGGATCATCTGCCAGACGGGGCCATCGTCGCGGTCCTGTTCCCGGCGGAGTGCCTCGTCGTTCATGCTTCGCCGTCTCCATTCGCCGCCCGGAAGCGCAATACCGACGTTCCGGCCGCGTGTCCGAAACGGCAGTATGCCGCGATGGCTCCATGTTCGCCATTTGCGGGGGGCGCGCCGTCGCGGCCACCTGCCGGCTTTGCGGGCGGCCCGTGCCGTCGTCGAGGGTCCCGTCCTTACCCGCCGTTCCGTGCCCGCCGGCCCGGCCCAACCGCCCGACCCTGACATGTTCGGCAAGCCGACACCTGCCTGTGCCGAAGATGGTACTGAACGACTGGCGCAAGTCAAGGGGTCATCGGCGGAGGAATCCGGGATGGCCACGGCGGCGGGCGCCCGCGGCGCTGCTGCGTGGGCGGGCTGGACGTAACGAATCCCGGCCGAACTGCCGATCTTTAGCAGGTGCGGGGTGCCCTGCTCCGCGTCGATGGCCGGAAGCACGGGACTGCCGTCCCGCCAAGGACCTGCCGATGCTGAAGATTATCAACGTCGCCGGCGCGCGGCCGAACTTCATGAAAATCGCCCCGCTCATGGAGGCATACAAGGCCCGCCCCACCATCACGCCACTGCTGGTCCATACCGGCCAGCACTACGACCAGCGCATGAGCGACCTGTTCTTCCGCCAGCTCGGCATCCCGCAGCCGGACGTGAACCTCGGCGTCGGCTCGGCCAGCCACGCCGTCCAGACGGCCGAGATCATGCGGGCCTTCGAGCCGGTCGTCGTCGCCGAAAAGCCCGACGCCGTCCTGGTCGTAGGCGACGTGAACAGCACGATCGCCTGCGGCCTGGTGGCCGTCAAGCTCGGCGTGAAGCTCGTGCACGTCGAGGCCGGGCTCCGGAGCTTCGACCGCTCCATGCCCGAGGAGATCAACCGCCTGCTGACCGACGCGATCAGCGACCTGCTGTTCTGCACCGAGCAAAGCGGCGTGGACAACCTGCGCCGCGAGGGCGTCGCCGACGAGAAGGTGTTCCTCGTCGGCAACGTGATGATCGACACGCTGCTGCGCAACCGCGACAAGGCCGAGGCGTCGAGCATTCTGGCCGACCTGCACCTGGCCGCCGGCGGCTACGCCGTCCTCACGCTCCACCGGCCGAGCAACGTGGACGACCCGGCGGTCTTCGGCCGCCTGCTGGACGCCCTGGAGGTGGTGCAGCGAGACATGCCGGTGGTGTTCCCGGTGCATCCGCGGACGCGGAGCAACCTGGCCGCGACCGGCTCGCCGCTGGGGCCGCGCGTGAAGGCGATGGGCAACCTGCGGCTGATCGACCCGGCCGGGTACCTGGACTTCCTGAAGCTGATGGCTTCGGCCCGCGTTGTACTGACCGACTCCGGCGGCATCCAGGAGGAAACGACGATCCTGCAGGTGCCGTGCCTGACGCTTCGCGAGAACACGGAGCGGCCGGTGACGGCCGAAGTCGGCTCCAACCGCGTGGTGGGCACCGACCCGGAGACAATCATCGCGGCCTATCGCGACGTGCTGGCCGGCCGATGCCGGACGCCTCAAACTCCGCCGCTCTGGGACGGCCGCGCGGCCGAACGCATCGCCGCCATCCTGGCCGAACGGCTCTGACCGCCCCAGCGACTTCGCCGTCAGGGGCAGAGTGTGGGCGAGCTGGCGGCCTGGAGCTTCGCCGCCGCGCCGACCGTGCACGACCCACACGGCTGCTCTTGCTCCATGGGCGCCATCAAGAAGCGCCTGCCGGACGTGCGGCCTTCCGCCCAGCGGCTCGTCAATCGCGTGACCGACTGGGCCATGCTCACGAAGCCTGTCACGCCGCATGTGCTTCGCGACACGTTCGCGGTGAACTGCGTGCAGCGCGGATCGGACGCTGTGCCGGCCGGTTGAGGCAACCGCCGTTTCGGACAATCCTGCCAGAACGCCCAGCAGCGTCGGCCGGCGAGGAAGGCACCATCCGGACCATGCCGAGAAACGGCTTGCATTGCGCGCGGCTGGACGTTAGAGGATGCGGTCGAGGAAGGGAATCCGGCCGGGCGACCGGGCGGCGTTCACGGAAGACAGCGATATGTCGCGCAGAAGGCATCGTCGGAGGCGATGGCCGGGAGGCGGCACGGTGACCGTCGAATCCGTACCATCTCCGTCGGCGGCATCGGGCCAGCCCGGCGCGCCGGCGGCCGCCGGCGGCGCGATCCCCCGGGCCGAACTTGCCCTCGTCGGCAGGTACATCGCCTCCAACGACACCAAGGGGGCGGTCAAGAAGGCCAAGGCCATTCACGGCCACTTCGCCACAGCCGAATCGGAGGCGCTGCTGGTGGACGCCTACGTCGCCCGCATTCGAGCGATGGAATCGGCGGGCATGGCCACGGAGGCCGCGTCGCTGACGGAGCTGGTCGCGGGTCGCTACGCCTCGGCCGCGTCGAGGCTGCGGGAGGCGCAGGCCGCGCCGGCGGCCGCGGGAAACATCGTGGAGATGGCGGGGGAACTGGCCCGGCCGGACCTGCCGCCTGAACGCCGAACGGAGATCGAGGAGGCCATCCGCCGCGACCTGACGGAGCTGCCCTCCCTGGCGCGGTGCGAGGCGCTTCCGCCCGACCATCCGCTGCGACAGGCGGCGGGGGCGATCTGCCGGGCGTTTCAGGCGGTCGTGACCGGCCCGGCCGACGAGGAGCAGCTCGCCCTGCGTGAGGTTTCGCGCCGCAGCCCGCTGTCGGACTGGAAGCTGCTGGTGCGCGCGATCGGGTGCTTCTACCGGCACGAGGACGACGCCTGCCGGCGGCTGCTGGAGGCGATGCGTGACGACTCGGCCGCGGCGCGGCTGACCGCGGCACTGCGGGCGATGCTGGACGGGCGGGCGGACGGGCGGCTGGGCCCCGCGGCGGCTGCGCTTGTCGCCGCCGTCGAGGGGGCCGACCGCGAGCTGCCTGCGGCGCTGGCGGACCTGGAGCGCGGGCTGCAGCGCGAGGATCTGCGTAAGGTGCCAACCCTGATCCGGCGGGCGGTGGAGTTGTGCCGCAAGGCGCGCCCCGAACTGCTGGACCGGCTCAAGCAGCTCATCTCGGTGCGTACCTTCGGGGGCAGGATCTCCGTTCCGGCGGTGATCCCGGCCATGGGCGGCTCGTCACTGCACGACTCGGGTTTCTGGTCGCTGCTGGCGCGGGCCATGGAGACGCGCGGCGACAACGTGATCGCCTGCATGTTCTGGGAGGAGTTCCGTCGCCACGGTGTGCACGAGAAGCGATTCGCCGCCGACGGGCCCGAGGCGGTCGCCGTCTGGCTGCACATGACCGACCTGCTGCGGCAGGTTTCGCCGGAATCGCTGCGGTGCAGCCGGGAGGACATCGAGGCGAACATGCCGACGCTTCAGGGCTTTTACGAAGGCCAGCCGCCCGCCATCCGGGCCCTGGCTCCGCCGCCGGGCAAGAGGCCCGATCTGTACTGCCTCTATCCCGAGCGGATCTACGAGCGGCTCTGCCGACACGTCACCGACGCCGAAATCTACGCGCGCTGGCTGGAGCACGCCCGCAAGGACGGGCAATCGTGCCCGAGCAGCCAAGAGGTGGCCGAACGCTGGCACCGGGGGGTTGCGACGGACAGCCGTCCGCTGCTGTTCCTCATGGAGCAGGCCGAGCGGCGCAAGGCCTTCACCAAGGCGATGAAGTACCTCCGCCAGGCCGAGGATCTGGACGCACTCAGCCCGGCGGTGAAGCGTGCGCGTCTGCGGCTATGGGTCGCCAGCGCGCTGCGGCACCTTCAGGCGGGCAAGCCGCATCTGGCGGCGAAGGACTTCGAGGCGCTTCATGAGCTGCCACAGGCGCGCGAGGGGGACCGCCCGGCCACGCTGGCGGGGCTGGAGTGGGTGGCCTGTCGGCAGGCGGGTGACGCCGCGGGCGCGGCGGAAAAGCAGGCGCATCTGGCCGGCCTTTTCGGCGGGCAGGATGCCGCGGCGGTGCTGCTGACGTGCCTGGGGCGGGCGACTGCCGGCGGGGCGCCCCCCGTGCCGGAATCGGCCCCGCCCGCGGCCGGCGAGCCGCTGCTGCGGGCGGTGGGGCGCACCTGCACCGCCTGCCGGGACATGGGCGTACCCGTGATGATGCCGCCGGAGTGGCGTCGGCCGCTGGCGGAGACGCTCGCCGGTGCTACCGTCGCGCACGACCTGCCGGAGCTTCGGGCGATTGCCGAGGGCGCGTTGGGCGTGGCCCAGCGGGACATCGCCTTTGCCGCGGCGGGCGCTGCGCTGCGCGCCGCCGGGCCGCACCGCGCGCGGTTCCTCCTGCTGCGGGCGCGAAGCCTGCCTCAACGCGACGGCCGCTGGAGAGAGTGCCTGGACGTGGCCGCCGAACTGGCCCGCCGCCAGCGCGACACCGACCTGCTGGCGGAGGTGATGGACGAGCTGGGCACGTGGTTCGCCGTCCACCGCAGGGACGAGGTGTCCGTGGCGGAGGAGGTCGTCGAGCGGGTGCTGGCGCGCGAGGCGGCGGCGATGCCGGCCGACGTTCGGCAGCCCGCCGTCAACGCGCGGACCAGCGCACCCGCCAGGCGCGGTGCCAGCAGGCGCAGACAGGCGGCGCTGTTCGAGGAGGCGTTCGGCGGCGACGAGGATGACTACGACGCCTTCGCCGACGAAGACGACGAGGAAGACGAATGGGACGGGGAGATCGGCGCGCCGGAAGTGGACGGCCTGCCGCCGGCTGAGATAATGAACCTGATACTGGAAATCGTCTCCAAGGTGGGGGGGAGTATGCCGTCTGACGAGGATATGGAGCGTCTCCTTCGCTCCGACGCCGGGTTGCGGAGGCGGGTGGAGCGGGTGATGCGGAAATACGGCCAGGGCGGCATGGAAGAGATCATCGCGGAGATGCTGGGCATTGGCGGCCGCGACCGGCGGCCCAAGCGAAATAAACGCTGGCCCTTCTGGTGACGCGGCGAGGGCATGATATGGAAGCGCGCGAAACAAAGCGGCCGGACCCCTGGGCGGTCCTCGGGCTGGACGTGGGCGCCACAGATGAGCAGGTGCGGGCGGCGTACATCGAGAAGGTCCGCCGGCACCCGCCCGACCGCGACCAGGAACGGTTCGAGCAGGTCCGCGATGCCTACGAGCTGCTGCGCGACCCGCGCAGCCGCGCCAAGCAGACGTTTCTGTCGGCCGACCCGCACCAGGAACTGCCTTCGCTGCTTGGCGACCGGCCGGTCCGGCGGCGCCACGTGGGGACCGGGTTGTGGCTTGCCGTGCTGAAACGATAGATTCTGGCCGAACGCGGCGGGAAGCCGCCGGTCCCGCGGGATTCTGACAGGTGGAACCGCTGATGTACGAGAACGACGCGAAGGAACTTCTGCCCGAAGAGGCGGACCGCGATGGAACCGATCCGCGGTACGTCCCGGCTGACACGAGCGCCCGGCAGCCCGCGGACGGCGAGGCGGCGGCGTACGACGCCGACGGCGCCGCTGCCGGCGACGTGCCGCCTCCGCCGGCCGACGACCCCGACGCCCGCCTCCGCCGGCGGATCATCCGCCGCTTCGAGGCCTGGCTGGACGAGGTGCTCGACGATGAGGCCCCGCCGGAGGGGCTGGACGCGGAGATTCTGGCCGAGCTCCAGTCGCCGCAGGCGCCGGGCACGGACGCGCCGGGCGAATCGCCCGAAGACCTCGGCTCGCTCTGGTCGGCGATGACGGCCCTCGCCCAGGAAACGAAGCTCCAGGGCCGCACGTTCAAGCAGCTCCACGATTCGCTGGAGTCGCTGCCGGAATCGGTGCGCGGCGTGGTGTTGGCCCACGGCGAGGCCCTTGCGGCCGTGCGCGACGCGGCCGGACAGCTCGGCGAGCTTCGCCAGGAGCAGCTCCGCCAGGCTGGCGAGGCGGCGCGACAGGAAGCCGAGACGAAGCTGGTGAACGTCCTGCTGGACGTTCGCGACCGGCTGGTCCGCGGCGCGGAGGGCGCCGGGTGCCTGCTAGCCGAGGCCCGCACGCACGCGCCCGGTTTGCTGGGCAGGCTGCTGGGGCGCGGGCGCCGGGCGGGGCGCGTCCTCGCCGCGGCCGAGGCCCTGCTGGACGGCTGCAACCTCGGCCTCGCCCGGCTGGACGAGGCACTGGCGGCGCTGGGGGTCGCGGAGACGGCCTGCGAGGGCCGCCCGTTCGACCCGCGCTGCATGATGGCCGCCGCCGTCGAGCGCACGGCGGACGCGCCGGAAGGAACGGTGGTGGAAGTCTACCGCGCCGGCTACCAGTGGCGCGGGCGCGTGCATCGGTTGGCGGAAGTGAAGGTCGCGCGCCGCCCCGCGGAAGGCGAGGGCGATCCGCCGCGGCAGGAGAGCGACGGCCATGAGCGAACCTGAGACCATCGTCGGCATCGACCTGGGCACCACCAACTCGGAGGTCGCCGCCCTGGCGGGCGACCGCCCGCGGGTGCTGGGCCCCACGGCCGACAAGATGCTCCCCTCGTGCGTGGGGCTTTCGCCGGCGGGCGAGCTCCTGGTCGGGCAGGCGGCGCGCAACCAGTCGCTGCTGTATCCCGAGCTGACCGTCCGCAGCATCAAGCGCAAGATGGGCAGCGACGAGAAGGTCCTGCTGGGCGACAAGGCCTTCACGCCGCAGGAGGTCTCCGCGCTCATCCTCCGTGAACTGGCCGAGTGGGCCTCGCGCGAGCTGGGCCGGCCCGTCCGGAAGGCCATCGTCACCGTGCCGGCGTACTTCTCCGACGCTCAGCGCCAGGCCACGCGCGAGGCCGGGGCGCTGGCGGGACTGGAGGTGCTGCGCATCCTGAACGAGCCGACGGCTGCCAGCCTGGCCTACGGCTTCAGCGACGCCACCCCCCGCACCGTGATGGTCTACGACCTGGGCGGCGGGACGTTCGACGTCTCCGTCGTCACCATCCAGAACGACGTGACGGAGGTGCTGGCCAGCCACGGCAACAACCACCTCGGCGGCGACGATTTCGACCAGCTCATCCTCGACAGGCTGCTGGAGGAGTTCCGCCGTCTCCACGGCATCGACCTCAAGGACGTCCACCCCGCCTCCTACTCGCGCCTGCGCTGGGCGGCCGAGGAGGCCAAGAAAAAGCTCAGCTTCGAGCCGTACGCGATCGTCCGCGAGGAGTCGCTGGCGACGGCCGACGGCAAACCGCTGCACCTGGAGGTGGAGCTGAGCCGCGGCGACTACGAGGAGATGATCCGCCCGCTGGTGGAATCGACGCTGGACAGCGTCGTCCGGGCGCTGGACGACGCGCGCAAGACGCCCGCCGACATCGACGCCGTGCTGCTGGTCGGCGGTTCGACGCGCACGCCGCTGGTCAGCGAGGTGCTTACCGAGCGCATGGGCGCACGCCCGCGGCAGGACGTGCACCCCGACCTGTGCGTGGCCCTCGGCGCCGGCCTGCTGGCCGGGCGACTCGCCGGCCACGACGTCCAGCGCGTCCTCGTCGACGTCTCGCCGTATTCCTTCGGCCCCAGCTACATGGGCGAGCGCGACGGGGCGAGCTACCCCTACTGCTACCATCCCATCATTCACCGCAACACGCCGCTGCCCGTCACCCGCACCGACCGCTACTGGACCGTCTATCCCAACCAGACCGAGGTGGACGTGGAGATCTTCCAGGGCGACGACCCCGACGCCCTCAAGAACATCCTCGTCGGGCGATTCCGCGTCGAGGGACTCACGCCCATGCCGGAGCACAACGAGGTGCTCTGCCGCATGAGCCTCGATCTGGACGGCATCCTGAAGGTCACCGCCATCGAGAAAAGCACCGGCAAGAGCAAGTACATCACCATTCGCGACGCCCTGAAGTCCAAGAGCGCCGCGGAGATGGCCTCGGCGGCTGAACGCGTCCGCCGGCTCTACGAGGCCCGCGCCGCCGACCTGGAGGAGCTGTTCCGCGCCGCCAGGGCGGACGGGAACGAAGGCGACGGCGCCGACGGCGAGCTCGACGAGCTCGACGTGATCGACGTTGATGCGGTCCAGCCCGCCGCCGCGCCCGAACCGCAGCCGAGCCAGGGCGCCTACGTCGCTGAGCCGGCAGGCGGCAACGCGGCGGGCGGCAAGGCCTACGACGACGCCCGCGATCTGCTGGAGCGGTCCCGCAAGCTGCTAGCCGGCGTCCATGACGAGGACCGCGAGGAGATGATCGATCTGCACGAGCAGATCCAGCAGGCAATCGGGCGGGGCGACGGGCAGGCCGTCGCCGCGGCGACCGCCGAACTGCGCGAGCTGCTGTTCTTCGTGGAGGGCAAATGATGCCCCCCGCACAGTCGCCGCAGTGCCCCGTCTGCCGGGCACGGTTCCGCGGGCGGCGCGTCTGCACGCGCTGCGGGGCCGACCTGACGGTCCTCATGCGCCTCGTGGGGCAGAGCTGGCTGGCGCGCCGCGCCGCCCGCGCCGCCCTGCGCGCCGGCGACCTGGACGCCGCCCTGCGTCTGGCCGAGCGGGCGCAGCAGCTTCACGACACCCCGGCCGGGCGGTCGTTGCTGGCCTTCGTGGGCTGCTTGCGGCGCGTCGTCGGCGCCATGGGCGCCCTGCAACCCGCCCCGTGAGCGCCGCGGGCGATGCCCCACGGCGGCGGGGTCAGCGATTCGGGCGGCGTCGGCCCGCCAATGCCCAAGATCCGCTCCGCTCGACGGGATTCTGAGCGCCGGAGCCGCGAACGGCGTCTGGGGGGTGTCCGGACAGCCCCGAATCGAGATCGCCGTTCCTGCGCCCGAAATCCGAGCGCCTCGAGCACTTCTTGCCCAAAGTCGGAATAATCGGCGCCGGTTCGCCTTCGAAAGGCAGAGCCGACCCCGCAGATGTGGGCGGCGGCGCCGGCAACGGCATCCCCGGCCGGCCGACGGCAAAGCCGGCACCCAGCGCCCGGATGAGCCTCTGTCGGGCCTGCTTGGATGTCGGGACCACCAGCACGCGTTCCACCCCCGCCTCCAGGCACTTGCGCACGTTGGCGGCGGCGTCGGAGTTGCCGGTCTCGATCTCGACGGCGATGCGCCGGCCGCCCTTCACGGCCAGCAGGTCAACACGTCTTGCCCCCGCCCAGGGGCGCCTCCTCCGTCACCCCGTAGCCGCTGGCGGCCAGGCGCTCGGCCAGGCGCCGTTTCCAGTACCGATGCTCCGGCCCGCCCAGCCTGTCGCCGTCGGGTTCGCTCACGCCCAGAAGCGCCCGGCCAAGCGCCGTCAGTGACAAAACCTTCACCCTCGCTCGTCCTGTGGAGATCGAATGGGAAGCAATGAGTCCCCTGGCTTGCAGAATCTTCTGCACCCCCGTGCCCCCACGGGAAGACAGGCCAAGAGAAGAATAGCGACGGGTTACGGATGAAGTAGGATGTCGCCAGATGTCTGCCAGAAACTGCCTTTCCTGCGTTGTCAGCCGAATTGCGCACCCATCACCCATTTCCTCATTCTTTGCTCCACGCGGAATCCCATCCTCCCTGCTGTCTGCCGTCTCCTGCG
>Ga0172363_10002182_pt1 | contig 15820 bp, 15 predicted proteins | sample LakKivs2_kivu2a2_FD_114541 | JGI IMG/M metagenome (GOLD analysis project Ga0172363, IMG submission 114541) | Sediment microbial communities from Lake Kivu, Rwanda - Sediment s2_kivu2a2 | ecosystem: Environmental > Aquatic > Freshwater > Lake > Sediment | place: Rwanda: Western Province, Lake... | reverse complement strand
GGTGCTGCTGCAGGATGGGCACATCTGGGGACTCTTCGAGCACCACACGGCACTCATGTCAGCGGAAAAGCTGGCCGATGTCGTGGCCCGCCTGCGCGCGGGGGCCCTCTCTAACGATGAGGTCTTCGCTGACAATGGCCACGGAGCTTTTGTCCATCCCGATTGCCCGGAGGGGTTCCCCTTCGTGGCCGTGACCGGCCCCCACCGAGCCATGGCTGCGCCTCTGGACTACTACATGGCCGTCCCCTACGGGGACATGATGCTCTCCGGCTGCTTCGGCCTCGTGGCTGCGACCAAAGCCCTGCTGGAGCACGCCTCATGACCGAGTATCCCATGATTCCCCCTGAAGAGGCACTGTGCATCGTGTTGGAGCATACATCAGTGTTAGGTACGGAGCGGGTGGGGCTAAGGGAATCCCTGGGCCGGGTGCTGGCCGAGGAGGTGGTAGCCCTCGAGGACATGCCCCCCTTCCCCGCCTCGGCCAAAGATGGCTTCGCCGTCATCGCGGCGGACAGGAGCGTCTGGCGGCAGATCATCGGGGAGCAGATGGCCGGGCCCGCCATCAGTGTCGTGGTCCAGCCCGGCACGGCGGTGCGCATCATGACCGGCGCTCCCCTGCCTCCGGGTGCTGACGCAGTGGCGATGGTGGAGCACACGGAGGAGGCCGAGGGGCGCGTGCGGCTGCTTCGGCCCGTGAAGCCCGGGCAGGATGTCCGGCCAGCGGGTCAGGACCTGGCCGCCGGGGAGCGGATGTTGGCCGTCGGGACCCCCCTCGGACCGCCGGAGATCGGGCTGCTGGCCACCGTGGGGTGCACGAGAGTCCAGGTCTACCGCCGTCCCAGGGTGGCGGTACTGACCACAGGCGATGAACTGGTGGAGCTAGACCAGCCCCTCGAGCCGGGGCTCATTCGCAACAGCAACCGCTACGCACTATGGGCAGCGGCTTCCTGCGCCGGAGCGGATGTCATCTGGGCGGGCCATGCCCGAGACGAGGAGGGAGAGCTCCGCCGCCTGATGATCGAGGCCCTGGAGGTGGCCGGTGTACTCCTGACCTCGGGCGGGGTCTCCATGGGGCAGCGGGACCTGGTCAAGCCCCTTTTGGAGGAGTTGGGCATCGTGCACTTCGGGCAGGTGGCCCAGAAACCGGGCAAACCCCTCACCTTCGCTACGGTGGGGGAGAAACCCGTCTTCGGGCTGCCCGGTTTCCCTGTGTCCTCCCTGGTGTGTTTCGAGCTCTACGTCCGCCCCGCGCTGTGCAAAATGCAGGGGCATACCCGACTGCAACGCCCCAGAGTGGAGGTGGTATTGGTGCACCCTATCACCCTGACGGGTACAGGCCACCATCAGCCCGACCGCACCGAATTCCAGCGGGCTGTTGTCACGGAGCGGGAGGGGGTCTACTGGGCCGAGACGACCGGCCTCCAGGTCTCGGGCCGGCTGCGCTCCCTGGTGGGGGCCAATGGGCTGCTCGTGCTGCCGGCTGGCCGGGCCCACTTCGACCGAGGCGACGTGGTCACGGCCATCCTGCTCGACCGATCGGAGGTGGAAGGGGGTAACGAGAGAATGAGATGATAAGTTAACCTCACCCTGGCCTGGCGGCTAGGACAGGCAAGGAAATTGGTTTCCCCTCAGGTCTCCGACCCATGTTCCCTAAGGGCTCGGCCTATGGGCCATGGGCGATAGGGTGTGGCTGGAAACGGCCACGCCTCCCGTGCTTGGAAAGGAGATCCGGGGCTGAGGTGCGTCTTCCTCCGAATCGTCCTCAACCCTCCTTTCCGGCGCGGCAGCGGGAAGGAGGTGATGAGGATACAAGTGAGCAGATCCAATGACCAATGAACAAGCCAAAGCTTCTTAAGGAGGAAGACTCACCATGAAGAACCGAACACTCTGGGCATCTGTAACCCTGATGATCGTGCTGGCACTGGTGGCCGGCTGTGCACAAGCAACGCCTGTGCCGCCAACAGTAACCCCTGTGCCGCCAACCGCCACTCCTGAGCCTGCCCTGGAGGGCAAGCTCATCATCTTCCACGCCGGCAGCCTCACCGTGCCGATACAGGAACTGACAGAGAAATTTCAGGCCCAGCACCCGGGCGTAACCTTCGAGACCGAGGCCTCGGGCAGCAACGACGCCGCCCGCAAGATCAGCGAGCTGGGCCGCCAAGCCGACCTGATGATGTCGGCCGACTACACGGTGATTGACAAGCTGCTAATCCCCAACTTCGCCGGCTGGAACATCCGGTTCGCCCGCAACGAGATGGTCATCGCCTACACGGACCAATCGCAATACGCCGACGAGATCAGCGCCGACAACTGGTACGAGATCCTCACCCGCGACGGCGTGATCTATGGCCACTCCGATCCCGATGCCGACCCCTGCGGCTACCGCACGCTGCTGGTCTGGCAACTGGCCGAGAAGCACTACGGTGTGCCTGGGCTATACACCAAGTTGGAGGAACACTGCCCGTCGGAGAACGTGCGCCTCAAGTCGGTTGAGTTGATCGCCTTGCTGGAATCCGGCGACATGGACTACGCCTTCGAGTATCGCTCGGTGGCGGTGCAGCATGGACTGAAGTTCGTCGAACTGCCGGACGAGATCAATCTGAGCATGGTGGAACACGCCGACTTCTACAGCCAGGCGACGGTGGACATCGCCGGCAGTGAGCCAGGGACGACCATGACCATGACGGGCTCGCCCATCGTCTATGGCGTGACCATCCCCAAGAACGCACCCAGCCCCGATCTGGCTATCGAGTTCGTGAAGTTCCTGCTCGGCCCCGAGGGGCAGGCCATCATGGAGGGGCAGGGGCAGCCGCCCATCGTGCCGCCTGTCGCTGGTGACGTTAGCACCATGCCCGCCGAGTTACAGGAGATGGTAAAAGCGGCGCCTGCAGCCCCGGCTCCCCCTGCCCATGTCGCCTTGAGCGTCACCGGCGCGGTGGAGAAGGAACTAGCGCTCTCCAAGGCTGATCTGGAGGCGATGGGCGCGGAAGAACTCACCGTCGAGCATCCCAAGAAAGGCGACCAAACCTACGAGGGCGTGCGGTTGAGCAAGGTTCTGGAGGCGGCTGGCCCCACGGGCGACACGCTCACCTTCACCGCCGACGACGGCTACAGCATTGACCTGCCGCTCGCCGATGCGCAGGCGTGTGGGGACTGCCTGGTCGCCTTCGACGACGACAGCCTGCGCCTGGCCATGCCGGGGATGGAGAGCAACGTTTGGGTCAAAGGTGTGATCAGCATCGAGGTGAAATAAGCCGTGAACAAGCGAAACCTCTCCACAATCGTCACCATCCTGGCGCTGATCCTGCTCATCGGCTGTAGCCCTGCTGCGCCAGCACCTACACCGACACCTGCAGCCCCAATCCCCGATGCGACGTTGACCATCCGGTCGGGCGACCAGAGCGTCACGCTGACCTGGGAGGATATCCAGGAGATGCCCGCCTACGAGGGCCTGGGCGGTCTGATCAACAGTGTGGGCAACGTCACCCCACCATCGAGGTACAAGGGCATCCCCCTGGAGGACCTGTGTGGCCTGATAGGTGGTATCACCGAGGCGAACAGCGTCCGTGTCGTCGCCAGCGACGGCTATGCCATGACTTTCTCCTATGATCAGGTCGCCAGCGGCGACTTCGACACCTACGATCCCGTCACTGGTGAGAATGCCCCCTTCGATGGCAAGCTGTGGGCCGTCATTGCCTACGAGAGGGAAGGCGAGCTCCTGCCGGAGGAAGAAGAGGGACAGTTCCGGCTGACGGTCCTGGGCTCGCCCAAGTTGGTGACTGACGGTCACTGGTGGGTCAAGTGGGTGGAGACCATCGAGGTCAAGGAGGCGCTCGATCAGTGGACGCTCCACCTGGAAGGCGCGCTCTCTGAGGACGTAGATCGAGGGACCTTCGAAACCGGGGCCGCCCCGAGTTGCCATGGCATGTCCTGGACCGACGACAAAGGTCGCACCTGGACCGGCATCCCGCTGTGGCTGCTGGTTGGCCGCGTGGACGACGAAAATGAGCACGAGGAAGGCGCCTTCAACGATGACTTGGCCGGGGCAGGCTATGAGATCAACGTGATCGCCAGTGATGGCTATAGCGTCACCTTCGATAGCGCCACCGTGGCCCGCAACGACGACATCATCGTGGCCTACCTGATGGACGACGCGCCCCTGCAAGAGAAAAACTGGCCGCTGCGGCTCGTCGGGCCTAACCTGGAGAGCTCCCAGTGGGTAGGAAAAATCGTCACCATCGAACTGGTGCTACCGTAGGCATCAGAGATCTGCTCAAACAAGAGGACGGCGAGTGACTTTCCCCCCTTCCTCCTCTCCCATTGGGGGGGAAGAGGGGGGAGGCCACTCGCCAGCTTGCCGATGAAAAAGATGCCACAAACGTTATCTCGAGTGTTTCAAACGCTCGTCATGCTTGTGCTGTGCGCCAGCCTGATTACCTGCACATCACAGCCGCAGGAGAAAACACAGATGCGTGTGCTTCTTGCTGGCAGCCTCCTGGTGCCGTTCGATCACCTGGAGCAAGCATTCGAGGAGCAACACCCCAACGTGGATGTGTTGATGGAGGGCCACGGCAGCATCCAATGTGTGCGCTACGTGGCGGAGCTCGACGAGCTGGCTGACGTCGTCGCCGTGGCCGACTACGTGCTGATCCCGATGCTGATGTACGAGACGCACGATCCGGAGACAGGTGAGCCCTATGCCTCATGGACGCTTCAGTTCGCCACGAATCAACTGGGGCTGGCCTACCTACACACGGCAGAGCGCCTACGCCGACGAGATCAACGCTGAGAATTGGCATGCCATCCTCGCCCGGCCCGACGTGCTGTTCGGCCTGTCCGATCCGCGATTCGACGCCTGCGGCTACCGCGGCCTGATGGCCACGCAGTTGGCAGAGCGGTACTACGGCGATGACCTCATCTTCGACAGGGTGTTCGGCCAGCGGTTCACTCAGCCCATCCGCGTGCAGACGCGGGACGGCATAGATACCATCGTCGTGCCGGAGGTGCTCCAACCGAAAGAGCAGAGCGGGCTGGTGATGCGTGGATCGAGTGTGCGCCTGCTTGGTCTGCTGGAATCGGGCGACTTGGATTATGCCTTCGAATACGAGAGCGTCTCCCGGCAGCACGGTCTGGAGTTCCTGGCGCTGCCTGTGGAGATCAACTTGAGCGACGAGGCTTACCAGGAGAACTACGCTCGCGTTCGGGTCAGCCTGGCGTTCCAGCGCTTCGCGAGCGTGAACCCGGAGTTTTTGGGCAGACCCATCGCCTACGGCATCACCATCCCCAACAACGCGCCGCATCCCGACCTGGCTGCCGAGTTCATTCAATTTCTGGTCGGCCCGGAGGGGCAGGCGGTGATGGCGGAAGACGAGCACCCAATGATCTTTCCGCCTGTCGTGGACCACTCGGAGTCCCTCCCCGACGCGCTCCAAACGTTGATTCATTAGGGTGTATTCAAATCCAGTAGGGGCGATCCCTTGCGGTCGCCCTGGGCGGGTGCAAGACCCGCCCCTACCAACTACCAACCCATTTTGAATGCATCCGATTCATTAGGAGGCAGCCCATGCGTGCCCTGTTCGCCAACAAGATGCAAGCGTCGTTCGTCGTGCTCGGCTTGCTGCTGATCCTGTTCGTCGCCTGGCCGTTGCTGCGGACGATCACAGCCACCGGCCCGGTGGTGCTCTGGCAGACGCTGCTGGACGACGAGGTGCGCAGCTCCATCGGCCTGACCTTCTACGCCTCTTTCATCGCCACTGCTATCGCCTTCCTCTGCGGCGTCCCCCTGGCCTACCTCCTGGCGCGGGTGGACTTCCCCGGCAAGCGGCTGATCGAGGGCATCATTGACGTGCCCATCGTCGTCCCCCACTCGGCGGCGGGCATCGCCTTGCTGATGGTCTTCGGCAGGCGCACGCTGCTGGGCCAGGCGTTCGGCCTCTTCGGCCTGAAGTTCGTCTCCGCTGCGCCAGGCATCGTCATCGCCATGCTCTTCGTCAGCCTCTCGTTCCTGGTCAATGCAGCGCGGGAGGGGTTCGAGGCCGTTGACCCCCGCCTGGAGCGGGTGGCCCGCACGCTGGGCGCGTCGCCCTGGCGGGCCTTCTGGGGCGTCTCCTTCCCGCTGGCCTGGCGCAGCATCCTGTCGGGAATGATCCTGATGTGGGCGCGGGGCTTGAGCGAGTTCGGGGCCGTGGTCATCCTGGCCTACCACCCCATGGTCGCCCCCGTCCTCCTCTATGAGCGATTCGAGTCCTTCGGGCTGCGCTATTCCCGACCAGTGGCCGCGCTGATGATCCTCATCTGCCTGGCGACCTTCGTGGTGTTGCGGTTGACGGCTGGACGAAAGAGGAGTAGGGTATGAAGGAGAAACTGGGAAGCATGCAGGTGAGGGGCCTGGGGGTTGACCTGGAGGAGTTCCGCCTGTGCGACATCAACCTCGACGTCGCTGCCGGGGAGTACTTCGTCATCCTGGGCCCGACGGGCGCGGGCAAGACCGTTCTTATGGAGACCATCGCCGGGTTGCATCGGCCTCTCAGTGGGCGCATCCTGTTGGCTGGAGAGGACATCACCCACGCCCCGCCTGAGCGACGCGGCATCGGTTTCGTCTACCAGGACTACGCTCTCTTCCCCCACCTCAGCGTGGCCGGGAACATCGCCTTCGGGCTTAAGAGGAGGGTGGGCCGGAGCGACATTGGGGAGCGCGTGGCCGCCATCGGCCGCTTGCTTGGCATCGAGCACCTGCTCCACCGCAGGCCGGGGACGTTGAGCGGTGGCGAGGCCCAGCGGGTGGCTCTGGCGAGGGCCCTGGTCGTCGAGCCAAGGCTCCTCCTCCTCGACGAGCCGCTGAGCGCGCTTGATCCCGAAACCCGCGAGGCGTTGCAGCGGGAGCTGGGACGAATCCACCGGGAGTTAGGCACCACCACCGTCCACGTCACCCACGACTTCGAGGAGGCGGTGGCGCTGGGCCATCGGATCGCCGTTCTCAGAGAGGATCGTGTGGGTGACATGAAGCGGGAAGGTCGGATCGTGCAGGTGGGCACGCCGGAGGAGATCTTCCGCCGCCCGGCCAACGAGTTCGTGGCCCGTTTCGTGGGGGTGCGGAACATCTTTCGGGGTAAGGCGTGCCCCGCTGAGAATGGCTACAAGCTTGTCACCGTCAATGGGTTGGAGATCGCGGCGGTGACCGAGCTTGAGGGCTCGGTGCATGCCTCGGTCAGGCCAGAGGACATCGTCCTCTTCAGGGAGCCGTTTCTCAGCAGCGCCCGTAACGCTTTTCGGGGCCAGATCGTAGACATCTCAGACAGGGGGACAGTCGTTTACGTAACCATCCGCATCCCACCAGACTTTGTCTGCCTGATCACCAAGAGGTCCCTGAGAGAGATGGAGCTAAGGCAAGGTTCACAGATCTACATCGCCTTCAAGGCCTCGGCAGTCCACGTATTTTAAGGTAGGTCCCAGTCCCGCGATTCATTCTCCCGCATTTTGGTCAGATACGCTTCCTCCAGGTCAATGCCCAGGTAATTGGCCAGCTTCAGGAGGTAGGCCAGGCAATCGGCCAACTCACCTTCCAGTTGTGGCCTCCACTGCTCCGCAGCAAGGCTGAAGCTTCTCTCCGCATCAGCTCCCTCGCTGCGGAGTCGCTGTTCCGCTCGCCAGACCTGCGTGAGCTCCCGGGCCAGTTCACCCACCTCTTCGGCAAACAGGATGTAGTTGAAATAGAGGTCTTTCTCAAAGCCACGCGCCTCGTCGAAGGCCCGATGCCAGCCTTGGAAATCGGCCAGCCGACGCTGCTCCTGGTCGAAGATGGCCTGATCCGCCTCCGCCAGGGTGGGCGTAAAATGGGGCAGAGGCCGCTGGTAGGTTCCCTCCTGAAGCACTGAGCGAATGCGCCCAGCGATGGACTCCAAATCCTGCGGCCTCCGCACGAAGTCCAATTCGTTGGTGTCCATGGGCAGCACTGGCGCTCCCCGATAGGAGCTAAAGAAAGCGATGTAGGCCCTTCGCACCGCGTCCAGATAATCACGATCCATCTCCCGCTCGTAGGGTCGGTCACGGCTGGCGATGCGCTGCAGCAGGACCTCGGTATCGGCGAAGAGGTAGACGATCAGATTCGGCGTGGGGATGTTTTGCGCCAGGAGGTCGTGCAGGTGGTCGTAGAGGGCCAGCTCATCATCCCGCAGGTTGAGCTGGGCGAAGAGCCGGTCCTTGGCGAAGGTGTAGTCGCTGATGAGCGAGGAGTAATCACAAAGCATCTGACCCATCCGCTGCTGTTGACGATAGCGGCTGAGCAGGAAGAAGAGCTGGGTCTGGAAGGCATAGGTCGCCCGGTCGGTGTAGAAATCGCCGAGGAAGGGGTTCTCCTCGAAGGCCTCCAGCACCAACTGGGCCTGGAACTGGGGTTGGAGCAATCGGGCCAGCGTGGTCTTTCCCACTCCGATGGGGCCTTCAATGGCGAGATAGGTCTGTGAGGGCATGGGCAAACTCTCCGTGTCCGTTTCATTCCTGGGTCCGTTGTTCGGCGCATCACACCATTAGGATACCTCGGTTGTGGCGAGTTGTCAAGGCCGTGAAACTTTTGGGGCGATTTTCCGTATAGAGTAGTGAGGGAACAGAAGGACAGCCTGGCCCTCCCTTTGGACAGGACCTCTTCATGGAGCGGGAAAGCGAGTGGATCCTTCGGGCTCAGCAGGGCGACCACAGGGCCTTCGGCCAGTTGGTGCGGGCCTATCAGCGGCCGGTGTACAACCTGGCCTATCGCATGCTGGGCGATGCGGCTGCCGCAGAGGAGGCGGCACAGGAGGCCTTCCTACGGGCCTACCAGCATCTGAGGAGCTATCAGCCGGGGCGGAAATTCGTCAACTGGCTGCTCTCCATCACCTCCCACTATTGCATTGACCAGTTGCGCCAGCGCCGCCTGTCTCAGCTCTCGCTGGAGGAATCGTTCCCCCCCGATATACTCTGCAGTGGGCAGCCCACGCCAGAGCAGGTGGTGGATCGGCGGGAGCGGGAGATAGTGGTGCAGGAGATGTTGGCTCGACTCAGGAGATCGCCCAAATGGCGGGCATCAGTGAGGAGGCAGTCAAATCACGGCTCTTCCGGGCTCGGGAGCAGCTGGCCCGCCTATGGCGAGAGATGGAGGCGGAGGGATGAACTGCCAACAGGCAAAATGGAGGATGTCTCTGATCTTGGACAGCATGCTATCGGCCGATGAAGAGCGGGCCCTGCAAGCTCATCTGATCCACTGCCCAATCTGCCAAGCGGAATGGGAGGCCCTGCAATCGGTGTCCTACTTTCTGACCCAAGCGCCACTGGCCTCGCCCGCAGCGGACCTGGCCTTCCGCGTCGAGGAGCGATTGAGGAGGCAGCGGGAGCGCCGACGGTGGGCCCTGGGAGTTGTGGTAGTGTGCCTATGGCTGGGCCTGGCTCTCGCCGGATTCATGAGTGGCTCGGCACTCCTGGGCTGGCTCCTGCTCCAGCAGCCGATGCCGGTGGGCCTGGAGATACAGCTCCTGGCCCGGCTCCTTCTGGTGGGCCAGGCCACCCTGCGGGCCCTCTGGCTGTTGGCCACCAGCCTGCCCTCCGCTTGGCTGTCAGCGGGGATCAACGGCTGTCTGATCCCAGCCCTGATGCTGGTCTGTCTGTGGGCCTGGCTGGCCCTTGGCCGACAGCGACAAAGGATGTTGGTCCGCTAACACATGTGCATAGGAGGTAAGGAACATGAAGAAACTATTGTGGGTGGTCATAGCCCTGTTCATCTCACTCACCCTGGCCCTCCCTGTCTTCGCCCAGGGCAATAATAATGAGGGGAAGGTGGTCTTCGGAGGCACCTTTACCCTGAAATCAGGGGAGACCCTCGATGGCGACCTAGCGGTCTTTGGCGGAGAGGCCACCCTAGAGGAGGGCAGCCTGGTGCGAGGGGATGTAGCTATCCTGGGTGGCCGAGCCATTGTGGCCGGTGAGGTTGATGGCGACGTAGTCACCTTCGGCGGAGACCTAAAACTGAAGGGGACAGCCCGGATCAAGGGGCAACTGGTCAACTTTGGCACTCGGGTGGAGCGGGAGGAGGGAGCAGTCATCCGGGGCGGAGAGGCTATAGGTCCCCTGAGTTTTCGAGGCCCGTGGTTCCCCTACCGTTGGCCACCCCTTGGGCCAAGGGACTGGCTCAGCGATAGTGCACGTCTCACGCTGAGCATTATCTGGGGTGTGGTCAAGGCCATTGGCAGAGCCGTGGTACTCACCATCCTAGGGCTGCTCATCGTCCTCTTCTGGCCGGAGCCGACACAGCGGGTGGGGAGCACGGCGGTAGCGGAGCCCCTGCCCAGCCTGGGAGTGGGGATTTTGAGCCTGGTGGTGGCCTTCTGCGTGGGCCTGGTGCTCCTCATTGCCGCCTGTTCAGGCCTCCTGATCTGGCTGGCGGCGGTGATAGCCTGGCTCTTCGGCTGGACGGCGGTGGGCCTGATAGTGGGGCAGCGAGTCCTAACCGCCTTCAAGGCTGAGCCCACCCTGCCGCTGGCAACGATCGTGGGTGTGGCCCTCATCTCACTGATCTGGGCCTTCCCCTGCCTAGGAAGCTTGTTCGCCCTGATCGTGGGCTCAGCTGGGCTGGGCGCGGTGGTGCTCACCCGGGCCGGGACTCAACCCTACCCCCTTCCCCCGATTCCCCCCTCTCCACCTAAGGAGAGCCTCGCAGTTGAGGAATAGCAGGCTTCAGCAGCGATCCCTGGCCAGGGCAGCCCCTTAAAGGACAGACCCTGGTCAGTATGGACAACAACACCCCGGACATCCGCCGGGGTGTTGCCATTCTAGACAAAGGAATAGCGAAGCTTGCTTCGCGCCTCCACTGATAGCCAGGCTGCTATCGGAATAGCGAGGCTTGCCTCGCGCTTTGCTGCAACGCACAGCAAGCACCCTACGGGTACAAGCTGTGCTACTCCAACCGATCTGCGGATGCGACGTGGCATCCGTGCTGTTTCCTTCTGCAACCCCTCTCGCCTTGTCTGTGGCGGAGGGGTTTTGCAGGTTTGAGCCCCCACAGGCTGTGCAGAGGAGCGGGGACCACAGTGGACAGCAACCTGGATTTGGGTTATAATGTAGAGAGCACGCCTGAACAAGGATGGCAGGCCGTCAAAATGTGCACACATAGCTGGCATACACACAAGAGATAGATACGCGCGAAAAGGAGACAACATGCAAAGAACGGATGGGATGACCTATGCGCCCAAAGGGACGGTTGAGCCGGTCATCAAACCTGGCGAATTCGTTATCGGCGCGATCGGGCTGGATCACGGGCATATCTACGGGATGTGCAATGGCCTTGTTGAAGCAGGTGCGGAGATCAAATGGGTGTACGATCCGGACCCAGCAAAGGTGGAGGCCTTCCGCAGCCGATTCCCACAGGCCCAGGCCGCCCGTAGCGAGGCAGAAGTGCTCAATGATCAGGAGGTACAGCTCGTTGCCGGTGCCGCCGTTCCGGCTGATCGGTGTGGACTCGGGCTGCGGGTGATGGATCATGGAAAGGACTACTTCACCGACAAGGCACCCATGACCACGCTCGACCAACTGGCCCAGGCACGCGCCAAGGTGTCGGAGACGGGCCTCAAGTACATGGTCTACTACAGTGAACGCCTGCACGTGGAGGCTGCGGTGTATGCTGGAGAACTGATCCATCAAGGGGCCATCGGGCGCGTCGTCCAGGTTATCGGCCTGGGGCCGCATCGTATCAGGGCGGAGACACGCCCCGACTGGTTCTTCCAGAAGGAGCGCTACGGCGGCATTTTGATTGACATCGGCAGCCATCAGATTGAACAATTCCTCTTCTTTGCCGGAGCCAAAGACGCCAAAGTGTTGCACAGTAAAGTGGCAAACTACAAGTTCAAACAGTATCCGGAGCTTGAGGATTATGGCGATGCAACGCTGGTGGCCGACAACGGCGCGACGAACACCTTCCGTGTGGACTGGCTCACGCCCGATGGGCTGCGTACCTGGGGCGATGGCCGAACCTTCATCCTCGGTACAGAGGGGTATATGGAGCTCCGCAAGTATACTGACGTCGGACGTGATCCTACTGGCGACCAGGTGTACCTCGTGAATCACGAGAAAGAGCAGCACCTTTCTGTGCAGGGCAAGGTCGGGTTTCCCTTCTTTGGACAGCTCATTCTTGACTGCCTGAACCGCACCGAAAACGCCATGACGCAGGAACATGCGTTCAAGGCAGCGGAGCTGTGTCTCAAGGCGCAGGCACAGGCTATCCGTGTCGAATAGGTGCCCTTTGGGTAAATGGAGAGACTACACGGTTTGGAAGGAGAGGGAGATGGACTCATTCACAGTCTACGTCGAGACACACAAGGATCAATTCCTGGGTGAGTTGATGGCCTTCTGCGCCCAGCCCAGTATCGCCGCCCAGGGGGTGGGCATGGAGGAGATGGCTACCCTGGTCCGGGAGCAGCTGGAAAGGCTGAGGGCTGAGGTGCAGCTTCTGCCCGTTAATGACGGGCCACCGGTCGTCTACGGGGAGATCGGGGAGGGGGAGCGGACGCTGCTGATCTATAACCATTACGACGTGCAGCCTCCCGATCCGCTGGAGGAGTGGGAGTCGCCCCCCTTTGAGCCGACAGTGCGAGAGGGCAAACTCTTCGCCCGAGGGGTCTCCGACAACAAGGGGGACCTCATGGCCCGCGTCCAGGCCATCGAAGCCTATCAAGCGGTCTTTAGGAAACTGCCCCTGAAGATCAAATTCGTCGTAGAGGGGGAGGAGGAGGTGGGCAGCCCCCATCTGGCCGACTTCGCCGCCGCCCATGCGGATGTGCTCCAGGCCGATGGCTGCCTGTGGGAGGGCGGCGGCCGGGATGAGGCGGACCGGCCCGTGCTCACCCTGGGGCTCAAGGGCATTCAATACGTGGAACTGCGAGCCAGAGGGGCCAAGAATGACCTGCACTCCTCAATGGCGACCCTGGTGCCCAACCCCGCCTGGGGGCTGGTGTGGGCCCTGTCCACGCTTAAAGATGCGGAGGATCACATCACCATTGACGGCTACATGGACTACGTGGCCGAACCCACCGAGGCGGAGTGGGCCATGCTGCGGGCTATCCCCTTCGAGGAGGAGGAGATGCGGGAGCGGTTCGGCATCCCGGAGTTCATCCGGGGATTGAGGGGGGTGGAGGCGCTGAAGAAGCACCTGTACGAGCCTACCTGCACCATCTGCGGCTTTCGGGCGGGCTACATTGGGGAGAGCACCAAGACCGTGCTGCCCAGCCAGGCCATAGTCAAACTGGACCTGCGGCTGGTGCCCCATTTGACCCCCGACTTGGCGCTCCAGCTCTTACGAGAGCACCTGGATCGGCGGGGGTTCACCGACATCGAGATCGTGCCCTATGCGGGGGAGCACCCGGCCAAATCCCCTGCGGATGCACCCATCGTCCAGGCGGCGAGGGCCGCGGTGGAGTCAGCCTACGGCCAGCCGCCGGTGATCTATCCCCTGATGGCCGGCAGCGGGCCCATGTACCCCCTGTCGCAGGCGTTGGGTATCCCAGCCGTGACCATGGGCGTGGGCTATCCCGGTTCTAATGGCCACGCCCCTAACGAGAACATCCGTCTGGAGGACTACTGGGCGGGGATCAGGTTCATTGGAGAGCTGATTCGGCGTTTTGGCCGGTGAGCGTTCAGCAATCAGCCCTGTCTGTCCAAAGAGAAAAGCTCTCCTCGCTCTGGGTGAGGAGAGCTTTGCATTAGCTGCACTGGGGAGCATTCCTGACCCTTTATCTTCTGCCTTGTTGTTCCTTCTCCTTCTTCTCCGCCTCCTGCCTTTCCCAATCTTTTTCCCACTTATCTTTTTTGTCGGTACGCACCAGGGCGTCGGTGGTGAGAACCATCATGGCTACTGAGGCCGCGTTCTCTAGGGCGGTGCGCATCGTTTTGGTGGTGTCAATGATCCCCATCTCCATCATATCGCCGTAGCGCTGCCGGATGATGTCGTACCCAATATTGGGATTGGACTCTGCCCTCTGGCGGTATCGGACCTCGCCCAAAACGGCGGCCGGATCCCCACCCGCGTTCCACACCAACCGTCTGAGCAGTTCTTCCAGCGCCCGTCGGACAATGTCCACCCCTATCTGCTCCTCCGGCCACTTCACCTCCACCCTATCCAGCGCGGGGATGGCGTTGATCAATGCCACGCCACCGCCGGGCACAATCCCCTCTTCCACCGCGCCTCGGGTGGCCTCGGTCGCATCCCGCAGGCGAGCCTTCATCTCCTTGAGCTGCACCTCAGTGGGCATGCCCACCCGGATAGTGGCCAGCGTAGCGGTGAGGCGCGATAGCCGCTGATCCAGCTTCTCCCACTCGTAGGCGTTGGGGGCCTTGGCCATGGCCCGCTTGATGAGATTGGCCTGCTCTCTGATCTCCCATTCGGCTCCCGTGCCGCCGAAGATCACCGTATCCTCCTTGGTGGTCACCACTCGTTTGGCCCGCCCCAGGTCACCGATGGTCACCGCGTCCATGCGGCGTCCCAGATCGCCCAGGAGGGCATAGCCACCAGTGTAGGCCGCCACATCCTGCAAGGCGCCCTTCTGCCACTGCCCAAACATGGGGGCCTTCACTGCCAGAACGTTGAAGGTGCCACGCTGTTTGTTGGTGACCAGGATGGCCAACGCCTCACCCTTGACAATCACCGCTATGATGACCAGGTTCTTGGCCCCTATCTGCCTCAGCCGTGCCAAGAGAGGGATCACGTCCTGGGCGGTGGTCAGGTGATGATCGGTGATGAGGATATAGGGATTCTCCACCACCGCCTCTCGGGTGTCCCTGTTCGTGATGAAGATGGGCGAGAAGTACCCTCGCTCGAAGGACATGCCATTCACATAGTGCAGTTCTAACCCGATGCGGGGGGAATCTTCGATCACGATCTTGCCCTGGGGCCCGATGTGATCGAAGGCCTCCCCGATGAGCTCTCCTACCTGGCGATCGTGAGACGAGATGGCCGCCACGTGAGCGATCTGCTCCCTGGTCTCCAGCTCGATGCTCATCTCCTTGAGCGCTTCGCGCACCGCTCGGGTGGCCCTCTCGATGCCCTTGCGGATGAGCATGGGATTGCTGCCGGCGGCCACATTCTTCAGCCCCTCATGGACCATGCTCTGGGCCAGGACCACAGAAGTGGTCGTGCCATCGCCAGCCGCGTCATTGGTTTTGGCCGCAGCAGCTTTGGCCAACTGCGCTCCCATATCCTCAAAGGGATCCGGCAGTTCGATCTGGTCGGCCACCTTGGCCCCATCGTGGGTGACGTCGGGTGGCATAGTGGTCGAATAGCTCCTGTCCATGCTCACGTTGCGCCCCATGGGCCCCAGCGTGGTCCCCACCGTCCGAGCCACCGCCTCCACGCCTCGCAGCAGAGAATCACGTGCTTCCTCACCGAAGATCACTTTTCTGGCCATGTATCCCTCTTCCCTAACAGTGCATCCACCACAAGGGGGTCTTCTCCTTCATGCTGGCATTGATTACTCAACGACCAGAGCTAGTACATCTCCCTCTCGCAGGATGAGGAGCTCCTTGTCCTCCAGCTTGATCTCCGTACCGGCATATTTGGCGAACAGGATCCGGTCCCCCTCTCCCACCTCCATGGGCAGCCGCTTGTGCCCCTCGGTGAGACGGCCCGGCCCTGCGGCCAGCACACGACCTTTCTGTGGTTTTTCCTTCGCTGTCTCGGGCAGTATGATGCCGCTGCTGGTCCGAGCTTCTTCTTCAATGGGCTCCACCAGCAGACGATCTTCCAGGGGACGGACTTTTAGTGCCATGAAACCCTCCTCTCAGCAGTTTAGATGATTGACCCTGACAT
>Ga0172363_10002180_pt1 | contig 15827 bp, 13 predicted proteins | sample LakKivs2_kivu2a2_FD_114541 | JGI IMG/M metagenome (GOLD analysis project Ga0172363, IMG submission 114541) | Sediment microbial communities from Lake Kivu, Rwanda - Sediment s2_kivu2a2 | ecosystem: Environmental > Aquatic > Freshwater > Lake > Sediment | place: Rwanda: Western Province, Lake... | reverse complement strand
GGGACACTCTACATATTTACCGTTTTTTTCTCCTCTCTTTTTTTGTCCTCTGCGCCTTATTCTCAGCGAGACCACGCGTATCTATACCAGCGCCAGGTGCGAAAGCACTGGCCACTTCGGACGCCTGATTTGATTGAGCCTTCGCTTAACAATCACTTCAAATCCAAAAATGCGGAAATTTTTTGTTTGACAGATCGGTTTCCTGGATATATTTTTTAATCGTCAGCTCTCAGGGCGGTGTATCTGGCTGATAAACTGAGAAGACAAAACTGCTGCCACTTTTAGCTTGTTCATCACGCCAACCCAGAAAAGGGCGGGTGTTAGCCTGTTTCTAAGGCCAGGGTATCTGAGAGCCAGCGCTCTTGACCAGGCGAGCGGAGGTGTAAACATGCCACAAGATAAGGAACTAACCTTTATGAGACTTAATGAAATCTGGAAATCAGACGATTTCCCGGTGCTGGAAATTGAAGCAAATAAATATATCCTGTTCAGTGATTTGCACCTTGGCAACGGAGGAAAAGCTGACGATTTTCATGATAACGAGGAAACTCTGCTTAAAGCTCTGAAACATTATAAGGAACAGGGGTATAAGCTCATCTTGCTCGGAGATATCGAGGAATTCTGGCAATTCGGATTTTCAGAGGTCAGAAACAGATATCAAGAAAGTGTCTATCAAACAATGAGAGAGTTTGGGGACGCAAATGTGTTCAGGATATTCGGGAATCACGATGGAGACTGGTGCATCCAGCCTGATCCGGCAATGAATGAGCCCTTCCTGCCCCCTCAGCCAACTGAAGCGATCAAGCTGAAAGATAGTGATGGCAAAATCCGAATTTTGCTTGTGCATGGTCATCAGGGCAGTTTGGAATCAGATAGAGACAGCTGGTCAAGCCGGTTCTGGGTCCGGCTCTTCAGGTTTGTTGAACCGTGGCTAAAGAAGCTCGGTATAATTCGACATCCGCCAGCCATTAAGTGCGAGATTGTAAAAGATTATGACCGCATTATGTACTCGTGGGCCAAGAGCGCAAAAGCCATGCTTATTTGCGGACACTCACATAATGCTATCTTTGGTTCAAAATCTCATGCTGAAAGACTAAGGGAGAAGATGAAGTCACTCGAAGATAAGATTCAAAGCAGGCGTTCGAATAGAGATATCGTTGAGAAAAACAAAGAAGAAATCGCCCACATAAGGAAAGAGATCGGTAGAGAAATCAAAAAGAAAAGAGATGTCCTGCCAACCGAAACAGCAGGTATTCCTCTTCCTGTATATTTCAATACAGGCTGCGGGCTTTATGGAAACGGAATTACAGGAATTGAACTTGTCAATGGTAAAATCCGTCTGGTAAAGTGGTACAGAAACCCCCGGCTTGCACAGCGTTATGAGATATATCAGGAGGGAAGCCTGATTGAATTCTTGAAATGAATATCGCAAGCGCAGGACTCATTAATTAAATCAACGAGAACTCAGACAACAAACTTGCATCGACATGTCTGTTCATAAAGGTTCTTGTTATTCCTGGCAGTTCATATTCTCTGTAGAACTCTTAACGCCGGGGAGTTTATTAGCTGATGCTAAAGGTTTAATAGAAGGTCGACGGTCAGGAGTTGAGTCGTTCAGGCAGCCGATAAAAAATACTAGTTGAAAAAAATTCAGGAATAAGCTAAATAAGAAGTGTAAATGAATAAAGGGGAAATAAAAATAGAGGAGGGGAGAGTCTATGGAATTCGAAAGAATAACTGAAATATTTGTCATTCTCGAAAATAAACCTTCGGTTCTCGGGGAGATGCTGAACCAGCTGGCGGAGAATGAGATAAACGTGGAAGCCGTTGGCGTTTTTCAGGACACAGCCAAGCTTTATGTTAAGAACCTGAGCAAAGCCGTCAAAGTGCTAAACAAACTAAATTACACCACAGAGCTGCGCGATGTGCTTCTGGTGCATCTGGAGAATAGGCCGGGCGCACTGGCTGAAGTGACGACGAAAATAGGCGACGACGGAATTAACATTGAATATTGCTATGGCACTTTAACCCAGAAAGCAGATGAGGTGTCAGTTATACTGGATGTCTCCAATATAGACCGGGCGGTAAAAGTGCTTCAGTCTTGAGTAGTTTATCCGGGAGCGCAATTATTTACCCCCGACCCTGTTTACAAATCCGGGTTTTAAGCTAAAATTAAAGTTTCGGGAGGAAAGAAATGTTTTATTTTGACTATACTTTCTGGTTGCTTATTCCAGCCCTTATCTTCGCCCTTTATGCCCAGAGCAGAGTGAAATCCACCTATAGCCGGTTCAGCCAGATTGCTTCTTCAGCAAGGTTAACTGCGGCTGAAGCCGTTTCCGAGATTTTGAAATACAGTCCAGCCAGCAATGTGCAGGTGGAAAAAGTTGCTGGTCATCTGACAGACCATTACGACCCGAGGAAAAGAGTCCTCAGGCTTTCTGAAAGTGTTTATGATAGCTCCTCAATTGCTGCCCTTGGTGTGGCGGCCCATGAGGCCGGACATGCCATTCAGCATCATCAGGGATATTTTTTTCTGGCTGTCAGGAATTCGATCTACCCAATAGCCAGCCTTGGATCAAACCTGGCTTTCCCTCTTTTCTTCATTGGTTTGATTTTTAGCAGCCGTGGGCCAAACATCCTGATGGATATCGGGATTTTGCTCTTTACCGGAGCCGTGTTTTTCACTGTGATTACTCTTCCGGTCGAGTTTGATGCTTCAAAACGGGCTTTAGCGGTTCTTAGAGAGCGCGGGTTTTTGAATGCCCAGGAGCTTGACGGTGCAAGAAAAGTCTTGAGAGCTGCGGCTATGACTTATGTCGCAGCAACAGCCATGGCTGCGCTTCAGCTCTTACGTATGGTTCTGATCCGCCAGTCACGGCGTTAGAGAATCAGCCGAACGTCGCGGTGAGAACTGAGTTTTGGGCTCAGAAGGCTTCTGCGTTAAATTAAAGACCATAGTTCAGCTGAAGTTAATTATACTTCCCTTCAGAGGCGTCTTGCTCTTTTTAATCAGGAGCTATTGTGTGTCCCATCCTTCTGAAATAATAAATATTTTATGATGTATTGACTTCAAAAAATCAGAGTGATACAAGAAATTATTCCGGTGAAAATTTAAGGAGGTGTAAGGGTGAACAAATCAAAAAAATTAGCTTGTCTGCTCTTATCGTTTTTTATTTTTTCTTCGTGGCTGATAGCCCAGACGCCGCCAGAAAAATTTCTCGGTCACAAAGTCGGAGAAGACCGGAAGCTGGCTGATTACAGTCAGATTAAAGCCTATTTTGAGTTGCTTGATAAAGAATCCCCAAAGCTCACGCTTCTTAACATCGGTAAAACTACACTCGGCAAGGATATGATTATGGCTGTCATCACAGACGAAGAGAATATGAAGAATCTTGACCGCTACCGGGAAATAGCGCGCACACTCAAGGATGCGCGGGGTCTGAATGACGAGGAGGCGCGAAAGCTGGCAAAGGAAGGTAAGACCATTTTGCTCATCACCTGCAACATCCATGCGACTGAGATTGCTGCCTCTCAGATGGCCATGGAGCTGGCATATGACCTTATCACGGGCAAGGCTTTTTTTGATGTCAACGCGGCTTTAAAGGACGTTGTTGTTTTACTCTGCCCTTCCATCAATCCTGATGGCCAGCAGATGGTGGTTGACTGGTACCGCAAGTATGTCGGGACCAAATACGAAGGCGGTAATATGCCCTGGCTTTATCATCCTTATGCCGGACATGATAATAACCGCGATTTCTTCATGTTCAACCTGGCTGAAACCAGAGCCGTGACCAAAGTCCTTTATCATGACTGGTTTCCGCAGATTCACATCGATGAGCATCAAATGGGTTCTAACGGTGCCCGCCTCTTTGTTCCGCCATTTATGGACCCCCCTCTTCCCAACATACTTCCTTTGCTCTGGAGAAGTGTTGGGCTCTGTGGTGTGAATATGGCCTTTGACCTTCAGAAGCATGGATATAAAGGGGTAGAGAATGCCCGGAGTTTTACTGGCTGGTGGATTGGAGCCTGTGATGATACCTCGTGGCTCCACAACACGGTCGGCTTGCTGAGTGAAGCAGCTTCAGTCAGAGTGGCTTCGCCGATTTATATTGAGCCGACTGAAGTCCCAAAGGATTACTACGAGAAACGGATGGACTTTCTGGATCCGTGGCCGGGTGGCTGGTGGCGGCTCCGTAACATAGTTGATTATGAGCTAATCCTATCAAAGAGCCTGGTTAAAACAGCTTATGTTAACAAAGAAGATTTCTTGTTTAACTCCTACCTGATGTCAAAAATCAGCCTCGAGCAGAAAGATCGCAATCAGCCCTATGCCTTTGTAATTCCGAAGGATCAGCACGATTATCTGACAACTTTAAAAATGATAGAGCTTATTCAATTTGGCGGGGTCGAAGTGCATCAGGCAAAGCAGGATTTCATTGCGGGCGATAAATTCTATCCAGCAGGGTCTTTTGTGGTTCTGTTAGCCCAGCCTTATAGAGCCTATGCCTGGGCCCTTCTTGAAAAGCAGAAATATCCTGACCTGAGGCAATATCCGGGCGGACCTCCAATTCCGCCATATGATAATGCCGGCTGGACACTGCCGCTGCAGATGGGAGTGAGGTGCGACCAAGTTGATAAACCATTCCAGGTTGGTCTGGAGAAAGTGGAAAAAGTGGATTATCCTAAGGCAGCAGTGCCCGATTCAGCCTACCTGGCACTTGACCCCAGGCTGAATGCTTCCTATGCGGTGGCTTTTAGGCTTTTGAAAAATAAAATGGAAATGTGGAGAGCCACAGCAGCAATCAATGCCGGTGAGAATCAACTGCCAGCCGGTGCTTTTCTGATAAAGAATTCGGCTGAGGCTAAAAAAGCTCTGGCGCAAGCCCTGGAGAAATGGCCGGTGCCTGTTAATGCACTTCAGGATATTACTGGGATTGAAAAAGTCAACCTTAAATTCCCGCGGATTGCCATCTACCAGTCCTGGCGCGGAAACATGGACGAAGGCTGGACGCGCTATATGCTGGATGATTTCGGTTTTAGCTACACCGTCCTTCACAATAAAGACTTTAAGGGAACTAAAGAGAAAAAGGTTAATCTGAAGTCTAACTTCGATGTCGTCATTTTCGCCAGTGAGAATCCTGAAATCATCAAATCCGGTCGTCCTTCCCAGATGCCTGAGTATGCTCGATTCTTTATGACGCCCATGCCCCCGGAATATGAAGGTGGCATAGATAAAGAAGGAATTGATGCTTTAAAAGCTTTTGTGGAAGAAGGCGGCATTCTGATAACCCTGAACGAAGCCAGCGAGCTGGCGACCAAAGAACTCGGAGCTCCAGCCAGAAATGCCCTGAGCGGAATTGACCGCAACAAGTTTTTCTGCCCGACTTCAATTTTGAAGCTTAAAGTGGATAACACCTCGCCGCTTGGCTATGGTTTACCCGAGGAAATTCCAGCAGTTTTTTCTCGCAGCCTGGCATTTGATACCTGGACTCCACCCGCAGAATGGGACAGAAAAGTGGTGGCCTATTATCCAGAAGAAGGTATCCTGCTCAGCGGCTGGCTCCTCGGTGATGAATACCTCGCCAGAAAGGCAGCAGTAGTTGATATGAAAAACAAAAAGGGACACATTGTGCTCGTGGGGGTTAGAGCTCAGCATAGAGCCCAGTCACATGGGACTTATAAGTTCCTGCTCAATGGGCTGCTTTATCCCGAGGGGAAGTGATATAATCTATTAAGGCGGCCGTGCTAAGCGGGGAGCCAGCGGTGCCCTGTACCCACAACCCGCTCCAGTGGGGCTGAATTCCCGGTTGAGGCTTCCTGTTTTCTGGCAGGCCCTTTGTTCCGGGCGATGACGGTTTGGGCCCTGCGCAAAGAGCCGGCTTCGAACCCCGTCAGGACCGGAAGGTAGCAGCGGTAGCAGTCAGGTTTCTTGTGTGGCAGTCAGCCCGGCCCGAGCTTTGGGGCAGAGGAAACCGCAGGGAACAGGTGGTCGAGGTCGGGTGCACGGCCGCCCTTCTTTAGAGAAGGATTTGGTTTCCGTGCCCCGGGGGTAAGAGTCTGTCCGAACGGGGCTTTCGGTTTGCTGCCTAATTCTTCCAGGTAAGAGTTTTGCGAGGGCACCTTTACCTGGCCAGGGAAAAAGAATCCGGTAAGAAAGAGTCTATTGTATCCGAGATATACTAAAGTTTGGAATTCAAACATAAGAAGCTTCGGAACTAAGGGGTGTCAAGGCTAAAAGCGATCATGAAAAATTATAATTGGCTGAAATCGGTTAACAAGGCTCCCTCTTTGATCTAGCGACATTTGTTCGCGGCTAATCTTAATCAGAATTTCATTCAGTCTAAGGAAAAACCCATAAAGGACAAAATAATTTTTTATTTTGGTTTTTACACAATGGTGAGCCTGAAGAAACTTGACAAGCTGTTTTTTTTTATTTTATAAAAAGGAGGAGGAGAGATAAAGAAAAACAGAAAAGGGGGTGTATCATGAATAAAAAAATTTGCTCATTGTTTATCATGATCTTCATTGTTGTGGGGATCGTGATGAGCATCCTGAACTTTACTGCAAAGGCCTATGCTTCGCCAGCAGCTATATGGGGAACAACAACACTTATGGAGAATCGCTTCTATTACCCTCTTGGTGGGAGCTGAACGGAAGGCACCTGTATGGCGACTGGTATTGTGTTTGGGAGGAAAGAAACTGCGTGATAGTCTATTAGCGAATTAAACATTAAACACGCTCTCCTCCTCCTGAGGGTATAAAAAATGAAAAAAATTAGCTTAATAGCTGCTATATTATCTCTGGCAAACATCTGCTTTTCCTGGCAGGTAAACTTAGTTAATACGATTTCTATTGATGAGGGAGCGCTGTTTGTTTCAAGTTCTTTTGTGGTCCTGGAAGAGGGGAAGTTTCTTTTTACAGATATTAGAGATAAAAATTGTCAATTTAAGGTCTTCAATCAAGACGGCAAGCTCATAAGAGCCTGGGGTAGGATGGGACCAGGACCTGACGAATTTGGTGGCCTGGCTTTTCTTGAGTATAAAAGCCCGTATATAGCTGTTGCTGATGCAGGCAAACATCGAATCCATGTATTTGAAAAACTTCAGGATTATGAGTTCGAGAAGATAGGCGAAATTCTGTCCTGGGAGATGAATAACCAGATAAAGATCTACGAACAGGAAGTTCTTATCTGCGGCTATATCGTCTCGCCAAAGGGGAGAAAATATATTCTGTTCAAGAGAGATTTCAATGGCCGGAAAACAAGTTATATTTTACCCCTGGAGCATGCTTATGGAGCAAGATCATTAACAGAACATGAAAAGATTGCGGAAGAGGTTTCAGGACTTTCAGGTTTAGCCTTCTTTGATATTTATAAAGATATTGTTTTTTATGTGAGCAATGTGAGGTTGAGGATAGTTAAGATTAATCTAAAGTCAAATAAGATAGATTTTCTGGGAAAAGAGACAAAAAATTTCCGACCTCTTGTAATGAATAAGAGGACAAGAAACAAACTGCTACAGATTGAAACCGGAAAGAAAATAACTGAGGAGCTTTTAACTAAGTACTCGTATGTCAGCGGCATATTTGCCGATAAGGATTTTATTGGAGTAATGTATGTGAACAGAGAGAAGAAAATCGGGAACGACCTTTATTTTGTCCCTTACGTTCAGATCTATGACCATTCAGGAAAACTCTTGCATGAGCAGCAATTACATGAAGTTATTTCCGAGGACAGGACTATGCCCTTGTTTTATCAAAAAGAAATGCGCTGTCTTTATCTACTTTCTATATTAAGCGCTGAAGCGACATATAAATATGTAATTTACAAATATTCTATCGAACCATGAGAAAACTGGTATATATCCTTGTCGGGGTTATTGTTCTATATTTGCTAAGCGTCATTTATCGTGAGCGACTCACTCCAGTATTAATCAGGTTTCCAGTTGAAGAACAGGGAGAAGAATCTAAAAATGAAGTCAGGCTGAATCTGTTTTTATTTTTTTCAAGGAAGAATTGTCCCCCCTGCTTGCAACAAGTAATAAATTATCTAAATCAGCCGACCGAGAATGTTCGGGTTGTGGGGATAATTCACGATGAAGAGCTGAAATTCTTGGAGGAAATCAGGCAGACTACCGGAGCGAGATTCCCGGTCAGGAGTTTTAAAAGATGGAAAAGATACAGACCGAATTATGCTCCCACTCTGTATGGAGTTGGCCCCGATGGCAGAGTATATTTTATTATTGCCTGTACTGGGCGAGAGGAGAGCTATTTGAGGACGTATATTGATGAATTTATGAGAAAAGCGGATTATTTGCTCCGCGCACTGTATTTAAAATAGCATAAACCGCTAGAATAAGACGACGGCCGATACCTATTTTCTAAGCAGACAGGAGATTGAGCCCAGCAACCGGCGGTTGAATTTGAAGAAGACACGGAGAATTTTGGGGATGGTGAAGACAGCCTGGCCTTGCGGGACATAGAGGAGAAGCTCCTCCCGCATCCGCTCGCTCCGCTCCTATGCTCGAGCCTCTCGCCTTAGAAGGATTACATATCTGGAGTGTTTGACGATTCGATTTGGAATTGAGATTGGCGATGGGAACGGCTTCATATGACCAGATGAAAAAAGAGGTTAGAATCTTTGACGACAACTGGGCGAACGACGATTATCAGCATGTTGTTTTTGAACCAAACAATTTAAGCCGCGATGAACTCTACGAAGGCTTCTTAAGATTTATGAACGACTTTTTTAATAAGTATCGTGTCCCCCTTTTTCTTTTCTTAATATATGTGAAGTTCATACTGGGCGGCTGCTTCATTATATTCAACCCAGACGAAACGCCCCTGTTCAACATCAAAAATTTGAGCCCAGCTGTGCGGAACAAAATAGTCAATTTTCTTCAGGAAACAAAAGCTTCTCTCGAGGATCTGGCCCTTCAGATCCATGATAATGACCTCGTTGAGGTTGTCTTTCCGGGCAGGAGTCACCACATAGATTTTTCCTTCATCAATCTTAAGGGCCACAAAGGAAGGAAAGTAATCAGGAAAAACCGGCCGATTGGCTTTAAGAAATTCTTCTGTCAGGCTCTTGATAATCGATTCGCGGTCTTCCCTGGTGACTCTTATTTTCTCAGCCGGATGGCGGATCTCATAAAGCAAATTTCCTGTTTCATCAAAGACCGAGATGGACAGGCCTTTGGTGGAATCGGCCACGAAAACTTTGTTGTCGAAAACAAGATAATCAAAATAGTCTCTTATCATCGACATCTCCTGTGGTCTCGAGGGCACAGGCGCTCGTGGCGGAGGCGGTGGTGGAAGAAGAACATCTGGCACCTCCAGCACCTGTTTCAGTGGCTTCCCTGCCTGATTGTAAAATAACACTATAACATAGAGGCGATTTTAGATACCCAATAATTGCGTCTAAGGGGGTCTTTTAGGTGCGAAATTCAGGCTATTTCATTTATTTTGAGTAAGTTAGCATGGTCCGACCCCAAAAGTAAAAGGTCAAAGAAAAGGACTGGTTTCAGGCCAGTCCTCCGCCATCCACGACCAGCGCCGCGCCGGTGATGTAACTGGCGGCCTCGCTGGCCAGGAAGAGCACCGCCTCGGCGATCTCTTCCGGCCTGCCGTATCGCCCTAAGGGACGGGCGGCAGATTCAGTCAGGAACTCATTTTCCGGTTGGCCGAGCTGTTTGGCTTCACTGCGCAGCGTGGGCGTATCCGTATCACCCGGGCAGACGGCGTTGACGCGAATGTTCTGCCGGCCGTGGTCGATGGCCATGGCGCGCGTCATGTTGGTCACCGCGCCTTTGGATGCGCAGTAGGAAACGGCATTCCTGCCGCCTTTCAGCCCCCAGCCTGAGCTGGTGTTGATGATGGCCCCGCCGCCGCGCCTTTCCATGTGCGGTATGGCGCATTTGCTCATCAGGAAAATGGACTTGACGTTCACGTCCATCACGCGATCCCACTCTGCTTCGGTGGTGGTGAGCACGTCGGCGCGGCGGATGATGCCGGCGTTGTTGAACAGGATGTCCAGCCCGCCAAAGGCGGCCACCGCCGCTTCCACCGCCTGCTGGCAGTCTTGGGCTTTGGTCACGTCGCAAGCGGTGAAGAGCGCGCGCCCACCAGCGGCTTCGATCTCTTTGACCACGGCCTGCCCGGCTTCTGCATCGATGTCTGCAATCACGACCGCCGCGCCTTCCTGCGCGAAGAGGATGGCTGTGGCGCGCCCGATGCCCGAAGCGCCGCCGGTGATGAGTGCGACTTTGTTTTTGAGTGTGTCCATGCGATCTCCTTTCAGGCCTGGCTGGCCAGCCCGCCAGCAATTTCACCGCCGTCGATGACGAAGGCCTGCCCGGTGATGAAGGCCGCCTCGTCCGAGGCTAAGAAGGCAAACAGGGCAGCCACGTCCTCCGGCTTGCCCAGCCGCTGTAAGGGCACCTTGGCTTCGAAGGCGCGGCGCATTTCGGGCGTGTATTCGGCCTCCTGCATGGGAGTCATGATGAAGCCGGGACAGACGGCATTGACGCGCACCTTGGGGCCGAGTTCGAGCGCCATGGAGCGGGTCAGCTCGATGACGCCGGCCTTGCTGGCGTTGTAATCAGCGTAGTAGGGGTAACCGGTCAGTCCGTTGGTGGAGCCCATGTTCAGGATTACGCCTCCGCTCCCTGCCCACATGCGCCGGGCGGCCTGCTGGGCAACGTAGAACACACCGTTCAAGTTGACGTTGATGACGCTGCGCCATTCGTCAGCCGTGATGTCCAGAAAGGCGTGGCGGATGCTGATGCCGGCGTTGTTGATGAGGACATCCAGGCCGCCGAAGAGGGCGTCCAGTTCGTCAAAGGCACGAGCCACCTCTGTCTCGTCGGAGACATCTGCCAGCAGGATCCCGCTCAGAGCCGGGAGGGACTCCTTAGCGCGCTGGCAGGCTAACGGGTCCCGGTCGAGAATCGCCACGCGTGCGCCTTCAGCCAGGAAGCGGCGTGCCATCTCGAATCCGATTCCACCTGCCCCACCGGTGATCAAGACACGTTTGTTTTTCAGTCCGTGCATGTTGCCTCCAGGTTCTTGCAATTTGGCGGACAAGATTAAGGCTTGTCCTATGCTTTCTTGCCCGTTTTGCGCAAATACGCCCGCCAGGTGACTGCCCACTCGGCCGGGTTGTCCAAGGGTTCGTGCTGGATGCGGTGGATGGTGCTGTTGTGTGGAGCGGTCTTGATGATTTGCGGGTTGGTGTAGGCTTCGTCGGCGATCTGCCGCAGGACGGCTACGTACTCATCCAGGTCGGCTTTGGAATAGGACTCGGTTGGCTCCAGCGTCATCGGCTCGGGGACGACGAAGGGGTGGTGGCTGGTCCAGTAGTGCATGCCGAAGTCGGCGACACGAGTCTCGATTTCCTCCGAGGTGACGCCGGTCTCGCGGGTCAGCTGTTCCCAGCTGTAGCGTACCTGCTCGATGCGGCGTTTGCCTTTAGCATAAGGGGCGCTCACCCTGCGGATTTCCAGCACTTTTTGCAGCAGGTAGTTGTTGTTCAGCACGGCCACTTCCGACACTTCGCGCAGACCATCGGCGCCCAGACTCATGATCCAGGCATAGGCGCGCAGGATGCTCTGCGCCACGCCGTAGAAGGGGCGCACCTTGCCGATGCTCTGCGGACGGTCGAAGTCCAGGTAGTATTTCTGGCCGTCGAACTCCACTGTGGGGACAGGCAGGAAAGGCGCCAGCTTGGCGTTCACGCAGCAGGCCGCCCCGCCCGGCCCGCCGCAGCCGTGCGGCGTGGAGAAGGTCTTGTGCAGGTTAAATTGACAGGCGTCGAAGCCGGCCTCGCGAGCGCGCGTGATGCCCAGAAGACCATTGGCGTTGGCCTGGTCGTAGATACATAACCCGCCCGTCTGATGGACGAGGTCCACCATTTCGGCGATGCGTGGGTTGAAGATGCCGGTATCCTCCGGGTTGGTGATGATCAGTCCCGCCGTCCTTTCGGAGACAATTGCGCGGAGCGCCTCTGGCTGGATGTAGCCGTCCTCGTCCGGATAGAGCGTGATGACCTCGTAGCCGGCCACTTTGGCCGCCGCAGCATTGGACGGGTGCGAGAAAATGGTTGTCACCACTTGATTGCGCTGTCGGCCCTGGCCGCGGCTCTCGTGATAGGCGCGCAGCATGCAGATGTTGGCAAAGATGGCCGCCGACCCGGCCGAGGGTTGGAACGTCACCCGTTCCAGGCCGGAGATTTCTTTGAAAATCTGCTCCATGCGGTACGTGATTTCCAGCATGCCCTGCACAGTCGCATCGTCCTGCAGAGGGTGCAGTTCGGTCAACTTGGGCGAGCGCGCCAGCTGATCGTTGACCTTGGGGCTGTACTTCATCGTACAGGTACCCTGACCGATGTCGATGTTCAAATCCACACCCAGGTTTTCTTGGGAAAGACGCGCGTAATGGCGCAGGACGTGGATTTGGGACATCTCCGGCAGGGCGGGGGGAACTGTCCGACGGAGCGGTTCGGGCAGCGCCCCGGCCGGATTGCCCACCTGCTGCTCGATCTCCGCCTCGACGGCAGGCAGCAGCACGCCGTGCTGGCCGGGCTGGCTCAACTCGAAGATGATCGGTTCATCCCAGCGCGCCTGATGGAAACGGCGCGGGCCGGGTTTGGGGGCAATCGGCTTCATTGCAGCACCTCCTGCAGGGTATCGGCCAGCCGGTCGAGATCGGCCTGGGTGTGGACTTCGCTGACGCAGACCAGCAGGCTTTGCCCCAGGGAAGGGAATTCGGCCGAGAGGTCTTTGCCGCCGAAGATATCGCGCTCCAGCAGGGCCTGGTTGACCTGCGCGGCAGTCCTGCCGGTGGCATCGAAGTTGACCACGAACTCGGTGAAATGCGGCGTCTCATAGAACGGCAGGCGCAGGCCGGGGATGGCAGCCAGTTTTTGCATCAGGTAGCGGCAGCGCTGCATCAGGCCCTCACCAATTTCGACCATGCCCTGCGGTCCCATCAGGGCCAGGTACACGCCCGCCGTGATGCCCCACAGGGCCGCGGCCGTCCCCACCCATTCCTTGCCTTTCTCCCGCAGTGCAAAGGACGTGCGTTCGTAGGCCACGTCGCCGAAGCCGTATTCGCCTTCCACCGCGGTCGGGGCAATGCCGAACAGCCGCGAGGGGAACTCCATCACGAATTTCGGGTCATCGTTGGTGGCGATGAAGCCGCCGTGTCCGCCGCCGTAAGACATGTGGATGCCCAGCGGTTGGATGTCGCCGCAGACGATATCGGCTCCATACTCGACCGCCGGCCGGATCACGCCCAGGGAGATGGGATTCACCCCCACGACGGCCAGCGCCCCGGCGGCATGCGCCGCGGCGCTGATCTGGTTGGCCTGAGTTTCGAGGAGGCCGAGGTAGGTGGGGTTTTCGAAATAAACTGCCGCCACCTGTGCGTCGAGGTTAGTTTCCAGCGCGGCTATATCGAGCAGGCCGGTTTGCGGGTCGAAGGGGATGCGCTGGATGGCGATGTCGGGACGCAGGTAGAGTTCCACGTACGAGAACTTGTCCGCGCCCATATTTGTCGGGAGCAGGACAAGGTTCCGACCGGTGATGCGGCAGGCCATGCGCAGGGCGGTGGCGGCTGCCTGGAAGCCATCATAGGTCGGGACGTTGACTACGTCCATGTTGAGCAGTTCGCCCATCATGCTCTCGTATTCGAAGAGCGCCTGAAAGCGGCCATGGTCCTCGTAGGGGTCGCCGGCGTAGGCAGTCAGGAATTCGCCGCGTGAATTGATCTCATCACAGACGGCCGGCACCTGGTGCTGGTAACAGCCAGCGCCGAGGAAGGAAAGCGTTTCGCGCCCGGAGCAGTTCTTGTTCAACAGGCCGTCCACGTGGCGAATGAGTTCCGCTTCGGAGAGCAGGGGGTCGGGCAGGTTCAGGCGGCCTTTGAGGCGCAGGCTTTCAGGAATTTCGGCATATAATTCTTCCACGCTCTGTGCTCCAACGGCTTTGAGCATCTCGGCCTTCACCTCGGGCACAGAATTGGGGATATACGGGTAGACCAAAGGTTTTTTGTACGGCATATCTGTTTATCACCCTTCCATAAATTTTATTGTGATATAGTTAAAATTATATCAATAAAATGTCAACTTAAAAATGTCATTGCGAGTTGAGACGAACCACACAGTAATCTTGTGATGATCTTCACCAATCCTAAGCTTGCCTTGCCCCTCTGGGGGGAGAATAAGAAATTCGTTTTGGGGTGGGCCGCCCTGCCAGGTCTCTAAGTGAGCGTTTATGCCTTTGGCCATCCTCGTAAGATAGGAATTTGGTTTCGGCTGAGCTGGGTGCCGGCTCATCTTTGTCCCCATTTTCCCATCCAACCATCGTGAGATAATATAAAGCGAGGCGCGGCTGAGGTCAAGGACAAGCGGAAGTTATCTCTGGCCGGTCAAAAAGCTGGTGAGAGGCTCGAAGGCGCCGAAAATCGTAGAGACTTCTCCTGCTGGGGAATAAGAAAATCACGAAAAATAGTCGCCGCGGGGTTCAGCGGCCATCCTGACTTCCTGATAGGCGATAAGGGGCGGAGGCGGTCTCTCGGCCACAAAGGTTAGCTTGAGGTGATTGATGAAATTTAGAGAAGGAGAGCCGCTCCAGGGAGAGCAACGGACGGAGCATATACTTTCCCACCCGCTCGGCCTCTTTTTTTGTCCTGGCCCGGACCCGGCTGTGGACATTGAACCCGGTCTGCCGCCAGGAGAGAAGGCGTTCTGCCCATTCGGGGCTCAGGAGTTCTTTTTGGACGAGAAACCCAAGAAGCTTGCGGGCAAAGAGCGAGGCCAGCCGCGAGTCGTCGAAGCGGGAAATCTTATGGAAGACCCCGGCCTCGTCCACGCCGCCCTCGGTCACCAGGAAATGGAGATGCGGATGGGGGTTGATCCGGTCGCCAAAGGTCTGGATGGCGGCAATCACTCCAGGTATGAGATTGCTCCCGCTGACCGCCTCAAAATAGGATGTCAGGGATTGGAGGGCCAAGCAGCAGAGCTACCTCAGGAGCCTGAGGTCATACTTGAAAAATACCCTCAGCTTGGATTGAGATTGGCGGTGGGTGCGGCTTTAAGATAGGCTTATTGCTTTCAAGATAAATAAGCATTTATAATTAAAAAAATACGGTTCTGGAAACAGGTTATGTTAGAGCTAAAGGGAATCAGCAAGAAATACGGATTCTTTAAGGCGGTGGATAATGTCAGCTTCACAGTCAAACCGGGTGAGTCGGTTGGCTATCTGGGCCCTAATGGTGCTGGTAAATCCACTACCATCAAAATGCTGGCTGGACTCTTAGAGCCAACTGAAGGCCAAATCTTCTATAACGGCCGGAATGTCTGGAAAAATCTGGTCTGGTTCAAAAAAAGACTTGGCTATGTGCCGGAGGAACCGGCCATTTATTCCCATATGAGCGCCTATGATTATTTGCTGATGGTGGGAAGGCTCCGGGGCATAAAAGAGTCGTTGCTTAAAAAGAAAACAAAGGGCTTTATGGAAATATTTGGCTTAGCCGGTGATATGTATTCAGAAATATCTTCTTTTTCTAAAGGTATGGTTCAGAAGGTGCTGATTTCTGCTGCTCTTCTCCACGACCCCGAAATTCTCCTTCTTGACGAACCACTATCTGGCCTGGATGTTTCCACGGCCCTTATGGTCAGAGAGCTGGTGCGCCGGCTTCTGGCTGAGGGCAGAATAATCGTCTATTCCTCACACATCCTGGAAATAGTTGAGAAAATCGCCAGCCGCGTAATTATTCTTCACCAGGGCAAGGTTCAGGCCGATGATTCTGTTGATAACCTGCGTCAGCTT
>Ga0172363_10002176_pt1 | contig 15839 bp, 11 predicted proteins | sample LakKivs2_kivu2a2_FD_114541 | JGI IMG/M metagenome (GOLD analysis project Ga0172363, IMG submission 114541) | Sediment microbial communities from Lake Kivu, Rwanda - Sediment s2_kivu2a2 | ecosystem: Environmental > Aquatic > Freshwater > Lake > Sediment | place: Rwanda: Western Province, Lake... | reverse complement strand
TCGAATCGTAGGGACGATACTTGCACAGCCCCATCTTCGCCAGCGTCATGGTGATCGCCGCCGTCAGCGTGGTCTTGCCGTGGTCGACGTGGCCGATCGTGCCGATGTTCACGTGGGGCTTGGAACGCTGAAAAACTTCTTTTGCCATGTTTCAAAACCTCCTTCAGATCGTGGAGATTTTGCACCGAAACTTCGTGTTTCGGGCTTGTTTTGGTGCAGAACGAAAGTGAAACGAAGAACTGTAAATTATAGCCAAAAACATCGAAAAGTCAAGTGAAATTTACGACCGGATTTCCCACATAGTTCATCGCTTTCTTTGCGATTGTCAGCCGATGATTTCCTTCGCAATCTGCGTGGGAACTTCCGCATACTCCAGCGGCTCCATCGAATACGTGGCCCGCCCCTGCGACAGCGACCGCACGGCCGTGGCATAGCCGAACAATTCGGACAGCGGCACCTTGGCCCGGACGATGCATACGCCGGAGCGGAGGCCCATCTCGGCGATTTCGGCCCGCCGCCCGTTCAGATCGCTGATGATGTCGCCCACGTTGCCTTCCGGCACAAGCACTTCGAGCTTCATAATCGGCTCGAGGAGCACTGCCTCCGCCTTCTCCATGCACTGGCGGAACGCTTTCACGGCGGCGGCGGTGAACGCCACGTCCGTCGAGTCAACGTCGTGGGCGGCTCCGCCCATCAGCGTCACTTTCATGTTCACCATCTGGTAGCCGGCCAGCCATCCGGATTCCGCCGCACTCTTCACGCCCTCTTCGATGGCGGGAATGAACTGCTTCGGGATGACGGCCGGGCTCACGGCCGACTCGAACACGACGCCGGTGAGGCAGCGGTGCGGCTCCATCTTGAGCTTCACCATGGCATATTGCCCGCGCGTACCGGTCTGCACGTTGTGTTCGGCCTCGCCCTCCACGGTGCTCCTGATGGTCTCGCGGTAAGCCACGCGCGGCTTGCCCACGTTGGCTTCCACGCCGAAATCGTGCAGCATCCTGCTCTTCAGTACTTCGAGATGCAGCTCGCCCATCCCGCTTATGATGGTCTGGCCGGTCTCGGGGTCCACCTTCTCGGTGAACGTCGGGTCTTCCTTGGCGAGGCGGGCGAGGGCGTCGGCCAGCTTGTCCTTGTCCGCCATCGTTCGCGGCTCGATCGCCATCGAGATCACCGTCTGCGGGAAGACCATGCTTTCCAGGATGATCGGCTTGCTCACCACGCACAAGGTGTCGCCGGTCACCGTGAAGCGCAAGCCCGCGATGCCGATTATGTCGCCGGCAACGGCATCTGCTATCTTCTCGCGAGCGTCGGCGTGCAGCCGCCAGATGTTGCCGATTCGCTCCTTCTTGTCCTTCGTGGCGTTGTAGACCTGATCGCCCGCCTTCAGCTTGCCGGAGTAGACTCGGGTGAAGACGAGATCGCCAAACTTCTCGGCGGCGACCTTGAACGCGAGTGCGGCGAGCGGGGCGTCCGCGTCGGCCTTGCGAGTCTCAACCGCTTTGGTCTTCGGATGCGTCCCCTGCACCGGCTTGACGTCCTGTGGCGAAGGCAGAAAGTCGATGATCGCGTCCAGCACGTTCTGCACGCCCTTGTTTCGCAGCGACGCCCCCGCGAAGACCGGGCATATTTTCCCGGCAATGGTGGCCTCGCGGACCGCCCGCTTCAGATCGTCCGAGGTGAACTCCTCCTCGGCCACGTACTTCTGCATCATCCAGTCGACTTCTTCGGAGAGTTGCTCGGCGAGCCGCTCCCGCAACTCATCCGCCCGCGCCCGGTATTCCTCAGGGATCTCCATCTCGTTCACCACCGCGCCCTGCGATTGTTCATCGTAGGTGTTCGCCTTCATCGCAATCACGTCGACCACGCCGGCGAATGCCGATTCGCGGCCCATCGGGAAATTGACGATCACCGGCTTGGCGCCCAGCCGTTCGACGATCGACTGCACGGCGTAGTCGAAATCGGCGCCCATCCTGTCCATCTTGTTGATGAACGCGAGTCGCGGCACATGATAGCGATCAGCCTGGCGCCAGACAGTTTCCGATTGAGCCTCCACGCCGCTGACGGCATCGAAGATCACGACGCCGCCGTCGAGTACGCGCAGCGAGCGCTCCACTTCCGCGGTGAAATCCACGTGGCCGGGAGTGTCGACGATGTTGATCTCGATCCCACGCCACCATGTGGTGGTGGCGGCGGCCGTGATTGTGATCCCGCGCTTGCGCTCCTCCTCCATCCAGTCCATCGTCGCCGTGCCTTCGTCCACCTCGCCGATACGGTGCTCCTTGCCACTGTAGAACAGGATGCGTTCGGTGGTGGTGGTCTTCCCGGCATCGATGTGGGCGATGATGCCGATGTTGCGTTTGTTGGCTAACGGCGTCTTGCTCATTACGTCAGGTGCTCAGAATTCCGCTCTCGGTAATCGGCGCGGCGAATGCGCGCTGGCGGCGGCCCATGCGGGCAGCAAGCGCGTGTGCGCGTGCGTGTGTCCGGCCCGGCCCGGCCGTGCACGGTGACACGTCGGCATCATGGAGCCCGGTGACTGGTCCAGGCTCTCCCATTCAAACTGGCTGGGTGCAAGTGGAGCAGCGTGGCGGGAAGCTTACCGGGCGAAATGGGCAAACGCCTTGTTGGCATCGGCCATGCGGTGCACGTTTTCCCGCTGCGTGATGGCCGAGCCTTCCTTCTTGATGGCATCGGACAACTCGTCGGCGAGCCGCACGAACATCGGCTTCCCCTTGCGCTTGCGTGCCGCTTCCAGAATCCATCGGAATGCCAACGCCACTTGCCGCCTCGGCGGCACCTGCATCGGCACCTGGTAGCTGGCGCCGCCCACTCGCTTCGATCTCACTTCCACCAACGGCTTCACGTTGCCGATCGCCGTCTCAAATGCCTCAAGCGGATCCATATCGGGAAAACGCTTCTGCACGATCTCCATCGCATCATAGAAGATTTTCTGTGCCAGCGTCTTCTTGCCGCATTTCATCACGCTGTTGATGAACTTGCTCGCGAGTTTGCTCTTCAGCTTCGGATCGGGCCTGAGGAACCGCTCGGTGGACTCATACTTCTTTGCCATGTACGGCCGCTCCTTAGTCAGCAGTAGTGCAATCAGGTTCTTTCATCGAAACTCCAGAGCACTTGTGCAGAAGTTTCGAGCGTCTCGGCTGCAGGCTGCAGGCCACAGGCTACAGTGTTGGCCTTCCAGCGGCACTTGCCGTACCTGTAGCCTGTGGCCTGTAGCCTGAAGCCCCTCGGGTGTAGCCGGATTACGACGTCTTGGTCCCATATTTCGAGCGCCCTTGCTTGCGTCCTTCAACGCTGGCAACGTCGTAGGCGCCGCGAACGATGTGATAGCGCACGCCCGGCAGATCGCGAACCCTGCCCCCGCGCACCAGCACTATGGAGTGCTCCTGCACGTTGTGGCGTTCGCCGGGAATGTAGGCGGTGATCTCGCGGCCGTTGCTCAGCCGCACGCGGGCCACCTTGCGCAAGGCCGAATTCGGCTTCTTGGGCGTTCGCGTCATCTGCAACAGGCACACGCCCTTCTTCTGCGGGCAGGCCTCGAGGTCCGGGCGCTTGGTGCGCTTCGGCTTATCCTTGCGTCCCTTTCTCAACAGTTGATTGATCGTGGGCATCACAATACCTTTCTATGCGTCTGAATCGGGCCCGCCGGGGCGAGGCGAGCTTGCCCCGCCCGCGGCGATCTGTATGTGCGTCAGGCCGGCAGCGCGGGCTGCTCCCCGTCCGTTTCCTCAGGCGGCAGCATGCCTTCCGGTCCCATCTTCTTGTGGAGCTCGGCCCGGCGATGCTTGTAGAAGCCGGTGCCGGCGGGGATCATGTGACCGAGGATCACGTTCTCCTTCAGGCCCATCAGGTAGTCGGTCTTGCCGGCGAGGGCCGCTTCGGTCAGCACCTTGGTCGTCTCTTGGAAGGAAGCGGCCGAGATGAAGCTCTCCGACTGCAACGCGGCCTTCGTAACGCCGTAGAGCAGCGGGGTGGCGCTTGCCGGCTTCCCGCCCTGGCTCACCACCCGCTCGTTTTCCGCGCGGAAGATGAACTTGTCAACCACCGTGCCCGGCAGGAAGCCGGTGTCGCCCGTGTCGTCGCTCACCCGCACCTTGCGCATCATCTGCGCCACGATGATCTCCATGTGCTTGTCGTCGATCGTCTCGTGCTGAGTGCGGTAGACCGACTGGATCTCGCGGACGAAGTACTGCTGCACGGCTTCCTCGCCGCTGATGCGGAGGATGTCCTGCGGGATGAGGGGGCCATCGACGAGCCGGTCGCCTTCGCGAACGCGATCGCCCTTGCCGACGGTCAGGTGCTTGCCGTGCGGCACAAGGTGCTCGCGCTCAATGCCGGTTTCGTTGCGGACGACGATGGTACGCTTCCCGCGCTTGCGTTCGCCCAGCTCAACGATGCCGGAGATCTCGCTGATGATCGCGGGATCCTTGGGCTTGCGAGCCTCGAACAGCTCGGTCACGCGGGGCAGGCCGGCGGTGATGTCTTCCGTTCGCCCGATCTCGCGCGGGGTGCGGGCGAGCTGCGTGCCGGCCAGTATCTCCTCGCCTTCCTCAACGTCCAGGATGGCCTTCTCCGGGATGGAGTAGATCGCCAGCGGCTCGCCGTCCCTGCCCGAGATGATGATCTGCGGGTGCAGATCGCCCTTGTGCTCCACGATCACCTTGCGGATGGAGCCGGCGGTATCCACTTCCTCGCGCATCGTCTCTTCCTCGACGATATCCTCGAAGCGCACGATGCCGCTCTTCTCGGAGATGATCGGGGTGACGTGCGGGTCCCACTGTGCGATCAGGTCCTTCGGCTTCACTTCGGCACCGTCGCGCACGTGGAGCACGGCGCCGGACCGCAACGGGTAGCGCCGGGGAACGTCCTTGCCCTTCTCTTCGATCAGCAACTCGCCGTTCTGGTTCAGCACGACGAGCGTCCCATCGGAGCGTTCCACCGTCTGCACGTTTTCCAGGCGAATGGTGCCCTTGACGGGCGACCTGGTCTCGGCCTCCTCGACGGTTCGCTGTGCGGTGCCGCCGATGTGGAACGTTCTCATCGTGAGCTGGGTGCCGGGCTCGCCGATCGACTGCGCGGCGATGATGCCCACGGCCAAGCCTTCTTCCACGAGGTCACTGGTGGAGAGGTCCATACCGTAGCACTTGGCGCACACGCCCCGCGGCGCTTCGCACGTCATAGGCGAGCGCACCTTGAGACTGGTATAGCCCAGCCCTTCGATCTTCTTGGCCTTCTCCATCGTGATCAGGTCGCCTTCCTGGACTATCACCTCGCCGGTCAGCTTGTTGACCACTGCTTCCTGCGACACTCGGCCGCGGATCATCTGGGAGAGGGGCACTTCCACCGTCTCGCCTTTGCGCACCTCGGTCTTCGTGATGCCGTTCACCGTGCGGCAGTCGTGCTCGCTCACCACCACGTTCTGGGAAACGTCGGCCAGCTTGCGGGTGAGGTAGCCCGACTCGGCCGTCTTCAGGGCGGTGTCGGCCAAGCCCTTGCGTCCGCCGTGGGTGGAGCTGAAGTACTCCAGCACGGGCAGCCCTTCGCGGAAGTTGGCCTTGATGGGCGTCTCGATGATGTGGCCGGAGGGCTTGGTCATCAGCCCGCGCATTCCGGCGAGCTGCCGGATCTGAGCGGTGCTTCCGCGTGCTCCGCTGGCAAACATCAGCCAGATCGGGTTCACGTACGGCTTGCCGTCCCGCGTGTCGTTCTTGAGCTCTTCCATCAGTTCTTCGGCCACGTTGTTGGACGCGTGCGTCCAGTGTTCGATGATCTGGTGGTAGCGCTCGGTCTGCGTGATGACGCCCCGGCGGTAATTGCGCTCGATCTTGTCGACTTCCGCCTGCGTCCGGTCCAGGATCTCCTTCTTGCGGCTGGGCGTGCGCAGGTCGGTCGTTGCGATCGACAGGCCCGACAGCGTTGCCCACCGGAAGCCGAGTTCCTTCATCGCGTCAAGCAGCCGGATCGTCTTGGTGCGGCCGAGCGTGTCGTGGCACTCGGTGATGATCCTCGACAACTGCTTCTTGTCGAGCGGCTGGTTGAAGTACGGCAGCGTGACGGCCGGCGCGTTCGGATTCAGCCGCATCATGGCGTTGTCCGGCAGCGAGTCGTTGAAGATCAGCCTGCCGAGCGTGGTCAGCACGCGGGAGTCCTCTCCCGCCGCCCCGTTCACCTGGCGGCGGCCTTTCTCCTCCACCACCACGGTGCCCTTGGCCAGCTTCACCTTGATCGGATCGTGCAGGCTCAGCTTGTGCATGTCGTAGGCCATCAGGGCTTCTTCCCTGCCGAATGCACGCGCCTGCTCGCCCTGTTTCAGCGGCCGCATGATCGACAGGTAGTAGCAGCCAAGCACGATATCCAGCGACGGGCTGATGATCGGGTTGCCGTCGGCCGGCGAGAAGATGTTGTTCGTGCTCAGCATCAGGATGGTGGCTTCCGACTGCGCCTCGATGGACAGCGGAAGGTGCACGGCCATCTGGTCGCCGTCGAAGTCGGCGTTGAACGCCTCGCATACCAGCGGATGGATGTGGATGGCGTTGCCCTCCACCAGCACCGGCATGAACGCTTGGATGCCCATTCGGTGCAGCGTCGGTGCACGGTTCAGAAGCACGGGATGCTCGTGGATCACCTCGTCGAGGATGTCCCACACTTCCTCGTCCTTGCGTTCGAGCATCTTCTTGGCGCTCTTGATGGTATCGACGTATCCCAGCTCCTTGAGCCGGCGGATGATGAACGGCTGGAACAGCTCGAGTGCGATCTTCTTGGGCAGGCCGCACTGGTGCAGTCTCAGCGTGGGGCCGACCACGATCACGGAGCGGGCCGAGTAGTCCACGCGCTTGCCCAGCAGGTTCTCGCGGAAGCGCCCCTGCTTGCCCTTGATCATGTCGGTTAGCGATTTCAGCGGCCGGTTGCTGGTGCCCAGCACCGATCGCTTGCACCGCTCGTTGTCGAACAATGCGTCCACCGACTGCTGCAGCATCCGCTTCTCGTTGCGGATGATCACTTCAGGAGCGTGAAGCTCCATCAGTTTCTTCAGCCGGTTGTTGCGGTTGATCACCCGGCGATACAGATCGTTGAGGTCGGACGTGGCGAAGTTCCCGCTCTCCAGCAGCACGAGGGGCCGAAGGTCCGGCGGGATGACCGGCACAACGTCCAGCACCATCCACTCGGGCTTGTTGTTCGACTCCCGGATGGCCTCCACGATCTTCAGCCGCTTGATGAAGTCCTTCTGCTTCTGCTTCGAGCTGGTCTCGCGGAGGTCCTGGCGGAGCTGGGTGGACAGTTCCTTGAGGTCGTAGCTGGCGAGCAGTTTCTTGACTGCTTCGGCGCCCATGTCGGCCTCGAAGCTCTCGCCGTATTTCTCCTTCAGCTCCCGGTAGCGGTCCTCGCTGAGCATCTCCTGCTTCTGGATGCCTTCGGCCTCGGCATCGCCGGGCTTGGTGACCACGTATTCCTGAAAGTAGATCACCTTTTCCAGGTCGGCTACCTTCATGTTGAGAAGGTTGCCGATGCGGGAGGGCATAGCCTTGAAGAACCAGATGTGCACGACGGGTGCGGCGAGGTTGATGTGCCCCATCCGCTTGCGCCGCTCGCGCGAGTGCGTGACCTTCACGCCGCAGCGGTCGCAGATGATCCCCTTGTGCTTCATCCCCTTATACTTGCCGCAGAAGCACTCCCAGTCGCGCTCCGGCCCGAAAATCCGCTCGCAGAACAGGCCGTCCTTCTCCGAGCGATAGGTCCGGTAGTTGATCGTCTCCGGCTTCTTCACCTCGCCGTACGACCAGCTCCGAATCTCTTCGGGCGAAGCCAGGGAGATGGTCACTGCGTTGTAGTCGTTGATGCGTTCGTATAGATCAGCCATTCGTGTTTCAGTCTCCCGTTACTGCGAAACGTGCCCTTCAGAAACTCGCCCGATCCGGAATGGATCGCCGTGACTTCCGAGGGCGGTCAAAACGGCAGGCCGACGTCCCTCCGTCACCATTGCGGCAAGGCCGGCTCCCTCTTCTTCTCCAGCCGCATGTTGAGGCCGAGGCCCTTGATTTCATGCGTGAGGACTTCGAACGAGACCGGTGTGCCGGCTTCGAGGGCATTCTCGCCCTTCACCATCGATTCGTAGATTTTCGTGCGGCCCTCCACGTCGTCGCTCTTGACGGTGAGCAACTCCTGGAGGATGTGCGCCGCGCCGTATGCTTCAAGCGCCCACACTTCCATTTCGCCGAAGCGCTGCCCGCCGAATCGGGCCTTCCCGCCCAGCGGCTGCTGCGTGATCAGGCTGTAGGGGCCCGTCGCACGCGCGTGCACCTTGTCGTCGACCAGGTGGTCGAGCTTCAGCATGTAAATCTGGCCAACGGTCACCTTCTGCTCGTAAGCCTCGCCGGTGCGGCCGTCATACAGAGCGACCTTGCCGTCTTCGGGGAGGCCGGCTTTCTTCAGCTCGCCCCTGATCTGCTCCTCGGTGGCGCCGTCGAACACCGGCGTGACGACGCGATAGCCCAACGCTTTGGCGGCCCAGCCCAGGTGCGTCTCGAAAAGCTGCCCAAGGTTCATACGGGACGGCACGCCCAGCGGATTGAGGATGATCTCGATCGGCGTTCCGTCCGCCAGGAACGGCATGTCTTCCTCGGGCAGAATCCTGGCGATCACACCTTTGTTGCCGTGGCGCCCGGCCATCTTATCGCCCACCGACAGCACGCGCTTGGTGGCCACGTATACCTTCACCATCTCCAGCACGCCGGTGGGCAGCTCGTCGCCCCGCTTCAACTTCTCCTCCCGGCGGTCCATCTCGTCCTTCAGCTCGTCGATCCGGCCGATGTTCTCGCGGTAGACCTGCTCGACGTCTTCGTGCACTTTCTTGCTCTTCGACGAGATCTTGATGTTCTCGGGATCGAAGTTCTCCTCGACCTCCATGATCTCGGGAATGGTCATCTCATCGAGCTTCTCGGCGGTGAGCTTGGTGCCCGTTCCGCTGTCGGTGATGGGGCCGCCCGCCCGCTCCTCCATCAGGCGGATGATCCGCTTGAACTCATCGGCGATCCTGTGCTGGAACTCCTCGCGGTCCTTCTTCAGCTCCTTGCGGTCGGCCGCCTTGCGGTCTTCCGACAGGTGCGTCTTGCGGGAGAACTTCTGTGCGTCGATGACGATGCCATCGACGCCGGACGGGACCTCGAGGGAATCGTTCTTGACGTCTTCGCCGGCCCTTCCGAAGATCGCGGCTAGGAGTTTTTCCTCGGGCGAGAGCTCGGTCTTGCTCTTGGGAGCCACCTTGCCCACGAGGATGTCGCCCGGACCGACTCGCGTGCCGACGCGCACGATCCCCTCTTCGTCGAGGTTCCGCAGCGCTCGCTCCGACACGTTCGGGATGTCGCGCGTAAACTCCTCCCGCCCCAGCTTCGTCTCCCGGATTTCCACCTCGAATTCCTCGATGTGGATCGACGTGTAGACGTCCTGCTTCACCAGCTTGTGGCTGATGAGGATGGCGTCCTCGAAGTTGCAGCCGTCGAACGACATGAAGGCGACGAGTGCGTTCTTCCCGAGCGACAGCTCGCCGTGGTCGGTGGCGGCGCCGTCGGCGATCACCTGGTCCTTCTCCACCTTCTGGCCCATCTTGATGATCGGCCGCTGGTTCAGGCAGGTGCGTTCGTTCAGGCCGACGTACTTGCGCATGTAGTAGGTGCGCTCGTGGTCGCCCCCGTTCGACTCGATCACGATGCGGTCGGCGTCCACGTGTTTGACGGTGCCTGCTTCCTCGGCAACGATGACCATGCCGGAGTTGCGGGCAACTTCCTTCTCCATGCCGGTGGACACGATGGGCGCCTCGGTGGTGAGCAGGGGCACCGCCTGGCGCTGCATGTTCGAACCCATCAATGCCCGGTTAGCGTCGTCGTGCTCAAGGAAGGGGATCAGCCCCGCCGACACGCCCACCATCTGCTTGGGCGAGACGTCCACGTACTGCACTTCCTTCAGCGGAAGCAGCTTGAAGTCCTCGCCGCTGCGGCACAGCACGGGGTCGACCATGATCTTCCCCGAGCCGTCCACCTTCAGGTCGGCCGGGGCGATGCTGAACTTGTCTTCCTCGTCGGCTCGCAGGTAATCGATCTCGCCCGTCAGCCTGCCGTTCTTCACCTTGCGATAGGGCGTGGTGAGGAAGCCGTATTCGTCGACGCCGCAGAAGGTGCCCAGCGACACGATGAGGCCGATGTTGGTGCCTTCAGGCGTCTCGATGGGGCAGATGCGGCCATAGTGCGACCGGTGCACGTCGCGGACGTCGAAACCGGCTCGCTTGCGGTTCAGACCGCCGGGCCCCAGTGCGCTCAACCGCCGCTCGTGCGTGAGCTGGGAGAGCGGGTTCACCTGGTCAACCACCTGCGACAGCTCGCTGCGGCCGAAGAAGTATTCGATGGCCGACGAGATGGTGCGGGAGTTGATCAGTGCCCTGGGGGTGATGTTTTCCTGGTCCTTCAGGCTCATCCGCTCCTGCACGGTGCGGCGGAGCTTGAGGAAGCCCTTGCGGAGCTCGTCGGCCGCAAGCTCGTCGATCGTGCGGATGCGGCGGTTGCCGAGGTGGTCGATGTCGTCCACCTGCCCCTGGCCTTTCCGGAGCAGCATGATGTACTTGGTCGCGTTGACGAGATCCTCCTCGCGGAGGGCCATTTCGTTCTCGTCGATCTGCTGGCTGAACTTGCGGTTGAGGCGGAAGCGCCCCACGCGGCCCAGCCGGTAGCGGCTGGTGTCGAAGAACTTCTCGTGGAACAGATCCCTGGCCTTCTCAAGCTGGGGCGGATTGCCGGGCCGCAGCCGGCGGTAGATGCGCAGGAGGGCGTTCTCATGGCTGTCGGCCTGATCGTCCATCAGCGTGTTGACGATCAAGTCGTCCTCGCCTTCCTTCAGCACCTCGATCTCTTCGATGTTCTTGGCCACGAACGCTTCGATCAGGCCTTCGTTCAGCGGCTTGCCCGCTTCAATGATCACCTCGCCCGTGCCGGTGTCGACGATGTCGGTGACTACGATGCGGTTGGCGAGCTTCTCGGACTGCGCCTTCTTGAGCTTCACGATTTCGGTGTCGTGGAAGGTGCGAAGGATATCGGAATTCGTGGAGTATTTTTCAGACATCGCCCGCAGCAGCGTGGTGGCGGCAAACTTGCCGCTCTGGTCGATGCGGACGTGCAGCGCGTCTTTCTTGCTGACCGTGATCTCGAACCAGCTCCCGCGCTCGGGGATGATCCGGCAGGAGTGCAGGCGCTTGCCCGTGGGGTGCAACTCCTGGCTGAAATCGACGCCCGGGGAGCGGTGAAGCTGGGTGACGATCACGCGCTCGGCGCCGTTGATTATGAACTCCCCGCCTCCCATCATGATGGGTATTTCGCCCAGATAGACGTCCTCCTCCACGCCGCCGCTGGGCTTGTCGAGCCGCGCCACGATCTTGAACGGCATCCCGTAGGTGAGCCGAAGGCGGCGGCATTCGTCCGGCGTGTAGCGCGGGCGGCCAAGCTCGTAGCGCACGTATTCCAGGGACATCGACCCGTCGTAGCTCGCGATGGGGAAGGTCTCCCGCAACACGGATTCCAGGCCCATGGCTTCGCGTTCGCCTGGCAGCACGTCCATCTGCAGGAATCGCTTGTACGAATCCTTCTGGATGGCCGTAAGGTTGGGAACCGGTATCGCGTCGCCTACTCGGCCGTAGTTCCTGATTTCCATAACTGTGTTTTCCAACCGTTTATCCCCCACTGGTTACCACCACAACGCTATTTTCCGACAAGAACTCTCGCCAGCCCGTAGGGGCGAACCTTTGTGTTCGCCCTTGCTGGACTGCGGTTAATGCGCATTTCGGCAGGGCGAACACAAAGGTTCGCCCCTACGGGCGTAGCTGCGGTTTTCTCCCAGAAGTAGCGTTGCAGTGTTACTGAATGCCCACGCCGATGCCCGCGCAGGTCGGCGAGCACCGGCATGACGCTAGGTCCGCCTCCGCCGGAAGTTGAAAGCCGAAAGCTGAAAGTTGCAGTGAACCTCTGACTTCAGGCTTTCGACTCACGGGGAGGCGGACCTCCGAAAAAACGAACGGACGACGCGGCTCGGGGCGTTACTTCAGCTCCACCTGGGCGCCAACCGCCTCGAGCTCGGCCTTGATCTTCTCGGCCTCTTCCTTGCTCACGCCTTCCTTCACCGTGGCGGGGGCACCGTCTACCAGTGCCTTCGCCTCTTTCAGACCCAGCGTGGTGTGCGCGCGGACGACCTTGATCACCTGGATCTTCTGGTCGCCGGCGGCCTTGAGGACCACGTTGAACTGGGTCTTCTCTTCGACCTCTTCGGCCGGTGCGGCTGCAGCCGCAGGCCCCATCATCATGCCCACAGGCGCGGCGGCCGACACGCCGAACTTTTCCTGGGCGGCTTTCACCAGCTCTGAAAGCTCCAGCACCGTCATGCCGGAGATCAACTCCAGAGCCTGCTGTACCTTACCGCCTTCTGTCGTCATCTGAGAGCCTCCTCTAGGTCATTGCGGGCTCATTCTGTGTCGAGCCCTTCACCGTTGGGATCAGCCGCCGGCAGCCGTCTGTGCTAAAGGATGTGGAGCCGACGGAAACGTTACGAGTTCAAAGCCAGTCGGGGCCGGCCTCGTCAGGTTGCGGGTGCCGGGGCTTCCGCCGGCCCGGCCTCGCCCCCCTTCTTCTTCGCGAGCTCGTCGGCAACGCGTATGAAGCCGCGCATCACCTCGTTGCACACGTTCAGGAACGACGCGAGCGGGGCGGCGATGGCACCGACTGCCATCCCCTGCATCTGGGGCAGCGATAGCATGTTCACGAGGTTCAGCACGTCGGCCTGCTCGATCGCACGCCCGGCAAGCATCCCGCCCTTGAATGCCAGCTTCTTTTTCTTCTTGTCCCAATCGACAATCGAGCGGACGAGCGTTCCGGGGTCTTCGCCATAGGCCAGGGCGACGGGGCCATCCAGGAACGCAACGAATTTCTCGTCGCGCCCCAGCTCCTTCAACGCTCGGGAAGCCAGCGTGTTCTTCACCACCATCAGGCTCCCGTTGTCCTTGCGCATTGCCGCGCGGAGATCGGTCATCTCCGCCGAGGTCAGGCCCGTGTAACTGACGACCACGCAGTTGCTCACGTCGCTGAAGCGTGACCGCAGTTCGTCGAGCATGTAAACGTTAATCTTGTTGGGCATTTCTTGCTCCCAAGAATATCGTCGGGAATCCGCTATCTGTTCCGGGGTGTTATTCCACAGCCAACCGAACGCCGGGCCCCATAGTCGTGCAGACCACGACCTTCTGGATGTACTTGCCCTTGGTGGCTGCCGGCCTGACGGAGCGAATGTGGTTGATGAACGCTTCGATGTTCTCTTTCAGCTTGGATGCGTCGAACGACCGCTTGCCGGTGGGCACGTGGACGTTGCCGGAAGCATCGGCACGGAACTCGATCTTGCCGGCCTTGAATTCGGTGACGGCGGTGACGACGTCTTCAGTGACGGTGCCGGACTTGGGGGAGGGCATCTTGCCCTGAGGGCCGAGGACCCGACCGAGCCGGCCCACGATGCGCATCATATCGGGCGACGCGATGGCAACGTCGAAATCGGTCCAGCCGCCTTCGATCTTCTTGGCGAGGTCTTCGTCGCCCACTTCATCGGCCCCTGCCGCCTTGGCGGCCGCCGCCTTGTCGCCTCGGGCGAACGCGATCACCCGCACCGTCTTCCCGATGCCGTGCGGCAGCGAGATCGTCCCGCGGATATTCTGGTCCGCCTTCTTCACGTCGATCCCGAGCTTCAGATGCAGCTCGACCGTCTCGTCGAACTTCGGAGCCTTCTGCTCCTTGATGATACCGAGGGCCTCGTCGATCGTGTAACTCTTGTCGGGGTCAATCTTGGCTTTGGCTTCCAGGTAACGAGAGCTTCTGTTCATTCTAACCTTCTCGCAGGCCCCGCACGCCTGCATGTGTGTTTACGTTGTGCGGTTCCTCGCCGGCCGCCGGGGGCAATCATGCCTCGACTACGGTAATGCCCATCGACCGGGCGGTTCCACGGATCATGTCCATGGCCGCTTCGACCGTGGCGGCATTGAGGTCTTTTTTCTTCCGTTCAGCAATCTCACGAATCTGAGCAACGGTAACCTGCCCGACCTTTTCGGTCTTGGGGGTGTTGGCCCCCTTGGCGATGCCGGCCGCCTGCTTGAGCAGCACCGACGCCGGCGGCGACTTCACGACGAATGTGAACGTGCGGTCGGCGTAGATGGTGATCTCCACGCCGACGATCGTCCCCTGCTGATCGCGGGTCTGATCGTTGAACTGCCTGCAGAAATCGCCAGGGCTGACGTTTCTGGGGCCAAGGGCCACGCCGACCGGCGGGCCGGGCGTTGCCTGACCGGCCGGAATCTGAAGTTTTACCGTGCCAACTGCTTCCTTCGCCATCTATCGGTTCCTTTGAGCTTGGGCTTGATGCTTTGGGCTTCAGGCTGCGGAACGAGGGTCTCACCGGCACGAGTCGGATCGCCGTTGAGAATCGCCAGGTTGAAGCGGAACCCGCTGAGAATCCGCGTGAGAAGCACAAGAAGTTGCCAGTTCGCTCTCAACTTTTGAACTCTAAACTTTGAACTTCTTCAGATCTTCTCCACCATCCAGTATTCGAGCTCCACGGGGGTGGCCCGCCCGAAAATGGTGACGATCACGCGAACGACGCCCTTCTCGGGATAGACCTCCTCAACGACGCCGTCGAAGTTGAGGAACGGGCCTTCCTTGATCCGGACGTTGTCGCCCACGTCGAATTCGATCTTGGGAGCGGGAGCCGTTTCCTTGCTCTGCGCCTCCATGGTGATCTTCGTTACTTCGTCATCGCTCATGGCGATGGGAGTGTTGGGCCCGCCAAGGAAGTCGCCGACGCCGGGCGTGTCTTTCACCAGGAACAGCGTCTGGTCGTTCAGCTCGATCTCGACCATCAGGTAGCCCGGGTAGATTTTCCTCTCCACAACGGTCTTCTGGCCGCCCTTGATCTCGGATACTCGTTCGGTGGGAGATAGGATGTTTGGTATCTTGTCTTCGAGACCGGCCGCCCGGGCTCGCTTGAGCAGGTTCTCCTTCACCTGTTCTTCCCGACCTGCCTGCACTCGCAGGACGTACCACCGAGTGGCCATTTCCAGCATACCCTTCAATTCTCAGACCTTCGGATAAATATGGATCACGTTTGTGAGCAGCGCCAACAACCAGTCTACTACAAACAGGAAGACTCCGAACACGACAACCGTGAAGACGACGACGAGCGTGGAGCCTTTCACTTCGGATTTCGGGGGCCAGGCAACCTTTTTCAGCTCGGCCTGCGTCTCAATGAGGAATTCGGACGCGCGCACGTGGACCAGGGAGAAATAGACTCCGGCCACCGCCACGCCCAGCATCACCACCACGGCGACGTAGAACGGGTAGGAGGTCATCCACATGGACCAACTCTCAACGATCCCAAAGACGGCAATGGCGGCCACGGCAAACGCCATGACGGCTCGGGCCGTGTTGCCTTGCCCCTTCTTGTAAATCTGCATCGTAAACTCCCAGGCGTAGCTCGGACAGGCGTCGGGGTGCCCGCCGGGATATCCGGCCGGCCCCGGCTTTGCGCTGGCAGGCCTGGAGGGATTCGAACCCCCAACCCGCGGATTTGGAGTCCGCTGCTCTGCCAATTAGAGCTACAGGCCTGTCCGGGACGATTGCGTCTTCGCCTTCGGCAGAGAGACGCGCCGGCGGCACGTCTCAGACGCCCGACCGTTTTCGGTCGGCGCCCACGCGGGGCGTCTCTACTTGCGCTTTTCCTTGTGCTCGGTGTGCTTGCGGCAAAACTTGCAGTAC
>Ga0172363_10002172_pt1 | contig 15850 bp, 11 predicted proteins | sample LakKivs2_kivu2a2_FD_114541 | JGI IMG/M metagenome (GOLD analysis project Ga0172363, IMG submission 114541) | Sediment microbial communities from Lake Kivu, Rwanda - Sediment s2_kivu2a2 | ecosystem: Environmental > Aquatic > Freshwater > Lake > Sediment | place: Rwanda: Western Province, Lake... | reverse complement strand
TTGGACCGTCCAAGCTGTATCTAAGTAGGGCTTTGTATCCTCTTTTTTCTGGATCAAAGCGGCGCCGCAGCCCGTCTGTGAGAGTGTCTCCAGCGCAGACATCGCTAAGAGCGCTATCCCGAATAGGCCGAAGTCCGCAGGAGCGAGAATCCTTGCCAGAATTATAATGCGGATCAACTGAAAGAGTCGATCAGTAATCCTTAGCGCAAAGACCCAAATCCCACCACGAACGACGCGACTTCTCAGATCCGCAACTGGAGTCAAACATACAACAGCTTGGTTGTTGGGCATTTCCTCTGGCAAGAATGTACTACCTCGTGGTTCGGGTAATTGGCTTGAGATCACAGTCTATGGAAATAAAATTCTCGACAAAAAACTATCTGGTCTCACGGACTGCAGAAGGTTAGTTGTTACCCCTGCTTTGCATCAATAGCGACCCTGCCGCCACCATTCTTTAATGACTCCGAGGCAGCCTCGAGAATCCGAACTACCTCCAGGCCTTCCAGACCACTTGATTCGGGCTTTGCCCCGGTCTTGATGCAGTTAACAAAATGCTGGCACTGCACTTTCAGCGGCTCGATCTGCTGCAAGTAGGGCGAATATACCTCCCCGTAATAGTATGAGTACTGAAACTCTCCAAACGTGTCGTAATGAGGCGGCACTTCCACCCGTTTGTCATATATCTTTATCTTTTCCATCGACATTAAATCGTCGTAAACCAGCATTTTCTTGTTGCCAACAAAAACTGTCTCACGGACTTTGTTAGGATCTAGCCAACTGCTCTGGATGGTGGCGAAAGTGCCATTAGCGAAATTCAGTGTCATATTGGTCACATCTTCGATCCCACCGACAACATGAGACTTGCCCTGACAGTTAACGCAGACCGGATCTTCACCGAGGACATAGAGAATGATCGAGATGTCATGGGGCGCAAGATCCCAGGCTACGTTTATGTCTTTCTGAAACAAGCCCAGGTTCAATCGGCGCGAACAAATGTACTGAATCTCGCCGAGCTCACCAGAGCTAATAATCTCTCTGATTTTCCTGACGGGAGCCGAGTAGATAAAGGTGTGCCCGACCATAAGTGTCAGCTTTTGCTCTCGAGCGATATCTATCAACTCCTGACACTGATCTACGGAACAAGCCATAGGTTTCTCAATAAAGACGTGTTTGCCCTCTTTGAGGCTTTTCCTGGCCATTTCAAAGTGCAAGCGGACCGGCGTAGCTATTACGACCGCGTCTATGTCTGCGTTTCCAAGCAAACACTCAAATTCACTGGTCGTTTCTGCATCCGGATACAGCTCCTTCATGTGAGCGAGCCGATCGGCTTTGACGTCGCAGATCAGTTTTACGCGGCACTCAGACAAAGAGCTGAGATTGCGGATGAGATTCGGTCCCCAGTAGCCGCAGCCTACTACACCGAAGTTAAGCATTTTCTACGATCAGTTCACCCACCGGCTGTTTCTCCTGCAGACTATCTCTGACCTGGTGGAGAACAGCCAACGGTGTCTTCAATAGGATACTTACATCTAACCAAAACGACTGTTCATTAAGATACTTGATGTCCATCCGGACCATCTGGTTGAAGGTAAGGCGGTTTTTCCCATTGACCTGCCACAGACCTGTGACGCCAGGGACGGCATACAGGCGCCGTTGGTGCCAAGCTGAGTAAACTTGGACCTCATAGTCAATAGCTGGACGCGGACCTACCAAACTCATTTTGCCAAGAAGGACATTGAATAATTGCGGCAACTCGTCCAGGCAGGTTTTGCGAAGAATCTTGCCAAAAGGTATGATGCGCGGGTCATCGTCGAGCTTAGTCATTGGTTTGCCAAAGGCCTCACCATTTTCTGCGGCACCATTTATAAGTCTGGTAACGTAATTTTTGTGGTTTGACGGGTCGCCGTTGACCTTCATCGTCCGAAATTTCCACATGGTAAACGGCCTGCCCATGTATCCCACTCTCTTTTGCTTAAAGAAGACCGGCCCTCGGGACACACCTTTGATGATCAGCGATATCAGAACAATTAATGGCGACAAGAGGATAATACCACCTGCCGCCATCACAATATCCATAGCCCGTTTCCAGACTGGCAAAGGCCGCTTATAGGACAACTGTGGCCTTTCTGCTCGTGCCTCACAGTTGGCCTTCATGCGGGCCGGATACCCACCTTCACTAAGCTCTACGGCTGTTTCTGGGGCATCCGTTCCAGAACCGTAGCAGTCGGCTGATTCTGCTGCACCCCAGCCAGGCAAAATATCCATAAAGTAGTATTGCCGTCGGCTGCCATTATCATTGGAGAACCATTTCGATGGATATGTGTATACACTCCAATCTGGTGTTACACCTACGGAACTACAAGCCCGACAGACATCAGCGGCTAACTGCTGAGCTCCAACCACAGGCGTATACGGCATAATAACACACAGATTTTGGCCGTCCAACCAGCCAACCGTGTCGGTCGAGCGGATGCGGCCAACAACTGTGTCTGCCAAATTCTCTAACTGAGCACACCTTGACCCTTCGCCATTTATACTGAGTAGTAGAACTGAAAACTCCTGTTGGCTACGATTTGCTCGGTTCTGCTCATTGCGGAGTATGCCGTGAAACTCCTCGACCGAATGAACCTTCCGTACCATCCTCTGTTGATATATGTCCGCTGACCCAACGCCTCCGCATAGCCTTGACTGATTCACCACCTTGTACCTCCTCCGGCTCCCCATTACCTACGCCCTTCTTCTCCTTGACCTCCGAGAGAGCTTGCACCGGGCTATTTTACCTCCTCTTCTCATATCCTCTATATTCTATTGACAGTTGTAAATTATGTCAAGCCATTTTCACAGAATTGTTTTTATTTTATTACCTTATATACCATCTTGCCATCATGGTAATCTATCTTGTCATCCAGAACTACTTAATTATTAGTATTTTTCTGCTGATAACCCCCCAAGTATGCTATTTTACCGCATTTAAGGCCATGTGTTCATAGTAACCGTGCTCAGACAACACCAAAAACACCGCTCTGCAGGGTTTGCCAAATCCATGCAAAGGGCTGGCGAAATACCCATTACAGCCTGCGGTACAACCAGCCGGGTATACGAAATCGTCTTCTATTGATGACAACGCCCACGACACTGGCCTTTGACTCGGCCAGTTGCTCTTTGACACGCTGGACAACTTCACGGCGGGAACGCTCAGCCTCAACAACCAGAGCAACACCATCGCAAAGGCTGGCTAAACGAGCTGCCCAACTGGCCTCGGTTACACTCGGCAAGTCAAGCACCACGAAACGGTACTTCCTCCTCAGCGAATCAAGTAGCCTGGGCATGCCACTGGAACTAAAGATTTCTGAAGGATCACCGTTTGGAGCACCCGCTGAGAGTATGTCAAGATTCTGTATGGGCGAAGATAGAATCGCTTGCTCACCAGCCTCGCCATCCTTTAGGATATCGGTCAGGCCGGGTGCAAGTTTCGTCCTAAAGATGCGATGCACCGAAGGATGGCTAACATCTGCATCGATAATGAGCACGTGCCCATCGCCCCTTCGGGCCAACAACGCGGCGAGGTTTGCCACAACTGTGCTGACGCCTTCCCCAGGGTGAGAGCTTGTAACAGCCAAAACCTGTGGAACCCCTTTAGAAGCACTCGATTGCAGGAGTAACCTTTCTATGAAAGCATTGTACTGCTCTCTGACACTTGCAGGGACCATCCACTGTTTGGCTTTCTTGCCCAACCAGCCTGCGGGGCGAACCCGAACAGCGTGTGCGCGGGGGATTGAAGCCAGCGTCGGCAGTTGCAGTCTTTCTTCCGCTTCCTCAGGTGTCTTGATGGAGTGATCTAAGTATGCACATAACAGCACAAGCCCAACCCCGCCAAAAATGCCGAATAGGATTCCCAGAATCATCTGGAGTACCTTCTGGGGGCGATATGGCTTTATAGGAAGCGTAGCCGGTTGCACTACACTGATGTTGGAGATTCTCCCAGTCTGCAGGGCCTGATCTATCCTAGCCTGTTCGAGGTTGCCCGAGTATTTGCGATAGTTCTCTTCCTGTATCGCTATCTCCCGCATCAAGGCATTGATCTTGAGACCACTATTATTCAAGACCCTTTGCTCGGTTTTTGCGTTTGCCAATCCTGCCCTCAGAGCATCGACCTCTGCCTGGTAAGATAAAGACGCCGCTTGTTCAGTAAGCAACGCCGTATCTACCTGCTGGCGGGCAACGTTCAAGCCGTTGGTGACCTGGGTGCGAGAGAGCTGTTCCTTACTAAGGAGTTCCTGCGCCTCGGCAATCTGTCTGCGGACCTCTTGTAGCTGCCGACTCTCGTCAGTGTACTTGGACGCAAGGTCCTGCTCCCTAAGCTGCAGCTCGTAGAGCCTGTTACGCATCAGGTCAGCACCATAATTGGAGATTCCTGAGACGGAGGCTGTCACTACTGTCTGTGGCATGCTGGCAAGGTTCTGACGCAATGATTGTACTCTGGCCTGTGACGATGCTAATTGAGCCTCTGCGCGATTTATTTCAGTCTCAAGTGTCCCGATGCGCGCCAGAACGACCTTTTGCTGCTCTTCCAGCGAGGAAATACCGTTCTTATCTTTCAAATCCTGAAGCTCGTTCTCGAGCTGAGCCACCCTGGCCCGCAATTGCTCAGATTGCTGGGTGAAGAATGGGTACGAACCAGGCGTTTGGTGCACAGCAATATGCTTTTCCAGATACAACTCGATGAGTTTGGCCAGTACCTGTTGAGCTAACTTCGGATCGGTCGCGTCGTAAGAAACATCGATGATGCTACTTTCTTCGACGGTCCCAATGCCTAACTGCCTCATCACCCTGAGCACCGCTTTGTCACGCTCCTCTACCGGCAAGACAACATCATGTTTGCCAAGAAAATGCCGCAGCTTGTCGACTACAGCAGCAGCTTTTTGCTTTACCACTTTGAATGGTTCATTAGCATCCCCCTGTGCAAGAGGCTCTTTTGCGGGACGATTCAGCAGCGCTTCCGGCCCAATGGAGTCAACAACCTTCTCGGCAATCTCCCTGCTTTTGAGAATCTCCAGCTCCGCTTGAACTTCGCTCAGGCGAGACTGAGCGATTGGGATAATCGTGCCGGTTGTTGCTGTTGGGTCCAGCGTTACACTCTCGCGGCCAAGCCGAACCATGAGCTTAGCTTCTGAACGATAGACATCAGCGCTATGAAATGTCACCACAGCAACACAGATAACAACGGCCAGGAAAAAGACAATCAGTTTCCATTTGTGCCTAAAGAAGATGTAGAATAGGTCCCGTAGTGATGTCTCCCTGGGTTTCTCTTCAGCTTCTATTATTTTGTCTGACATACACGTTGACCCTCAAAATTAACGGTAGCTACCTATACCAATTGTGCTATTGCCGCGTGTTATCCTGAAGTTGAAACCGGTGTCTGGGATGAGCTTGTTAATATGCTGATCCACCCACTGATCGACCTCAAAAATCTTGGTTCGAGGCACATATACAATGTCCTGCGGCTCCAAAAAGAACGGTTCAGTTTCTTCACCCTTGATTGCATCCTTCAGGTCGAGCTTATACGCATATCGTTGGCCGTCTTTGTGGCGGATAACAACCACGTTTCGGACCTCCGCTTCTAGCAGGTTGAATCCACCAGCCTGCATGATGGCTTCCAGCACCGTCGTCCTGGCTGGTATTTCAATGATCCCAGGTTTCAATACTGCTCCGCCGACGAACACCCGCTGGTTATGAAAGGATTCAACCACAACAGAAATCTCTGGGTTCTTCAAATGCGATTCATAAAGCCTCAATAGGCCCTGCCGAACTTCAGCAGGAGTTCTTCCTTCAACGCTGACCTCGCCTATAAGCTGTAGTGCGATCCTGCCATCAGGCCGAACCATCTGTGTGACATCAAGCTCTGGCGTGTAAAAGAACTTGACCTGAATAACATCGCCAGGCTGTAGTGTCACGCGCTGCCTCGCCGCTGCCCTCGACTCAGATGGTACCAGATAATCTGCTGGGGATGGACTTGTCCACGGCGAACGCGACGTTGCCACCAACGTAGGCTCAACATCATGCATCCAGGGGCTGCCTAACGGCTTGCCTAACGGACTGCCCAATGGATTGCTTAACGAAGATGTAGTACTTGGTTCAAAGGCTGTTGGTGACGGCTGGACCACTTGCACTTTAGGCTCCCACATACTGGTCGACTGGCCCTGGAGCATCTGCTGTCGGATGATGCGCGCTCTATCAAGTTCTTGCATGGTCAACGCTTTCATGCTCTCGTGGCTTTGCATTGAGTCTGGCTGTCCCTGGCAACCTAGAATGCTCGCAGCTAAGATTGCTCCTATCACGACTTTGCACACATTTCTCAGTAACGCTCTACGATAATATTCCATCACTCTATCTCCCCCAATACTGACTTCTTGACTTCAGAGCGGGCAAGGATTCCCGCACATTGTTTTAACTTGCTATTGTGTTCGTACAACGTATGGCAAAAATGCCCATCATTTTTCCCCCAGTATGGGCTTTATTCAGACTCCGTCCCTGTGAGCCACAGCCAGAAGGATTTCGCCAAGTTGTCCCCCATAACTCTGGCTGTTCACCTGTCGAAAAGCCTTCACTTCTTGAGACGTCAAATACTATCTAAGCTATGACTCCGGCTATCTTCAGCACTATACCCACATGTACTCTTGCCCTTCTCCATAGGTGTAAGAGCTGCATATCTGTGATGCCTTTACCGATTCCCCCGGATATTACACTACATTATATCATTTAGAGATGAAAGGTCAAGTAAAAATAGGCAGGTTGGGTAACGAAGATAAGTGGGCAGTTGGACGCCCGAGGTAGAATGCACAAACAAGGATGATTATAGGAGCCTTAACAGAATATAATGATGGCTAATACGATAAGGGATGGTATCTCTTCGTATATAGGTGAATGGGTAAAGAGCCTCTTTCAGAAATGCGAATCCTCCAAAGTGCGTCATCTTGCGTGATGGCCGACTACAGTGGCAACAAATGCCAAAACGCTCTCTGCCACGTAATTTTGCATTTCCTCCGTGAGATCTGGATAGATCGGAAGGGCTAGAACTTCCTTGGCTGCCTTTTCTGATTCAGGAAAGTCGCCCCGCTTGTAGCCGAGATAGCTGAAACATTCCTGAAGGTGCATTGGATGCGGGTAATATATCTCGCAGCCGACGCCTTTTTCTTTCAGGTAGGCAACCAACTCATCGCGTTTCGGCACCCTGATTACGTACTGGTTATATATGCTTACGCAATCAGGGTTGATATACGGCGTCTGCACCATCGTGCCGGCAAACTTCTGATCATAAAATGCGGCATTGCGCCGGCGAACTTCTGACCACTGGTCCAGGTGCGGCAATTTAACCAGGAGAACCGCAGCCTGGATGGGATCGAGACGGAAGTTGCCGCCAATGATTTTGTGATAGTACTTAGGATTGGCACCATGGTTGCGCATTATCTTGAGCCGGATGTAGAGGTCTTGATCGTTCGTGACAACCATCCCGCCATCACCGGCGGCGCCAAGGTTCTTACTGGGAAAGAAGCTAAAACATCCGATAGTACCAATACTGCCAGCCTTTCTACCCTTATAAGTGCTGCTGATTGACTGGGCGGCATCCTCGATGACTGCCAGATTATACTTGTTGGCGAGTTCCATCAGGGGGTCCATATCAGCCATCTGGCCGAATAGATGCACTGGCATAACCGCCTTGGTCTTCTTGGTAATTGTCCGCTCAACAAGGCCAGGATTTATGTTATAGGTTCTTGGGTCAATATCCGCAAAGACCGGCCTGGCTCCAATCCGCGCGATGCAGCCGACTGTAGCAAAAAAAGTAAACGGTGTCGTAATTACTTCATCACCGGCACCAATACCCAGGCTCATCAGGCTATTCAAAATCGCATCCGTACCGCTTGAAGTGCCTACTGCATATTTACAGTTACTTATGGCGGCTATCTTCTCCTCCAATTCAGCAACTTTCGGCCCGCCTATGCACTGCTGAGATTCCAACACTTCTGAAACTGCCGCCAGAACTTCGTTTTTTATCGTTGCATATTGTGCTTTCAAATCTAAAAGAGGCACCTGCATTTTGCTTCTCACTTTCCTGTCACGATAGCAGCTTTTTTGCCTTAAGGTCGCGATAAGAAACTTTGCCAATCGCCTGTTCCAGCGGCAACGGAGCATCCTCATGTAAATCCAGGCACCTAACCACACCTGGCTCAACCTCTTTATAGCGATAACCACTCTCAGGACAAACCATAATACCCTCTGCATTTTGCTGTGGCAGCGGAATACCGTGCCGACTCACCCAGCCGGTTTGTTTGGCAGGAACACCTTTTACTAAGGCGTAGTCCGGGACATTCCTGGTCACTACCGCCCCGGCTGAGATAAACGAGTACCGGCCAAGCTCAACTCCGCAGACAATAGTTGAATTCGCCCCGATGGTTGCCCCACGCCGAATAATGGTTTTCTCGTAAAGATCGTGACGTACAATCTGGGACCGCGGGTTTGTAACATTCGTCAAAACACAACTAGGGCCAAGAAAAACATCATCTTCAATAATTGCCCCAGTGTAAATCGAAACATTATTTTGGACCTTGACGTTATTGCCGATAACCACGCCGCCAGCGACAAACACATTCTGCCCAAGGATACAGTTCTGCCCAATCCTGGCATCTTTCGTTACGTGCGAAAAGTGCCAAATCTTCGTGCCCTTTCCTATTTTGCAACCTTCATCTATGCAGGCAGTTGCATGGGCGAAATACGGTTTCTCCTGCGCTACTGTCGCTTGCTTACCCACGGTGACGACTCGGTTAGTCTCCATAGACTCCTGGCACTGCCGCAGTATCTTGAGCACCTGCAGCCCCTCTTTCCCATCACCGCGAGGTTGCCTTCGCGAGCGGATGCACTCCAGAAAGTGCTCACATTCAGCCTGAAGCGGCTCTTTCATATCAATTTGTACCGGCTCAGCCTCTGCTTTAACCGCTACCGGAATTCTGTCTTTCCAGCTTATCTTATGTGGGTAAAGAACCAATTTGTCATCCGCTGTGTCGTCGAAAACAGCCATCTTGTCTGAACCTATTACGACCAGCCGTTGTTCCTTAAATGGGTGCAGCCAGCTAACGAAAATGTGAGCCTGGACGCCGCTGGGGAATACAAACTGGCTCATCGTGACATCCGCGATGCCCTGATGCAGATAGTCGGCTCCGTGACAGGAAACAGCGGTTGGCTCCTCATTAAGAAGGGCCAGCATAACAGAGATGTCATGTGGTGCAAAGCTCCAGAGAATGTTCTCTTCGGTGCGAATCTTGCCGATGTTCAACCGGTTCGAGTATAAGTATTGAATCTTGCCGAGCTCTCCTTTATTGATAAGCTCGCCGCATTTAATCACAGCCGGGTGGTACAGCAAAATATGGCCCACCATTAGTATTTTGCTATTCCTTTCTGCCAGGCCAACTAATTCCTCCCCCTGCCATACCTGTAAAGCGAGCGGCTTTTCCACAAAGACGTCCTTACCCGCCTGCAGTGCAACCTTAGCAATTTCATAGTGAGTGACCGCAGGCGTGGCGACGGCAACAGCCTTTATCTGATCATCCTCAAGCACCGAATCCAGAGACACCGTGAAAGCTACATCAGGATACTGCGTCTTTGCCCATGGCTCTCTTGTCGGATCAGTGTCACAAATAATCCGCAAGGCGCCGAGGCCATGAAAGTTCCTTACCAGATTCTTGCCCCAATAGCCAGAACCTATGACTGTTACATTCTTAGTGTACTGCACGTTCTTTGGAATCTGCCCGCTCACGATCTGGTTCCTCGACTGAAATACTCATCCATCGGTTCAAATTGTTGCCGCCATTCTTGTTTACTCGTACACGTCAAAATTATGCTCTTAAGCAGGATTTCAGAAGGCCAAGATACACGCACCGGCCATCAACCAGACTATGCGTAGCAGTGACCATGGAAAACCATTAGAATTTTTCTGCTTGTGTGGCCCACTGTTCGTAAAGATCCTATATGGTTAAACTCTATGTGTCAACAGGGTATTTACGGTGGTGTAGCAAAAGTCGGCGTGAACGGGCTCTTCTTGACCCTGGAAAGAAACAGGCTTCACAGCGAAAGGTTCTGGCCAACGAATATGTCGCAGTTTGCCTGAGTGCCTATACCCACGCGCCCCTATATGCTTGCCCTGGAGTGTGTCCCAATCAGCATGTGAGACAGTCATGTAACAATGCTGCGCTCATATCTTGATTTGGCTAAGGCAGGCACACAGGCGCGTAAAAACACTGCACTCAAAATTCCAACCAGAGCAAATAATGGAAGGGCTACTATGAAACGATAGTTCATTTATGCCTCCTGCACTTTCCTAAGCTCCCTGAAGTAGCACAGCCCTCAATTCTGCAGCTCTATTTTCTATCTTCGATCCACTGCCCGTGGAGACTCCGCCACTTTTTTGTTTTCTGCCAGGTGACTTTCCTTTCAATAGGCGTCAGACTCACATAACTCGCGGAACTATTATAATATTTCGGGCTGGTCGGAATAGCTCCGCAGCCAGCAACAATCATAACTGTGACGATTCCCACCACAGAGAACAACAGAACAGTCACGATTGTGCAATAATTCATCCGCGCCCTCTGGGCTACCGAAGCTCTTCCACTATAATACAGCCACAGGCCGTCCTCGAGCTTACGCTTTGCCCGATGCCAAACGCCACGCCTATGATGTTGCTTATTGGAGAGAAATTGGCAGGAAATACAAAGCTCCTTCTATCTATACCATTCCTCCCTGACACCAAAACAATCAAAATTATATAGGGCCTCAAAGATAGATGTCAAGCAAAAAAGCGTCAAAAAAGCAAATCGTCGATTAGCACAAGGTTGTTGAAACGCGCCTGGAGGGGCTCGAACCCCCGACCTTCGGTTCCGTAGACCGACGCTCTATCCAATTGAGCTACAGGCGCCTCCCTGTTTAAGCCGTTGGAGCATAGCAACTTAGTATACATGCTGTCAAGACTTTTTAGCTCCTGAATAGTGCGCACAAGAAAAATGCAACAAAGCTGGCACTCATTTATACAATGAATGCCTTGCAAAAGGGCCGCACTATTAACGGATATCTATACGCAAAGACGGGACCATCTGAGGAGCAATCAATCGCCTGAAAGCAGAACGGGCAAGACAAGTCAAGGGTGGCTTCGTCGGAACGCGACGAACGTGGGCAGCCTCAAAGATTGGCCGCCACCGTGCAACTTACTATTGTCTGTGGGTAGTCAAGCCATTCCTCAACTCACTATTCTGCACGGGGTCGGCAGTCAGAAGGTCTACTCTCTTGCGATCGTTTTGCGGTTTTTGTTGCCGAGTGATTCATGTTCGCTACTCTCAGGCTAATTCTTTGTAAACCCTTACGCGGGGGCATGATAAAGCGAGAATAGCTGCTGCCATACGGCTACTTGGCAAAACAAAGTCAAAGAATTTTCGAAAAAATGCTTGATTTGGGTAAACGTTTGTTTTAAGCTGTCGTATTAAACAGATGTTTAGGAGGCATGAATCTGTGTCATGCAGCAGGGATGGTATTTTGACCGGCCACTGGAGTGAATGAATCAGGTACAGCAAATGAGCGAACAAACACCTAAAACGAAAATGGTTAAGACGGGGCAGAGTTGGCTTCGCCGCAATGCCACCAAGGTCGTCATCATTCTCGCCTTGATAGCGATATTGACCGGCATCGCGCTAATGCCAAAGCGGAAACGAGATGCGCCTCCCACCGAGGCGCCGCTGGTAAATGTTACAGTCATGACTGTAACTGCGGAGCCACAGCTTGCCGACACGTTCGACCTGCCGGCAGTCGTCGAGCCGAACCAGGTTGTTAAGATTTCCGCTGAAGTCGCAGGGCGCGTGGAGCGAATTCCTGCGAATGAGGGCAGCATCGTTCACGCCGGTGACCTGCTAATCCAACTCAATGCGGACCTTGTGCGACCGCAGTTTGAGATTGCCAAGGAGCAAGTCGAGCGAGACCAGATTGAGTTCGACCGCATGGCGGGTCTGTTCAAAGAAAACGCCGCACCACGCCGTGACCTGGATAACGCCACCACCCAGTTGGCCATCAGTAAGGCCCAGCTCGAGGAGGTCCGCGCCCGTCTGGACCGCACGCGCATCTTAGCCCCCATACGAGGGGTGCTGAACAACCTGCTTGTCGAGCAAGGCGAGTATGTTCAAGCTGGTAATGCCGTGGCTGAGCTGGTGGATACCGATATAGTAAAGGTAGTTGTTCAAGTCCCCGAACGCGATATTGCTTTTTTTGCCGCCGGCCAGAAAGCGGAGATATTCGCACAGGTGAAAGACCAGGAGAAGTTGTTGGTAGGAACGCTCACTTTTATCAGCGAGCTGGCTGATCAGCAGACACGCTCCACGCGCATGGAAATCACCGTGGAAAACAAGCAGAGGCTTCTGCGAAGTGGGCAGATTGTGCGTGCCCGCCTGACGCGTCAAATTCTAAAAGACGCTATCCTGATCCCGCTGCTGGCCGTGATCCCGATGGAGAACAGCAACGCCGTCTACGTCGTCAATTCCTCAGAGGCGCAGCGGCGCCAAGTGGAGCTTGAGCTTAGGATCATCAAAGGTGATCGCGTCCTCGTGACGCGCGGTCTGGCGCCGGGCGACCGGCTGATCATCGCCGGCCATCGTTTTGTCGCCCCGGGACAGAAGGTGAAAGTTGTCTCGGAGAACAAATAGCCGATATGCTTATCACAGACCATGCCATCCGAAATCGTACCACCGTAGCCGTCCTGGGCTTGATTATCATCCTGCTGGGCGGCTACAGCTATCTCTCATTGCCCCGTGAAGCGTTCCCAGACATCCCAATACCGCACATCCTGGTTAGCACGATGTACGAAGGGGTCTCGCCGGAAGATATCGAGACTTCCGTGACGATGAAGATCGAGAAGGAGCTCAGCGGTATTCGGGGCGTCAAGGAGATACGCTCCAGCAGCGCCGAGGGCCTCTCGATGATCGACGTGGAGTTCACGCCGGACGTGCCTACCGACGTGGCCCTGCAGCGCGTGCGCGACCGCGTGGACATGGCCAAAGGCGACCTTCCCAGAGATGCGGAAGAACCAGCGATCAAGGAGATCAACCTTGCCGAGTTCCCCATCATGCTCATCAGCATCTCCGGTGACGTCTCACCCGTTCAACTCAAAGAGATCGCCGATAACTTGGAAGATGCCCTCGAGACCGTACCTGGCGTGCTCAAGGTGGAGGTACTTGGTGCGCTGGAACCGGAAATCCGGCTGGAGTTCGACCCTGAGCGCCTCGCCACATATAACCTGACGATCCCGGAGATTCTGACCCTGATCCCTTCGGAGAACGTAAATATCTCTGCCGGCGGTCTGGAGACCACGGGCACCAAGTTCAATATTCGCATTCCTGCTGAGTTCGTCACGCCAGAGGAGGTAGATCATCTGCTCTTGACTGTGCGAGGAGGCAAACCCATCTACCTCGCTGACGTCGCCGCCGTGCGAGCCACCTTTAAGGACCGGACCAGCTACTCGCGTCTGAACGGCACCGCAAACGTCACCTTGAGCGTCCAGAAGCGGGCCGGCGCCAACGTCGTACAGGCATCCGACCACATACGGGCGGTTATCGACATCGCCCGGCAGCAGGTTCCTGGGGCCGTGAAATTCGACATCACCTTCGACATGTCCAAGTACATCCGCAATACGGTGGCTGACTTGGAAAACAACATCGTGGCCGCGCTGATTCTGGTGACGGGCGTGTTGCTGCTGTTCCTCGGCTGGCGACCGAGCACAATCGTGGCCTTGATAATTCCGTTGAGCATGCTTATCACCTTCTTCCTGATCCAGATGCTCGGCTACACCCTGAACATGATTGTGCTGTTCAGCCTGGTGCTGGTTTTAGGTATGCTCGTAGATAATGCCATCGTCATCGTGGAGAACATCTACCGCCATCTTCAGCTCGGGTATGGGCGTACAGAGGCTGCCATACTTGGCGCGCAGGAGGTCGCCTGGCCGGTCACCACCTCGACTCTCACCACCGTGGGCGCCTTTCTACCGTTGATGTTCTGGCCCGGAATTATGGGCGACTTCATGAAGTACCTGCCGATTACTTTGACTCTGGGTCTGCTGGCCTCTCTCTTTGTAGCGCTCGTGTTCAGCCCGACGATCTGTTCCTTCTGGGCTGGTCGTTCGCCCAAACCGCGCCAGAAAGATCACTGGTTCATTCGGGCGTACCGTCGTCTCCAAAAAGCGGGACTGCAAAACCCGGGCCTAACGTTGTTTCTGGCGATGTGCCTGTTGTTCGGCATGGCGACCCTATATGCCAAGATAGGCAAGGGTACAGAGTTCTTCCCACAGGGCGACCCGGAGCGGGCAGCCATCAACGTGCGTGCACCGCAGGGAACAAATATCCGTGAGACGGATCGGATCGTCCGCCTGATCGAAAAACGCATCGAACCATACAAGCCCTGGATCGAGCACATCGTTACGAACGTGGGCTCTTCGGGCGGTGGTCTGGACCTCATGGCCAGCGCTGGCGGCCCACACCTGGCCAACATTAGCCTGATCTTCTACGATTTTGCCGAGCGACAGCGTCCTTCAACGGATATTATCGCCGGGATTCGGCGGGACATCGCCGACATCGCCGGCGCCGAGGTTAAGGTCGAAAAAGAGAAGAGAGGCCCGCCCACGGGCGCGCCCGTCACGGTGCGCATCATAGGAGAGGACTTCAAGGCGCTCGAGCAACTTAGTGAGCAGGCCCGCCACATGATCGCTGACGTGCCTAACATTGTGAACCTCCGTAGCGACCTGGAGGCCACTCGTCCTGAGCTGGCCTTTACCGTGAACCGCCGCGTTGCCGTGCTTCTCGGCGTGAACACCGCCACCGTCGGCAACTTCCTGAAAATGGCGATCTTCGGCACTAAGGTCGGAACGTATCGTCAGTACAACGACGAGTACGACATCACTGTGCGGTTGCCGTTGGCCGACCGGGTAAATATCGACGATCTCTACGGTCTGCGGATTCCTAACGTATCCGGCAACGCCGTGCCGCTCAGCTCGCTCGGTCGTTTCGAGTACCGTGGCGGGTTCGGCACGATCAACCGCGTCAATCAGAAGCGTGTCGTCACCCTCACGGCCGACGCCGAGGGCCGCCTCAGCTCTTACGTGCTCAAAGACGTACAGGGAAGACTCAGGGGACTCCAGATGCCGGCTGGCTACGAGATTCGCTTCGCCGGCGAAAAGGAGCAAGAAGATGAAGCCCGCGCCTTCCTGAGCAAGGCCTTTGCTCTGGCCCTGCTGTTGGTCACCCTCGTGCTGGTGATCCAGTTCAACTCACTAATGATGCCCTTCATTATTATGACCACGGTAGTCCTGTCGCTCATCGGTGCTCTGACCGGGCTGCTGATTTGCGGCCTGCCCTTCGGCATCATTATGACGGGTATCGGTATTATTAGCCTGGCTGGGGTTGTGGTGAATAACGCCATTGTGCTGCTTGCCTACACGCGCCAATTGCAGCAGCGCGGGATGGACCTGGTCTCGGCAGCAGCAGAAGCCGGCGTCACGCGGCTGCGTCCGGTGCTCCTGACGGCCACGACCACGATCATCGGCCTCATTCCCATGGCGATCGGCGTCTCTTATGACTTTCACACCTTTAGCTGGGCCACCAAGAGCGAATCTTCGCAGTGGTGGCGCAACATGGCCGTTGTTGTAATTTTCGGCCTGGGCTTCGCTACGCTCCTAACGTTAGTAGTGGTCCCGTCACTATACGTAATGCTCAGCCGCTTCTGCCTCCGGCTGGGATTTCAAGGCGCAAAAGCAGAACATCCAGACGTAGAGCCG
>Ga0172363_10002170_pt1 | contig 15860 bp, 13 predicted proteins | sample LakKivs2_kivu2a2_FD_114541 | JGI IMG/M metagenome (GOLD analysis project Ga0172363, IMG submission 114541) | Sediment microbial communities from Lake Kivu, Rwanda - Sediment s2_kivu2a2 | ecosystem: Environmental > Aquatic > Freshwater > Lake > Sediment | place: Rwanda: Western Province, Lake... | reverse complement strand
TGTTCCCGCAGTATTGACTGGCTTGACAGATTATAACACGTAGGTTATAATAAGGACAGTGACACCGAAGACTACTCCACGCTGGCAAGTCGTATACTACCAGGACCGCCGGGGGCGGCGCCCCGTGCACGAGTTCCTGGACAGCCTCAGCGCAACTGACCGGGCCAAGGTACGCAACGCGCTGCGACTATTGTGTGAGTTCGGGGTGTTGCTGCAGATGCCCCACGCCCGGCCTGTATCAGGGCATCGGGGTCTGTGGGAATTGCGCGCGGGAGCGATCCGGCTGTTCTATTTCGCTCATACGGGACGGCAGTTCATCATCTTACACGCTTTCCGCAAAAAGTCACAGAGAACGCCGGTGCAAGAAATTGCTATCGCCGAACGGCGCATGGTTGAGCTTTTGGAGGAAGAGCAGTGAGCAAGGATATTGCTCAGTTTGAACGATTTGAGGACTGGGAAACCGAGCAAATGCAGGATCCGGAGTTTCGGGCTGCGGCTGAGGAACTGGAACCAGCCTACCAGGTAGCGCGGCTGCGCATCATGCGCGGGCTCACGCAGGCACAACTGGCTGAGTTGGTTGGCACCAAGCAGCCCAGCATCGCCCGGCTGGAGAGTGGGAAGGACGAGCCCAAGATCTCATTTCTGCGGCGGGTGGTGGAAGCATTGGGAGGTCGCCTGGAGGTGCGGATCACAGGGCCAGAACAGGCAGTGACTGCCGATGCGCTGGAGGCCCACCAGGCATAAAGATGCTCCCGGTGCCGCAAGCCCCCGGAGCAACGGCCAGAGCGCAAGTGCTCCGGCAGCAGTACAACCGTCGAGCCCGTCCTGGCGAGCACCGGGGCGGGCTTCCTGTTCGAGGATGATCAGCACAGCACAATCGGGCAGAAAGGTGCAGTGGGAGGCAAACTCGTGGAGGAACTGGAGCGAGTATATCAGGCCGCGTTGGAAACCATCCGGCGCGGGGAACCGGCCGCACTGGCGACGGTGATTGAGGCGCGCGGTTCGACGCCCCGCCAGGCCGGCGCCAAGATGCTCGTCTATGCCGGCGGGCGGACCGTCGGCACCGTCGGCGGCGGACCGCTGGAGGCGCACGTCGTCGAGGAGGCACTCGCCGCGCTCGCCAATGGTAAACCGCGCGAACTGGAGCACCGGCTGGCGGATGAAGAAAGTGGCCCGCAGGTCTGTGGAGGGGACGTGCGCCTGTTTATCGAGGTGCTCCTGCCCCGCCCCACCCTCCTGATCGTCGGCGGAGGCCACATCGGGCAGGCCGTGGCGGAACTGGGCGCCTTCCTGGGCTACCGCATCGCCGTCCTGGACGAGCGGGCAGGGATGGTCACAGCCGAGCGTTTCCCGCAGGCCGATGTGCTGCTCTCCGGCCTGCCGGACGACCAGTTGCGGGCCTTCCCACTCACGGAGCAGACCTGCGCCGTGCTCGTAACGCCCCACGATGCGCCGGACGAGAAGACGTTGGCGGCACTGGCCGGACGTCCATTGGGCTACGTTGGGCTGCTCGGCAGCCGTCGCCGTGCCCAGGCGACCTTCGAGCGGGCACGCGCACTGGGCGTGCCGGACGAGTTTCTGGCCCGCGTGCACGCCCCCATCGGACTCGACATCGGGGCCGAGACGCCCCGCGAAATCGCTGTCAGCATCCTGGCCGAGGTCATCGCCGCCCAGCGAGGGAAGACGTAACCATTATAGCCCCAAAATCGCCCGCGCCGCCACCAGCCCCGAGGCCGAGGCCTGCACCAGCCCGCGCGTGATACCTGCCCCATCGCCACAGGCATACAGCCCGCACACCTCTGTCTCCAGTCCTGGTGTCAACCTGAGACGGTTGGAATAGAACTTGACTTCGACCCCGTACAGTAGTGTGTGACGCGAGCATACACCCGGCATCACCTGGTCCAGCGCGTGCATCATCTCCAGGATGTTGACGATGTGGCGGTACGGGAGCACCAGTCCCAGGTCCCCCGGCGTGGCACTCTTGAGCGTAGGAGTGACGATGGAACGGCTCAGTCGCTGCGCATTCGTGCGGCGACCAGCCTCCAGATCGCCCAGCCGCTGCACCAGCACACCGCCACTCAAGAGATTCGCCAGCCGGGCGACAGACTGGCCATAAGTCACCGGGTCGTCGAACGGCTCGGTAAAACTCTTGCTCACCAACAGCGCAAAGTTGGTATTGGCCGTCTTATGGTCGGCGTAGGAGTGACCATTGACGGTGGTCACACCGCCCGCGTATTCAAGCGTGACCTCGCCGCAAGGACAAACACAGAAGGTCCGCACCAGGTCATCGAAGGCACGTGAATAGTACAGGAACTTGAACTCGTAGAGCATGCGGGTGATCGTCTCTGTCACGCTCGCCGGCAGTTCGACCCGCACGCCCAGGTCCACCGGGTTGCACGTCAGCGCGAGCCCCAACCCGTCCGTGACGAACTTGAACCACTCGGCCCCTTCCCGCCCTGGCGCGACGATCACCCGCCGTGACTGGATCACTTCTCCTTGCTCCGTCTCGACTCCAGCAACAGTTCCCCCGTTGACCAGCACATTGACCACCGGTGTGCGCATCTTTATACGGACTCCCCGCTCTACCAGGTCCGCATACATGCGCGCCATGATCTCAGCATTATGCTCTGTGCCAATGTGGCGGATGGGAACCGAAACGAGGCGCAAGCCGGCCAGCGTGGCCTTTTTTTCCAGCGCCTCGAATTCGTCGGTGTACCCACCATAGACGACCGGATTGGCACCGTATGCCACATATACGCGGTCCACCTCATCAATCAATGCCTGCGTTTGCGGCTCGCCCAACAACCCACCCAGGTGCCCACCGGAGGCCGGTGAGAGCGTCAGTTTACCGTCGCTGAAAGCGCCCGCTCCTCCCCAACCCGTCGTGATCGAGCAGGGTTGGCAGTGTGCACAGCCCCTGCCTTCACGCGCAGGGCAACTTCGCTTCTCGATTGGGGGGCCTTTGTCAAAGATAGCCACACGCAGATCCGGCCTGCGGCTCAGCTCAAGCGCAGCAAAGATACCCGCCGGCCCCGCCCCCACGATGACCACGTCGTATTCTTGTTTAGCCATCGTTCTACTCCGGCGCACAGAAATCTTGACCACTGGGGGCTGATTATCCCACTGAGAGGCCGGTTTGTCCAGTACCGACAGAGGGTTGACGGACCGACCAGGATGTGGTACATTGGGCCGTGTTGACCCAGAATCCAGACTCCGAAACCCCTCTGCGCGTGGCGCTGTATGTACACGTGCCCTTCTGCCAGGCGCGGTGTCTCTACTGCGACTTTAACACCTACGCCGGGCTGGAAACACTCAGACCTGCTTACGTGGCGGCGGTGGGCCGGGAGATCGAGGCCGCCGGCAAACGATGGGGACACCTGGCTGTGCCGACGATCTACTTTGGCGGGGGAACGCCTTCCCTCCTACCTCCTGAGCTCCTATCGCAACTGCTTCACACGATACATCTCACGTTTCACGTTTCACAGAGTGCCGAACTGACGCTGGAGGCCAACCCCGGCACGGTGACTGCTGAAGCATTACGCCAGTTGCGGGAACTGGGAGTGAACCGGCTCAGCCTGGGAGTCCAGTCGGCCCACGACGACGAGCTCCGTCTCCTGGGTCGCATCCACACCTGGGCGCAGGCAGAGGAGACCGTGAAAGTCGCGCGAATCGCCGGCTTCGACAACCTGAACCTGGACCTCATCTTCGGCCTGCCACGACAGACGTCGGCCCGCTGGCAGGATACACTGGAAGCAGCGTTGGCGCTTGAGCCGGAACACCTGTCACTATATTGCCTGAGCGTCGAGGAGGGTACACCTCTGCAGAGACAGATCGCCAGTGGTGAGTTGCCACCACCCGACGAAGACCTGGCGGCGGACATGTACGTACAGGCAGAGGAGATGCTGGCAGGGGCAGGCTTCTTTCACTACGAGATCTCGAATTGGGCCAGGACGAACGTCGCAGCCCAAAGGTGGTGGCCTGAATCTGGAACCAGTTGCCCAGGGCCCGTAACGGTCAGTGAGCAGGTCAGCCCATTTGTGTGCCGGCATAACCTGACGTACTGGCGCAATGAGCCTTGGCTGGGAATAGGGGCAGGAGCGCACTCCTGGCTGGACGGACGGCGTTGGGCCAACGTGTGCCACCCACAAGAATACATCGCGGCGCTGGAACAGGGCGACACGCCGGTGGCCCAGGTAGAAACGATTGACCGGCGACTGGAGATGGGAGAGGTAATGATGCTGGGACTACGGCTGGCAGAGGGAGTAAATACCATTCGTTTTCAAGCCCACTTCGGCATAGAGCTAGAGGCAGCTTTCGGGAAAGAGCTGGCTGAGCTATGGGACCTGGGGCTGCTGGAGTGGGATGGGCGCGTGGCACGCCTGACAGCGCTGGGGCGGCTGCTGGGAAACCAGGTGTTTGTACACTTTGTGTAGCGAATCACTTGCGTTATACCCCAAAATGTGGTAAAATGTATACAACTGGTGGTGATTCGTCCAGGTGGAGGGGAAAACACATAGCCTGAGGGGTTCGGTCAGCGAAATTGCTGACAATATCAGGTTGAAGGGGGCGCACTTTGTCGCACGACGGGTGCGCCTTTGTCTATCTGGTACGGGAGTTAATTTTAAGCAATGTCCAATATTTACTTGACGTGATTGGAACAGAAGTATGTTACGATGGATGCTGAATATGACTCAGTTGGGCAGAGCCACCCAGAAAGCATTCCCTGACCGAATGAAAGGCCTGTGCTGGCGTGCTTTGGCGCTGGCAGTAGCCGTGCTGCTCTCATGCCTTGTCACTACCCCGGCTATCGCCCAACCCACTGGCTACCAGGAATACTATGTCCTGGGCTATGAAGAGCAAATCTGGCGAGCATTTCTCGCCATCTACGATGGCCCCGATTCAAACATACGTGGCCGGATTTGCTCGACCGTCAGCCTGGTGGCCACTGCCGACTACCAGGTGATCTACTACGACCATTGGGAGGACGGTTACGAGGCCGACTTACTTAATCCTGTACAACCCACCACCGAGGTCTATGGCGATGGTAACCCGAGCAACGGCGGAACAGGGAACGATATCCTCTTCGCTGGCAACGAAGTCAACCTGACCAGCAACCGCAACGTCACCGGCCATAGCGCCATCACCGGCTACGTGCCAGTTGACCCGGCACGCAATCCGGCCGATCTACGCTACGATGGCGGCGACCACATCATCTCTAGCGGTGGGCCAGTGGACCTGACTCACGCGATGTGGCCCCTCAATACCTCTTGGGTCGGCAGCGCATGGGAAGTCTACTCCCGACAGGCCTACGCGGATACCTACTCCTACCATTTGCCCCTTGGCGAGGACCTATATGCATTTGGCGGCGGTGCCGCCGGCACCTATGGCGATTTCCGCAACGTTTATCTTCAACTGGGGGCCTTCGAGGACAATACGACTGTCTTGATTGACAATGGCACACACGTTGTCAACCTGACCCTTGACCGGGGCCAGGCTTACTCCAGTATGGGCTACATCAACTCCGTCTCGGCCCCCTCCATCACCATCAACACCGGTACCACGATTCGCTCTAACAAGCCAATCCAGGCCGGCCTGATCACTGGCGCGGATAGCTATTACGGGTTCCAGGGCCGCTCCCCAACCGTGTTATCAGACCAAATGTGGGGAGCGGATTACGTCGTACCCGTGCCCAGTGGTGGCCCTGGCCACGAGGCTGAAATCTACCTTTCTAACCCCAACGACTTTCCAATCACAATCCACGCCTATGACCGTGAGGCGCAAACCACGTTTGTCATCAGCCCCACGGGCTATATCAGTGCGACGGTGCCCTACTCCCAAAAGAGGGGGGGATATGTGCCTGTGGACTCGGCAGCACGCTTTACCTCCCCCGATGGCACCTTTGGCATCATCGTCTGTGCCGATACCGGAAGTGTGACCTATGCCTGGGGCTACTCGGTGATCCCCTCCAAATACCTTACCCGGGACTACTACGTCTCCTGGGCACCTGGATCGTACAATACCCCTCCTACGGAGAACGGCTCGCCAGTCTGGGTCGCGCCACTGGCCGACCGTACCGCTTTTTACGTAGACTTTAGCCCGCTCGACGGCGTCGTGGACGAGACCTTTACCCTCGACGTGCTGCAGCAACGGCGCATCTTTGACCCCGATAACGACAATACCGGCATGCACGTGTGGGCCACGAGTGAGTTCGCCATCGTCTGGGGAGAGGACCCTCGCACTGCCGGTACCTCAAACCCCTACCTGGACATGGGCATTGTCACGCTGCCCCTGCTGCAGCGGTGGCTGGATCCAGTGCTGACGTTCGACAAGATAGCCGAACCAACTATCCTGCCATCCACGGGGGGAGTCGTGACCTTTACACTGGCCACCCAGGCCTACAATGTATCGCTGGTGAACGTGGACATTACCGACACTCTGCCCGTCAGTTGGACCTACGTGCCAGGTACCACACACGTCACCTATCCCAACGGCAGTACAGGAGACCCGGAACCCATCATCGCCGACCGGGCGCTATTTTGGGACCTCTCGACCAGCCTGGGTCTCAACCAGGGCCTGACCCTCACCTTCCAGGCCCAGATCACCGACACGCGTGGGGTGACAGTTAGTGTCAACCAGGGCGAGGCAGTCGGCAAGTATGAATACGCTGGCGTGCTCTTTAACCCCAGCGATGAGGCCACTGTCTCCATCAGCCCACTCAACTTGGTCAAATCAGTCAACACCACTCAGGCCGAAATCGGCGACACGCTGGTATATACCCTTTCCTACGCGAACCTCAGCGATTCCATCGCTATCACTGACGTTACATTGCGCGACGCCATGCCTGTCCAATATCTGACGTTCCAGTCAGCCTCCGCTGGAGGTGTTTACAACGGCACCAGTGGTACCATCGCCTGGACGCTGGACACACTCGCGCCGAAAGCCAGCGGCACTGTGACCTTTACCGCGAGGGTGAACGGTTTTGCGGAAGATGGCACCATCATTGAGAACGTGGCCTATATGGCCAGCAATCACATGATGCAGGCAGGCAGCAACGTGGTACGTACCACAGTGCTGGCGCCTGAGATCAAGTTCACCAAGCTAGGACCCACTGTCGCTGGATGGGGACAGGTGATCACGTATAACCTATCTTACGAGAACGTCGGCAGGGCGCAGGCCACCGGAGTCGCGATCCAGGACACGATCCCTGTCTCCGCCACCTATGTGGCCGGAAGCCTGGGCCTGAATACAGGGAGCGGGTGGATTCCGCTGACTGACGCCGCTGACAGTGATCCAGGCACTTATATCTCACCCACGCTGATCATCACCCCCGGTACCGTCACCGCCGGCCGCGGAGGGCAGGTCCGCTTCAGCGTGCGGCTCGACGACAGCCTGCCACCTGGCTCGTTGATCCAGAACTGGGCCGTACTCGACCGGGATCTGGACATACCTCGCGAGTCCAATCTGGCGGTGACCCGCATCTCCGACCTGCTGATCAGTAAAGCGGCAGAGCAGGCGGAGGTAGCCCCGGGCAATGTGATCTCGTACACGTTAACCTACAAGAACGTTTCGAGAACAACCTCCCAGACGAGAATCTACGTACGTGAACCGATACCGGGTCACACCACCCTGATCCCCAGCACGGCGTATGGCGGCGATCAGATCGAGTATTCATGGGACAATGGTGCTACCTGGAGCGCTACATTGCCCATCACACCAACCACGCACATCCGCTGGTACGACGCTGCACTGCCCGCCAACACGCAGGTGGCAGTTGGCTTCGCGGTGCAAGTCACCACCACCCTACCATCCGACGTCGCCATCCTGAACATAGCTCATATCACCAGCACGCAGACCGCCGCGTACTTCCGTGAATGGATTCCGTCGAACCAGGTCGAGGTAGCCGCAACCATCCCCCGCTTTGCCACCATCTATGGCAAGGTGTTCGAGGACACCGACGCTGATGGGACCCCAGGCGCGGGCGAGCCAGGCATCTCCAATGTGCCTATCACGCTGGATGGAACCATCACGACCACGACCGATGTCAACGGCCACTATAGTTTCTATACCATGCTGCCAGGCGTGCACATCGTCGCCGAGACCGATCCCACTGCCTACGCCTTCACCAGGTCCAGCGAGAGGTCCATAGATTCCGGCAGCGCACCCAACACATCCGCCTTTGCCCCTATCACCGGAGCCAAGCTCGACCTGCCCGGCTACTTCTCTACCACGCCCAACGAGGTGCATGTAGACGTGACCCTGGGCAACAGTTACCAGGTAGACTTTGGCGACATGCTCACCGACGCTGGTCTCACCTCCATCTACGGCACTGTGTTTAACGACGCCGATGGTAATGGAGTACGAGGTATGGGTGAGTTAGGGATCCCCGGCGTGCTCATCGCACTGGACGGGGCCATCACGACCACCACGAACCTCAACGGCAACTACACCTTCTCTACCACCGTGACAGGCGCACATACCGTCGTCGAGACCGACCCTGATGGCTATTTCTCCACCACGCCCAACGAGGTACAGGTGGATGTAATCTCAGGCAAGGGGTACCAGGTGGAGTTTGGCGATGCGCCTGCCAGTTCCAGTTTTGCCGCCATCTACGGCACGGTGTTTGAAGATACCGATAGTAACCAGGTGCAGGACGTGGGCGAAGTGGGTATCCCCAAAGTGCTGATCACACTAGATGGGGCCATCATGACCACTACCGACTTCAACGGTAACTACACCTTCTCCACTCAGGAGGCAGGCACACATGTTGTCGTGGAGACCGATCCTGCTGGCTACTTGTCCACCACACCCAACGAGATGTACGTAAATGTGACACTGGGCCGGGGTTACCGGGTGGACTTTGGCGACAAGCTGCAAGGAGCGCAGCATTGCGATCCAGACATCTACGAGCCGGATGACGATTTCACTCAAGCCAAGCTCTTTAACGTCGGGACACGTCAGGCCCACCAATTCTGCGATGATGTCACCGATTGGGTCAAGTTCACGGCTCGGTCCAACACCGTCTATACCATGACCACCGACTCCTGGGGACAGCGGGCCGATACTTTCCTGGCCCTCTTTGACACCGACGGCCAAACCCTGTTAGCAACTAACGACAACTACGAAGTGACGATCTACTCCTCGCGTATCGCCTGGAAGGCGCCGGCTGATGGAACCTACTATGTGCGCATCACCAACCAGAATGGACTGGTTGGTCATCAAACCGACTATGATCTGATGATCGTGGGCGGAGAGCCAGCTATCATCATCTACCTGCCCATCGTGGTGCGAACCCCTTGAGCCAGGACCCAGGCCTCCGCATGCATACCCTCACCGTCGGTCTACTTTCCGACACCCACATCCCCTATCGCCTGAAATGCATGCCCAATGCAGTGTTTGATGCACTGGCCGAGGCGGAACTGATCCTGCATGCTGGCGACGTGGACGTCCCCGGGGCATTGGAACCATTGCGGGCAGTGGCCCCGGTGCACGCGGTGCGAGGGAACGTCCACATTCAGGACTTTTCCAGCGGCGGCGCGGCATTGCCCGCCGTGGTCGAGCTACACCTCGCCGGACGGTGCATCGTGCTCATCCACGGTCACCAACCTGGCCCGCTTGGCTTCTCCCTCAAGGTCCTGGACGTGATCGCCCAATGGCTGGGACTGGCGGACACCACTCAGTCCAACCAGCGTATTGCCCGTCGCCTGGCGCAGCTCTACCCCGAGGCGGATGTCATCGTCTTCGGCCACACACATCGGGCCCATGTCGAGCAGATAGGTGCCACCCTTTTGGTCAACCCTGGTGCAGTCTGTCCCTCACCAAAAAAACGGCAGACGGTAGCGCGCATGCGGTTGGGAGCAGGAAAACCGGAAGTAGAGATTGTCCCCATACACACGGAGGTGAACCATGACAGATGAAAAGAGCCCGGTAGACGCCCAGCAAGAAGTAGCTCAGATCGTCAAAACGGCCAAAATGCTGGGGGTCGAGGTAGACGAGACCGACGTCGTCCATTGGCTGACCGCGATGGCCGCGTCCGGCACGACGGAGTGGGCGGTGGACGAAAAGGCCGGCATCTACGGCCACGAGATCACACTGCTCGACTTCGACAAGGCCACGCTCGAGCGCTATCGCCACATCGCCGATGTCGTCCAATTGCCCGACCTGCCTAACGTCGAGACCGCCATCAGCCTGTCCGGCAGTGCGGCTCAGGGCGTGATCCAACGCTACCCCGGCGACTGCGACTACTTCGAGCGTGTCAACATTCGGGCAGAAACGCGCGAGGAAGCCTGCCACATCCTGGCGAACTTGCTACGCGACAAAGCGTTGGACAAGTTCGAAGGCCCCGACTACCAACTGATCGAGGTCAAGTTTGGTACCTGGAAGGCCGATGCGGTCAAAGACGGCGCGCCCATCAAGGCCGGCTCCCCCATCTCCTGGTGCCCTGCCGAGGTGCAGGCAGGTAGGATGCACGTCTTCCGCACCTCGGGTGAGCCGTGGGAGGTGGAATGGGAATACGGCTGCCAGGACCCCGGTTGGTGCAAGATGGACTGGCTCGTTGCCGAGCCGGAGAAAGGCCGCGTCGTCAACGCCAGCAACATGCTCGACGTGACCTGGGAGGCTCCCGATGGCTCAATCACGCCTTTGGACGGCTTCATTGATCCCTACTTCCAGGAGGTATACCTGGAAGCAAACTCGGTGCCACTGTTCTCCAAATTGGCCCAACACATCTCTCCCCGGGCACTGGACGAGTACGTGCAGCAACTCACCGGCGAGGTCCACAAATACACCTACAAGCACGTCAATTATGGCAAGGCGGCCAAGCGCATGTACAACATCTTCCGGCTGACCGGCCGCCACCACGTCGCCGCGCTCATCCGCGAACTGTTCGACGAGCCTGCCGCCCTCCTGTACCAGGTCTGGTCGCTATTGGACACGCTTGACGACGCAGGCAGGCCTGATTCGACGATTGACCACGAGACGCTGGTACAGCAGACCGACAAACTAATCCGGGACGTTATCGAAACGAGCGAAGGCCCGCAGGAGACCGAGATCGTGATGGCGCTGCTCCGGCTGCGGGATGGCATCACCGGCCGGGTAAACCTGGACGAGGACTGGAGCAGGTTGATCGCCGGCTCACGCGCCAGCGTGGAAGAATTGGTCAACGAGTTCTTCAAGGACAAGCTGTTGAGAATCCCCGAAGTGCGGGAGTTTGTGGATTCGCTGGAGGAACAGTCCTGAATTGCATTCTGCTTACTGACAAAAACGCAAAAGTGTGTTAAAATAGACCAAATTAGTTGAAAGGCAGTCGCCCGAGACAGCCTACCCTCCCGCAGGTTGTAATTTGCGATGCTTGACCAACCTCAGCACGTCTGAGTACGCCTTCTCGATGTCTAAAAGCGGGCCAAACCTGCGGGAGGGTGAAATGCAAAGTGAAGAAGAGAGGCTCTTATGCCCATCAAAATCGTGACCGATAGCACCAGCGACCTGCCACAGGCCGTCGCTGCTGAACATGGCATCACTGTCATACCCGCCTACATCAACATCGGCGACAAGAGCTATCTGGACGGCGTCGAGTTATCGCGCCAGGAGTTCTACGAGCGCTTGCCCGATTACGACCCCCCGCCGACCACGTCGGCCCCCGGGTTAGGTACATTTGTCGAGGCCTACGAGCGCTTGGCGGCGGAAGGCGCCGCCGAGGTGCTGTCCATACACATATCCTCCACCCTCAGCGGCATGCTGAACGTCGCTCATTCTGCCGCACAAACGTTGAAAAGGGTACGGGTCGTCGTGTTCGACTCCAGGCAATTGACGCTGGGAACGGGCTTCCTGGCGCTGGCGGCTGCCAAAGCCGCCGCCGTCGGCCGCTCCATGGCCGAGATCGTGGCCTCGCTGAAGGAGATGGTGTCGCGCGTCTATGTATTCGCTGCGGTAGACACGCTCGAGTTTCTGCGTCGTAGCGGCCGCCTGACCCGGCTCCAGTCTGGCCTGGGCGCTCTGCTGAGCATGAAGCCCCTGCTAACGCTGTACGATGGGGAGATAACGATGGAAAGGATACGCACGCGCTCACACGCCATCGAGCGGCTAATCAGCCTGGCGACCGAGCTGGGCCCTTTGGAGGAAGTAGCTCTGCTCCATGCCCACGCCCCTGACAGAGCCGAAGAATTCCGATACCAAATCCAGCACCTCATTCCCCAGGACATTGCCCCATTCTCCGTAGAAGTGACACCTGTCATTGGCGCTCACGTCGGTCCGGGCGCGGTGGGGCTCGTGTGTGTGAAAGCACGTGAAAGATTGGCCGTCTAGTCTGCTGTACAAAATGCAGCGGACGCCCCGCTTCAGCGGGGATTTCCAGCCTTCAGCGAAAGGAGCACCACCATGGTACTGCAGATACTCAAGATCATTGCGGCTGTGGGTACGATTGTCACAGGCCTGGTCTCACTGATCCGGCCCCGCTCGGTGCAAGGATTCACCGGCCTGAGCGCCCCAGGCCCACGCGGCATCACAGAGATCAGGGCCGTGCTGGGCGGCTTTTTCATCGCGCTGGGCGCCGCTCCGCTGATCCTTAAAGCGCCAGCCGCATACAGGATGCTCGGCATCGCATACCTGGCTGTGGCGGTCGTGCGAGCCGTTTCGATGTTCGTTGACAGATCGGTCGTGCAGTCGAACATCATCAGCCTGGCGGTGGAGATCATCTTCGGCGTCATCCTTGTCCTGTAATTGTAGGACAAGATGCCATCTTGTCCAGGTGCCATCTTGTCCACACGCGAAGGGAGGGCAACATGGCCTTCTTGGAGATCTATGGTATCGGCGCGCTGGTCATCCTCGGCCTTATGACAGCGCTGTGGATCGCCAGCCTGGTCCTGCGGAATTCCAGCATCGTGGACATATTCTGGGGACCGGGCTTCGTCCTCACCAACTGGGTCTACTTTGTCTTCACCCCAGACAGCTTCCCGGCCCGCAAATGGCTCATCGGCGTCCTGGCCACCATCTGGGGGCTGCGGCTCGGCTCCTACATCCTCTGGCGCAACTGGGGTAAACCGGAAGACTTTCGCTACCAGAAGTGGCGCAAAGAGGCCGGGGGGAAATGGCCGTGGCAGAGCTTCCTCAAGGTCTTCCTGCTGCAGGGGCTCTTGATGTGGATCATCTCCACGCCGCTGCTGGCGGCCCAGCTCAGCCCGACGCCTGCCAGGCTGACCGTGCTCGATTATGTGGCCATTGTCGTATGGGTCATTGGCTTCTTCTTCGAAGCGGTGGGCGATTGGCAGATGGCCCGTTTCAGAGCCAATCCGGCTAACAAGGGCCAGGTGATGCGCACTGGCGTCTGGCGTTACACCCGCCACCCCAACTACTTCGGCGACGCCACCCAGTGGTGGGGCTACTATCTCATCGCGGCCGCCGCTGGCGGGTTCTGGACGATCTTTAGCCCGATCCTGATGACGACCATGCTGTTGCGCGTCTCTGGCGTAACCTTGCTGGAAAAGAGCCTGAAAGACACCAAGCCAGGCTACAAAGAATACGTCGAGACGACCAGCGCCTTCATCCCCTGGTTCCCCCGCAAATAGAGAAACCAGGTTTTTTCTGAAAAACCTGGTTTCTGAGCAGTGCGAAAGGAGACCACAATGGACTGGATCCGAGTTCTCACCCAAGACGAACTGCCGGAAGGCTCACGGCAAGTCGTGAACGTCACCGGGCGTGACGTCCTGCTCGTCAACCACAAAGGCCAGATCTACGCCGTGGACAATCGCTGCCCGCACATGGGAGCCCCGTTGGTGCGGGGTCAAGTGACCGAAGAGGGCGCGATCATCTGTCGCCGCCATCACAGCGCCTTCGACCTGCGCACCGGCAACGTCAAAGACTGGGCCCCCTGGCCTCCGGCCGTCGGGCGCGTGCTGGGGGCCATCTCGCGGGAAAAAGCGCTGCCAGTCTTCCTGACCAAGGTGGAAGAAGGAAGTATCTGGGTAAGCCTGGAGAAGTAGCCATCGTATGGCGACTGCCCTGTGGTGGGTGCGGCGTGACCTGCGTCTGACGGACAACGCGGCCCTGGCCGCCGCGCTGTCCCACGCCGACCGGGTGCTCCCCGTATTCATCCTCGACCCGCTCCTGCTGGCCGCGCCCGACGCCGGAGAGAAACGCGTGGCCTTCCTCTTTGGCGGGCTACAGGCGCTGGACGCCGACCTGCGCGCCCGAGGCAGTCGCCTGGTCGTCCGCCGGGGCGATCCGCCGGAGGAGCTTCGTGCTCTATTACTGGTACGCAGAGAGCCGCGACCGCCTGGACGTGGACGGCGCGTCGTACCTGTCGCCCTACCTGCGCTTCGGCATGCTTTCCGCGCGCCAGGCCGCCGTGGCGGCTCTCGCAGCCACACAGATCACCTCCGACGCCCAGGCCCGCACAGGCGCTCGCACGTGGCTCACCGAGTTGATCTGGCGCGAGTTCTACCAGAGTATCCTGTACCACTTCCCCCACGTCCTGCAACAGAGTTTCCGGGCGCATCTACAGGCGATCCACTGGGACGACGACGAGGCGGCTTTTGCCGCCTGGTGTGAAGGGCGCACCGGCTACCCGGTCGTGGACGCCGGGATGCGCCAACTGGCCCACACCGGCTGGCTGCACAACCGGGCCCGCATGGTCGTCGCCTCGTTTCTGGTGAAAGACCTGCTGATTGACTGGCGGCAGGGCGAACGCCACTTTATGCAGCACCTGGTAGACGGCGACCCGGTCGCTAACAACGGCGGCTGGCAGTGGACGGCCGGCGCCGGCACGGACGCCGCGCCCTACTTCCGCGTCTTCAACCCGGTCCTGCAGGGCCAGAAGTACGACCTACGCGGGGCCTACGTGCGCCGTTGGGTGCCGCAACTGGCCCGCGTGCCCGAGCGCTTCATCCACCAGCCGTGGAAGATGCCACCCGACGTGCAGCAGGCGGCCGGCTGTGTCATCGGCACAGACTACCCGGCGCCCATCGTGGACCACGCCTGGGCGCGCGAGCGGGCACTGGCCACCTACGCCCAGGCCAGGACGAAGAAACCAGGTTTTTTCTGAAAAACCTGGTTTCTGATCACGGACTCGAAAGGACACCCGTATGAGCCGCCTGAACCCTGAGAAACTGCACGTCCAGTTCGCTCCCGGCACTGCGCCGGACGGGCCGGTAACACCCCGCTGCTACGCGCTGACCCACTCCGACGCGACAGGCGACCTGTTTCTGACGATTGGCCCAGACTACGACCGCCAGCAGACTGCCGGCTGGCAGACTCGCCTGATGCGCGACGAGGTGATCGCCGAGTGGCGCGACGGCGCAGAAGGCCCCGCCCTTCACCTTCACTGCCACGTGAGCGGCGGCCTGGTTCTGGGCCAGGCCGGCATGCGCGACGCCATCTTCCGGCGCGAGTTGCCGCTGGTGCTGGAGGCGTTCCGCTTCGGCGACCGGCGTCTCTTCGAGGCCCACCCAGAACTGGACCAGGCGCCCATCTGGGTCCACTTTCACGCCACGCAGGCCCGCTACGACCAGACCGAGCCGTGGGGCGTGCCCGCTGACTACCGCATCAGGAGCGACCAGGAATGCCCCACTTGCTCCGAGGCATCGCCATCGGCTTCTCGATCGCCGCGCCTGTCAGGCCAATCGGCGTCCTGTGCATCCGCCGCACGCTGGCCGAAGGGCGCACGTCTGGCTTTGTCTCTGGCCTGGGAGCCGCCACGGCCGATGCGTTCTACGGCTGCGTGGCCGGGTTTGGGCTGACGTTGGTTTCCAGCTGACCATCCTGTCTTTTGCGGCGATATTTGCCGGACTCGGGCTGGCCAACACTCGTGGGGACTATGGCTCGGCCATCGTGCTGGTCCTGGGCGTGTTCACCGGTTCGGTTCTGTGGTG
>Ga0172363_10002169_pt1 | contig 15873 bp, 17 predicted proteins | sample LakKivs2_kivu2a2_FD_114541 | JGI IMG/M metagenome (GOLD analysis project Ga0172363, IMG submission 114541) | Sediment microbial communities from Lake Kivu, Rwanda - Sediment s2_kivu2a2 | ecosystem: Environmental > Aquatic > Freshwater > Lake > Sediment | place: Rwanda: Western Province, Lake... | reverse complement strand
CGTAGGTCATGTGAACGGTGCCGCTGTGGCGAGGGTCGCCGGCGCCGACCCAGGTGAAGAGTTTCGGATTCGCCAGGTCTTCCCAGGTCTTGGGTTCGGCGGCGCCGAGGCGCTTTAAGAGCGCCTTGTTGTAGATGACGCCGAAGCCGGAAATCGCGGTCCCGTACCATGTGAATTCCTCAGCGTCGTAGAGCGGCACGCCGCCGATGTCGGAGGGGATGCGGGAGAGGATTTGGTCGCTCGTGCGATAAGGCTGGAGGACGCCGAGGGCTTTGAGTTGCACGTAGGGATCGCTGCCGCCGCCGAAGAAGAGGTCGACGTCGACGCCCTCGGGGCGCTTGGCGAACTCGGACTTTATCCAGCGAAGGTCGTCAGATGTGCCACCCATGTCGCGCCACTTGACGGATACTTCCCGGCCGGTCTTGGCCTTGTAATAGGCTTCGAAAGCCGGGCCGAACTCGTCCTCGATTACCTGCGGATGAGGGCTTACTATCTCGAGTTTCTCCTGGGCGTCGGCCAGGGGAGCGAGGACCAGGGCCGCGAGGGCGGCAAGCGCGATTGTCAGGTGACGGTCTATCATGTCATCTCCGATCTTTTCCGGCGGAGCAGCTACCTCTTTTTGGCGAACTCCTCCAGAAGGCGACGCTGGTCGCCCGTGAGGTCCTTGGGTATCTGGACTTTGATCACGACGTAGTGGTCGCCCTGCGCGCCGTTGGCGGATTTGACGCCGCGGCCGCGAAGGCGAAGTTTGGCGCCGGGCTGCGTGCCCGGCGGGACGGCGAGGGTCACCTCGCCGTCGAGCGTGCGGACGGGGATTTTCGTACCGAGAGCGGCGTGGACCATGTCGAGAAGGACGGTCGAATAGATGTCGTGGCCGCGCCTGTCGAAATCGGGATGCGACGCGACGTGGACCAAGAGATACAGATCCCCCGGGGGGCCGCCGGCGATGCCGGGCTCGCCCTGGGCGGCGAGGCGGATTTTGGCGCCGTCCTTTACGCCCTGGGGGATATTGACCGAGAGCGTACGCGGCGCCTCGATCGTGCCGCGCCCCGCGCAGGCGCGGCAGGGGTTGGAGTTTATCGTGCCGCGGCCGAGGCACTGCGGACAGGGGCGCGAGAAACCGAAGCCCCCCTGGAAACTCGAGACTGTGCCGGTGCCGTTACACGCGGGGCAGGTCATGGGGTTGGTGCCCGGTTCGGCGCCGGTGCCGTGGCAGTGGGAACAATCCTCGACGTGGGGGACGGTTATGGCGCGTTTGCCGCCGCGGACGGCCGTGTCGAAGGGGATTTCGATGGAGTAGACGCGGTCCTCGCCCTTCTGGGGGCGGTAGGTGGCGCCGGCGGAGCGGGAGTAGCGTGGTTCGCGGCCGAAGATATTGGAGAAGAGGTCACCGAAGCCGCCGAGGTCCTCGAATGAAAAGCCGCCCTCGCCGCCCGGCGCGCCCTGGCGGAAGTTGCGGAAATCGAAGCCCTCGGCGCCGCCGAAGCCCATCTCGCGGGCCTTTCGCAACTGGTCGTACTGGGCGCGCTTGTCCTTATCCGAGAGGACCTCGTGGGCCTCGCTAATCTCCTTGAAGCGGCGTTCGGCGTCCTTGTCGCCCTTGTTGGCGTCGGGGTGCCATTTTTTGGCGAGGGAGCGGAAGGCCTTGCGGATCTCGTCCTCTGTGGCGGTTTCCTTGACGCCGAGGATGCTGTAATAGTCTTTTTCGGGCATAGCCTGCGCCCCGCCTGTGACACGCCGGTGAATTGACCGGAATAGGGACTATTCTATTTTAGCCAAGGTTCCCGGAGGCGCAAGCAGCGGCGCCGCGGCGTCTTGGGCACGGGCGGGGGCTCGAGTCGCTTAGGGCAAGTTGAGTTGGGCGAGGGGGAGCCGGAAGGTTTCGGCGACGGCGCGGTTGGTGACCTTGCCTTCGACGATATTGAGGCCGTGGAGAAGCGCAGGGTCGGCCGCGGCGGCTTTCTTCCAGCCCAGGTCGGCCAGTTTCGCAAGGAAGGGGAAGGTGGCGTTTGTGAGCGCGTAGGTCGAGGTGCGGCCGACGGCGCCGGGCATATTGGTCACGCAGTAGTGGACGACGCCGTCAACGATATAGGTGGGGTCGCTGTGTGTGGTGGGGCGCGAGGTTTCGACGCATCCGCCCTGGTCGATTGAGACGTCGACGATGACGGAGCCCGGTTTCATCGTGGAGAGCATCTCGCGCGTGACGAGGCGCGGCGTGCGGGCGCCCTCGATCAAGACGGCGCCGATCAAAAGATCCGTGCGGGGGAGAAAATGGGCGATGTTGTGCGCGTTCGACATGACGGTGACGACGTTTTCGGGCATGGTATCGTCGAGGTATCGCATCCTGTCGATATTGACGTCGAGTATGACGACGGAGGCGCCGAGGCCGGCGGCGACCTTGGCGGCGTTTGAACCAACGACGCCGCCGCCGAGGATGACGACCTCCGCGGGTGGGACGCCCGGCACTCCGCCCAAGAGTATGCCGCGGCCGTGGAAGGGTTTCTCGAGGGACTTGGCCCCTTCCTGAACGCTCATGCGCCCGGCGACCTCGCTCATGGGCGTCAAGAGCGGATGACGGCCGGCCTCGTCGCGGACGGTCTCGTAGGCGATGGCGACGGAGCCGGATTTCATTATCGCATCGGTGAGCGCGCGGTCGGCCGCGAAATGGAAATACGTGAAGATGACCTGGCCCCTGCGGATGAGGGGCATTTCGGAGACTTGAGGTTCTTTCACTTTGCAGACGATATCGGCGCGGGCCCAGACGTCGGCGGCCCTGGGGGAGATTTCGGCGCCGGCGGCCAGATACTCGTCGTCGGATATCCCGGAACCGGCGCCCGCGCCCGCCTCGATGAGGACGCCGTGGCCGGCTTTGACGAGTTCGGACACTCCGGCGGGGACGAGGGCGACGCGGTATTCGTCTTTTTTTACCTCCCTGGGCGTTGCTATGATCATTGTGACGGCTCCTAAACGAACCCTGTCTTTAGGCCGGTACGGCCGGCGCAAGGGGAATTATAGCGGCGGAGCGCGCCAAGTCGAAGCTGCCTTGTCGAAAAGGCGGCTTTGGAGACACTCGCCGCGCCGGGCGGGGGCGAGTCAGGGGCCAAATTGCTTGAATACCCCGCAACCGCGGGTATATTTCATCTTTCGGGCGTTATAGGGGTGCAGGGACTTGTATAGGGTAGTAGTTGCGACGATTCCGGCGCGGCAGGCGTATTTCCTCAGGGCCTTCGTGGAGAGGGGCTACCGGTGGGCGTTTGGGGCGGACGACGCGGCGGTGGCCGACGAGGTGCTGAGGTCGGCGACGGACCTCTTGGTGGTGGACGCGGTGGCGCTTGAGGGCGCGGCGGCGGCGGGGGAGCTCGTGACCGGCGTAAAGCGGATGAACGGTTTCGAGGGGCTGCCGGTTCTTGCGATTCTGCCGGAAGGCATGACGCGAACGGGGCTTTCCGGCGACTGGTGGGACGATTTCCTTTTGGATCCCCTGAGGGCGGGGGAACTCATCGCACGGATTGAACTGCTTTTGGCGCGGCGGCGCGGGGCGTTCGGCGACCAACTAAGCGTCGGCCCGGTGATGATCGATTTCGAGAAGTACGAGGTGACGCGCAGTGGCAGGCGCGTGAGCCTCACGTACAAGGAGCACGAACTGCTGCGCTTTCTCGCGTCGAACCCGGACAAGCCGTTCACGAGGGAAGTGCTTTTGGACCGCGTCTGGGGTGCCGACTACATCGGCGGCGTGCGAACGGTTGACGTCCACGTCAGGCGGCTGCGCGCGAAGATTGGGGACCTTCGCGGCAGGACGATAGAGACCGTGCGCGGGATTGGATACAGGTTCAGAAAAGCGCTTGATTAGGGGGTCCGAAAGGAGCAGGCTATGAACGGGATACACGGAGTCGGGGGCGAGTTTGCCTTCCTAACTGTCGCCCTCTTGAAGCTTCTGTTCGGCGGGGGAGTACTTCTCGGCTACATCATTTTCCTTGTCGCCGTCTGGCGCGGCGTGAAGGCGCACGAGTCTTTGGCGCAAAGCGCGCGGGAGATCGCCGAGAATCTGAGGCCCAGATCCTGAAAGACGTTCCGGGCAGCGGTGGGAAAAAGCCTGTGAAAGTTGCCGGAGGGAAAAGACCGCCGGCGGGCGCTTCTGGTGGAAGACGCCCGCCGGTTTTCGTTTTGGATGGATTCGTTCAGACGATCTTTTTGAGCGTGTATTTCCGGCTGCCGAGGCCGAGTGCGGCGGCGGCCTTGACCTGCGTGTAGGGGTCCTTGCCCCAGATGCGCAGAAGGATGTTTCCCTTGCCCTCCTTCACCTTCACGCGCTCGGGGAGCGACCCCGGGATGACGTCCTCGCAGTCTATGGCGTCAATTGAGGCGGCGTCGACCGCGACCGGGTCGGCGGAAGCGAATATCCCGACGTCGGGCCTTATGGACGCGAAGGAGAATCCCCAGCAATCGCATATCGAGGTGATGCTAAGCGCCACGTTAATGTGGAGGACGCGCTTCTTTTCGAAGGAGTCGAGGACGGCCTTGGCGGCGATGGCGAGGCCCTTCTGGAAGTTGGGCCAGCTCTTTGCGTCGACGGTAATGGCGCCGGCGGGGCAGGCGAGCATGCAGTGGAGACAGAAGGTGCAGAAATGGGTGTCGAGTTGGAGTTCGCCCTTGGTGTCGAAGTTTATCGCGTCATGCTCGCACGTTTCGACGCATTTGTTGCAGTGGATGCACTTGTCCTTGTGCCATTTGAAGTCCCTGTCGAGGAGGTGGTGGATGTCGCTGCGGGTCTTGCCGGTGACGGCGCCCATGGCGAGGTTTTTTATGGCGCCGGCGTAGGCGCACATGCCGTGGCCCTTGGCGTGGGAGAGGTTGATGAGGACGTCCGCGTCGTGGAGGTAGCCGGCGACTTCCACCTCCGGCAGGAGTCTCGAGCGGGTCCTGACCTTGTACGCGTAGCGGTCCTTGAGTCCGGTGGCATGATATATGGGGCATCCGAAGGCCTCCGGTATCATGCCGGCGACGCGGTTGTCCCGGCGGTGGTCGGTCACGAACGGCATGCCGCCGCAGGCCGTTACGCGGTTAACGACGCGCGTGACGAAGGCGGCGTGGATGTGGGTGAAACAGTATTCGCCGCCGAGGTGGAACTTGATGGCGACCGTCTTGCCGTCGGCCATCTCGCGCGTAACGAGTTTCTCGAGCAGCCTCTCGTAGCGCATGAGGAGGCTCCTCTTCTCGTCGATCCTTTTCACCTCGACCGGAAGGAAATACACGTCGGACATACCCTTCTCCTCTCGATGAACGTTTGCGATTGACACTGGCCCTTGGGACCATGCGGGGGCGACGGCCGGACGAGGGGCACATTTTACAAAGAAGGGCCTCCGCCGCCACCCCTGGGGCGCCTCGAACATCCGCGTTATGCGAAAAACTCGCCCTCAAGCATGAGACAGAGCGTGTGACAGACCGGCAGGCGGAGTTTCCGGACTCGAGGGGCGCGCCGGCTGCGGTCAGTCCTTCGCCTCCCCGGGATTCTCCTGCGGCGCGTCGGCGGGGGGATTTTCGCCCGCGACGTGCTCGGACGAGTCGCCCGCGGGAGGCTTCTCGGCGGCGGCCTCGGGGGGGCTCGGGTCGCCTTTGTCGCCGATGACGATCGATTTCACGTAGATGAGGTCGGAGGGTTTCTGGCCCTCGTCGCCTTTCTGGGTCTTGCGCAGGACGAAGAACTGCTCCTTGCCGTCGGGCGCGGTGAAATAGATCGGGCCGGAGAGGTCGCCGACGATTTTCTTGTCCTCGGCGAGGGTGAGGGTCGTCACGTACTTCTGCACGGGGTAGGTCTTGCCGGTGTAGACCTTTTCGTCGCTGCCGCTTTCCTTCCAGGACCACTCCTTTTCTTCACGTTCCTCTTCGACCTGGACGTCGATGCGGGCGACGCCGGAGAGTGCGAAGTCGACGTAGCGCTTCTCTTGCCGGTTGAAGATGGTCATCTCTTTGCCGAGGGTGCCGGTGATGGTGCCGGTGTAGGATTTGCCGTCGCTCGTGTTGATGACGGCGTCGAGGGAGAACTGTTCTTTCGTGCGCTCGAAGACCGGCGGGACCTTGTCGGGGGCATCCTGTGCGCACAGCGCGGCCGCGAGGAAGAACGATAGAAGGACTGAAACAGTCACGAGACGGATTTGGCGCACGGGGAAGGCGGTTCTATTCGCCATTAGCCGGTTCCCCGGGCGCGCCTTCGCCCACGTCAACCCTCACGGTGCTCAACTTGTAGAAGATATTTCCCGCGTCCCAGTCGGCGGGCACGTCGTCGACATAGGCGTCCAGGTCGCGCACCTCGCCGCCGCCGAGGCGCCTGTCGTCGGGGCGGACGCTATTGGGCGACGCGTCGAAGAGGAGGACCGTGCGGACGGCGGGCGGCTTGGCCGGGTCCTTGTAGGGGAACTCCACCGTCGCGACGGCGACCAGGACGTCTTTGTCGCCGTTGTTGGAGATCTTGCCGACGAGCCTGACCTTGAGGCCCTTGTCGGCCGAGCCCATCTGTTGGGGGGAGAGTTTGAGGGTGAGTTTGTCGACGTACTCGGCGCCGGCTGTTTGCTGCATCTCGACCGTGCGGGCGTCGGCGGCGCGGATTTCGCCCGAGTATTTCCAACCCTCCTTGACGGCGGGGGCGATAGTCCTGACGCCGGAGACGACCTTGACGACGACGAGGATCAGAAGGCCCAAGAGCGCGAGCAGGCCGAGGACCACCACGGGTCCCACAAGAGGGGAGGAGGGCGGGCGCGGCGGGGCCGCGCCTTCGTCGGACTCGTGCGCCCTCACGGCGGGGCCTGCGGCCTTCGGGGGCTGTTGTGGGGTTTCACCTGTCGGCTGAGGCATAGGGCTTCTCCTTGGAGCGTCCAACAAGACCTCACGTGGCCGCGGCGCGCGCTACGTCTTGTCAGGCGCTCTCAGCAAAAACTCGAGATCTCCTGTTTGTGTTCGAGGTACCATTCGAGTATCTCTCGCGCGTCCCAGAGCCATTTGCCCTTTACCTTTTTGAAGGTGAGGGTTTTCTCGGGCGGGCCGAAGCGGATGGAGCCGAGCGTCATGACCGCGGTGCCGCCGGTGACCGTTACGTTCGCGGGGCGCAGCGTCCGAATGTACTCGCGCGTCAAATCATCGAGATTGAGGGCGAGCATCGCGAGGTACTCGTAGCCCTCCTCTTTCGAGGCGGGTGTTTTGGCGGAGGCGGGGGGACTCGACGCTTGGGGTTCCCTGTAAAGGGCCTGGGCGCGCCTGGCGAGGTCGGCGACCGTTTCGGGGGAAAGGTTATTATAGATGGCCCTCGTGTCCTTTTTGAGCGCGGCGTCCTGGAGTTCGTTGAAGACCTTCTTGGGGCTCTTGGTGCAGCCCGCGGCGAGTAAAGCCGCGACAAGGAAAGCAACTATGAGACGGCTGCGCATATGCGATTTGCCTCCGGGCTGCCGGGCTTACCCCGCAAGCGGCAGCGGCACGGGCCGTTTTTCGGCGGCGCTCTTGTAGGCGGCGAGCGCGACTTCGAGGGCCTTCATCCCGTCGTAGCCGGTGGCGCTCACCCTGGCGCGGCCCTCGACCGCGGCCGCGAAATTATCGACAAGGGCGAGGTCGATATTGTCCCCGAAATAAAGCCATTGTCCCCTGCCGGCGGATTCGCTGTAGAGTTCGGCCTTCCGGTTGAAACCGTCGATCTCGATAACGCCGTTTTCGAGGATGAGTTTCATCGTGACGTTGCCCCAGGTGGGGTAACTTTTCGCCGGGCGGCTCCAGGACGTGTCGAGCGTGGCGATGCAGCCATTCTCGAATTCCATTGATATCATGCCGCAGTCGTCGGTGGGGATCCGGTAGAAGCGGGTGTCGGATTCGGCGTAGACTTCTTTGATCTCCGAAGAGAGAAACCACCGCATGAGGTCGGTCACGTGGACTGCGTGGTCGATAACGGCGCCGCCGCCCGCGCGGTCGGGGTCGATAAACCAGGAGCCCGGCATCGTGCCCTGGTTTGTGCCGCGGATGGCGAGGATCCTGCCGAGCTGGGAGGCGTCAATCATCTGTTTGACGCGCCTCATCGCGGGGATAAAACGGCAGGGGAACGCGGTGGCGAGGATGACGCCGGCCTTTTCGGCGGCCGCGATCATCTCGCGGGCCTCCTCCATCGTGCGGGCAAGGGGCTTTTCGCAGAGGATGTGTTTCTTGTGCGCGGCGGCGATCTTCGCGAGAGGCAGGTGCATCTTGTTGTCGGACGCGATAATAACGGCGTCGATGCCGGACTGAGAGAGCGCTTCGAATGACTCGAAATACTCCGTATCGTACTCCTGGGCCATCTTGCGGCCGCGCGCCTCGTTCTCATCGGCGACGCCGGCGAGGACGCAATTGGGCAGCGCCTTTACCGAGGAGGCGTAACTCGGCCCGTGGACGTGGGCGAAACTCATCATCCCGATGGAAACCATGAAGACCCCCTCGGGCAATCGATGTGCATCATCCAACGTAGAATAGGCTATGATGGTTGCTTGCCCGTGTCAAAAGTTTTCCAAGGGGCAAGGCTGAACACTTGTCGGGGCCGGGGCATGAGCGCGGCCGTCAATCGAGCGCGCGCGCGATTGCCTGTGCCACGTCGAGGGCGGTGACTGCGGCGGAGTCGGCCTGGTGGCGCTTTCGGTCGCGGCGGCGGTGCCAGGTCTGGCCCCACCTGCCGAAGACGCGTTTCGGGATATCCCGGACGATTTCGGGCATCGCGGTGTAGGCGTCAACGGCGACGCGGGCGACTTCGCCGACGGCGCCGCCGAGGTCGCCGGCGGCCCAACCCATGAGCTTGACGAGTTCGACACTCGCGCTGTACCGGACGGGGTCGTAGAGCCGGCCCATTTCGAAATCGACGTGAACGGGGCCTTCGGATGGGAAAAGGATGTTGCCGGTATTCGAGTCGAAGTGGACAAGACGCGGCTCGGTGAGGGAAAGGGCCTTTCGGTGGCGGCGCGCACAATCGGAGAGGACGGTGCTGACGAGTTGGAGCCTCTCGTCGAGCGGGGTCGCCGCGTCTTGAAGCGCCGACTGGAGCGTAGGACCCTCGACGCATTCGGTGGCGAGAAGCGCCTCGCCAGGGCGTTCGTCAAGTGGTACGTCAACAACTGCGGGTACGCGAAAGTCGTGCTCTTTCCAGAGGGCAAGCGTCCCCCTCTCAAAATCGCGCCTTTTCGCCGGCGGCATGTCCTCGACGGGGAACCCCCCGTGCCAGACGGCGGCGAGCGCGTGGCGGATGCGCCTGAGGCTCAACGGCTCCGGCAGGTAGCGCTTGAGGACGATGGCGCGCCCCTGGTAGACGAGGCGCAGGGTGTTTTCGCGGCCCCTTCCCGGGAGCAGTTGTCCAACGGCGCGGGCGTCTTGCCAACTGAGGGCCATCGGTCATCCTGCGGTTGGGGCGGGGGCGTCTTTTGCGGCGTCCGGTTTCAACACGTACACGATGTCCTGGCTGAAGAGCGTGGGGAAAAGCGTTGCGCGGAGGGTCCTTTTGGCCGTGGCGCGCTTGGTGATTCGATAGCCGACACAGCGCAGCATGTTTTCGACCTCGGCGGGGGTCTGGAAGTTCGCGTGGGCGGGGCTTATCGGGGGGAACTTGCCGAAGATGAAACCCCAGCGATAGATGTAGTACGTGATGTTGGGTATCGCGACGACGAGGCAGCCGTTATCGGCGAGAAGGCCCTTGGCCTCCTCGAGGAACGCCTCGGGGGATTTCAGGTGATGGAGGACGTGTGCGGCGATGATGCAGTCGAACCTGACGGTGAAGTCGCCGATGCCGTCGTTGAGGTCGCGTCTGAGTATTCTTGACGCGTCGAAATCGTAGAGCGAAAACGCCTCCCCGGAGACCTCGATGCCGCACATCCGGCGGCCGGCCCCGGCGAGAAGCCTGTAGATATTGCCCGGCCCGACGCCGCAGTCGAGGACGCTGCCGCCCTCGGGGACGGCCGCGGCGACCTCGTCGGCGATGAACCGCTGGAGCGGGGTGAGTCTGTCCGTGCCCGCGGCCTTTCGCGCGACCCAGTAGCGGTCGTAGTCCGCGACGCCGAAGGAACGCGCGGAGGACCCGTTGTCGCGTCGTTTCAAAGCGCGCCCCCGTGTTTTGCGTTTCGCCCAACCCGGCCACATTCTAATGTGACGGCCGGGGGTGTCAAGGAAGGCGCGGCTCGGACGCGGCACGCTGCCGCGCGGGGACGGATCACGCGCGCGGGACAGCCGGGGCTTTCGCGCGGCGTGCGCCGTGATAAAATCGTGCGTGGGAGGGAACGCACTGGTGCTTAGAGTTGTTTTCATCGTCGGCGATCCGGAAAGCGGTGCGGCGTCGCTTCGCGTGCTGGCGCACATGGATGCCTTCGAACGCGAAGGCGTGGACGTCTATCCGATGGTGCTGCCGCGGACGCTCCGCAGCCGCAGGAAGATGTTCGCGGACGCCGCGACTTTCGATGTCGTCGTCCTCGAGAATCTTTTGCTTACGCCGTGGGAACTGGCCGACGTGCGAAAAAAGGTGAGGCTTCTCGGGTACGACGCGGCGGAGGCGCCCGAGGGGGCGGCGTGTTCGTCGCCGGTCGCGTCGCTTTTTCGCGGCGCGATGTTCGGCAGGACGGTGCGATGTGTGGATTTCGTGACAGCCGCCGACGCCTCAATTGCGAAACTGTGCGCGCGCGGGGACGGGCGCGTCTTCGTGATTGCGACGGCAGTCGACGCGTCGAGGGGCGCGCCGGGGTCGGGGCCAGAAAAGCTCAAGGCACCCGCCGACGACGGGGAAGAAGAAGGGTCGCCCGACGCGGCGAGTAGGCGCAAGTTCGAAAGCGAACACTCCGGGGGGATCATCGTCGGGCAATGGGCGGCGCTTCTCAAGGAGGTGACGCACAAGAGCTGAAACGCGCTTTCGGGAGAGCCACCGCGGGGACTATTCGCCTTGACGCCTCCGGAATGCGTCCTATAATCACGACAGCGAAGAGGGGCGGCCGATGAGGGTGAGGGTCAAGATATGCGGCGTCACAGGGGTTGAAGACGCCGTCCTTGCGGCCGAAGCCGGCGCCGACGCGATCGGTCTCGTTTTCGCCGAGAGCCCGCGCAAGGTAACGCTCGACAACGCCCGGCGCATCATATCGTCCCTGCCGCCATTCGTCTGCCCGGTGGGCGTTTTCGTGGATGCTCCGCGAGACGAGGTGCTTGGGACCGCGGGGGCCGTGGGGCTTCACGCCGTCCAACTTCACGGAAACGAGTCCCCCGAGTACGCGGCGTCGCTGGGGGGGCTCGGCGTAATAAAATCGGTGCGGGTCGCCTCGCCCGAGGACGTGCTTCGCGCGGAACTCTACCGGACGGCGGTGCTTTTCGACACAGCGTCAGAGCGCTTTGCGGGGGGGAGTGGGGAGACCTTCCCCTGGGAGTACGTCGCGGGGGCGGCGCTCGAGCGGCCGGTGATACTCGCGGGCGGGCTCACACCGGAGAACGTGGCCCGGGCGCTCTCGGTGGTTCGCGCGTGGGGGGTGGACGTCTCGTCGGGGGTTGAGTCAGGCAAAGGGGTCAAGGACCCGCGGAAAATCCGGCTTTTCATCGAGAACGTGCGGAGGTTCTGCCATGCGGATGGTTGATTTTGAGGAGCTCAAACCGGGGCTCGTGCTGGCCAAGGACGTTGAACACGCGGACGGCTCGAAGCTCCTCGGACGGGGCACGATCCTCTCTCCGGCGCAGATAGCGCTGTTGGAGAGTTGGAGGGTGAAGCAGGTGTGGATCGAGGACGGCCCGGTCGCGGAGGAGGAGGAAGCCGATTCCGCCGAGACCAAGCTCGACGAGGAGTCCGAGAGTCCCGTGCTCGCGGCGGCGAGGAAGCGCCTCAGGGACCGCTTCAAGGACAGGCTTGTCAACCCGTGGATGGAGTCGCTCTACGCGGAGGCCGACAAGCGGCTCTCGACGCCGCGCTACTGGCGTTGGGCGCGCTGAGGCCGATATTGACGGAGGGTGCAAGTGTCCATTGAAAAGGCGAAACAACTCATAGACGGCATCGAGGACCTTCCGACGCTGCCGGAGGTGGTCATCGAGATCACGCGGCTGGTGGAGAACCCCGACACGACGGCGGAGGACATCTACAAGATCGTGTCGACGGACGTGAGCCTCTCGGCGACGATGCTCAAGCTCGTCAACAGCGCGTTCTACGGCATGTCGAGGACGATCACGTCGCTGGAGAAGGCCATCCGCATCCTGGGGTTCGCCACGGTGCGAAACATCGCCTTGGCGGCGTTTGTTTTCGACGCGTTCGTGTCGGGGAAGAACGCCATCGACTACAGGGGGTTCTGGCTGCACAGCATCGCCGCGGCCTCGGCCTCGGACGTGTTGGCCAGGCGCATGCGGGTGAAAGAGATAGGCGAGTATTTCGTCTACGGCCTCCTGCACGACCTGGGGATCGTGGTCATGATGCAGTACCTGCCGGATGAGCTCGCCGCCGTAAAGAGCCGCGTCCTCGAGGGCGGGACGCTCGGCGAGGCGGAGAGGGACGTGATAGGGTGCACGCATAACGAACTCGGCGCGGCACTGGCGGAGAGATGGGATTTCCCGGAGTCGCTGGTGGCGGTGATAGAGCACCACTGCATGCGCGAACTGCCCGGGGAATTCAAGCGCGAGACGGCAGCGGTCACCTGCGCCAACGCGATAGTCACCGCGCTCGAGATAGGCGCCGCGCTGCACTGGAAAGTGAACGTTGTCCAGGACGAGGTATGGGAGTTGGTCGGGGTTGCGCCGGACCAGTTGGGCGGCATAATGGACGAGGTCCTGGCGGAACTGGAGCATTCGAGGAGTTTCATCGAACTCCTGTACAGATAGGCCCCGCGGTTTTCTTTCGAAAGGACAATCGGCATGGAGTACGACGTAAGGGACATCTCGCTTGCGGGCGCGGGCAGGAAGCGCATCGAGTGGGCGGACCGGGACATGCCCGTGCTGGCGATGGTCAGGGAGCGGTTCGCGAGGGAAAAGCCGCTCGACGGCAGGCGGGTCTCCGGCTGCCTCCACATCACCACCGAGACCGCGAATCTCGCGAGGACGCTTACGGCGGGCGGGGCGGACCTGGTGCTGTGCGCGTCGAACCCGCTCTCGACCCAGGACGACGTCGCGGCGAGCATCGTGGAGGATTTCTCGGTGCCGGTTTTCGCCGTTCGCGGCGAGGACCGCGACACCTACTACGCGCACATAGAGGCGGCGATCGCCCACCGCCCGTCGATTACGATGGACGACGGCGCGGACCTGGTGAACGTGATCCATTCCAAGTACTCCGAGCGCGCCGGCGAGATAATCGCGAGCATGGAGGAGACCACAACGGGCGTCATAAGGCTGCGTGCGATGGAATCTGCCGGGGCGCTTCTGATGCCGGTCGTCGCCGTCAACGACGCAGCCACCAAGCACCTGTTCGACAACCGCTACGGCACGGGACAATCGACCATCGACGGCATCATCCGCGCGACGGACGTGCTCATAGCGGGCAGGAGGGTGGTGGTGGCGGGTTACGGTTGGTGCGGCAGGGGGGTCGCGTCGCGCGCGCGGGGCCTCGGCGCCAACGTCATCGTCACCGAGATCGATCCCTTGAGGGCGCTCGAGGCCGCGATGGACGGCTTTCTGGTCATGCCGATGGGCCAGGCAGCAAGGGTCGGGGACATCTTCATAACGGTGACCGGCGACATACACGTGATCAGGGAGGAACACTTCCTCGCGATGAAGGACGGCGCCTACGTGTGCAACAGCGGCCATTTCAACGTCGAGGTCGACCTCGACGCGCTCGCGCGGATCGCCTCCAGGAAGAACGCCGGGGTCCGCGAGCACGTCGACGAATACCTGCTCGGCGACGGGAAACGCATATACGTGCTGGGCGAGGGGAGGCTCATCAACCTTGCCGCGGCCCACGGCCACCCCGCCAGCGTCATGGACATGTCGTTCGCGACGCAGGCCCTCATGGCCGAATACGCGGTGAAGAACGCGGACATCCTCGAGCCGCGCGTCTACGACGTGCCGCGTTCCATAGAGGAGTGGATAAGCGACCTGAAGCTGAAATCCATGGGCATTGCCATCGACAAACTGACGGAGGAGCAGGAACGCTACCTCTCGTCATTCGAAATGGGGACGTGAGACGTGGTGGAATTCCGTCCCCTCGCAGGGCTCGAGTACGACACGGACGCGGCCGGGGATTTCGGGTCGCTCATTGCGCCGCCCTTCGACGTCATAAGCGCCGACGAGGGAAAGGCCCTCGCAGCGAAGAGCCCCTACAACATCGTGCACGTGACCTTGCCCGAGGCCGCCGGGGGACTCGACAAGTACGCGGCGGCGGGCGAACTGGTGAGACGTTGGATATCGCAGGGGGTCCTCAAGCGCTCGGCGGAGGCGTTTTACGTCATCGAACAGAGTTTCGATCTCGGTTCGAGAAAGCGCGTCCGCACGGGCATACTCGGACAGGCGAGGCTTGCGCGGTGGCGCGAGGGGGGGATTTTCCCGCACGAACTTACGCTTCCACAACCGAAAATCGACCGGCTGAACCTCTACCGCGCGGCGCGCGTGGTGCCCGGGCCGTGCTTCTCGCTCTTCGAGGACAAGGCCGGCGCCGTTCGCGCGGCGATGCTCAAGATCAAATCCTCGCCGCCGTACAGGACCGCAGACGGGCCGGAGGGGTCTTTCGACAGGATATGGAAGGTCACCGACGCGGACGCGCTTCGGGCTATGAGCGCGGCCTTTGCGGCCGAGGACCTCTTCATAGCCGACGGGCACCACCGCTACGAGACTGCGCTCGCGTACAGGGACGAACGTGCGGCCAAGGAAGCGCTTGCGGCCGATCACAACGCCAATTTCGTCCTGATGTGCGCCGTGGCCTTCGACGACCCGGGACTTGTGATGCTGCCGACGCACAGGCTGCTTTGCCTGGAGGGGGAGGGCGACGCGACGAGGGCGTTCGAGGCTTTGTCGCGCGATTACGAGATAGAAAACGTCGAGTCCCTGGACGACTTCGCCGAAGCGGGGGGCGCGCCGCGTGCGTCGATAGCCGTATACGAGGGGCACAGGCACCATCTCGTTCGGATGAAGCGGGGCAGCCGCGACAGGTTCATCCGGGAGGCCGGGGCGATCATGGCGGGCGTCAACGTCTACGAGGTCCGCTATAGGATACTGCCCCGGTTCTTGAAGGACGTGGCCGGGGCAATCGCGTCCGAGCGCGTTAAATACACTCACGAGGTCGCGGAGGCAATCGCGAGGGTGGACCGTGGGGAGTGCCAGGCGGCGGTGATTCTTGCGCCTCTGGAGGTCCGGCAGATGGCCGCTGTGGCCGCCGCGGGCAGGACGATGCCGCCGAAATCCACCTATTTTTATCCGAAACTTCCGACGGGGGTGGTCGTAAAACGCCTCGAATAGAAAGGCAGCCGGTCAGAGCGGCCGGCGAAGCGTTCCCGAAGGGAGGGACTCTTCGCCCGTCCAGTGGGTGGGAGGACGGCCTGCGTTGTCGGCGTAACATCTTGTAAGGCAAGGTGTTATGAAAGTGGAGAATCTGGGCCCCTCGCGGGGGTTCAAGGCGGCGAGGCGGGTCTTAGGGAATCTTGAAAAATTTCGAAAAATCTGTTGACTAAAGGGAGTGCGGAGGCGTACAATCCTACGCTGTCGTGTGACAGCAGTTTTCTGTTAGACTAGCTCGAGGAAAAAGTGAAAGGAGGTGAATCAGAATGAGGAGAAAAGGGTTTACGCTGATCGAGTTGTTGGTAGTCATCGCAATCATTTCTATTCTTGCGGCTATGTTGTTACCGGCTCTCAGCCGGGCTCGTGAGCAGGCCCGCAGGACCTCCTGCAAGAGCAACCTCAAGCAGCTGGGTCTTGCCCTCGTGATGTACGCGCTGGATTACGGCGGGT
>Ga0172363_10002168_pt1 | contig 15873 bp, 30 predicted proteins | sample LakKivs2_kivu2a2_FD_114541 | JGI IMG/M metagenome (GOLD analysis project Ga0172363, IMG submission 114541) | Sediment microbial communities from Lake Kivu, Rwanda - Sediment s2_kivu2a2 | ecosystem: Environmental > Aquatic > Freshwater > Lake > Sediment | place: Rwanda: Western Province, Lake... | reverse complement strand
CTATACTATCCTCTCGAAGGTGTAGAAGACACCACCTAGGTCATCGAAGTGGGCAACCACCTGAAACTGCTTGATGAACTCCTCAACAGGGATGCCGTTCCTTCTGGCTTCCCTCGCCACCACCTCGTAGGGGAAGGTTACCTCTAGTGTTTTGGCACCACGTTGTGCCTTTCTCAAGCGATATGGTATCTGGTAACTATCATCAATGTTTATCTGCATAGCTACCAGAATAGCACATTGTCTAGGTATTGTCAAGGGAGTTTTGGTGTTGACTATCTCAATATTTTGATTAGAATATTGAGATAGTGAAAAAGCGTCCTTTATCAGAAGGACGGTAGGAAGTGGAAACCGACGTAAGCGCTTTTTGGAAAAGGCACCCTGAATTGAAGCTCTTAGGGGTTATCAATAGCCATCCGGTAACGACAGTCTATAATTTCGTGGCACATGATGGTGTACAGGTTAATGTTTCAATCGACTTTGGCGATTGGAAGCATATGTCTTTTAGCAAGAGACAGCCACCGGGAGAGGTGAGTGAAGAAGAAATATCAAGATATCTTGACTTCTTTGGAGGGGTCGCTTGGTTTGGAAAGCGAAGTCCGTTAGGAACTGGCATCCTGCATCTTTACCAAGTCGGGTATCCAGGTTTGGGGGAAAATGATTGAAATAGATAGGTGGGATGTGGAGATATGGGCGGCCAGGTCGAGGAAAGGGGAAGTCTGTGGTATTTTGGGCTGCCCTAATAAGCCAACAACAAAATGTAAGCATTGCTTAAATATGTATTGCGAGGAGCACAAAGTGGTAATTGAATTACCGGGTCATCAAGTCCAAAAAGAAACCCTCAAGACGAATCAAAATCCTAAACTTGACTAGGAGGCTATATGCCCAAGATAACAGAAATGTATGCTTTCGTAGCTGAGGACTCAGGGCCAGATGACGAGGGAGTTGTGGGTATGAGTACCGGTTTGGGTTGGATGCCTATGGTCGGAGCCGATATGGACAGGGTTAATTCACTAAGACCTATAGCCAAAGGCATCGCTAAAGCAACGGGAAAGAAAATTAAATTACTCCATTTTACCAAGCGAGAGGTGATTGAATTTATAGATGGATAAAGCGGGGATACTGGACAGGTTTTGTGATCGACTGCGCTCCTCATCGGAGCAAGTCATAAAGCACCGGCACTTCTATGCCTCGAAGTTCCTTGATTTCGCCGGTGAGCCTCCCTGGGGTGAGACGACGGTAATCAACTTTATGAAGCAGCTGGATTCTGAGGGCTACAGCCGGGGCTCCCAGAAAACCATCTATGGCATTGTCAGGGCGGTTTTTGATGCCGCCAAATCTGTTGCCGAGGAGGAGAAGGCAAGGCTGGCTGCCGCCGTTGACCCTGCTGACCCCACAGCAGTGGCCCAGGTGCTGAAGATGCTGGCCACCCCGCCAGTGGAGTGGCCTATGCCCAAGAGGTCAGCCCCGGTTGTGAGGGATGAGGATGTGGAGGCTCCGGCTGCCTCGGTTGAGGACATGGTGAAGATGATAGCGGCAGCCAGGGAGGGGAAACTTGAGACTCCAGAGGCAGCATTTGTGGCACTGTCCACCACCTTTGGACCAAGACGAGAGGACCTGGCCAGGATAAGAGCCGAAGATGTCGAGGACGGGACAATCTTCATTGACACCTGTAAGGGCGGCAGGAAAAGAACACACCGCATACCTGACGAGATACTGCCGTTTGTCACTCAGTGCCCTTTCCCTTCTGCCCAAAGCGACCAGGGTTATAGCCCAAATCAGCTTAGCTGGATGTACCACAGGATTGAATACAAGAGCGGGGTTGAATACCGCCCGGGAACGGGCTGGCATAGTCCAAGAAGGAGGCTCCTCACAATCCTGGACGACTGCCTGCCTCTCCCCGCAGTCAGGCTGTTTTTGAGGTGGAAGACAAAGAGTTCGCCGGATATGGCCGTCCGATACTACTCCAAGGAACTGGAGGAGAATGACCGCGATGTGTTCGCTGTACATCCGTTTTTACCGTATTGGCGTTAGGTGCTAGTCTTGAAGGTGCAATATGAAGAGAAAGGTTGGTCGCAACGAGCCTTGCCCTTGCGGCAGCGGGAAGAAATACAAACATTGCTGTTGGGGTAAGAGATTCGAGTGGTTAGTGGATGACGACGGGAACTTCTACCGTGAGGTTCCAATTGACGATCCCGAGTTACTTGAGCTTCTACACAAATGTGAAACCGAGTTCCGCGAGCGGCATGGGCGCACCCCATATGCAGATGAACTTATCTTTCGCGATCTAGGTCATCCAGAGCATATGGAAGCTATGATGGTGAACATTATGAAGCGAGCTGGCATAGACCCTGCTTTTATATATGCATATGAAAAGATTGGTTTCATTGTAACCTCTCAGAACAAGGATAAGCTTCCTGATGTCGATTTACTACAGTGGAAAGAGGCTATAGAAGAATACTATAGTCGTGTTGAACTGGAGATAAGCCTGACATCTGAGTTCTCTCGGAAAACTGGATAAGTGAGGATAAGGTGAAATGCTAAATAAAATAGTATGGGCTGTTATCTATGCCAATTTCCCACTCTGGGTCGCAGTAGGTTTTTTTGGCTTCATGTTCCATCAGTGGGAGACGGTGAAACTTATACTTTATGGCAATGTGGCAGTGCTCCTAATACTTCTAATCCTACACACAGGCAAACCCTCAAGAGGTCGAGAACATGGAAGAAGAATATAAATTTATCACTGGCGATTAGACGGTTGGTAAAATAGGAAAGATGTAATATAATTACTGGTAGAAAAGCGGGGGCGCAACCCTTAATGGGAAGCGCCCCTTTTCTATTTGTTCGAGAGGTGAGGGATGATAACCAAAAAATGCGAGCTCGTTGCTGGTGACTACCTCTTTCTCCGCGATAAGCTGAAGGAGTTGCAAAGCGATACTACAAAGCTTCAAAACAAAGAGCAGATACAAACTTTAGCTGATAGCTTCATACTGACCTTTTTGGGACCCCCTGCCAGTAACATAATTTATCCCAATGTTCCCAAAACAACGCTTCAAAGGGTAGAACTGAGGGTAAGAGATGCTCTGAAGGAACCGCTAGACAAGATCCCCCTAGAGCTAGACGCCTCAATCGCTGAACTCCAAGACGAAATGTGGCAAAAGGTTGTCGAGTGCGAGTTGCCCGAGAGGGAACCAAAGCAGCCGTCCTCACTTTGTGCAAGTGACTATCCCGGAATTCACACCAAGGTAGGCGGCGTGCCCGTAGTGAAGCATAACCCCGAGTTATACCACGAAAACATCGTAGCTATGAGAGCTTCTCTGAAGACTATTGAATTCACCAGAGATGTTGAAACCGTCATTAGAGAGCTGGATCGGATAATTTTATATGCAGAGCAATTGAAGAGGCTGGTGAAAGGAGAGCGGTAAAGAACCCTAGAGCTTGGCTCTGCACTTAAAAGAGCTATTTGGGGGTTGTTTAATGGGCGGGAGAAGGAAGCGAAGCGAGAAAGTGGAGGTAGCGGTTAGGCCGGCCCCAGTGCGAGTTGAGGCTGAGGTTGTGGCCGTGAAGATGATTGCCGCTATTTGCCCTTGCTGCGGAAAAACAATCCCTGAAAAGCGGGCGATAAAGGCCGGCTATGTCACTGTTGACCGGGTGGACTACTTTGCCTCAATAGGGTGGGTTGAGAATAAACCCTTCGGCGTTTCCTATTCGCCCGGTGGAAGAGGCTCTATGGGGACGGACTACATCAGCCCCGAGGATGCGCCGGAGCTATTTGAGGCGGTCAAGGCACGGTTCCTACAGGCTATAAGAGAGTGGCTGGGTAAAGGGTGGATAAAGCCAGAGGAGCTCCCGAGGTAGAGAATGGCTAATCGGATAGAAGTTGCGATTGCCAGGATAGAGGAGAAGCTGAAAACGGTTCCCGAAGATAAGAAGCGTAGCCTCGAGCAAACGCTCAAGACTGGCTGGGACGACTTGGTTGAATACCAGAAACTCCAATCCACGGCATTCGCCTGCGGTAAGCTTACTCTGGAGGAAGCGAACACGCTCTACCGGATATACGGCGGTGAAACACCTTCCTCCGAGAAATGGGATAAGCTCTCGCTTGCCGAGAAGATAGTCGGCACCTCAACAGCGGCGGAGCTGGCAAAGATGAGGATATGTGATGTCCTATAGGTAGTGAGAGGGGTGATAAGCGAGGAGTGTACTGGATTAGTGCCGCGGAGGTGAAGATATGCCTATTGATGAGATACAAGCCAAGCGTATTGCTGAAGAGGCTGCGGTTAAAGCTGTAGAGCTTCAAGGCTCGAGAATAGCCGAGCAGGTGGCGAAGGAGATATCGGCGGAGCTGCTCCACCACAGCCCCATATCCCCACACTGCGAGGCGGTTCTGGAGACGCCACCTAAGTGCTACGACTTCAGGGGTATTCGTTCGTGGGTGATGTGCAGGGCCTGGGACATAATGGAGAGCGAGAAAAGAACACGTCTGCCGGTGGGAGAGGCTTGGTCTGAGGCGAGAAGGGTGTGCGTGAGGGGGGAGGCTAGCACCTCTGACTCACGGCTAGTGCCTGCTATCAAAGGTGAAATAAGCTACGGGGTGAAGTAATGCCAGACGGCTATGCTTTCGTGCTAGGAACCTGTTACGGCTGTGGGAGAACTTTCACATTCAATCCCATTAGAGTCCCGTCTGTGAGGGATGAAAGGGGAATAAAGCAGCCCCTTTGCCGTAGTTGCGTGGAATACGTGAACCGTGAGCGTCAAAAGATAGGGCAGCCACCATTTACCATACCCCCTGATGCCTACGAGCCGGTAAGGGAAGAGGAGATGTGGTGATAACAGACGTTGACACCTGCCTGAAGGAGATAGCCGACTGGTATATCAAAAACAGGCGGGAGATAACTGAGCCAGAGCTTAAGGCTATCCTCCTCAAACACTGCGAGAGTGAGGAGGAGGTACAGAAGTTTGCGAAGTTTCTGGAGACTGAGCCGGGGCAGTTGAGGTTTAAGACGATACTGAGGGAGAAGAAAGAGGCTTCTGGTACATCTGGCGGTGGAAGGGGTTTTTGGCTCGGAATTGCTGGTGCTGAGAAAAAATTCCCCCTCGGGCAGATTGTAATGACCAGGGGAGTCAATGACCTTGTAGCTACCAATACCGAGTTTGCCAAGTTTGTTACCGAAAGCCTCCGGCGCCATGCCAGTGGAGACTGGGGAGACTTGGCCGAGGAAGATAAGAGGGAAAACGAATACGCTCTGGACAAGTACCTTCGTCTCTTTTCAGCCTACGAGAAACCTCCGTTACCGAAAATCTGGATAATTACGGAGGCCGACAGGTCAGTGACAACAATACTTTTTCCAGAGGAGTATTGATGGACAATGAAGTAAGTAAGGAGCGGAGACATCACGTTTGGTTGTGTAGAGAAAGCTATGACCACCTTGGGAAAGTGAAAGAGTCAATGTGGCGAGTTGAAGAAGAAAGGGCAAAACGATTCGGTAGGACTGACCGCATCGCTGTAAAGGTAGATAAGGTGCTATGGGGGACGAGGAAACAAATTGATGGGCTTATTGAAATAATGGAGGAACTAGAGCAGGAATTGGAGGGCTGAGATGGAAGCTACAGCTGGACTCAACAGGATATGCCAGGAAGCTGGAATATGCGACAGTGAGGCTATCCTCAGGACAGCCGGCATAAAGCATGCCGCCGAGCTCTTTAAGGAAGACTCACCCAGGAGAATCAGGGTAGTCTGTTGGGAGGATGGTAAAGTTACATCTTGTGTTGTTGAGGTGGAGAGTGACGGGAAGACAAAACGGGAGATGTGCTGCTACACCGCTGAGGACGGTGGGGAGGAACTCTATTATGCCTGGCAGGCTCACCTGACATCCCCTGAAGTGGGCTATAAGGTGAAGAGTATCGAGGTTGAGAAGATTGCAACACTGCCTCCCAGGGCTGAAATTACCGAGAGAATTACGGCTGGTGCTGATGTGCGATGACACTAACACCTCAGGAGAGAAGGCTTCTTGATGCTCTGGTCAGGGAGGTGCCGGCAAAGCTAGATAGGCTTTATGAGCAGTTCATGAAGCCGGGTGTCGAGTGGGGAGCATGCACTTCTTACTCGCGATTGCTGGCTGAGGTACTGGTCGAGTTTGGCATCTGGGCTGAGGTGAGGCCGGTTTATGTAGTGACGGCAAATAGGATTGGCGTTGATGCCATTGAGGGGAAAATCACTAAAGAGGAGGCGGTAAAGCAGGGAGGTAAAGTCCAGATATGGGGCGATATAAAATATGGTCAAATCTATCAGCACGCTGTTTGCTACATTTCTGGATGGGATGTTGTCGTTGATTTGACCAGCGGGCGCCGCGGCTCCGGCCTGGTGCCGTCGCACCCCTACTGGGCTGAGGACAAGAAGTTTCCTTGGTGGATAGTACAATTCGAGTTCAGGACCTACCCGCTTGAGTATCAAGTTTATGAGGTTGAGCCAGATAAGGTTAGAAGGGCTAAGGATATTATCAGAGATGTAGTGCGGAGGTATAAGGAATGAAGTGCCGAGTTTACTACTGGAAAGACCCGAAATACCTGATGACGGGAATTGATATTACTGGCTTTGTCGTTCCAATGCCAACTCGGGAAGATATAGAGAGGGATTACGTGCTGTTCTGGGAGGGTGAGGTTCCCGACGACACGACGCCGGACGCTATTTTTCTTAAGTTCAACGCTCTTCCCGTTCCGGTTCGGCTACCGCCGGGGATAAGGCACACATCTATGAGCGTGGGTGATGCTGTCCAGCTGGGCGATAATCTCTATGTTTGCAAGCCAGTAGGCTGGGAGAAGGTCTAATGGCTGAGAACCCGAAACGGATATATTATCACGCTACCTGGTGCGGCAACATCGAATCAATAAAAGACCGCGGCCTCACACCCCGGACGGAACAGGAAGCTGAACAGATGGTGGATGCTATACTTGCTGAATATGGCTACACCCGTGAAGATGTCCCCAAGTGGCGGTGGCAGTATGCTCTAGAGCGACTGAAAGAGACGGCGAGCAGGGTTTACCTCTCGGCCGACCCAATGTATGCTCTGCAAAATTGTCTGGCGGGATTTGAGGCGGAAGCAGAACTGAGGTCACATTTGGAGTCCTTTAGGCGCCATAAGAAAGTACACTATTACACCCTTGAGGAAATTGTTGCCAAGCGTGGACCAGATATCAGCTGCGGGATATGCGAGGTTGAACTCGATGATAGCGAGGTTGAAGAACTAAAGCACTGGAAGGCGAATTGGGACAGGATGAGTCCAGAGGAGAGGCAGCGTTGGGGACTGCAAACATTTGAAGACTATCTGCGGCTGTTGGTGGAAGAGGGGGTGAGCATTATTGTGAAGGGACCTATACCTCCAGAGAGAATCAAGGGGTGCGGCTGTGTGGGTCCTACCGTGCACGCTCTGGACAAGAAGGAATTTGCCAGGCGAGCATTTCAAGTGTATGAGGAGCTTGGGTTGGAGATGCCGGAGAAGCGGCGGGAGCGATACGAAAAATACTTAAAAGGGGAGTGGTAGGCATTTTGGGCTACGAACTTGACTGGGACGAAGTAAGAAAGCGATGGGGAGTGTGGAACACTGTAGTCTGCGACTTTATTGGCTATGCCACAACTCCTGAAGCTGTGGCTGATATTGTTACCAAGGATAAGGACTATTACTACTGCTCTGTCCCCTTTCCAGAACATGAGCGTTACCGTGAACTAAAGGCTGACCTAGTGAGGCTGGAGAGAGAGGTGGCAACCGGAGAACATCCACGGGCAGTAATCGCAAAGCAGATAGAGTCGGTGAAGATGGAAATGGAGAGGCTAAAGCCGATTGCCGAAAGACCGATGATTTGCGTTTACCATCCCGGCTTGACAACTGAGAGCAAGCCTGACCCCAGAGCTAAAGAAGAGATAAGGCAATCTTGGATAGAGGAAGCTAAGAAAGCGAGGGAGGAGAAGCGAAGGGTAACCCTTGTTTGCGAGATTACTCCTGAGGGGGAAGTAAGGAGGCTTTTGCCATAGTAACTGATGAAGAAATAAAACGGCTGGTCAATGAAGTCCCGGATACCACCAACACCAGGCGGATAAACTATTGGAAGCAGCTCAACGACGAAGTAATCTACCTTGAAGGCTGGTGCGATAAGTGTCTCTATGGGACGGGGTTGCCTACTATGGAAAGGGGCGGAACAGCCGAAAAAATCGCCTACATGGAGGACATGACCGAAATTATTCTTAAAGAAAAAGCTAATGCTCGAGAGAATCCCTGGGGAATAGCACTGAAGATGGTTAAAGGCGGCTTCGTGGAAAGGTGGGAGGATACTGAGCACTTATATGGGGTTACCTACGGTGTATATGTCAGGGCAGATGGTGAAAAATGGTGGCCAAAGCCACTGTGGTAAGGAGGTCAAAATGGATATAACCAAGGCGAAAAAGGTGGTTAGGTTAAGTAAAGAAGGTAGAGAAGTCTTCGTTACCCTCTGGGAGGGGGACAAAATCTCCAGTTGCGTCGAAGAGCAGGAGACAAAGCAACAGTACTGCGAAACCTGTGAAGGTAACGAGGAGCTATGTTCCCAGTTCATCGACTACCTGAAAGAGAAGGGCTACGAGGCAACTGAGGTGCCGCTGGGGCCTGAGGTTGAGGAGAGCCTGCCCAGGTTCTTGGAGCAGAGGGTAGCGGTTGAGTCGGGGGAAATGGAGACAGGTGCCTAGTATCAAAGAAGTCCATGAACTAATAGAGTGTGCTGAAGAGAAGATAAAACGGGACCCGGTAATTTTCGTTGGTTGTGTGGAATCATCCACATTGCTAGGGAAGGTCTTGGATAAAGCGGGAATACCATGGGAGAGGAAATTTGGGCAAGTGCGGACAATCCGGGGAGAGGTAGTGCACCATTGCTGGTTAGAGACGAAAGATATAGTAATCGAGACAAATCCGTCACAGGTACTCGGCTTGGACAAGGGTGCTCTGGCTATCGAAAAGGACATATGGGAAAGGCTGACAAGGCCAAGGGAGGAGCCGGAAATATTGCCGCGGATAGAGCCCACCGAAGCTGGGCATCGCTTCTACGAGAGAGAAGCTGAACAAATACTCCAGTGCTACAGAGTTAAAAAGGCTGGAACTGGAGGAGGGAGAAGATGAGTATTAGCAAAAGATGCACCGAACTTGGAGAGATGTTGCTGGAAGTTGAACGGGACCTGTAGTTCGCAATGGACAATCTTCGGGAACGGCTTCCCTATAGCTTTGAATTGGCACGTATTTGGGCGGAGGGTGCTAAGAGACGGTACATGACGCCATTTTGGACCCCGGAGTTCACAACTGAGGAACTGGTGCAGATAAACGCACCCGTGGAGAAGGGTCTGAGGCTTATCTCGGAGAAGAAGGACATCGAAGCCAGCTTCGCCTTTGAGGAGGCACGCAAGAACGTGCATGATATGCTTTTCCAAAAGGTGGTAGAGTGTGAGTGTAAGAAGGAGAAGCGATAAAAGAGGCAAGAAGACGATAGCGTAGAACCCGGTAAAGGAGGAGTGAGATGTCAGAAGAAGAGCTGAGCTGTGACATCAGTAAGTATCAAGAGCAGATAAAGGACAAGAAGAGGATTGCTGTCACCTTCGTCGGCAAGGAGTTTCCCGGGACGGAAGGCTTCATTGAGGCCTTGGGCGACGCCTATGACAGGGGATACTTCGGGGAGATGGAGATGGCGGTGGTGCCGGTTGACAGTGAGGAGTGCGACACTCTGGCCGAACACGAGAACATTGAGGTGCTGCCCACAGTTTGCGTCTACTCACAAGGCAGGCGGGTGGGCTGCGTCACCCCTAATGACCAGGATTCCAAAACTGGATACCGGAAGACGATAGAGAAGCTGATTGACCTATCGGAGGAATGACGCTGCAAAAAATGCCTGCCAGCAGGATTGACAAGGTTGTTGATGAGTGGTAAAATTCTTTTTTACTTCTGAAAGGTATGGGGGTGCTAATATGAGTATGACGCTGAAAGTTGTAACCAGCGAAGCAGAAAGAGAGTTTACCTTCGAGGAACTGGGGCTTCCCTATGAGGCTACCGACAACGAAATCTTGGAGGCAGCCCACCGGAAGCTTGACCAAGACCTAGAGGGATATGTTGTTTCCCGGCAGGGGCAGAATGTCCTGGTAAGCCCGTCCCCTGTTTTCGGATAGCATTAAAATAGTGTGCCTAGAGGTGGGCTTACAATCGCAGTTCAGTAGAATGAACGCAACTATGGAGGTTGAGACGCAGGTTCGAATCCTGCCGAGCCGAAAGGCTTTAAAAGCTCCTTCGCTTGCACACTATTAAGAATGTTAAAAAAGGCGTACCCAGGTCAGGGGCTTACAATCGATATAGCTCAGTTGGTAGAGCATCAGACAAATAATCTGAAAGTGATGGGTTCGATGCCCATTATCGAAACAAAAAGCTCCGCCGCTTGTACGCCCTTAAATTGGAAATAAGGCGTTCCCAGTACTGGCAGACAAACTCAGAGGTTGAACTCTGTGCCGTCCTTTGGCTCCGGGACATTAAATAATGGAGTCTCCGAAAGGCAATGCTAGTACGCTTGAACGCCCTTAAATGCGAGTCAAGCGTCCCAAGCATTTGGCTGACAAACTAAATGTGGGTTGCACCGTGTTCCGAAAGGAACCTTTAGTAAGAAAGCTAATGCGCTAGGACGCTTAATTTTTTAGAGGAGGATTAAATGACCACAGAACTTAGTGCCAAGAAGGAGCTGCTTCGCTCACTGATGAGGTGTCCTCACCGGAAGCTTGAAGAGACCATTCCGGTATTCTCTGGTGCCCTTGGCAGAGACCCATTCTTCGCTGGCAAGTGCCTCTATGCTCTTACCCTCAGGGATTACAACCAGATCCGTGACCTTGGCGAGGCAGCCGTCGCCTTTCTGCTGACCTCTCCCCACCCGGAACACCGTGATGCGGGCAGAGTGTGCTTGCAGGAGCTGGAGCCGTATCGGGTCTATCGGGTAGGCAATTTCATCCGGCAGCACTTAAGACCAAATCGCCAGGTGAAGGGGGCTATTGTTGACTACCTGAGGCGCCTGGAGTCGGACAAAAAGAGGTTTGATGGCGCCGCTGCCGTTGCCAGGAACAATCTCCACAAGCTCTACGAGTTCTACCACATCCAGCCAGCGGAAAGAGCACAGGCTATACTGTTCGACAGGAGAGTACCTGAAGGTGAGGTTGACCCTATACTGCTACTGAGAAAGGCAGCCACCCCGGAAGAGCAGGCAAAGGTCATCGTCGATTACCGGATTCCCTACCGCCAGGCAACCTCAGCGGTGAAGGGGATGACGCCGGCGGTGTGGGTGGCTCTAATTGAGGTTATGACCCCGGCTGAGGCACTGAACCTGAGGGGAAGGGTAGAAAAGTCGGGCATTTTGAAGGACCGGGAGATAAGAAAACTCTATGAGAAGAAACTTGCCTTGGTAGCTAAGAGCCAGAGGGTAGCCACCAGCACCATCACTGAGCGCAAAAGTGCCAGGGGTACAGATGAGAGGCTCGAGGGGATAGTTTCTAAGGCAAGACAGGAGAAGATAGAGACCGGTGCCAGGATAACCGTTGATACCCTGGTTGCCGTTGACTGCTCCGGCAGTATGGAAAAGGCTATCGAGGCATCCCGGAGGATGTGCCCCCACATTGCCTCCCTCTGTGATGCCGGACTGGCTGTTTACTGCTTCAACGAGGCTGCCTGGAGGCTTGACTGTGGCGGGGGCACCTTTGAGGACTTCCAGAAGGCATTCAAGCTGATAAGGGCTGACGGCTCCACCAGTTTGGGCAGTGCCCTGAGGAAGGCGGTAAGTGACGGCTTTGTCCCGGAACAGGCCATATTCATTACTGACCAGAACGAAAATCATCCTCCTGCCTTGGTTGATGTCTACAAGGGCAATGAGGACGTCCGGTTTGTTTTCCTTAACCTTGGTTCTCCTCGAACGAGTAAGGTTGCCCAGCAACTTGAGGGAGCTGGTGCCGAGGTGACCGAGTTTGAATTTGACGCTGAGCCGGACACCTCAGGCTGGTATTCTGCCATGGACAACTTCATGCCCCTATTGACCAAGGGCGGGTATTTGCAGCTGGTTGAGAAGATAATGTCCCTGGAGCTACCGAGACGACAGTGCGTACCATAGACCTTATTACTAAACTGACTGAGGAATCGGAAAACCTGCCTCAGGTCATTGCCCCGGTGCTCAGCAGGGAGGGGAAAGTCAGGGTGGTAATCGGCACCCACCCCTACAGCTTTCTGGTCGGCGTTGACAGCCCGGGGTGGTATGTCCTTAAGCCGACATCATCAACCCGCGCCAGGCCGGTAAGAGAGGCGGAGCCGTTTGAAATCCAGAAGTGCCTACGAGCTGTACCCGGGCTCAGGGTGATTTCGGTTAGAAGGCTGACTTCGGCAAGCTGGCTCGTCTTTCCCTACAATGTTTCTGATGCCAGGGGGCGCGGTTTTGATGTTAAGCCCCAGCCCTGCCACTTGGTTGACCGCAACCTTACCCCGTTTATGGGAGTGGTCACCAGGCTCTGGGGCAACAGCCTGCTCTTTGATGCTTCCAGGATATTCCCGGCACCAACGGAATATCTGGCCTGGCTGGAAAAGGGTTCGCTGGAACCGCCTGAGGTGAAGGGATGCGGTCCTGAGTATGAGACAGTCTACCAGATGCTGACTGAGGAGATCAGGAAGGCACAGCAGAGGACTGTTGAGGGGCGTATCAGGAGTGCTGTTGAGTATTTAGGTGCTGAGCTGGTTGGCTTCCTGGAAGAGGGGGAGGGATATAGTGTGGAGTGGAGGGATGGCGGCCACACCTACCGAACCAGGGTTGACAGCAATCTCAGGTTGGTCTCTGCTGGCATCTGCCTTAGCCGCTTAGAGCATGAGCAGACGCTGGCCTCGACGGTGGCGGTGATGAGGAGATATCGGGAGTACGATTATGATGATTAACGACATCAGGTTTCTCCATGAGCAGCTGTCCCAGGACTTGAGTGAGATACTGGATAAGAATATAGTCATCCTGGGCTGTGGTGCTATTGGCGCCAACCTAGCAATCAGCCTCGCCAGGAGGGGGTTCAGAAAATTCTGGTTAGTGGATGATGACCGGATTGAGAGTCACAACCTATCCACCCAGCCCTGGTCGGAGCATGACCTTAAAAGGCTAAAGGTTCAGGTACTGTCTGAGCAGCTCTTCACCAAGACCGGTGCTTTGGGCTACTCCATGGAAAAACGGGTAACGTCGCCCAAACAGATAGCTGGTTGGGTTCCTGATGCTGATATCCTAGTGGATGCTTTCGACAATGCTGCCGGCAGGGCTATAGCCCAGGAGCTGAGCAAGAAATATCCGGTAGTCCATCTTGGCATGAGCACTCAAGGCACTGCTGAAGTAGTCTGGGACAGGTATTACACTGTTCCCCCGGATATTCCCCTGGCTGACCCGTGCAACTACCCCCTGTCCCGGACGCTGATCGAGCTTGCTGTTGCCGCCGGTGCCCAATCGGTAATACAATTCCTCATGATCGGGTGGAGGAGGTCTTATTTTATCAGGGCTGACGACCTCCTCATTAAGGAGATACTGCAAGAACCTAAAGGCTGACGCAGGGTAGAGTAGAGGTTACTCAACAGCCTCATAAGCTGGTCACGTGGGTTCGAATCCCACCCCTGCTACCAATTTTACCGTTACACTTTACACTAGATTGTGCAGTAGGCATGTAAAGTGTATCCCGATATGTCTAGCGTTCCTTACAACATTTCTTCAGTCTTAATCTTGTAAACAGCGTCCAGAACAGCATTAAATGCCTTCTCCACACTCTGCACATCTATCTGCTTATTGTCTGCAGGATTGATGAACCCAAGAAGAGTGTCCGATGCAGTTTTAACAGTGGTCTCTATTTCCCCTCCAAAGATTTTACCTATTCGAGATACCCATGCAATTCTCGCAGTAGTGCTAAAGACTCACTCTCAGTTGATAGATAAACATGGATGGTGATTCCGCCTGTCTCCCCATGAAAATCTCTTGCCTCACATCTTGCACCCAGTCCACTATTTGGTCTAGAGAACGCCTCCTAAACTCAAGCTTTTTATCTTCATCCCTAATGCGCCTCTCCTCGTCTCGCCCTTGCTCATAGATTTGCCGCGTCTGGTCTCTTAAACGGCTACTCTCCTCAACCAAGAGGAAAGTAGCAAGAGCTAGTGCCAGAGTGGCCCACGCTATGAATACCCCGGATATTTCCACATAGCTATGAAGGAACACAAAAGCTCCGAATAAAATAAATGCACCACCTAAGGAACGAAAACGTGCGCCTTTTTTGCCCCAACGCCATAACATTAAGGCTCCCACAATGATGATTAAGATTGCAATTACACCGCTTACCGCCTTCTCAAGCATTTTTTACTCCTAAAACACTGCTATACGGTATATGGTTATTATATCACGGGACTACATATGGGTAATAAACAGCTGCACTTTTTGGACAAATGTTCAAAGAGATGGCAACAAGCTATGTCATCTAAGCTTGAGTTGGGCTGAAACTTGCTGTGCTTCTCTTAGCATGGCCCAGGTGGTAAGCTCAGTTTGAGGAATGGCAAATTTCGCGATTACCCTGAAACCGAAGTGTTCATATAGACGGACGTTTTTCTCATCCATAGTCTCAAGATAACACGGTAAACCTTGCTCATCTATTCTTGCCAACATTGGCCGTATCAGCCTGCTCGCAAAGCCTTTGCCTTGAAACTGAGGAGCTACCCCGATTGTCAATAAAAACCAATGCTTGAAAGGTGCAAGACGCTTGTGCACGGCAGCTAGGTAGTCACCGGGATGTTTTAGCCTCAAACCTCCCCCTCCACCAAAACCCGCCATTACGGACAGTGGTACCGAGCGTATCATCCTCCAGAATGTCATGGGGAAATAATCAGAGGTTACCCAGACGGCGACACCTTCCGGGTTCGTAGATGTGGCATACACTTCACCGTACCGAATACCATAATGAAGAACAAACTGACAGAAGTACAGTGTCATTTTTTCTCTTTCCGGTTCGTCCGGGAAAGCATATTGAAGTAGCTGGTCGTCATGAAATGCCAGAGCCAGCACTTCGGTAGCTGGTTTAATATCGGACTTGTTCAATTGTATAAGGTCCCTTAACTCTGGGCTCATGTATTTGTAGACTCCGTCTTTTCCATAACGTATTACTATGATACATTTGGGACCTCAATTTGTATACCCCCTCGCTTGCTACCTACAATAAACTGCACAAATCGCTACTTTGCATTATTTTAAAGTAATGCGCAATGCACAAAATCCCCTTGACAGGGGGATATTTTTGTGATATAACTAAGATGGTGATATAACCAAGATGGTGATATAACCAAGATGGCTAAAGGATGGAGCGAGCGCCAGGCAGAGATACTTCATATCTTGTCTATGATGTCCGACGGGGCATCTCCCAGTGAGCTTGCCAGGGAAATCGGTATCTCCACGCTCCACGCTGCCATTTACCTCTCCCGGTACAAGAAGCGGGGCATCTTGGTGAAAAGGGTCTGTGATGACGGCAAGTGCCGCTATCTGTTGAACTCTAAGGGTGAGAGAAAACTGGCTTACTTGGAGAGCCTGAGAGAGTAGCTTAACAATTAAAAGATAAAACGGGGGCGCATCCTCGAAAGAGGAAATGCGCCCTTATTTTTTGCTAAGAAGGGGCGATGGCCAGAGGTCGGTCTGGCTGTAGCTAAACCCTTTTAGGAATATAGAGGAAAGGAGAAACAGATGGCACTACCAACTTTGGCCGATGTCTTTAGGGTTTACGTGAAACCCTCTCTTAAGGGTGGCATGGTCATCCGAAAGAGAACCACTGCCGTCATCTCCGGCGCTAAGGTG
>Ga0172363_10002167_pt1 | contig 15882 bp, 21 predicted proteins | sample LakKivs2_kivu2a2_FD_114541 | JGI IMG/M metagenome (GOLD analysis project Ga0172363, IMG submission 114541) | Sediment microbial communities from Lake Kivu, Rwanda - Sediment s2_kivu2a2 | ecosystem: Environmental > Aquatic > Freshwater > Lake > Sediment | place: Rwanda: Western Province, Lake... | reverse complement strand
GTTATTGCTCAGGCTTCGTTCTTCGACAAGCTCAGAACTCGCCTTCGCAGACAAAGCCCTTTACACTAATTCCGGAGACAGAGCCGCCACTTTAGTAAATCCTTTTTCCTTAATTTCTCGCGGAATGGGTCCAAAAATACGATTTCCTAAAGGCTCTCTTTTATCATTTATGATAATTGCCGCATTTTCATCAAAACGAATATAGCTTCCGTCTTTTCTGCGAAAAGCTTTTTTTTGACGAACAACTATCGCCTTGACTACCGCTTTTTTCTTTATTTCTTTACGCGGTTCTGCCACTTGAACAGAAGCAACGATAATATCCCCTATTTCAGCGTATCTTCTCCTGCTCCCGCCTAAAACTTTAAAACAACGAATTACTTTCGCTCCGCTATTATCAATTACTTTTAAAATTGTCTGTGCTTGAATCATGCCAATGTTATTAATCCAGCCCTTAGAACTAAGAACTGAATTGTTACTTATTTTTTAATTAATTTTTGTATACATTTAAGATAGTGTTTTCCAGCACAAAGGGCTGGGTTATCAGAACATTGAGCACCCCCTCCTCCAGAGGAGGGGGTAAAGGTTTTGTTATTGCTCAGGCTTCGCCTTCGCAACAAAGCCCTTTACTTTCCATCTTTTATCTTTAGATAGAGGCCTTGTTTCTTCTATCATAACTTTATCTCCTATTTGACACTGATTTTTTTCATCATGAGCTTTAAAGTTTCTTGAAACGTGATAATATTTTTTGTATTTTGAATGTAATTTCAATCTTGAAACCTTAACTACAACGGTTTTTTCCATTCTATTTGAAATGACCACGCCTTTTAAAATTCTTTTCCTGCTCTTTTCCTCTTTTGATTTATTTGTTCTTTCTGTTATTGCTTTTTCCATATTAATTAAATAAATTATATTTTAAGGTTTCTTTTCTCGTTCAAAATGGTTAAAATACGGGCAATGTCTTTCTTTAAAATATGAATGATCCGCACATTTTTCACTTTACCACTAGCTAAATTAAATCTTAATTCTCTTAATTTCTTTTGAGATTCGGAAAGCAATTGGTTTAGTTCTTCATCTGATTTTAGACGCAAATCTTCTGTTTTTGCCATTTTATAATTTAAAATTTTTTTATTTTTTTACAATAGATGTCTTTATTGGCAATTTAGAATTGGCTAAGCGAAAAGCCTCTCTCGCCTTTTCCCAAGAAACACCATCAATTTCAAAAAGAATTCTTCCCGGTTTTACCGGGCAAACATAATATTCTACCGCTCCTTTCCCGCCGCCCATAGTAATTTCAGGTGGTTTTCTCGTAATGGGTTTATCGGGAAATATTCTCATCCAAACTTTCCCCTCTTTTTGCAAAGCTCTGGCAATTGCTCTTCGCGCGGATTCTATCTGCCGAGAAGAAAGCCAAGCTTCTTCAAGGGCTTTTAAACCAAAACTACCGAAAGAAATATGAATTCCCCGCGTATCCATTTGACGAAATCTTTTTCGCCCTTTTTGCATTTTTCTATGTTTTACTTTTTTTGGCAACAACATAATAAATTAAATAATTGACGCCATTAAATTTTGTTATCTTCTTCCAGGGGTGAGAGTTTTTCGCCTTTATAAATCCACACCTTTACTCCCACTGTTCCGTAAGTACAGTGAGCTTCAGCGATGCCGTAATCAATGTCCGCCCTTAAGGTAGAAAGAGGTAATTTTCCTTGCTTTAACCATTCATCGCGAGCTATTTCTATCCCATCTAACCTCCCGGAAACCATAATTTTAACCCCAATAACTTTTTTATGTTGAACCACTTTATTTAAATATTGCTTTAAAACCCGTCGGTAAGAAATTCTTTTTTCGATATCTTCAGCTATTCCCTGGGCTACTATTTGAGCCGAGATTTCCGGGTGCTTCACTTCTTCAACAGAAATATTAATATTTAAATCGGTTTTTAAAATTTTTTTTAAACCTTTTTGGAGAGCTTCAATTCCCTGCCCTTGGCGACCTATCAAAATACCCGGCCGGGCAGTGGAAATAATAATCTTTATGTCTTTTGTTTTTCTTTCAATATTGATAGACTCAATCCGGCAAGCTCTTGCTCTTTCAAAAATAAATTTTCGAATTTTGTAATCTTCCTCCAATAATTTGGAAGTTTTCTTGAAATTAAACCATTGGGATTCCCATCCTTTATTTAAGCCTAATCTATAAGATTTTGGATTAATTTTTTTCCCCATAAATCAAGTGTTATTCTTTTTATTTTTACTCTTTTATTTTTATATTTTTATTTTTGCTATATTGCTTTGCGACGAAAAACTTTTTTCTTCGGCGCAACTCCACCTGATACCTTTTTCCCTAATTCTGTTTCTGCTTTTTTAAAATGAGGCTTCTTAGCTTTCAATGTTTTAATTCCTTTCTTTTCTGTTTCCTGTTTTTTCTTTTGGCTTTTAATTATTTTTTCTTCTTTTTCTATTTTTTTTAATTTGGTTTTTGCTTGAATTTTTTCTTTAATTTCATCCAGAATAATAAAAACGTGAGATGTTCTTTTTTTAATTACGTAAGCCGCGCCTCGAGCTCGAGGACGCCATCTTTTTAAAGCCGGCCCTTCATCAACTCTTGCGCTCTTGACATAAAGATTATCTTTACTCAGTTGAAAGTTGCTTTCTGCGTTAGCAATCGCCGATTTTAATAATTTCAAAACAGACTGACTGCTTCTTTTAGGAAGATGAATTAATTGTTTTTCCGCTTCTTTAGCAGACAATCCTTTTATTAAATCCACAACCAAACGGGTTTTGCGAGGACTAATTCTTAAATATTTTAAAGAAGCTTTTACTTCCATATCTTATTATTTCTTTTAGGATTTATTTATTATTTTTCTCCGTTTTTGTTTTATCACTGGCTATTTCTCCTCCTTGGGTTTTTGTTTTCATTTCTAATTCTCGCTGCATTCTGCCGCCATGCTTAATAAATTTACGAGTCGGGGCAAACTCGCCTAAACGATGGCCCACCATTTCTTCTCTCGCCTCAACATCAATAAAAGTTTTACCATTATGTACCTTAAAAACATAACCCACCATTTCCGGAGTAATCATTGAATCTCTTGACCAAGTTTTAATAGGAGTTTTATCTCCCGGTTTCATCTTGGCAAGCTTTTTCAATAATTTTGGATGAATATAAGGACCTTTTTTTAATGACCGTGACATGTGAATGTTGTTAAAATTTATGAGCGAAACGCAATGTTGAGTAAATAAATTTTATCACAACATTGAGCGCCCCCTCCTCCAGAGGAGGGGGTAAAGGTTTTGTTGCTGCTCAGGCTTCGCCCTCGCAACAAAGCCCTTTATTTTCTTTTTTTCTTTCTTCTGGCAACTATAAATTTATTTGAATATCTTTTCTTTTTTCTTGTTTTCCTGCCTCCGGTTACTTTACCATAAATATTCTTCGGTCTTCTGGTTCCTCTCTTGGTTCTGCCTTCTCCGCCTCCGTAAGGATGATCAACCGGATTCATCGCCGTTCCTCTAACTTTCGGCCTTCTTCCCAAATGGCGAGAACGTCCGGCTTTGCCAATCCTCACCATTTTATGCTCAACATTAGAAAGTTGACCAAGCGAAGCATAATACTTATTTGGAATTTTTCTTATTTCTGAAGAAGGCATTTTGAGATGCGTATGAATACCGTCTTGGGCAATGATTTGAGCAGAAGATCCGGCAGATCTTGTCAACCTCCCGCCGGCGTCTAATTTTACCTCAATATTATGCACAAAAGCGCCAACGGGAATATTTTTAAGCATCATTCGATTCCCTTTCTTTAAAGAAGTTTTTTCATCGCAGACAATTTTATCGCCAACTTTCAAGCCATGAGGGGCTAAAATATACCCCCAATCTCCATCCTCATATGATACCAAAGAAATAAAAGTAGAGCGATTGGGGTCATATTCAATGGTTTTTATTAAACCCGGAATTCCTTTTTTTTCTTCGCCAAAAAAAATTTTGCGGTAAAGTTTTTTATTGCCGCCTCCTTTGTGACGCACCGTTATTCTTCCTTGAGACCTCCCAGAACTTTTCTTTTTAAGCTTAGTTAATTTTTTAAAAGGTTTGTTTGTTGTCAAAACCGAATAATTGCTAACCGTATAATGGCGTCTTCCTGGTGTTGTGGGTTTATATTGTTTTATCATATCCCTAATTCTATTTTTTGTCCCTCTCTTAAAGTAACGATCATTTTTTTATTCCCTTTTTGAACAGCTTTTTTGCCTTTCCATCTCTTTGTTTTTTGGGGAGCTTTTAAAACATTTATTCTTAATGCTTTTACATTATAAATATTCTCTATCAATTTCTTCATTTCATTTTTTGTAATTCTTTCATTAACTTCAAAAATATATTTATTTTTTTCTTCTCTCAGTAAAGTAAACTTTTCGCTAAAATAAGGTTTAATCAGAACTCCTTGTTCTTTAAAAGAACTTTTTAAAATTACAGGAGGATGATTATCCGAAACAGCGATTGAATCTTTTTTTTGTTCCTTGGGTTTTTTAGAACCCTTCTCTTTTTGTTTTTTTGAAAAAATATTTAAAATGCTCATTATTTTATTATTTTATTATTTTATTATTTTTTTTCTAATGCTGAGAGTCCTTTTTTTGAAAATAAAAGATATTTATAATTCAAAAAGTCAATTAAGTTAATATTTTCTACATTGATAACTTTAAGATAGGGCAGATTTTGCGCCGATCTGAATAAATCTTTTTCCTGGGAATGAACAATTAATAAAATACTGGGCATTTTTTCCTTTTTTCCAACAATATTTTTACAAAGACTATCTACGAGGTTTGTCTTGGGTTTTTCTATTTTTATATCCTCAATAATCTTGATTTCATTATCTTTCAATTTTTGAGATAAAACCATCTTTAGCGCCTCTTCCTTTACTTTCTTGTTTATTTTTTTCTTCTGATTTTTTTCTTTACTCCTTGGACCAAAAGTAACGCCCCCTCCTTTCCAAAGAGGCGAGCGAATAGAACCATGACGGGCTCTGCCAGTCCCCTTTTGAACCCAAGGTTTTCTCCCTCCGCCCCTGACTTCCGAACGATTTTTTGCAAAAGCCAACGACCTTCTCTGGTTGCTAACTAAATCTTTATACGCCTGATAAACAAGAGCGTTATTAAATTTTTTGCCAAAAACACTTGAAGCTAACTCAACGTTTTCCTTAGATTCTCCTTTTAAATTATAAATTGGCGCTTTCATTTTAACCAATAATTTTTAATAACGAATTTCTTCTGCCGGGAATCGCTCCTCTTAAATAAAGAAGGTTTTTTTCCGGAATAATCTTTATTACTTTAATATTTTTTAAAGTTATCTGTTCTTGACCCATTCTTCCTGCCATTTTTTTCCCTTTTTCCACTCGCTGAATTCCCGTATGTCCAATTGAGCCTGATGCCCTTAACTGATCTTTTGTTCCGTGGGTTGCTGAATGTCCTTTAAAACCATGTCTTTTCACAACTCCTTGAAAGCCCTTCCCTTTACTTTTGCCAATAACTTTTACTTCATCGCCTTCTTCAAAAACGTCAACACTAATTTTATCACCCACTTTTAAATCAATCTCTTTTATTGCATTTTTTTTATTTTTGTCTAAATTAAATTCTTGTATCCATGAAAATTTATTTTTTTTTCTGCCAAAACCCACTTGAATAGCCTGATAACCGTCTTTTTCTTTGGTTTTCAATTGCGTAATTCTAACCGGGCCCGCTTCCACAATAGTGATGGGGACAACTTCTCCGCGCTCATTAAAAACCTGAGACGTTCCTAATTTTTTAGCTAAAATAATTTTCATATCAATATCATTAATTTAGAAAATTCTTCATAGAAAAACTGGGCCCTAGCCCAGTTTTCCTTTAATCTCATTCCAGACTAGACTAGATATTCCGGGCTTACATCTTAATTTCTATGTCTATTCCCGCTGGTAAATCTAAATTAGTAAACGCTTCAATTGTTTTTTGATTTGCATTGGGAATTTCTATCAATCTTTTATGAATTCTAATTTCAAATTGTTCCCGTGCATCTTTTTTAACAAAAGTAGCCTTATTCACCGTATAGCGATGAATTTCTGTTGGTAAAGGTATCGGTCCAATAATTTCATTACCATATCTCATTACCGTCTCTATTATTTGCTTACAAGAATTGTCAAGTATCCGATAATCATAACCCTTTATTTTTATTCTAATCTTTTGTTGAATTTCAGTTTTTGAAGTTGCCACAATAAATAATTATTATTGAGTAATTTTTGTCACGATTCCTGCGCCTACAGTTCTTCCTCCTTCTCTAATAGCAAACCGAGAACCGTCATCTAGGGCTATGGGAACAATTAATTTAACTTTGAACTTAACATTATCACCCGGCATTACCATCTCCACTCCCTCGGGCAAAGTAACTTCTCCGGTAACATCAGCTGTTCGAATATAGAATTGAGGTTTATAACCGGAAAAGAATGGGGTATGTCTGCCTCCTTCTTCTTTGGCTAAAATATAAACTTCTGCTTCAAATTCAGTATGCGGAGTAATTGAACCGGGTTTAGCCAATATTTGACCCCTTCTAATCTCTTCTTTTTTAAGGCCTCTTAACAAAACCCCAACATTATCTCCAGCCCGACTTTCTTCAAGAGATTTATTAAACATTTCTAATCCGGTAACTGTGGTTTTTATAGTTGGATGATAACCAACTACTTCCACTTCTTCATTTAATTTAATCTGGCCTCTTTCCACTCTTCCGGTAGCTACGGTTCCTCTTCCTTCAATAGAGAAAATATCTTCAATCGGCATCAAGAACGGCTTATCAATGTCTCTTTTAGGCTCCGGAAAGTAGGAATCAATTGAATCTAATAAATCAAAAATTGGTTTAATCGCTGGATCGTCAATAGATTTAGCTTCAAGGGCTTTTAAAGCAGATCCTCTTATTATGGGCGCTTCTTTTCCATTAAACTCATGCTTTGTTAATAACTCCCTAATTTCCGTCTCCACTAAATCTAATAATTCCTGATCTTGAACCATATCAACTTTATTTAAGAAAACGACCATTGCCGGAACGCCAACTTGTCGCGCCAAAAGGATATGTTCAAATGTCTGAGGCATTGGTCCGTCAGGAGCAGAAACTACTAAAATAGCGCCATCCATCTGAGCAGAACCGGTAATCATATTCTTGATATAATCAATATGTCCCGGGCAATCAATATGCGCATAATGTCTTTTTTCTGTTTCATATTCAGAATGGTGAACATTAATAGTAATTCCCCTCGCTTTTTCTTCAGGAGCATTGTCAATTTCAGCCACATTACCATCTTTACCCACCAACCCTTTTAAGTGAAGGACATGCAAAATTGCGGCGGTTAAAGTGGTTTTCCCGTGGTCAATGTGGCCAATCGTTCCCACATTCATATGGGTTTTGCTACGAACAAATTTTTCTTTTTCTGCCATAGTTTTTATTTTTTATTTATTTTTACCCGCTAAAATTTTTCAAAGAAAAACTTAGGCGGGTGAACTCTAAACTTTGAGTTCTATTGTGTATCTATTATATTAAGGCATAACCTTTTTATTGTCAACCCCGTTAGAGATTTAGGTTAGAATTTTAAAAAATCTCTCATTCCCTAAAATAGGAAATAACCATGTTCAAGAATTTTCCTTAAGATTTTTTTTCTGATTTAATCATTTCTTTCCCAATAATTTCCTGCGTTATGTTATCAGGAACCTCCTGATAATGATCAAACTCTATGGTAAAAACCCCTCTTCCTTCTGTCAAAGAACGCAATTTAGTAGCAAAGCCAAACATTTCTGCCAAAGGGACTTTAGCCATAATAACTTTCATCATTGCTCGTTCTCCTATACTTTCTATCGTCCCTCTTTTTGAATTTAAATCACCGGTCACATCACCTAAATTTTTTTCCGGAATAACAACTTCTAATTTCATTATTGGTTCTAAAAGTACGGGATTAGCCCTTTTAGCGCCATCTTGAAAAGCCATTGAACCTGCAATTTTAAAAGCAAAATCTGATGAATCTACTTCATGAAAAGACCCATCATAAAGCGTTACTTTTACATCAGAAATCGGATATCCAGCTAAAATACCTTTTTCCAAAGCTTCCCTGACCCCTTTTTCTACTGCCGGAATATATTCCTTGGGAATAACGCCGCCTTTTATGCTGTCAACAAATTTAAATCCTTTTCCTCTCTCAAAGGGCTCTAATCTTAATAAAACATGCCCGTATTGCCCTCTGCCTCCTGATTGCCTGATATATTTTCCTTCACATTCAACCATTTTTCTAATCGTCTCTTTATAAGCTACTTGAGGTTTGCCTGTTTTGACGTTAAGATTAAATTCTCTTTTCATTCTGTCAACTAATATTTCTAAATGAAATTCGCCCATTCCCGAAATAATCGTTTCTGATGTTTCTTGGTCGCTTTTTACTTTGAAAGTTGGATCTTCTTCCGAAAGTTTTTTTAACACCAGGGACATTTTTTCCTGATCTGCTTTTGTTTGTGGCTCCACCTTGATAGAAATAACCGGTTCTGGAAATTCAATTTTTTCTAAAATCACTGGATAATTGGGGTCGCATAAGGTATCCCCGGTATCTGTGTTTTTTAAACCAACGGTTGCCGCAATATCGCCTACTCTGACTTCTTCAATTTCTTCTCTTCGATTGGAATGCATTTGCAATAATCTTCCAATTCTTTCTTGACTGGATTTGCTCGCATTTAAAAGATAATTTCCTTTTTTAAAAGTGCCCGAATAGACCCTAAAATAGTTCAAGGTTCCAACATAAGGGTCATTGGCTACTTTGAATACCAAAGCCGCAAGGGGCGCTTTATCTTCCGGAGGGCGGACAATGATTTCTCCTGTTTTTGGATGAATGCCCTGAACCGGAGGCAAATCTAATGGTGAAGGTAAATATTCTATAATCCCGTCAAGTAAAGGTTGAATACCCTTATTTCTAAATGAACTTCCGCAAAAAACGGGTATTATTTTTCCGGCAATTGTCGCTTGGCGCAAAATTTCTCTAATTTTATCTGCCGCTGGTTCGGTTCCTTTCTCCAAATATTCTGTCAAAGATCCTTCATCTTGTTCTACTATTTTTTCAATAAAAATTCTCCTATATTCTTTAGCCCTATCTATCAAATCTGAGGGGATTTCTTTTATCGTGACAACCACTCCCTGCTCTCCTTCAAAATATACCGCTTTCATTAAAATTAAATCTATAATTCCCTGAAAATCACTTTCAGCGCCAATTGGAATATTAACCGCCAAAGTATTGGGCGTTAGTCTCTCCTGAATAGATTTAAAAGCTTTTTCGTAATCAACGCCCAAACGGTCCATTTTATTAATAAAACACATTCGGGGAACTTTATATTTATCAGCCTGACGCCAAACAGTTTCTGATTGCGATTCTACTCCGGCAACTCCGTCAAAAATAACCACCGCTCCGTCCAAGACTCTTAATGACCTCTGAACCTCAGCCGTAAAGTCAATATGCCCCGGCGTATCAATAATATTAATGCGATGTTCGTAATCAGGTTTTTTTTCTCTATACGTTGGCGTCCAAAAGCAGGTTGTTGCCGCAGAAGTAATCGTCACCCCTCTTTCCTTTTCCTGAACCATCCAATCCATAACCGTTGTTCCTTCGTCAATAATGCCAATCTTGTGGGTTATTCCGGTGTAATATAAAACCCTCTCGGTTGTTGTCGTCTTTCCGGCGTCAATATGAGCAATAAAACCAATGTCCCTTATTTTTTCAATAGGATATATTTTTCCCATAATATTAATTTAAAAGCTAAAGCGAGCAAAAGCTCTGTTTGATTCTGCTATGCGGTGGGTATCCAATTTCTTTTTGATTGCCGCTCCTTCATTTTTTGAAGCTAAAATTAATTCTTCTGCCAGCTTTTCTGCCATCGGCTTCCCTTTTTTGGCGCGGGAAGCGCTAATCAACCAGCGGCAAGCCAAAGTAATTTTTCTATATTCAGGCACTACCTGCGGCACTTGGTAATTGGCGCCTCCAATTCTTCTGGTTTTTACCTCAAGCTCAGGAGATACATTTTTAATTGCTAAATTGAAGACCGCAACCGGATCTTGTTTTGTTTCTTTCTTTATAATTTCCATTGTTTTGTAAAAAACTCTTTGGGCCGTAGATTTTTTGCCGTCTTTCATTAGATAATTGATAAAGCGGGTTACCAAAGCGCTTTTATATATCAAATCTTGTTCGTATTTTTTTTCTTTTCTTTTTTTTCTTCTCATAATTACATTTAATTACATCATATTTGTATAATTCGTATTCATTCGTATATTGGCATCCCTTTATTTTTTTTCTTTTTTTGTTCCGTATTTGCTTCTTTGCTGTTTTCTTCTTTCAACCCCAAGAGTATCGTATTTGCCCCGAACTATATGATACCTCACACCGGGCAAATCTTTAACCCTTCCTCCTCGCACTAACACAATTGAGTATTCTTGCAAATTATGGCCTTCGCCGGGAATGTAAGCCGTAACTTCCATCCCATTGCTTAATTTCACCCGGGCTACTTTCCTTAAAGCAGAATTCGGTTTTTTGGGAGTCGTTGTAAAAACTTTCAAACAAACGCCTTTTTTAAAAGGTGAACGACGATAAGTTGGTCTATTTTTAATAGCATTAAAAGAAAAAGACAGAGCAACTGATTTGCTCTTCTTGGCTATTGGTTTTCTTTCTTTTTTAATTAATTGACTTAAAGTCGGCATAACATAAAATGTAATAATTTTGTTTTTAAATAAAAAACCAAACAAAGCAATCGGCTCTAAGTTTATCAAAAAATAGGTTTTACGTCAACTCTATGAAGTAATTGCTAATAAAATTTAACTAAAAGGGATGCCGGTAAATAAAGAAAAGAGCATCATTACCAAGGGCAAAATAATACTGCCGGCAAACATAATAAAAAAAAGGAGGATAATAATTCCGTATTGCGAAAGAACTATCTCAAGTTCTTGGGAAGGAAATAAATAAAATAATATTTTCGAACCATCTAAAGGAGGGATGGGTATCAGATTAAAAATGCCTAAAATTAAATTAATCCGAACAATAACCATCAGATAAGGCAGTAAAGAGATAAAAGACGAGGCCATTATTATCGCCCTAATAATCAAACCAAAAATCAAAGCGACTCCAAAATTAGCCAAAGGTCCGGCAAAAGCCAGCAAAGCAGTGTCCCGACGAGGGTTTTTAAGTTTTAAAGGATTATAAGGCACTGGTTTAGCCCAACCAAAAATAAATCCCGATCTCATCAGTATTAACATCATTGGCAAAATAACAGAACCGACTGGATCTAAATGTTTTAGCGGGTTTAAAGTTAAACGCCCCATTCTTTCCGCGGTATCGTCTCCAAAACGCAAAGCAGCCAATCCGTGAAAAACTTCGTGAATAACTACGGAAAATAACAAAACTGTAATTTGAAAAACTAATGGTATTTCAGTAAACATAAAAATTATTATCTCTGCTTAGTATAACATTTTTTTATAAGAATAAAAACAGTGAGCCTTAAGGCTCACTGTTTTTTGATGAAAGCCTATCTTTACTTCAATCTTAAACTAAAATCTGAAAAAGATAATAAGCCAATAGGAGCAATAAAATCCCCAAGACTCTAAAAGCAATGTCTGAAATATTCAACCAGTAACTCAACAAGCCTTCTACTTTGCTTTTGGGTACAAGAAGAAAAGTTAATCCTTTAATAACTGCAATAACAGCCAAAACTTGCATTACTAAAGGGATGCTTACTAATGCCGTGGATTGCCAAAATATATAACCTACTACCAGAGCTATCACTCCCCAAAGCCAAAAAGGACCGCTCTGAGAAAATTTAAGCATACAATTTTTGGCTGTTTTTGGTACCAAAAGCGCCAAAACCCCGATAATAGCCCATAAAGCGATGAAAAGATAAATTACCCAAATCATATTTTTCCGCCAGCTGGCGGATTTTTAAATTTACCCACCCGCGTTTTCCTTTGGAAAACTTTGGTGGTTGAATCGACCTTTACCCGCCTAAGTTTTTGTTCACCCGCCACAAATTGCTCTGAAATTTAGGCGGGTTGGCGGGTTAATTATATTATACCACTTTTATTTTATCTTATACAATTCTAATTTTTTTAAAGCGTGTTTGGCAAGAATTAATCTTTGGTCGCTATTAGTATAGAAAGTACAAAGGATTTCATTCTGCTTTACTTTTTCTCCAATAATTTTATTCAAGTAAATTCCAGCTTCTTTTGTCGTCGGCGCGCCCAATAATCTGCAAATTTTATTTATATTTTTATTATGAATTTCTTGAATCATTCCTTTTTTTGAAGATTTTAATTCCCATAAAACTTTTCCCATTTTAATTTTTTCAGAATCAATATTAGAATTTCCTCCTTGAGCTTTTATTATCTCACGCATCTTTTTGAAGGCTCTGCCGGATTGCAATGATTCTAAAGCCATCTTTTGACCATTTCCTTTTTTAGCCTTGCCTGATAATTCTAATAATTGGCCGGAAAACAAAACTGCTTTTTTTTCTAAATCCTTTGGCCTTCCTTCTTTTTGTTGTAAAACCCTCATCACGTCTCTTGCTTCCAAGCAGGGTCCAATACCGCGACCAATAGGACCCATGGTTTTAGAAACCATAATTTCAATCTTCATTTTAAATCTTTTCGCTAAATAAAGAAAAAGATTTTTAACAAAACGAATTTCTTTTGCGTCATGAATTTTTGCCGTTGGCCCAGTGGGTATATCAATTATTAAACGATTAATTCCGGTAGCCACCTGTTTTGACATAATACTAACTACCATTTTTGAATAAGGCTCTCTTCCTAAGCGGCGAGTAATTTCAATAAACCTATCATCTGCCGGAGCTAATCTTAAAGCGCCGCCCCAAATTAAACAACCATTTGTTTTCTTAACAATTTTTTTTATTTCTTTTGAAGTAAATCCAACTGGAGCTAAAACTTCCATTGTATCAGCTGTCCCCGCCGCTGAAGTAACTGCTCGAGAAGAAGTTTTAGGAATAATTACTCCGCAACTGGCAACAATAGAAACTACTATAGGCGTAATACGATTTCCGGGTATTCCTCCAATTGAATGCTTATCTGCTACAATATCACCAAATTTCATCATTTCTCCGGTTTCACTAATTGCTTTTGTTAAATAATAAATTTCTTCTCTTGAAAAATTCTTTTTATCAAAAGCTGAAGCAATAAAAAAAGCTAATTCTAAATCACTAATTCGATACCGAGCAATATCAGAAATTAAAGAACGAATCTCTTCATAAGAAATTTTCTTTTCATCAAGTTTTTTGTGAATTGTTTTTAAAGAAGCCGATTGTCCAGCGAGTCTCAATTCTAAAAGCTCCCCTTTTTTAATTTTATATCTATTAGTGATATCCCGAAAAAGGCCTATTTCTCCTTTATTGACGATGCTCCTTGTGGTATCAACTGATATTTCTGTTTTTTTCTCTTTCCATTTTAAGGCTAATTTATCGCCGGCTCTAATACCAAAATGCTCCCCATCTTTTTCATGAATAATGGCAATCCAAGGATAACCAGTTTTAATATCTAAATATTTTACCTTAAGTAAAAAGACGTTATTTTTCTTTGAATTGTTTTTCTTTTGTTTCATTTTGATTAATTCTTAAATTATTTTCTGATTTAGAAGATTCTTTGCTAAAAGCTTGGCGATATCAATTGCATAATGAGAACATTCTAAAGTATTGGTAAAAATAATTTTCTTAGGTCTCATTACCGCCAATTGGTCAATTATCTCATCGCCAAAAACAGAATGAATAAAAACAAAACTAATTGTTTTAATTTGAAATTGCTTTATTATTTTAGCTGTTTCCAAAATAGTTTTTCCCGTAGAGACTATATCGTCAACAATAATAACATCTTTATCTTTTAAAATGCTTTCTATGTTTTTGGGATAAACAAAATTTATTTTTCCGGTTTTAACATTTCTTTCTTTTTGCATAATTATTTTAGTCGCCGGAAAATTTTTGCAAAAATTATCAATAAACGCTCCGGCTTCTTTATCAGGGCCAACAACCACCGAATCCGCCGGGGAAAATTCTTTAAATTTTTCCGCCATATCTTCAAAAAGAAAAATGTTATGAGCTGGGATTTTAAATAAATCTCCAATTTTCTTTCTATGCTCGTGCATATTGCAAGTAATAAATACATCTGCATTTTTCTCTATTAATTCTGCCAGATAAAGGGAAGAAAGAGGCTCTCCTTCGCGAAATACAGAATCCTGTCTGACATAAGGAAAATAAGGCATAATAGCGATTATTTTTGTAGCCAGATCTCTGATTTTTCTCAATAACAAAAAATACTTAATCAGATAAGCATTGATATTTTCTTCTTGTTTTTTTTGAATAATCAAAATAGCTTCGGTTATCTTCTCTTCTTTGGTTAAGCGAGGCTGAAGTTCGCCATCGGCAAAAACCCTATCTTCAATAAAAATAAAAGGTAAATTAAGTTCTTGGCTTAAAGCTCTTCCTAAATCATCTCCAATAACTATTTTATCCATAAATACTATTTGTTTTGATAAATAATCGCCGTAAATTCTCCTTTTATTTTATCATGTTTTATCTTTTCAATCACTTCTTTAATTGTTCCCCGATAAATCGCTTCAAATTTTTTAGTTATTTCCCGGCCAACTACCGCTTGATAATTCAAATCAAAAGGCTGAATTCTTTCATAAATATCTTCTAAAGTTTTTATGATGCGATAAGGAGATTCATAAAAAATAACAGGATGCTTAAAGTTCTTTAATTGGCATAATAATTCTTCAAAAAATCGGTTTCTTTTGTTTTTATGCGGCGGAAATCCTAAAAAAACAAATTTATCCATTGGCAAACCGGAAATGCTCGCTAAAGCGAGTAAAGAAGAAGGACCGGGTATAGGAATAATTTTAACTTGAGTATTGGTTTTTTGATGCAAAAAATCAATTAATTTATTTCCGGGATCTGAAATACCCGGCGTGCCCGAATCAGAAACCAAAGCTAAATTTTTACCTCGCTGAAGCATTTTAAAAATTCGCTTCATTTTTTCAATCTTTGAATGCTGATGATAGCTGAGAACAGGGGTTTTGATATTATAGTGAGCTAATAATTTTTTCGTCTTTCTCGTATCTTCGCATAAAATTAAATCAACTTCTTTTAAAACCTGAAGCGCTCGCAAAGAAATATCTTCCAAATTTCCAATTGGAGTAGCGACTATAAATAAATCTCCTACCATTATTTTTTCTAAAGATAGTCTAATTTAAAGTTTTACTATTTTTTACATCTATATGATACCAGAAAAAATATAAATATTGAAATAAAAAAAATGCTGCCGTTCCTGAGCAAGCCCAAAAACGACAGCATCCTTAGTATAGCAAATCAAAATAATTTGTCAAGTCTTTATTGAATTAATCCTCTTAAGAATCCTTGGAGTTTATCAGGCAAGACAGGGATGATTTCTTGCCACCAAGGAAGGTTAAGAGCCTGAACTTCTATGTAGTCAAGGCCAGTGCCCAGTCTGTCTATCCAGATGTCACAATTGTAATCTCCGCAAGCTTTTAATTGATATTGATAAATACCCGGTTCAAAGATTTGGAACAGCTTTTCTTTGGAAAAACCAACTGGGACTTGTCCGCTTAATGTTTCTCTATCTCCGCAATCATTTCCATCTGTTAATTTACAGGTAATTTCTCCCCAGGTGCAATCTTCATTAGTAGACCATTCAGCTAAGACATCATAACCAATCCAGGCATGATGAGGGATTTCGAATTTGGTAATTTCACATTCAGGAATGGTGACCGGAGGTGTGATTGGAGGTGTGATTGGAGGGGGAGGAGCAAATTGGCATTCGGCATCAGAAGTACATCGCGTATATCCAAGGAATG
>Ga0172363_10002163_pt1 | contig 15903 bp, 15 predicted proteins | sample LakKivs2_kivu2a2_FD_114541 | JGI IMG/M metagenome (GOLD analysis project Ga0172363, IMG submission 114541) | Sediment microbial communities from Lake Kivu, Rwanda - Sediment s2_kivu2a2 | ecosystem: Environmental > Aquatic > Freshwater > Lake > Sediment | place: Rwanda: Western Province, Lake... | reverse complement strand
GCTGTAAAACTAGTCAATTGGGTTCACAGTAAAGATGCTTTCAATTTCTTCAAAGACGAATTCCATAAATCGGCCAAGTATGCTAACTTGAAAGAAGTTAAGGCCTATACTGCTGGTAGATACGTCCATATACGTTTTAAAGCCAGTACAGGAGCAGCAATGGGAATGAACATGATAACGATTGCGGCCAGCAGTGCTGTAGAAACTATGATAACAAGAGTGAAAAAGGAATTAGGTTTGGACGTTACTTTCATTAGCGCTACTGGGAATTTATGCACAGACAAAAAACCTGCGTATATAGATATATTAGAAGGACGGGGGGTTTCAGTTATCGCTGAAGCGACAATCCCAAAGAAACTTCTCAAGGAAACGTTCAGAGTGACGCCAGAGATGGTCGCTGAATTGTGTAAAGTCAAGTGTTTACAAGGTTCTGCTTTAGCCGGTTCACATGGTTTAAACGCTCATATCGCTAATGTCTTGGCCGCCATGTACATCGCACACGGTCAAGACCCGGCTCAAATAGTGGAAGGTTCTCAAGCCATTACAGATGCTATAGTCACTGACGAAGGCCTATACGTCTCTTGTTTCCTCCCTGCATTGGAAGTCGGAACTTATGGCGGTGGAACAAAGAGAGAGACACAACAAGAAGCTTTGAAGCTGTTGGGGCTATATGGGGAAGGAGACGATGAAGGCAAAACGAGGTTAGCGTTTGCAGAGGTTGTCGCCGCAGCATGTCTTGCTTCCGAAGTGAATTTACTCGCTATAGAATCTTCTGGTGAATTGGCATCAACCCATGGAAGTTTGAAGAGAGGATAGTATGAAAATAGTTGTCGCTATTACTGGTGCATCTGGTTCTGTTGTAGGGTTGAAACTGATAGAAGAACTAAAAAAAAGGAAAATAGAAACCGTTACTTTAATCTCTAAAGTCGGAGTAAAAGTCATAAAAGAAGAAACCGGTAAAGAAATAAAACCAGATTATGATGAAGATGATTTATTCTCTCCTTTTGCGAGTAGTTCAAACAAAATAGACGCTTTTGTCATATGTCCATGCTCATCAAAAACTTTATCTGCTGTTGCAAATGGTTATTCGAATAATTTGATAACAAGACTGGCTGATAATTGTTTGAGGATGAGAAAAAAATTGATAGTTTGTATTAGGGAAACACCTTACAGTTTAATTCATCTGGAAAACATGAAAAAAATAACTCTAGCTGGTGGTGTAATAATGCCTTTCAATCTTGCTTATTATTTCAAGCCAAAAACTATTGATGATGTAACGGATTTTTTTGTCGGCAAAATTTTAGATTTTTTGGATATCAAAAATGATCTGTATAAGAGGTGGAGGGAATGAAATTTAGAAATTTTATAGAACATCTCGATAAGAAGGGTGAATTGACCAGGATAAAGAAAGAAGTGTCCACCGAGTATGAGATTGCTGGAATCATCTCTGCAATGAATGAGAAACCCGTGTTTTTTGATAAAGTCAAAGGGTCGAACATGCCTGTCGTCGGGGGTTTAGTGTCATCGATGGATTTAATCGCCCAATCTTTGGGAGTAGAAAAAACAAGAGTAATACCAAAACTGTATGAAGCCATGAACAGCCCTGTAGAACCAGAAGTTGTTAAAAAAGGAGAATGTCAAGAAGTAGTAGAAAAAAATGTTGACCTGACAAAACTACCGATAATGAGGTACACGGAAAAAGACGGCGGCAAATACATACCTTCTGCTATTGCTATAATCAAAGATCCTGAATTAGGTAGGAACACATGTTTTCATCGTCTAATGCTTCTGGATAAAAATAGATTCGTTGTTAGGATCGTCGAGGAAAGAGGAACTGATACCGCATTAAAAAAAACTGGCGGAGAATTAGACATCGCTTTTTGTATCGGCAACCCCACTTCAGTGTTGCTATCTGCAGCAACTTCTTTAACTCCTGGAGTGGATGAGTTAGGGATGGCCAATGCACTAGAAAAATTAGAGTTGGTTAAATGCAAGACTATCGATGTCGAAGTTCCAAAAGATTGTGAAATAGTTTTAGAAGGTAGGATAACAAAAGAAATGACTACTGAAGGACCATTCTTAGACTTAACAGGAATAGTTGACAAATCAAGACAACAACCTATTGTTGAAATAAAATGTATAACTCATAGAAAGAACCCTATTTATCAAACGATACTCGCTGGAAAAAACGAGCATAAATTTTTGATGGGATTACCGAGGACACCAACCATCTTCAACGAAGTTAACAAAGTATGTGAATGCAAAGATGTTTACATAACACCTGGTGGTTGCAGTTGGTTACATGCTGTCGTGCAAATAAAGAAGAAGAACCCGGATGATGGTAAGAAAGCTATAGATGCTGCCTTTAAAGGGCATAAATCTTTGAAACAGTGCATAGTCGTTGACGAGGACATAAACATCTACGACCCGCATGATGTTGAATGGGCGATTGCTACTAGATTTCAAGCAGATAAAAATTCTATATTACTTTCAAACCAACCAGGTTCGTCTCTCGATCCATCCGGGGATTTGACAGAAGGAAAAAAAGCGATAACATCTAAGATGGGTTTGGATGCAACAACTCCCATGGTCACAACGGGTAAAGGTTTCAAAAAGGAAAATTACAGAAAGGTTGACTTGGAAAAATATTTGTGATGTCATGTATCTTACGAAAGAAGAAGAAAGGATGTTGGATGGAGAACAAGGTCGTGCTGTAAAAAAGTCCATGGAAATACTCGTTGCTCTAGGCGATATTTATGGCGCAGAAAAATTAATAGAAGTCAATTCAGTCCAGATTGCAGGAGTTTCTTATCATAATTTAGGGGATGCCGGTTTAGAATTTCTGGATGAGTTGGCAAAAGATGGAAGAGTTAAAGTGGTCACGACACTAAACCCTGCTGGGATGGATTTGGAAGATTGGAGAAAACTTGGTATATCAGAAGATTTCGCGAAAAAACAAAACCTTGTCATAGACGCTTTCAGAAAAATGGGTGTAATAATTTCTTGTACTTGCACACCATATCTGATTGGAAATGTTCCGCTATACGGAGAACATATAGCATGGTCAGAATCCTCAGCTGTCACTTTCGCAAACTCAGTTTTAGGAGCGATGACAAACAGGGAAGGTGGGCCATCAGCATTAGCAGCAGCATTTGTTGGCAAGACACCGATGTACGGGTTACATCTTGAGAAAAATAGGATTCCAGATGTTCATGTTGATGTCAAAGTTGACTTGAAAAAAATTTCCGATTGGGGTGCACTCGGATGTTCTATCGGCAAAAAAGCAGCTAACAAGATACCGTACATAACTGGAATAAAGAGTGCAAGTTTAGATGAACTAAAATCTTTCTCTGCTTCAGTCGTAACTTACGGAACAAAACCACTGTTCTATATCAAAGGAATTACTCCGGCTTCTGAAAAACAAAAAATACCGAAAGAGAAAATAACGATAACAAAAGATGACATTAAAGATGCTTACAAGAGTATAAACGATGAAGTTGAATCCGTAGATTTCATCTGTATCGGATGTCCGCATTGTTCGATAAAAGAAATTTCTGACATAACTGAAATGTTGAAAGGAAAGAAGATTAATCCTAAGGTTGAATTCTGGGTCGCTACATCTCGATCGATAAAACAATTGGCTGACGATAGAGGTTACACAAAAATAATAGAAGATGCTGGTGGTAAATTTGCTTGTGATACTTGTTTAGCTGTTGCACCTTTGAAAGGTCGATTTAAATCTGTTGCAACGACATCTGCGAAAGGTTGCTTCTACTCCAGAGGAAGTAATGAAATGAAAACAAAATTGGGAAGTTTGGAAGAATGTATTGATGCGGCGGTGAAAGGGAGATGGAGTTGAAAGGAAGAATTATTTTCAAAGGGAAAATTAAAGGTGAAGCCATAGTTACTTCACAACCTGTATCTTTTTATGGCGGAGTTGATCCTGATTCTGGCGTGTTGATAGAGAAGGGGCATGAGTTAGAGGGCAAAAATCTAAAAGGAAAAATTTTAGTCTTTCCAACTGGTAAAGGTTCTACTGTTGGATCATACACACTTTACAGGATGAAGAAAAATAACACTGCTCCAGCAGGCATTATAAATAAAGAATGTGAAACTATAGTTGCCGTTGGTGCGATAATCTCAGAAATACCCTGTGTCGACAAGATTGATATTTCTAAAATAAAAAATGGGGACTTTGTCCAATTGGATGACGGTGTTGTTGAAATAAGAAAAGTTTAACTCTAAATTATTTTCATGGTGTTATTTTGAGAGAAATGTTGTATCACGTAAACGAAAATGATAAAGTCTTGGGTAAGATTAGTAGAGATGAGGCGCATTCAAAATTACTCCTTCATAGAAGTGGTATGGTTTTTTTAATGAACAGCAATGATAAGATTCTCATAAATATGCGTAGCCAAAAGCATGAAACTTTTCCATCGTGTTATGACTCTTCCGTCTCTTTTCACGTAAAATATGGAGAAACTTATGAGATTGCAGCAAAAAGAGAGACTGAAGAAGAGATAAGAATTAAATCCCCCTTGAAATTCATAGGAAAGTTTATGCATATAGATCCACCGGAATATCAAATACTCTTTGTTTTTCTTTGTGTATCTAACGAGAAACCTATAATAGACCCTGAAGAATTTTCAAGCGGGAAATTTTACTCTATAAAAGAAGCTGAAAAAATCGTTCAAAATGAAAATATCACACCCTGGTTTAGAGAAGGTTGGAAGATTTTAACTAAACATCTTAATACTGAATTATGAAATTAATTTAAGTTTATCAAATTTTAATCATTAATTGGCGATCGAATGAATGAATTGATTTTAGTAAAGTTAGGTGGCTCTGTTATTACAGATAAGAACAAACCGTTTACAGAAGATTTAGATACGATAAAAAGATTAGCAAGGGAAATGCATGAAGCAAAAAAAGAAAAAAATTTTAGACTGATAATCGGGCATGGTGGTGGTTCTTATCCACATACAGCCGCAAAAAAATTCAAAACGAATGAAGGTGTGATTGATAAAAGAAGTTATGAAGGCATAGCTAAAGTTCAAGATGCTGCTTCTAGGTTAAACAGAATAATTGTTAGGGAGTTATTGAACGTTGGGGAGAATGCTATGTCTATTCAACTTTCGAGTTGTAGCATTTGTGAAAATGATGAAATAAAAGAAATGTTCTTAGAGCCGGTTAAAAGATTATTGGATTGTGATATGATCCCTGTTCCTTACGGTGATGTTGGATTAGACAGAAAAAAAGGTTGCTGTATAATATCCACCGAGAGAATTTTTGATTATTTGGCGAAGAATCTTTCAAAATTCGGTAAAAAATACAAGATCTCGAGGATAATTTTATGCGCAAGAGTCGATGGAGTTTTTACCGACAACCCTGATATAAATTCTTACGCTGAGTTGATAAAAGAGATAACGCCTAAGAACATAAAATACGTTGAATCTTGTTTGAAAGGATCTTTCGGCATAGACGTCACTGGAGGGATGCTTCACAAAGTAAAGATGATGTTGGAATTAGCCAAATTAGGGATTGAATCAGAGATTATCAACGCTAAAGAAACTGATTTGTTGAAAAGAACTTTGCTCGGTGAGAGAGGTTTAGGGACTACAATTAAGAAAGAATGACAGTAAAAACTTAAATTTTATTTTAAAACAATAAACAAAGGTTATAGAGAATGAAATTACGTTCTTCTGTTTTGATTGGTATCTTTCTGATTTCACTTACTGGTTTAATGTTTGAAATTTTGCTCACAAGAATTTTTTCAACCTTACTTTGGTATCATTTTACATTTATTGCAATATCATCTGCTTTGTTGGGATGGGGAATGGGGGCATATATACTAACTTTTTTAAAAATGAAATATGATCTTCTTTTTTCATCCTCTGTCTTGTTTTCACTTTCAATTATTTTATTTCTATTTATAGTTACAAAATTTCCCGCCGATTTTTTTACCTTGCCTTACTTTTTTATAATCTCCATAATTCCTTTCTTATTCGGAGGAATGAATCTTTCATTGGCTTTTCATTTCTATGCAAAATTTTCAGGAAAAATATATTTTTCTGATTTGATTGGGGCTTCGATAGGAGCTTTATCTGTACCATTATTGCTAATTTTTATAAAACCAGAGTCTTTAGTTTTTTTAGTATCTTTATTCCCACTTCTCTCTTCTTTATTTTTTTCAGGATTTAGAAATAAGAAAGCAATATTAATTTATGTTTTAATTTTATTCGTAATTGCTCTTTTTTTCTTAAATTTTTCGACTAATTTTATTTCACTTGGACCCAGTCCAACAAAAGCACTATATCAACATTTGGATCAAGATAAAAATTTGCATATAGTTAAAACAAAATGGAATTCTTTTTCTAGAGTAGATTTAGTTGAAGGTTATCAATATTTTTTGGGAAATATTTACATCGACACTTTCGCTTGGACTTACATCATTCCTTGGAATGAAAATGGGATGGACTTTGCCAAAGATTGGTTTAGGTATATACCTTTTCATGTTAAACCTGAATCTAAAGTTTTGATAATCGGTTCAGGCGGAGGAACAGATGTCGCCCTTGCTTTAGTCTCAGGAAGTAAAGATATAACAGCGGTTGAAATCAATCCTACAATAATTGAGTATGTTAAAGGGTATGGGGGAAAAGCTGGGAACATTTATGATAATAAATACGTTAGAGTCGTTAATGATGAAGGAAGGAACTATGTGAGTCGTTCTGATGAAAAATTTGATGTAATAGAACTTGGATTTGTGGATTCATCAAGTGCTATAGTTTCTGGAGGACTTGTAATCTCAGAAAATTATTTGTATACAGTCGAAGCGTTTAAAGATTATTTTGCTCATTTGAATGATGATGGTATACTGGCATTTGTTAGATATGAGATTGACATTCCAAGACTTCTTACAATTTCTAAAACTGCACTTGAAGAATCGGGTGTGAAAGAAAACATAGACAAACACATACTTGTAATCTCACAAACGGACATCAATGAGAAAGAGCCATTCCTTGGAAATCAGATGGTGTTCATCATCAAAAAAAGTCCATTCGAAGTAAATGAAATAAACAGAGTTAAATCAATAATTGCGAGCGAATGGGATGCCGTTATAATGCCTTATCAAAACACAAAAGAACCTTACAAACAATTTTTATCAAACAATATGTCTTTTTCAGAGTTTGAATCAAAGTTTGACATAAATGTTTTCCCGGTGCGTGATGATAACCCATTTTATTTTGCTTATTATAAGCCAATTGGAATCCCTTTAATCTTTCTGCAGACTTTATGCATACCATTTTTATTTAGCATAGTTCTTTTTGTGTTCCTTTGGGCATTAAAAAGAAAAGAAAATACTATCACAAAAATTGATTTAATTTATTTCGCTAGTTTGGGAATTGGTTTTATGTTGTTAGAGATTCCTATTTTACAGAAGTTCATTTTATTATTGGGAAAACCGATATTCACATTTTCTGTTATTCTATTCTCTTTACTACTTTCTACAAGTCTTGGTAGTTTAACCAGTAATTTCGTAAAAAATAAAAAGATTCCTAAGTTGATTGTTTTTTCAAGTCTTGCAGTTATAATTATCGCGATTATTTACTTACTGTCACTTAATCAGATTATAAAATATTTACTGCCTCTTCCCCTCGAACAGAGAATTTTTTTAACTTTCGTTTCTATCTTTCCATTAGGATTTTTCATGGGAATTCCTTTCCCTTCAGGTTTAAGATTACTAAAAACAGAGAAAATTCGTATACCTGTTGTTTGGGGAATAAACGGTATATCTTCAGTTTTTGGTTCTGTATTGGCTACTGTGCTCGGAGTTGCTGTTGGGTTTCACTTCGCTTTGATCATTTCAATTTTTGCATACTGTCTTGTAATTTTTTCTATCCTCATTAAATCGTCAAAAAATTGGCAATTATAAATTATAGTTTAAAACTTTCTTTCAATCAAGAATTCAGCAATAGATTCCAATTTTTCCCTGCCTTCATTCTTAGGAATATCTTTTTTCAAAATTTTTAATGCATCTTCCATCATTTTTTTAGCATAATTTCTCGCAAATCCTATTGATCCATATTTTTTCATGATTTCAATAACTTCTTTTTTTTCATCGATTGTAATATCTTTTTTCCCCACCAATTTCTTCATTATTTCTTTCTCCTTTTTATCTGCATGTTCGAAAGCATGAACCATGAGTAATGTTCTCTTTCCCTCTTTTATATCTCCGGCAAAATCCTTCCCGTACCCACCACTAGATGTGCCAGGCGAAATATTTTCTTCCCCTTCAGACATTGTGATGTTCAGTATGTCATCTTGTATTTGGAATGCGACACCCATAGCAAAACCAAATTTCTTCAGAGTTTCAATCTGTTTTCCCGTTCCACCAGCTATGATAGCGCCAATAGCACAGGGTGAACCACCAGAATAATAGCCAGTTTTATGCAAAGACATTTTTTCATACCATTCCATTGTTGCTTCTGACAGATCTTTATCCCGTTGATCTATTTCCATTGCTTGACCTTCGCCAGTTACTATCAACATCTCTGTGGTCATATCCAGAATCTTCATCGTCCTTTCAGAACCCCATAGATTTTTTCCAGAGAGTAGAGTTTCATAGACTTTCATCATTAAATAGTCCCCGATGTTTATTGCATGTGGTGTTCCATAAGTTATATGTAAACAAGGTTGACCTCTTCTAGTCTCAGAAAAATCTTCTATATCATCGTGTATCAAAAGGAACGTGTGTGCAATTTCTAATGCCGCTCCAGCTATTATAGTATCTTTTGGGTTTCCATTCAAAGCTTCACAACTTAAAGCTATTAAAGCCGGCCTAAATCTTTTGCCACCGTAATCAAAATATTTCCAACATCCATCAAAAAGTACTTCAGGGTCGCCTTTTATGGGAATGTGTTTTTTGATCTCTTTATCGATCAAAGGTTTAATTTCGCTCAGGATTTTCATCGCTTCTTCCATGAAATCACATTTTCATTTTATTGTTTAAATGTTTAAAGCAAGTCCATATCAGTGAACTCTAACAATTTCTTTAGATTTGTTTCATTCAAGAATGAAAATAGAAAACTGAGTTGATCTTTTGAAAAATAATGGATTATTTTACTCATCGCTAACCCTTTTCTTATGGGCCATGCTAATTTCTGTTTCCACATATCATCATAATTCTCTTTTAAAAATTCTTCATCATACCTTTCATTTTTTAAGGAATTAACACATGCTTGAGCCGCTATTTCTGCGCCGATTAAACCATAAATAATTCCGCCACCAGAAAATGGCTTTACTTGTGCCGCTGCATCACCAGTCAATAGAATTCTGGTTGATACTGACTTGTCAATCAATCCATATCTTATGGCACCCGCCAGAATTTTTTTACACTTAATTTTTCTATCAAACCTTTTTATGAAAAAATTGTCTAAACATTTCACAACATTTTTATTCGTTGCCAAACCAACTCTTGCCCAGTTTTTATTCTCAGGTATAACCCATCCAAAGAATTCTGGTGAAATACCAGAATCAAACCATAATTCGACAGTCTTAGGACTGTAATCAGATTTTATAGTTGTCTGAACTCCAGTCAATTTATTCTCAGGTAACTTTATCCTAGCAGTATTTGCCACAGTCGAATTTGGACCATCCGCCCCGACTAACAATTTAGTTTTAAAATTTCCTTTGTTTGTTTTGATTTTTAAAGAATTTTCTCTTTTATAACCGAGAAATCTTGTTGATGTTTTTATTACTGCACCATCCGATTTAGCTCTTTTTGCCAACTCTTTATCGAATTTTTCTCTATCGATGACATAAACATTTTTTTTCGACTTTAACTCAACATAATTGTTCGAGCAGTAAAATCTCGCTTTTCTTACTTTGTTGATAACAACTTTTCGGGAAGCTTTACTGAGTTCGAATATCCTGTGACTGACTAAACCTGCACATTGGATTGGTATACCAACTTCCGGATGTTCTTCAAGGATTAGAACTTTAAAACCTTTCTTTGCGGTTAATTCACCGATTTTACAACCTACAGGACCAGCACCAACAATGATAATGTCATAGATCATGTTATTTTCCAAAATTTCTTTTCGCATCGTTAAACCATTCTATCGCTTTTATTAGTTCATTTTTTGTGAAATCAGGCCATAGTATCCTTGTAACGTACAACTCTGCATAAGTCGTTTGCCATGGCATAAAGTTCGATAATCTAGACATACCACCAGTACGTATCACTAAATCAACGTCTCCAGAAATAAGCAACTTTTCTTCTATCGCTTTTTCAGTTATTTTAACTCTGTTTCTTATAGCCTCAGCGACAATATTTTTGATCGCATTAGTTATTTCGTAACGTCCGCCATAAGCGATTAGGATGTTCAAGAATTTTTTGTTGTATCTTTCAGTTTTTTTCATTATTCTTCTCATGATTTTAACGAGACTTTCTGGTAGTTTACTGAAATCGCCGCAGAACCTAACTCTAATCTCATATTTATCAATTTTGGCCGCCCTCTCTGTCTCAAACCTATCCAATTCATGCTTTAATAATTTGAGGAGTTCAATAACTTCTTTTCTTGATCTGTTCAAGTTTTCTGAAGACAAAACATAAGCAGAAACTTGTTCTATGTTTAATTCTATACACCAGTCCAAGAATTTATCGAATGTTTGGACGCCATACTTATGCCCTTCCCAAGGCTTTAGCTTATGCTGGACAGCCCATCGTCTATTCCCGTCTAATATTACAGCTACATGCTTTGGAATTATCATACCATTCATACTATCACATAACGTTAAATTAAGAAATATTAAGCTTTAAAAATATTATGTTTTACTATTGTAGAACAAATAAGTGGGGTTGTCAGATAGTCTGGTCTAGTCTGCGAGGCTCCAGCTCTGAATGGAGCGTTGATTCCAAGATGATAGAAGAAACCTCGACACGAGAGTTCAAATCTCTCCAACCCCATATTTATTAATTATATATTTTTCTAACAGCAATGCTTATATATAAATTTATATAAACTATTATTTATGAAATACAATATTACTGAAGAGGAAACCAGAATCCATGCACATGTTTGTTGTGACGGATGTTTAAGTACCGCAATATCTAGAAGATGCCTTTCTGAACTTATAGAAAGACCTAATAGAACATTTAGAAATAGATATGTCGTTGAATATTGGAATTTAGACCCTATCCTTAAATCTGAATTTATTCAAGACGTGAAAAAAGCATACAAAAGAAAATGTGTTGCTAAGAATAAAGTCGCTAAAGTGGATGGTAAATGGATTTATCAAAGGTTAAAATCACTTGGTGCAGGAAAATCTAGAGAGTGGGAAATACCAGAAGACGTTATGTTTGGTAATCCCGAGAATAAAAAACAATGGATTAGAGTGATGATTGATGATGAAGGTACCATAACTAAACACGGTGGAATAAGGATCAAATCAGTAAATCGAAGAGGATTATTACAAGTTATGAACATGTTTAAATCCTTAGGGATTCGATCTCACATAACACCCTTTAAAGGTTCATACACGGATGGTTCTTTTTACTTGGTGGTTGAGAAAAAAGAAGTGTCAAATCTTATAAAAGTCATTGGCCCACTAAAACATCTTAAAAAACAAGAAAGATTAAAATCGATTTTTATCTTAAAGGAACGAATATAAAAGAGTCCAAACCTTTCTCTTGGAATCACCCCGACCCCATTTGGTTCTAAACGATTAAATTATAGAAATTAAATAATTTTTTGGAGATTCATTATGCAAGGGATTGTAAAAAGAGTAATCGGTGCGGTATTAGTCATTGCAGCTTTATTCCTTCCTTTACCAAGTCCTCTGTCCGATATGAACGCAAAGATTTTCTTGATATTCTTAGGCATATCTCTAATCGGACATGAGATATTTTTCACTAGACGTAACATAGTCGCGTTTATACTATTTTTTTGTGCAGTTTCTAGCATACTTCCTATCGATCTTGCGCCAAGAATAATTTTGTTTATTCTTGCCTTGGACTTAATTACTTTCCCCCTCATCCCTTCCACGCCGATTATTGACGTGAGTAAGATAGTCGGTAGAGTATTTTTAATCATAATATTGTTCGGTTTAAACGCTATAGGTTTTGGTAAACTTGGTATTGACGTTACTATGATTATTATTTTCGTAGTTATACTGACCGCTTCTGATGTAATCCTCTCATTCCTTTCCTTTGGCGTAATTCCATGGAAAGCAATAATAATATTCATTATTGGTTTAATTTGGGTATTCAACTGGAATTTTACGCTAGCTTTAATTCCAGCAGTGGGGGAATTTATCCTCGATCGTATACTTTAGTTATCTCAAAGGTACGAAAACAAAAGCACCCAAATCTTTAGTCCTGAATTCTTTTTCAGAAACTTTTTCTACTAATAACATCTTTTGTCCAAAAAAGTCATTCACAGGAGCAACGATTTTCCCATTAATTTTTGTCTGTTTCAAGACTGGTTTTGGAATATCATCGCACCCTGCCGTTATAATGCATCTATCGTATGGAGCTTCCTTTTCATAACCTCTTTTTCCATCCCATTTGATAACTTTAACATTTTTTATCTTAGCTTCTTTCAGATTTTTCTTTGAGAATTCAACCAATTCATCTTCCAATTCAACAGTTATTACTTTTCCTTTAGACCCAACACATATGGACAATAATGCAGCTTGGTAGCCAGAACCAGAACCTATCTCCAATATTTTATTATTAGGTTTAGGGTCTAACGCTTCGGTCATTACCGCTACTGTATAAGGTTGAGATATTGTCTGACCATTAAATGTGGGAAGGGGTATGTCATCGTAAGCATGAGAAAGATATTCCTTCTTCACAAACAAATGTCTAGGTACTTTTCTAAAAGCTTCAATTACTCTTGGTGTTTTTAATGCTCCTAATGATATCAAGTGTTCAACTAAGTGTTCGTTCTCTTCCAGAAGATTCATAACATCAATTTATCCTTTAGACTAATAAAATCATCGAAAAAAATAAAAGAAAAAGAAAGAGGGTTACTTGAGTAAGTGTATGTCTATCGTGGAAACATTGATCTTGTTTCCTTCCTCAACCTCTCTTTCTTCTGTTCCAATTTCTATCGACTTTATTTTAACGTCTCCCAAGAAACGATTTCTTACGATCTCTGAAACATCAACAGCCCTTGAGATCGATCTCCCCCTTGCCTTAATGTGGACTTCTTTTAAGCCATCATTAAATTGCGTAATCACTGCTAAAACATACGACATAGTAGGTTTTCTACCGACGAAAACCACGTTGTCAGCAGCTCTTGTCTTGGGTTTTACAGTTTTTTCTGTTTTTGCTTTTTCTTCAGTCATCTATTCACCTCTTGTGTTTTGAGCATAATTCTTGTAAGATTGAATTACTGCACTTTTTATTAGTAGATATTTAACCTTTAAATCTTTTTCTGACATCAAACGTCAATATTTTATCCAACAATTAACAAATAATTATTATGCGAATTAAGTGGATGTTGGCAATTTTGGTATTGATAGTCTTCATTTCTGGTTGTTTGGAACAAGATGGTGATGAAGTAAAACCGACATACAATGATAATGCATTGAACATGGGGATAAAAATAATGGAGAAGGAGGAACAGAGAAGAATACTCCCTGGCTCGACAATAAGGATGGTCGTTACTTTAACAAATCAAGTTGAGGATGCTACTGATGAAGTGGATTTAAAAATTACTAATCCTTATGGAATTCTTATTTCAAAAGTGGATTGTGGTAGTGGTTGCATATGCATATGGCCTGAGAGTAAACCTTGTGGATGTTCTTATAACGGTTGTTATTATGATTCAATCCAATCATTGGACAAAGAGGAAATAACTTTTGGTCTGAAGATCCCTACTGAAGAGCAAATATCCGAGATGGGTCGAGACTTGCAACCGAAGATTGTTTTAAAATATAATTACAATGGTGTATCAGCCCTTTATGTTCCAATCTACAAATATGAGGAGCAACCAATAGAACCGAAGAAAGAAGCCACCCAAACTACAGGTCCTATACATGTTGATATAAGCAGTGATAATTGGGTTAGAGCAGGCGATCTATTCCCTATTTATTTGACTGTTAAAGATGTTGTTAATCCTTCAAAAAAGTTAACTATTAACAAAGATGTTTTCACTATGACTGTAGACCATGCTGACATTGATGAAGCGACCATAGGAAGATGTGATTTTAAGAGTGGAGGTAAATGCAGTGGCGATTATCCTTGTAGTGATATAACTGAAGAGAGTCACTGCTGGGAGTGTGGGTGTGGGTGGGTATCAGGGTCAGACCCACGTTGTGTCGGTCCATCACCTGGAGTTCCATGTGAGAGTTTTAACGAGGATCAATGCAGTATATGTGAATGTAATTGGGTAAGTGCGTATGTCCCAGAAGAAAACATAACCCTTCCTTTAAAAAACCCGATAGTTTGTACTTTGAGAGCAGAGGAAAACCCTCAAACACCGATGATTAAAGCACCGATCATAATCGACTATTCTTACACTTATGAAATAGAAAAGACTGAAACGATTAGAGTAGAAAAAGCTTTCTTGGGAATTTTTAAGGTTGTTTAACTTTTTTAACCGAGGAAACCCAATCTTATAATTAAGCAATAGTGTGAAGATCATGGGAAAATTTTCATTAAAAGGCTTAAAAGGTTTAGGAGGAAAAGCTAAAGGCGGTTTCGCCAAAACTTTCGGAGACTTATACAAGAAAAGAGGCATTACACCAACAGAAGTTAAGCATGGAGAAGAAGGTTTGGCGGCTTTGGGAGATTTTGCAAAAATGACAGCAAAAGAAGCTGGTAGAGAAGAATATGGAAGAGGTGGAGAAAAACAATCGATTTTCAGTAAGATAAAAGGCGGTTTTGGTAAAGCAAAGGGAAAATATAGCGAATGGAGTGCAAAAAGAAGTGAAGCAGCAAGAAAGAAAAATTATTTTACAGTTAGAAAATGTCCCAAATGTGGGAAAATGCACACTGGTGCTGAGCCATGTCCAGCAACAGGTAAACCAGAGCCAGGAGCATCTTCTGCAGATGAAGAAATAGAAAGAATAAAAGAATTTTATGAAGGAAAGAAAAAAATCGGGCTCAACACACAAAATATTGGTAAAAAAATCGGTGGTGTCATAGCTTCAGGAGTGATGATGACTGCTGCATATGGCGGAGCATTCCTATATTTCCCAGAGTTTGCACAATTAGTTCTAATCATCGGTGGGGTAGCATTAGCTTTCATCATAATTTCTATGTTCGTTAAGAACGCTGGTGGTTATCTGTTCTTAGGTTTCTTCGCAATGTCTGGGTTTACTCTTTGGCAAGTTGGTATTTTAACTCCATACATAGATCAATATCTCCCACCTGTTGTAGATGCATTTCAAAATATGTGGACCTTTGGATCAGACATATGGTTCAACACTCAATGTATAATTTCTAATCCTGCTAACGCAGATGCATGTATGGAAGCCAGGCAAAGAAATGCAACAGAGAGTGTTAATAAATTAGGACCATACGAGACAGTAGAAATTAAATGGGGTAGAAGGTTAGATGGTGATTACGATACCGATCCAGTCGAGAGTGGGCAGGATTATAATTTGGAAGTGAGTTTTTTCAACAAGAACAACGCAGTTTATGAAATAAATTTTACTCAAATAAATGCATACACAACAGTTACGGAAGATAGTACCTCTACTGAATTGGAAGCAGACACTAAATCAGCATTTGAAAAGTACACTCTAGACCCGAAAGAAGAATTACCGATTAGGTTTAAGGAATTTGATTTTGCTGAAGGTTGGGAGTGCGAGGGAGGTCAAACCTTCAAAGTTAATGCAACCACAGAGCAAAAAAGTGGAGGTTGGAGTGATTTTGGCATGGCCCCTTCT
>Ga0172363_10002161_pt1 | contig 15909 bp, 20 predicted proteins | sample LakKivs2_kivu2a2_FD_114541 | JGI IMG/M metagenome (GOLD analysis project Ga0172363, IMG submission 114541) | Sediment microbial communities from Lake Kivu, Rwanda - Sediment s2_kivu2a2 | ecosystem: Environmental > Aquatic > Freshwater > Lake > Sediment | place: Rwanda: Western Province, Lake... | reverse complement strand
TCCTGGGGAGGAATATTAATTTCAGCAGCTACCACCTGAATATCTTTGACGCCAAACAGGGGTTTCATAATCAGTTGATGAATGTGATCACCGTGATCAAACATCATTAAAATTCTTGGCTCCGTTTCTTCAGCTGGCGCTTTTTTGAATTTAAAAAATATTGCCCGGGGACATTTACTGGCATCAGTAATATAAAAATGGCGTTGTTCTCTATCTTTTTTTAATTCCGAATAATAATGATTAATTAGTTCCTTTAACATTTTCGCTCCGCGAAAATCGCTGATTTGTGCTGATTTTTAGCTGATCTATGCTGATATATTTATCTTTTCTGCCACTGGGGGGCTCTTCTTGCTCGTTTTAATCCGAATTTTTTTCTTTCTCGCATTCTTGAATCGCGAATCAAATATCCGGCGTTCTTTAATCTTTTTCTGAAATCGGGGTTAAATAAAACTAAAGCCCTGGCTATTCCATGACGGATGGCTTCGGCCTGGCTATGCAAACCTCCTCCTTTTACTTTAGCTAAAATTCTAAATTTATCAAGGCATTTCATTTTTTCTAAGGCAGCTTTGGCAATTTGTTGGAGTTCAAAAGTCGGAAAATAACTCTCCAAACTCCTTTCATTAACTAGAAATGCTTTCTCGGGGTACTCGCGAGCGGATCGGGTAAAAATTCGAATTCTAGCCACCGCGGTTTTCCTTTTTCCCACTGTCTCAAGATATTTTTCTGGCTTTGGTGTTATTATTTCTGTTTTTTTAACCGGTTTCTCTTTTTTTAATTTTTCTTTCCTCTCAATTTTCTTACTTTTCCTTCTTTTAGTTGTTTCTTTAATTTTAGGCATATTCGTAATTCGTTTAGATTGGTAATTCGTAAGATTGTTCTATTTTTAATCTTTCCATCATCTTTTTTCTTAATTTATTTTTTGGCAACATCCCCATTACTGCTTTTCTCAAAACTTTGGCCGGACCCTGAGGGTACCCCTCAGAAAAAAGCTTCTTTAAGGGAATTTCTTTTACTCCACCTAAATATTCAGAGTGACGAAAATAAACTTTGGACTCCATTTTTTTTCCGGTAACTTTTAATTTTCCTACATTTTTGACAATTACAAAATCACCCATATCTTTATAAGGCAGGAAATTGGGTTTATGTTTACCTTGCAAAAATATCGCAATTTCAGAAGCTAATCTACCTAAAACCTTGCCGGTAGCGTCGATTGTGTGGGTTTTCCGATCTATGTTTTTTCCTTGACGGGCGGTGGGTGGGTTGGAGTCCATATTATTTTACTAATTCAATAATAGCCATTTTTGCTCCATCACTTTTTCTTAACCCTAATTTAATTATCCTTGTATAACCTCCTTTCCTCTCTTTATATTTTGGGGCAATTTCATTAACTAATTTTTTAACTATTTCCGGTGAAAATTTTTTAGCCAACAATTTTCGAGAAGATAGGTTACTAATTTTAGCTCGAGTAATCTGTTTTTCAACGAAAATAGAAACCTCCCTGGCTTTAACCTCGGTAGTTTTAATTTTCTCTCTCAAAAAAAGGGCACTAGCCAGTGCTTTCAGTAATGTTTTTCTTTGATCTTTTTTCCGGCTTAATTTTCGCCCGCGTTTCCGTTTTCTCATAAGCTAAACTTCCTTCCTTTTATGAGCCCACTTGCGGGAGGGTGGAGAGTATAGTGCCTCCCGGGTTGTAGTCTTTTTCCTTTTTGTTTTCTTCTTGGCAACTTTGGATTTTTTCTTTTCAACGGGTATTTCCGCTCGAAGTATCTCTGCTTTTTCTTTAAAACTCTCAGCAAGCAGAGAAAAGTGTTTTACTAAAATTTCTGATGTCTGAGAAAAAGCGGCTTCCGGGCTAATAGTTCCATCGGTTTCAACTTCCAAAAATAACCTATCAAAGTCAGTTCTTTCTCCCACCCTCATATTTTCAACTTGAAAAGCTACTCTTTTTACCGGAGTAAAAATAGCATCAAGAGGAATTGTTCCAATTTCCAATTTTTCTCTTCCTCTCGCTTCCTTTGGGGAATAACCTATTCCTTTTTCAATTTGAATTTCCATTTCCAATTCGCTGGATTTTTGGGTCAGGGTGGCAATGTGGCAATCCGGATTGACTAATTCAACCTGACTGGGTAATTCAAAATCAGACCCTTTGACCTCTTTTTCTCCCTTTACTTTTAAGAAACCCTTTTGGGGTTCTTGAGTATAAAGACGAAACCTCATTTGTTTCAGGTTAAGCATAATTAAAATTACATCCTCTAAAACTCCGGGAATAGTTGAAAATTCATGGGGAACATTTTTCATTTTCATTTGAGTTATGGCTGCTCCTTCTAAAGAAGAAAGTAAAATTCGCCTCAAAGAGTTTCCAATTGTAACGCCATAACCAGGATAAAGGGCTTCGATTTCAAATCGGGCATAATTACCTTTTTTTTCAATAATTTTTGGCTGAAGTGGTAATGGTATCATAAAATGTTAGAATGTGAGAATGTTGGATTGTTGGAATGTAACAATCTAGCATTTCAACAAAGCGAAGCGATCCAACAGTCTAACATTAACGAGAGTAGAACTCAAATATGGCAGGAATTTCAACTGGAGGGGCGCTTTCTTCTAAAGTTGGTTCCCCTATTACTTTTCCTTCTAATTTTTCAACATTTAATTCAAGCCAACTTGGAGTCTTGTATTTTTTTAACATATTTTTCAGATTTTGAAAATTGGCCTTTTTCATTTTTTGAGATTTTAGCGAGATGATATCACCTTTTTTAACCTGACAAGAAGGAGCATCAATTGATTTTCCGTTAATTAAAAAATAACCGTGGGAAACTAATTGTTTAGCCTGGGCCCTAGAGTTGGCCAGGCCTAATCTAAAAACTACATTATCTAAACGAGTTTCTAGAATTTCGATCAGAAATTCGGAAGCATCCTCTACTCTACCCCTCATATCCAGGACCTTCTTTACATAATTCTTGAATTGACGCTCTTTTAAATTATACCAGCTTTTCAATTTTTGTTTTTCTCTCGATTCTTTACCATATTCTGAAAGTGGAATTGGTCTCCTTTTCCTTTTTTGCCCCGGTGGATAAGCTTTTTTTACCATTGGGCATTTTGGTGAAAAACATCTCTCACCCCTAAGAAATAATTTCGCCCCTAACCTTCTACAAATTTTACATTTTGCATTTTTCACTTTGTGAAAAACACTGATTAATACTAATTTTATTAGACACGTCTTACTTTTGGAGGTCGACAACCATTGTGAGGTATAGGTGTAATGTCCTTAATTGAAACAATATCCAAACCTCGAGTAGCCAAAGACCTGAATGCCGATTCTCGACCAGAGCCAATCCCCCTCACAAGCACATGAACTTTTTCAATTCCCAATTTTTTAGTTGCTTCAGCCATAGCTTCAGCCACTTTCGAAGCAGCGAAAGGAGTGGCTTTTTTTGTTCCTTTAAAACCGATGTTTCCAGCTGAGGTCCAATATAAAACATTGCCTTGAAGGTCAGTAAGACTCATTAAGGTGTTATTATAAGAAGAAGAAATATAAATTCGACCCTCTTTAATGCGTTTTTGAGGGACCTCTATTTTGATTTCCTTTTTAACCTGAGTTTCCACTTTCTCTCTTTCTTTAAGGAGCTCCTCTTCAGTTTTAGTAATTATACGTTTCTTCCCCATATTAGGTTGGTGCGGCTGGTGGTTTTCTTCCAGATCCCACGGTTTTTTTAACATTTCCTCGAACAGTTCTAGTATTAGTTCTTGTTCTCTGTCCCCTAACTGGCAGTCCTTTAATATGACGAATTCCTCGAAAAGCGCCTATATCTTTTAATCTTTTAATATTCATCATTACCTCTCTTTTTAATTCTCCTTCAATTTTATAATTTTTTTCAATGATTTCCTTTAACCGATTAACCTCTTCCGGAGTTAAATCTTTTGCTCTTTTTTGAAATTCAATTCCGGCTTGAATTAAAATTTTTCTACTCAAAGCTAAACCTATCCCATAGATATAGGTTAAGGCAATTAAGACTTGTTTGTTTTCGGGGATATTTACTCCCGCTATACGTGGCATAGTTATCCTTGTCTTTGCTTGTGCTTTGGGTTAACGCAAATCACATAAACTCGTCCTTTTCTTCGGACGATTTTGCATTTTTTACAAAGTTTTTTTACCGATGCTCGAACCTTCATATATCAAGTTTTTTATCGTATAAAAAACGCAGATGAAGATGAAAATTTTTTCATCGACTATTTACCCCTATAGACTATTCTCCCTCTTTTTTCATCATAGGGACTGATTTCTACTGCTACCCGGTCTCCGGGTAGAATCTTAATTCTATACATCCTTAATTTTCCAGAAAGGTGGCAAAGCGCTTCTCCCCCGTCGTCTAATTTTACTCGAAAATTAGCACTGGGTAAGCTCTCTATTACCATTCCTGTTTTCCGGAAAATCTTTTTAGTGGGATTCATTAACTAAGTAATTATTTAAGATAGCAAAAATATTTAATTCAGTCAAGGTTTAATTTAATTTCAATTTTCCTTAAATCCTCGGGAATCTTTTTTACCCAAAAAGGCCAAAGCCTTGCTTCAGCTTTTGTAATTTGGGGCAGATTTTCCAAGAAAATGTTAGTTTCAGTTAGCGATTTTCCAGATAGCCCTTTCTTTAGAGAAATTTCATCAATATCTGAAAAAATCTTGGCTGTCATTTCCAAGGAAAGAGTAATTTTGCCCAGGCTAAAATCGATATTTTCGGAAGAATAATTCGTTTTGAGACTTTCTACCAGAACTCTTTTTTCTGGCGGGATCTGGGAAGAGATAAAATCGATGGCAAAATTTTCAATATCTTTTGGTTTAAATACCAAGGCCTTTGACTGAGCCTTAACCTGAAAAGTGAATTTCTCTAAATCTTGACCTGCCTGAGCCAAGGGAGTAGTTTCAAGAATTCTCGTTTCCAAAGCCTCTTTCAACAAAACAAATAGCGAAGCGTCTGAGGAAATTTTATCTTTTAAGGTTGCCTCGCATTCTTCCTTTGCCTTCTTCGTTAAAATCTCTTTAGTCTGATCTAAATCTTTTTGGGTCACCTGAGGAACTTCTTTTATCTCACCTCCTTTCATTGAGACAAAAGATTTTCCATAAAACTTGGTATAAAGAGCGGTACCAGCAAATCCGGGAATAGAGAAGGTAGTTGGCCCAATATTATATTCTACACCTGGCTCAGCCGCACTCACTTTAATATCTAAGTATCCAGGAACAAATTTTCCTTCCTCATATTTTCCTCCAGGAATAGTTACTTTTTCTATTGACCTAAACAATTTTCCATCAGCTGAAACAAATCGCGTCGTGGCTACCAAAACCTGGGGTGAGGTGGAATAGTTATTATAAACTCGAATTATCCCTTCAGCTTTCTTTTCTTTTAAAATTTTGCCAGAAGATGGAAATTCTTCGGTGATAGTTTTTTCAGCTTCAAAAATTTTAACCGGGATAACCCCTCTCTTTATCCAAAGGGCGGGGTCCGTTTCTTCAACAGTGGCATCCCCAGTTATTTTTGTTTTGAAAGTCAAAAAATCAGACTCTGGCCAAATTTCGATTTCCGCCCCGCCCCACAAGTGGGGCGGGGTAAAATAACAGAAAATTCCGGCTAAAATAAAAATAAAAAGGGCAAAAATTACCTGGTGCCACTTTTTCTTCACGAAAAGCGGTGATGGAATATTCTTTTCAAGGGGTGGTTTGGGTCTTTCTTCTGGAAAAGTGGTGGGGGGCTTCGGTGGTAAAATATCTAATATTTTTTTATTCATACTTTGATTAATTATACCAAATTATTTTAGAATTGCCCGAATTCTTCTGATACCGGCTCCGGACGATTCTTCTTTTATGATCTCAAAATGTCCCAATCCTGAAGTCCTCTTGACGTGGGGACCAGCACAGATTTCTTTTGAGAAATCGCCAATAGAATAAACTGTAACAATTTCTGGATATTTTTCCTTGAAGAAAGCTAAGGCTCCAGATTCTAAAGCTTTCAGGTAAGACATTTCCTCTTTTTTTACTTCTAAATCTTCTTTAATTTTTTGATTAACTAAGTTCTCAACTTTTTTAATCTCTTTATCTGTCAATTTTTGAGGATGAGAAAAATCAAATCGAAGCCGCTGGGGAGTAATATCTGAACCCATTTGTTTAACATGCTTTCCTAAAATCTCTCTTAAAGCTGCGTGTAATAAATGGGTAGCAGTATGAAGTTTTGTTGCCTCATAGGTTGCCTCTCTTCCAACTCCGCCGAATTTCTTTTCAGCGCCAGCTCTTGAAATTTCTTGATGCTTCTTAAATTCCTCCTCAAATTCTTTTTCGTTAATTTCTAAATCATTTTCGCGAGCAATTTCTCGGCTGAGCTCTAATGGAAAGCCATAACTCTGAAATAAATCAAATGCCGCCTTACCGGGAATTATTTTGAGATTTTTCAATTTGCAATTTTGAATTTGCAATTTTGAATTTTTTAAACCTTGCTCTAAAGTTTTCTCAAATTTTTCTTCCTCATTTTGGATTACTGTTAAAATGTCAGCTTCTTTTGATTTGACTTCCGGATAAATATCTTTGTAAATTTCAATAACTTTTTGGACCAAGGGAATGAGAAACCCCGCCCTCAAAGTCCCTGAGGGCTGGGTTAGCAATTTGCCATACCTAATTGTCCTTCTTAAAACTCTTCTTAAAACATATCCTCTTTCAACATTAGAAGGAAAAATCCCTTCGGCTGCCAAAAAAACTGAACCCTTAATATGATCAGCAATAATTCTCTCCGCCCGGAAATTTGCAGGGGTCGTACCCCTGCATTTTCTGATTTCCTCAACGATTGGTTGAAATAAATCAGTTTCGTAAACCGAAGGTTTTTGTTGAACAACCATAGCTAACCTCTCCAGGCCCATTCCAGTATCCACTCCTTTTTGTTTTAGAACCGAAAGTTTTCCCGATTTGTTTTTATAATATTCATTAAAAACTAAATTCCAGAGTTCTACTCCATTGAAATGAATTTCGGTTGTTGGACCGCAAGGACCTTCCAAGCCAGTCGGTCCCCAGAAATTATCCTCCTTGCCGCATTTTTTTATTTTATTTTCTGTAATTCCAAGTTTTTTTAAAATTAAAAAAGATTCTTCATCAAAGGGAACTTCGTTGTCGCCGGCAAAAACTGTAAAGAAAAAATTATCCTTTTTTAATTTTAACTCTGTAAAAAAAAATTCAAAAGCAAGTTTTATTGCCTCTTCTTTAAAATAACCTACCCCGTAGGAAGCCGAAGGCTTTCCTTCGGGGTCCCCGAAACTAAAATTTCCTAACATCTCCAAAAAAGTCAAATGTTTTTCATCCCCCACCTCTTCAATATCAGAAGTCCGAAAACATTTTTGGCATGAACAAACATTTTTTCCATAGGGAGATTCTTTTCCTAAAAAATATTCCTTAAATTGTTGCATCCCAGCCGTGGTAAAAAGAACCGATGGATCGCTGGGAATGAGCGAAGAAGAAGGCACTATTTTGTGCCCTCTTTTTTTAAAGAAATTTAAAAATTCCTTCCTTAGTTCTTTTGAGTTCATTAGTGATACTATGAAGTCAGGTCGCGGCACGCGCGAATTATTCAAATATTGCCTTCGGCAATCGCGCTGGGCTCCCAACCCTTCTCCGATGTGGATCGCTTTTAGGAATATCTGTCGGCGACAGTTGAAGCAACGTAGGCTTCGGGCTTAATTTTTGGTTCAAAACCATTTCCTCTAATTAAACCGGTTAGTTCTTTAATCATATCCCGAGTAGCACCGTTTTCTCCGATATCAGCATGGATGTAGCGGAATTGATAATTTAAATCTTTTAATTTTTTCTCTAAATTTTCTCTTAAAAACAAAGCTAATTCGCAAGATAGTAAGACCTCCTCCAAGATTCTTGTCTTCCAATTATAAAATTTGCGATTTTTATACCTAATTTTTTTAAGGAAAAATCTCCCTCCCTCTCCGACTCTTAAAACAACCACCGCCACCGGGAAATGAGGTTCCTCTTCCGAAGAAGAATCGCAACCAACGATAATGTCGTAAAATTTCTCCGGTTTCTCAGATAAGTAATCTAAAATCTCATCAATCACTTGATTTACCTTTAAATTCCCTTGGCTGGGGTTATAAAAATAACCTTGTAAAAAATTATTCATCGAAATAAATCGAAGATTTATTGAAAGTCGATGAACTAAAGTTCATCTCCACGCTTCACTTCGTTCGCGTGATTGAGATGAATCGAAGATTCATCGAACATGTTAATTAATACTAACAGAAATTCCTAAAAGAATCAAGTCTTCGCAACATTTTTAACTATTTTTATGAATTCTTGAGCATTTAAAGAAGCACCGCCAACTAACAGACCTTGAAAACCAGCTTTCTTAACGTAATCTCGCGCATTTTGAGAATTGACGCTACCGCCATATAAAACTGGAAGATTTTTATTCAAGTTTTTCAAAATTAGCAGTCTCATCTTTTTGGCTTTCTCGATACTACAAGGTTTTCCAGTACCGATAGCAAAAACTGGTTCGTAAGCGATAATGACACCCCCTAAATCTTTTTTGGGGCGAAGAGGGCGTCGACCTCTTCTTCCACCTCGTTTCCTTAAGAAACTCGGTATTTGAGAAATCTTTTCAATGCATAAAATTGGTCTTAAACCTACTTTCAGGGCTGCTTTTGTTTTTTTATTTATCATTTCATCGGTTTCTTCAAAATATCTCCGCCTTTCTGAATGGCCAATAATCACGTATTTACACCCCAAATCTTTTAACATTTTAGGAGATACTTCACCAGTAAAAGCCCCTTTCCCTTCCCAAAAACAATCCTGAGCTCCATTAGCTTTTAAAACAGGTAGATAAACAAACGGTGAACAAATAACTACCTCTATATTTTTAACGTCCTTAACTCCTTTTTTAACTAAATTAAAAAGCTGCTTAGCTTCAGTTAAGGCTACTGGATTACATTTCCAATTGGCAACGATAATTGGTTTCATATTATTGCTTTTTTAGATATTCGGCGGCTTTTTCTGGTTCAATAGTGGAAATTTCCATTCTCGCCCCTAATTCAAATCCGGCCCAAATACCAGTTTTTGGTATTATTGTCCAGTGCCAATGATAAAAAGGGTATTTTTTTCTATCGCAAGGGGCAGTATGTAAATAAAAGTTATAGGCGGGATCATCCAAAGCTTTGTAAAGTTTATTTAGGGCTATTTTAAAAGCTTCGGCTAGTTGCCATTTCTCCTCTTCTGTGATTTTTTCGAAATAAGATAGATGCGATTTAGGAGAAATAATAACTTCAAAGGCAGATTTTGAGGCAAAGGGGCAAATCACCAAAAAATCTTTATTTTCAAAAACAATCCTTTTTTTCGCTTTCCTCTCCCAATTATTTATTTGACAATAAATACATTTTTTAGTTTTTCTAAAATATTTTTCTGAATTCGAAAGTGCTTTTTGTAAATCAATATCAATTAAAGGAGTGGTGATGATTTGGGAGTGGGGATGGGGTTGAGAGGCGCCAGCTTCAACTCCGTGGTTATGAAAAATTGAAACATAATTAACAAATGGTTTTTTCATTAAATCTAAATATCTTTCCTGATAGGCATCGAATACCTCTTTGACTCGAGAAATTTTGAAGTGAGGAAAATGTAATTCATGATCTCTTGTTACAACCAATTCGCAAAATCCAACTGCATTCATTGTCTGATAAAATTTTCCTTCGATTTTCTTTTCCAACCTTAGGTAAGGTAAAAAGGCTGGAAATTTATTGGGAACAACAATGGTAGTCCAATTCGCAATCCCCTCAACTTTTTTTCCGTAAGAGTAAATTAAAATTGGTTTCTCTTGGGTTTCAATATTACAAAATGGGCAAAGCTTTTTTGGAATTTTTATTTCCTTTCTTCTTTCTTTCTTAAACATCTCTGGCTTCTTTCCCCTGCCAGTAGCAATCACAACCCAATCTCTTGAAGCCAAATCAAATCTTAGTCCAGATGGAAATTTTATTTTTTTAATCATACCCCGTATATCAACTCCCAGAGCCAAACGCCGTTAGGTGCGTTTTGCCCTGTAAGTGGTTATTGAATAATTTCATATTTACATTATTTCGAGTTATGCCCCGGCGTTTGTTAAAACGCACCTACTGGAAGTTGTATTTCGGGGCATATTTTTTGGTAATTAAATTCCATTTTATTTTAAATAAATCCAATCCCATTTTGAATATCGATTTAAATTTTACTTTACTTTCGGGGTCATTTTTCCAATAAACTGGAATTTCTTTTATTCTATATCCCAATTTTTTGGCGATTATTAAAATCTCCGGGTCAAAAGCAAAACGATTAATTTTACATCGGGGGAAAATATTTTCTGTCGCTTTTTTAGTAAAACACTTAAAACCGCATTGAGTATCTTCAATTCCCCAAAGATTAAGAATTATTTTTCTAAACAATTTAAAACCTTCTCCCAAAAGTATCTTTCTTAACCAGGGCTGAGGCGGATCTAAAATTGCACCTTTGACATCTCTCGAACCAATGACAATATCATAACTCTCTTTAAAATAAGGCCACATCTTTTCCACCTGGTCAATTGAAGTTGAATTATCGGCATCGGTAAATAATCTAAATTCACCTTTTGCCTCTAACATTCCAAATCTGACTGCATAACCCTTGCCTTTATTTTTTTCATAACCGGTAACTTTTAAATTCTTAATGCTTCGGCTTCGCTCAGCATTAACCCTGAGTCCTGTCGAAGGGTTAATCTTTGGTATTAAACTTTTTGCGACCTCAACTGTTTTATCTTTCGACCCATCATTAACTACTAAAATCTCGTAATCATAACTTTGCTTTGACAAATATTTATCAATCTCTTCCAAAGTTTTCGGCAGCCTCCTTTCTTCATTATAAGCCGGGATAATTACAGATAGATAAACTTCATTTGGCATTAAATTATTTTAACACAAATTTTGAAAATAAAAAAGGGCGAATCGTGTTGAAACGCCCCAGTAAATTTCGTGAAATAAAAACCATGACAATATTTTACGGAGTTGTTAAAATTTGGGAACCTTCTTTTGTTATTGCTATTGTATGCTCAAAATGGGCTGAGAGGGAGCCATCGGTGGTTTCATAACCGTAGCCATTTTTACTTCTTTTTATGTGCCAATCCCCCACCGTAACCATTGGTTCAATGCAAAAAACCATACCTTCTTTGATTTCTTCTCCGGTACGTCTTTTTCCATAATTTAAAATTTTGGGGTCTTCATGCAATTCTCTACCAATTCCATGGCCACAGAGTTCTCGAACAACATTAAATCCTTGACTTTCAACATATCTTTGAATTGTGTTTCCAATATCGCCAAAAGTATTTCCAATACTTGATTTTTTAATTCCCCTTTTTAGCGCCTTTTTCGTCACCCGAATTAATCTCTGAGCTTCGGGCGAAATCTTCCCTACCGGAACCGTAATCGCCATATCAGTATGAAACCCATTATAAAAAATGCCTAAATCAAGGGAAATTATATCTCCTTCTTTTAAAACGCGATTTGAGGGAACACCATGGACAATTTCTTCATTAATTGAAGTACATAAACAAAAAGGATATGGTCTTACGGTTTCTCCGTCAGTGCTTTTATATCCTTTGAAAGAGCATTTGATTTTATCATCCGCCGCCCAAGGCTTTGGAGGACAAGAAATCAGGCTCTCTGCAAGCCTGTCTAATTCTAAGGTTTTAATTCCTGGCCTAACTTTCTTTTCCAATTCCTTCATAATTTTTGCCAGAATTTTACCACCTTCAGCCATTATTTTGATCTCTTCAGGAGTTTTAATAAGTATCATTTGACAAAAAATCCACCTAGTGAAAAATTCAAATAATTTATATTTTCAGGGTTTTTAAAATATCTTTAAAAACATCGGCAACTGATTGTTCGCCATTGATTTCTTTAATTTTTACTCCTTGCTCTTTTAGATAATCTACAACAGGCAGAGTCCTTTCTTTATATTCGTTTAATTTAGATTTAATTACTTTGGGACTACTGTCTTCACGACGTATTAATTTTGAACCATCGAGGGGACAAAGTTTTAATTTAGCAGTTTCTTTAGTACACAGAATCGAATGACGCATCAGTTCACAGATTTTTCTTCGGCTATTCCGCCAAATTGAAACCTCGGGTCTTTGTTTTAGTAAAATCAATGTTACATTTGAAATACCATAAAGTTTTTTCAATAAAGGACTAATTTCCTTCGCTTCATAAAGGGTTTTGGGAGAACCAGAAAATATTATTCCTTTTCCCTTTTTTTCCAATTCTCTAATTTCGTTTTTTACCCAAAAAGCAATTAAATGAGGGCTCATCCATTTTCCTGACTCTCTTAATTTTTTCTCTTCTGAAATAAAATATTTTTTGCCACCAACTTTCACGAAATCACCCTTTTTGGCGATGGCAAAATTTTTTTCAATAATTTTGCTTGTTTCCAGATGATAAAAACCCAATGTTTCGGATAGTAACTCAGCCTGAGTTGCCTTTCCCGAACCCGGCGGCCCCAATATAATTATTGCCAATGGTTTTTTAGAAGGTTTCATATTCGCGCATTTGTAATTGGGCGTTAATTTGACGGACAGTTTCTAAAACCACTGAAACCACGATAAGCAAAGAGGTTCCTCCAATTAAGAAACGGAATACCATCACTCCTGTTACTCCTCCAATAATTGAAGGCATTACCGCAATCGTTCCTAAGAACAAAGCTCCGATAAGTAAAACTCGATTTAAAATATAATACATAAAATTGGCTGTGCTTTCTCCTGGTCTAATTCCAGGAATAAATCCGCCCATTTTTTGCAAATTGGTTGAAATTGCTTTTGGGTCAAAGGTAACAGCAGTATAAAAGTAAGTAAAGAGGCAAACTAAAAGAAAGTATAAAATTCCATAAACCAAGGGGTTTTGAAAGGCAGCTCCGACACTCTGGGCAACCGAACCAACCACTCCGCCGGCTCCTCCCAAAAAATTAGCAATCATTGAGGGAAAAAGCATAATTGATAGAGCAAAAATAATCGGAATTACGCCAGCTGGATTGACATTCAGGGGTAAATAAGTAGAAACTCCGCCATACATTCTCATACCTCTGACCCTTTTTGCATAAGAAACGGGAATATTTCGCCTGGCTTCGTTAATTAAAACCACTCCAGCAATAATAATGAGAGACATAGCAAAAAAGAGTAAATAAGAAGGAATTCTGGCTGGATCCCAGGTCACTAAAAGTTGGCGAATGTTGTTTGGAAAATCAGCAATAATTCCAGCAAAAATCAAAAGGGAGACGCCATTGCCAATTCCCTTTTCCGAGATTAGCTCACCAAGCCACATTAAAAAAAGAGCTCCGGCAGTAATGGTTAAAATTGAAGTGAAAAATAAATCTGGAGAAAGGGCCCCAATAACATTTTGACGTTGAAAGAGCATCAGCATTCCATATCCCTGAAGGGCAGCCAGGGGAACCGTTCCTATTCGACAATATTGATTAAATTTTGCCCTACCTTGCTCTCCTTCTTCCTTATAAAGACGCTCTAATTGAGGAAAAATCATAGTTAATAATTGAAAAATAATAACTGCCGTAATATAAGGACCCAGACCTAACATAACAATTGAAAGATTATCCAAAGCTCCTCCAGTGAAAACATTTAAAAGACCGAACATTTGAAACTGATTAAAAAAACCTCTCAGATTTTCAGCATTAATTCCCGGAATAGGGATATTAGCCATTATTCTAAAAACAGCAAAAATTCCCAAGACAAATAGGATTTTGTTTCTGAGGTCTTGAATTTTAAAAATTTGAATGACTTTTTGATACCACATATTATTTAATGGTGCCGCCTGCTTTCTCAATCTTCTCTTTTGCCGACTTCGAAACTTTGCATCCCTCAATAATCAGAGGTTTAGTTAGTTTCCCTTTTCCCAAAATCTTTACCAGGGGTATTCTTCCTTTTATTTTACGAATTATTCTTTTTTCAAGCAATATTTCAGGATTCACTTTCTCTGCAGAATTAAATTTCTTCTCTAGGATTTCTAAATTCACCCCCACACCAAAAATTGGTGTGGGGATTGATTTTTGTCTATATCCCCTTAATTTTGGATATTTTTTAATTAATTCTCGAATAATCGGCTTAAATCTTCGGCCAGCTCTTGCTCTCTGGCCTTTTATTCCGTGACCAGAATAAGTACCTCGCTTACCACCACGTCCTACTCGTTTGGGTTTCTTTAATTTATGAATTGGTTTGATTTCGTGTAGCTGCATGAGAATGCGATCCCAATCTACGAATGACATTCGAATGCTCCGATTTCGGATAATTCGAATGAAAATTCGGATCATTCGGATTGCTGTTTTAATTTCTTTAAGGCTTCGATGGTTGCTCTGGCATTATTTAATTTATTCCCCGTTTTTCCCAAGAGCTTTGAGGAAATATTTTTTATTCCAGCCAAAGTACAAATAACTCTGACTGTTCCGCCAGCCACCAATCCTCTCCCTTTTCTTTGTGGCCGCAACAAAACTCGAGCTGGTCCAAATTTTGCTTCAACTTCGTGGGGAATGGTATCTCTAACAATCGGAACTTCAATTACATTTTTCTTTGTTTGAAAAGTTGCCTTTTCCACTGCCTGAGCGACATCTAAACCCGAAGCCACTCCAACCCCTACTTTCCCGGCTTTATTTCCAGCAACAATCACGGCCCGAAATCTTAATTTTTTTCCACCTGCTCTAGTATGGGCAACCCTCGCCAAGTCCAATAACTTGGACTCAAACTCCTCCCTTTTTTCTTCTTTTAATAATTTTTCTCTTGGCATACCGTTTTATTTTAGAAAAACGCGGATTAATGCTGATTTTAGCTGATAAATGCTGATAGATATCGGAATTAATCAGCCATATCAGCATAAATAAGCGGTTAAAATTTTAGTCCTCCTTCTCTTGCTCCCTCAACTAATGCTTTCACTCTCCCGTGGTATTTATAACCCCCTCGATCAAAAACCACTTTCTCAATTTTTTTTTCAAGAGCCTTTTTAGCGATTAATTTCCCTACTTTATAGGCGATAGCGACTTTTCCAGTTCTTATTTCTTGTTCTTCGCCTTTAATTTTCTTGCCCCGGGATGATTTTTTTAACTCTCGGTCACTTGCCGCAACAAGGGTTTTACCTTTTTCATCATCAATCAATTGAGCATACATATATTGATTTGATCTAAAAACGCAAAGTCGCGGCATCTTAGACACGCCAAACACTTTAGCTCGTATTGTTTTATGTCTTCTATAGCGTTTTTCTCGTTTAAGTTTAGTTTCCATATTATCCGGTGGTGGTTATTGCTTTTTTGCCCACCTTCTTTCTTACTATCTCGCCAACATATCTAATGCCTTTTCCTTTGTAAGGCTCTGGGGGTTTAACTTTTCTTATTTTGGCAGCGGTTTGGGAAACTTTTTCGATGTCGGCGCCCGAAACGGTAATGATATTTTTTTCGATTGAAAATTTTATTCCTTCAGGAGCCTCAATTTTAATCGAATGAGTAAAACCAACATACAAAACCAAATTCTCCCCTTCTAAAGAAGCCCGAAAACCCACTCCTTTTATTTCTAATTTTTTCTCATATCCTTCAGTTACCCCTTTTACCATATTAAAAATTAAGGCTCGACTTAATCCCCATAATGCCTTAGTTTTTTTACCCCGTACCGAACTTGTTCTGGTGCGGGGTTTGGTTTCAAGTCGATGAGCTTCGCTCATCTCCACGCTTCGCTCGGCTTCGCCTCGCTCGCGTATTTGAGGAGAAACTATAATTCGATTGTCTTTAACTTCAGCCTTAATTTCCGGTCGAATTTCCTTAGTTAGTTCGCCCTTGAGACCTTTAACCGTAACTTTCTGACCCTCGATTCTTACCTCTACATTTTCCGGTATTAAAATT
>Ga0172363_10002158_pt1 | contig 15915 bp, 13 predicted proteins | sample LakKivs2_kivu2a2_FD_114541 | JGI IMG/M metagenome (GOLD analysis project Ga0172363, IMG submission 114541) | Sediment microbial communities from Lake Kivu, Rwanda - Sediment s2_kivu2a2 | ecosystem: Environmental > Aquatic > Freshwater > Lake > Sediment | place: Rwanda: Western Province, Lake... | reverse complement strand
TTCTGTCCCAGTATCTCCTGATAAAGCAAAAACCTGACGCTCGGGTATAATAGTGTTATTGTTAATTGTTCTAATTATTTCATTGTTCATTTTAAATCCTATTTCTCCACGCGCCACATCTACATAGTACTGATTGAAACTTCTTTCGTCTTCCAAAGTTAATGTGGATGGTAAATTTATTGGCACCTCTCTTGTTCCCCCAATTGTTAAATGCAAATAACGCAGACCTACCTGTATAACCCCATATTCTCCTCCACTGATTTTTATCTGATTCCCACCTATTGCAGACCTCACAGGAGTAGGTGTTTTAGCTCGTATGTCAATTCCAAAATGGAATGGACCAGCTGACACATTGCGCGGACCAAAAGCCGAAGTAATTGGACTGTCTGGTATTGGCCATGTAACACCCTCGGCGTCATAAACATAAAACAACAAATTTAATCCAATACACAGAAAAGCTATTATTCGCTTTAAAACTATTTTATTCATTTTCATATTCCAAGTCTACTGCTTCAATTCCTTTCTTATCTTTGGCTGAAAATATCATGAATAACCTTTTGCCATCGGGACTGAATTTCAAAAATCTTGGCGATTCAGATATTGGGAAATATTTTAGTGGCTTAAGTTCTCCATACATATTAAATGCATACAACATATATTCGTCCCTATTATTTTTATTGGTCCACCTAAGTACAAAAATGAATAAGTTATCGTTATAAGCTGTTTCAACAGAATCTATACTTTGGTCAATACCGGGGAAAAGAGGTTTGAAATTGAGTATCTCTTTGCCATCAAGCATATTGTACATTTTCATCTCGGCACATTTATATCCTTGTCCCCATATATATTCATGTCCTGCATCATATGTGAAAACCGCAAGATGTCCATATTCCGTTGGCCACACACTAAATCTATTATTAAAAACTTTTTCCCATAGTTTTTGCCCCTTAGTATTAAGTGCTAAAAAATGCTCAGAAGGTTGACCAAATGTCGAGTAATTAACAAAAATGATTTTACAGCTCTCATCAATCCTAACGGATATACTTGAAATTGAATCATCCCTGCTTTTTTTAACCTCATACTCACCTCTCGTGTTTCCTTTGGCATCAAATATCATAATTTTATATAAGTACGCAGAAAAACCACGATACGCTTTACCTAAACCCAGTTTCTTCTCCTCATAGTATTCTGGAGGCCCTTCTAAACACTCCATGCATACAGATATATAATTTCCATCTTTTGAGATAGATACAGCACATACACGCGCACATGGAATGTTCCTCAGTAAATTTCCATTGATATCGTACAAATGCAGTTCGCTCTTTCCCATATAAGCCTCTTCTGCTTCACAAACTACTGTCTGACCATTATATGATACCCATGCAGTGTAAAGTTTACCATCAGGTGAATACTTACTCCATAACTCTTTTCCATCAATAGTGTAATATGTAACAATGTTGCGGAGACATCCTTCGCAAGGTTCCTCTGTTTTCTTTCTCCTCTCTTCTAACTGTTCTATTGTTAAATTGGAATTTGGCATCGAATTTGATTTTGCCATGAAATACTTACCGTTCCCAGCCAATACTATCTTCTCGCCTGAAAGCGCAAGCTCATTTGTAATGTCACCAAGTGGGGAATGTCGAACTGCACCGCCCTTGCCCAAAATCTCAACCTCGCTTATAATATTACCCTTGTCATCCATCTTGATAATTCTGTTTTTATTCCCTACTATCTTTGATGCCACAATAATGTCACCATTAGGCAAAAATGTTTTACCCTGAGGTCCAGTTATGTATAAATCCTTTATTTTCACACTCCACTTTGCATCAGGTATCTTCTTAATCATAATTTTTTGGGGATTGGTGCCGTTTCTCTTATTATCCGTCCCAGGAAAGTTCTGAATTATCATGTCCTTGTCTTCGGTAGATGATTTGGTTTCCTGTGGAAAATTTTGCATTGTTGCTTCTGTCCCACTGGATGTTTCAGTCGCTCCATTATTAATCAACAAAATCACTGCAAAACATACTAATAACCCTAAAAAAATTATTCCTTTTTTCATGTCGGCGCCTCCTAAGCGATTGTAGCCATAAGGTTACATCGTTTCAAACATTCCTTTTCATCAATGTATATCACCGAATCCGTGCGTTTTACCTGCCCTAAAATATCTTCCCCTGTTGTGTTTGAATTGGTCAACTATTTTTAATCCGAAATTTTTGCCTGACCCGGAAATTTCCGCTATCTGACAATTTCAACCTTGTATTCCTTCGACTTCGTCTTCTGTCCCTTGGAATCAGTTGCCGCAACAGTGCAGGTAAAGTTTCCGGTTTTGGTGAATGCTCTCATCTCAACAGCCCAGACGCCTTCCTGGTCGGTGCCGGAAATTTTCTCCATCAGGTCGGAAGCCGGCGCAGTCATTCCGGGTCCCTGATAAATAATCTTTACCATGTCGATTTTCTTGTCGTCCGACACATTTGCCCTTATCCCTGACTTTTTTCCGATCATTTTAGGCAGATTGCTGACCATAGAGACCACAGGCGCTTCGTCATTGACCATAAATGTCTTGGTCGCTGTTCCGGCCGGATTCTGCGGCAGCCCTGCGGCGTCGAATTTTTCCCACGCCTGTGCCTTGATTTCGTATTTGCCGTCAGGCATTGAATTGGTGATCTTTGTCTTTGCCTCCAGTTCAACGCTCTGTCCGACTGCCGGTTCTGCACGAGTTTCCAGAATTACCGAGGTCCCTTCCGAATTTACAAGCTCCACCTTGACCGGCATTATACTGCGTACTTCGCCGGTATTTTTCACCCTGATTTTTACCGAAATATCCGTTCCGTATTTGCAGTCAGGAATATCCCCCAGGATTTCAACCCCGCCTCGGAATACCAGCGACTTGATTTCAGCTCCGCTGGCTGACTCGCCAAAGCATTCGAAAAGCTGTCCTTTTTCGTCGACCCCGTTATACACACCCATTTTAAAACGATAATTTCCTGCAGGAGCTTCCTTCAGTATGGCATATGTGAAACTTATCGGTTTGGTTTCACCCACATTCAGCGAAATTTCCTTGGAAACTATTTTGTCATCACCCGAAGGATCGGTAATAGTCAGTTTGACAGGGAAGTTGTGCTCTGTTTCCCCGGTATTGGTCACCTCTCCGGCAACAGTCAGATCACTTCCAACTTTTTTATCGCCGCTTATGCCTGCAAGTTTTATCGCGGCTTTGGTTATTTTCTGCGCAACCGTAAAATATTCCTGCGCCCTGGAAAGAACCCGGTTTTCTCCGGCTGCTTCGGCAGTAATATCATACTTTCCCGAAGAATCAGGTATGGTATAAGTCACGGAAAAATCTGCTGACGCCCCGGGTGAAAGGTCGCACCTCTTCGGAGGGAAATCCGTAACCTGTGTCTCGTGCTTGACCGACATCTTCACCGCTATGGAAAGCGGGACCTCGCCTGTATTTGTGACCGCACCCAGGATGTCGATTTTGCGTCCTGTTTTTTTCTCGCCTTTTACGCCCTTGATGGCAATTTTCGCGGAACTCAGCCTGGTTTCAACCAGAAATTCCTGTTCTGCAGACGCTATTGAACTGTAGGTGCTCCTGATAAGTCCGTCTTTTCCCTTCACATTTATCCTGACAAGATATTTCCCCGGATCTGTGGCTTCTGTCAGAGGATACTTGAATTCCTGTGCCTTCATTTCGTCCTTCATAAGGTCGATTTTCTCGGAATTCAGGGCAATGGAAGTACTGTCCTTCTGATTGACTATTTCAGGAACAACCAGAAAACTCTTATTAACCATGCTCAGGTTTCTTAATTCGTATTTAACAGCCAGTTCGCTTCCCTGCTTGATCGGCTCAAAAGTTCCGACGATATTCACCGTTGCCTTCGGAATATATACGAAAAATTCCAGAAAACCCACGACGATAACCGCCACGACGAACAAAAACAGACCGATTATAACAGCAATTTTTCCGCCTTTGCGCATTTTTATCTCCTCCTCTTTGATTTTTCCGCATTCCTTGCTATCAGTCCTGCTGTGAATCCTGCTCCGAAACCGTTATCTATATTTACCACAGAGACGTTCGCAGCACAACTGTTAAGCATAGCCAGAAGGGCTGCCAGTCCCCTGAAACTTGCACCGTATCCGACGCTGGTCGGCACTGCTATAACCGGTTTGTCGACCAGTCCCCCAACCACGCTCGGCAGGGCGCCTTCCATTCCTGCCGCAACCACCAGGACATCCGCCTTTTCAAGCTTCTCCATCCCGCTGAAAAGCCTGTGAATCCCGGAAACACCCACATCGTAGAGAGTGTCGACGGATACCCCGAAAGCCGCTGCTGTTTCCCTTGCTTCCTCTGCAACAGGCATATCGGAAGTTCCGGCGCAGACAACCAGCACCCTGCCGCCGGATGTCCGGCTGATTTTTCCGATTCTGATTGTCCTGCCTGATTCGTTAAACTTAACCTGCCTGTGCTTCCGCCTGACAGCCAGAAAAATTTTTCTGTTTGCCCTTGTTGCAAGAACAACCGGATGCTTTTTCGCAAGGCGGCCCAGTATTTCAACCGACTGCTCCCTGGTTTTGCCCTCGCACAGGACCACCTCGGGAAATCCCTGCCGCATTCCGCGCTGAATATCTATCCTTGCAAAAGAACAGGCGTCGAACGGAAAATGCTTCAGCTTCCGGAGCGCTTCCTTCACCGGCATCTTCCTGTCGCGGACTTCCGACAGTATTTTCTCAAGCAGCTGTGAAAAGTCTACTTTCTTCAATTGAAAATATCCTGTGCAGGTCTTCCATTGTCTCCATACGGTTTAATGTCTGCCTGAGAACCGATGCTCCGGGAAATCCCCTGAAATACCAGGCAGCAAATTTCCGCATTTCTTTTATCCCGCGTTTTTCGCCTTTCATTTCAACCATCATTCCTGCCTGAAGCAAAACCACTCTTTTTATCTCCTTAAAATCCGGGCAGGACGGAAATTTCCCTGTCGCCAGATATTCTTTTGCCATACTGAAAATCCATGGATTTCCCAGGACAGCCCTGCCTATCATCACTCCGGCGCAGCGGGTTTCATCCATCATCCTTTTTACGTCCTCAGGACTTTTAACGTCGCCGTTTCCGATCACAGGAATTGAAACTCCTTCCTGCACCTGCCGGATAACAGACCAGTCTGCCTTGCCTGAAAAACGCTGAAGCGCTGTCCTGGCATGGACGGTTATTGCTTCTGCTCCGCATTCCTGGGCAAGAGCGGCAATTTCAGGAGCATTCAGAGTTTTATCGTCCCAGCCAGACCTTATTTTTACTGTTACAGGTATATTGACTGATTTTTTTACCGCCAGGATGATTTCTTTTGCCAGGTTTTTGTCCTTTAAAATTGCCGACCCTGCTCTGCTTCTCAGGATTTTCCTGGCAGGACATCCGAAATTCAGGTCGATGATGTCAGGATGAAATTTTTCCTGCGACATTCTGGCTGCTTCGGCCATCTGTTCAGGCTTCCAGCCAAAAATCTGAAGAGCAGCAGGACGCTCTTCATCCCTTATCCGCGCAAGCATTGCTGTCTTCTGGTTGTTTCGGATTATTCCCTCTGCGCTCAGCATTTCTGTGAAGACCAGCCCTGCGCCCATCTGCCTGGCAATTACCCGGAAAGGACTTTCGGTAATACCAGCCATCGGTGCCAGCCATAAGTTGGATACCTCTATATTGCCAATCTTCAAGATATTACATCCCTAATGGTTTCAGATATTTTCTCCATATACCTTGACGTATATACATTATAGCACACCTTTGCCAAAAGACAAGTTTTTCGTTATGAAAACAGAATTTTCCCAACGGAGCAATTCGGGCTATCGGAGGAGCCTTGGCGAGGTACCTCATCTTCGAGCCTAGCGGAGGAGATAGTCCGAATTGCGAAGTGGAAACATCCAAGATCCAATCGATGGGAAATTCCTGTTTTTCACTGTTTTCCGGCTTTTGCCCAGTCGCTTTCAAACATTTTCATCAACCGCTTCAGAACCTTCATTTCCCGGGTAACCAAAACACATTCGTGATTTACATTGAACCCGCCCAGAGTCCAGTTGGCACTGCCCAGAACAGATGTTCTGCCGTCAAAAATCCCCAGTTTCATATGAAGCAAGCGTCCTGGCTGTACGTCAGCCAGCCTGACAGGTATTTTATACTGTTTCATCAGCTTGGTTGTCAGACCATTGCATTCCTGTCCGGGGTCAAGAATAATCCTGACGTCCTTTCCCTTCTTTGCGGCGCGCGACAGAAGTTTCAGCAGATGGTTGTCTGTAAACGTGAACATGGAAACGAATATTGTCTGTTTTGCCTGCCTGATCTGTCTGACTATCTCCCTGCGGATGTCGCGGTCGCTCAAAATCCTGATTGTTCCGTCAGGACAGTCGCATTTACCGGAAATCTCCCCGGTTTTTTCCGCCTCAGGCACGGGTTTTTCAATCTTTGACAGCCGCCAGTCATCTTCAAATATCCGGTTCAGACATTTAACCGCATCGCCTGAAAAACTCACGGCAACGTCGTGGTTCTCCGGAGAATGCAATCCCCAGTTTGCACCGCTGACCATCCCCCGGTTGTCGGCAACCACGATTTTCATGTGGTCAATCTGTCCTGGTTTTTTCGGAAAATACCGGGTATCTATTCCCTGTTCAAGGAGAAACTGCCTGACCTGTTCATTGCCCTCCGGCTCAACGTCGAGAATTACCCTGACGATCACGCCCTGTTTTTTCTTTTCAGCCAGTTTTTTTGCGAGACTTTTCTGCTGGAAGGTGTACATCTCGACATTTATCCTGAATCTGGCTGAATCAATCAGGTCTGCTGCGGATTTGAATATTTCAGAGTCGATGGATACCCCGATATCCGACGCTGCAACGCAGCCGCTGTCAAAGGCTGTGGAAGAATCAGCAATTACAAGAAAGCACAGTCCTGCAAATGCAGGACCGAATGCTTTTGGAATCATCCGCCGGAGAACAGGTCGTATTTGTTTACCCAAAATTTCTCTTCTCCGGGCATTACCCGGATCTCAACAATCGGTTCAGGACACATGGCAGTCAATGTAAAGAAAAGATTATACTCCTTGACCGGCAGGTCACCGGTAATTTTCACTCCTGCGCCGGTTTTTATATTCCTGATTATCGCGCTGTTGCTGCTGCCTGCGGTGAAATTTCCCAGTTCGCTGAACAGCATTTCTCCGGGTGCTAATTCGCGTTTGAATTCCAGAATTTTTCCGTTAAAAACCGCGGAACCCGACAGATTTCTCTTAAGCTCCGGCGCAAAAGGCAGTTCCAGGGAATAACCGGGTCCGATCGGCTGCCGGTCGATGATAAAAAAATTGTGGCAGTAATGTATGTTTTCAACCGGTTTCTCTCCTGTGTTTTTCAGCTGGTGAACAATATCAAACCCGGGCGGCGAATTACGCAGGATAACCTGTTTATGATAAACGTATGCATGTCCGCCAAAAGACAGGGTCTGAATGAAAGTCACCTGGTTCCTGCCCGAGTCAACTGTCCATTTACCCGGTACGGCAATTCTGTACGACTGCCAGAACCTGTAATCCTTTTCTTTGTCTTTTTCCAGAAGCCCGACACCGATTTTGATGAAAGGGTCTGCGGCTCCGGCTTCATTGAATCCCAGCGAAGTTTTAAAACAGAGATGGACGCGGAACTCTTCTGCGGTACTGCGGCTGGCTTCAGGGTCGCACGGATCATGCGGTGTCTTCCAGTCGGCAAAAAACACATGTTTGTTCCAGCACAATTCTTCAATAACACCGGACCAGTCGAATCTCGCACCGCGGTAATAGCCGGAAGAAGCATCAGGTGAAAATACCGTTGCTTCCACGGAACCATCGCGCAGTTTTACTTTCGGATAATTAACTGCTCCGTTTTTTTTCATCAGTGGGGATAATTATACCAGTTTATTGGACAGATTTAAAGCATTCTGACACTGAAAGGTTTAATTCCTTATTGCTTCACACGCATTATTCTGATAAAATCCGCTCCATGAATCGTAACACATGGACTGTCCTGATTACCTCCGCGGTATTCAGTCTGGCTGCAGGAATCTATGAATTTGTCCTGCCTCTTTTCCTGGAAAACCGCCGAATATCATTTGTGTCAATGGGCTTTATTTTCGGCATTGCGGCTGTTTCTCTGTTTTTCTTCAGGGTAATCTCCGGACGGTATTCCGACAGAATCGGCAGAAAGCCGGTTTATACATTCAGCCTGGTGCTGGCAGGAATCAGTAATATTTTTACACCCGTCTTTTCTGCTGTCTCAGGACAGATTATCCTTAAATCCCTGAGGGAAACTGCGATGGTGATCCGGGAGACAATGCGCGCTGTGATAGTTTATGAAAATACGGGGGAAAAATTTCTTCTTGCCATTTCCAGGATTATCGGACTGGAATTCATATTGATAGGGCTGGGTGCGCTTGCAGGCGGATTTCTGATTTCGACATTCGGATTCGATTTCCCGTTTTATTTCTGCGGTATCGCGCTTTTTTTAACCTTCATTTACTTCAATTTCAGTTTCCGCGAAACAAAACCGGTGAAGAACAGTCCTGAACCTGCCATCGCGCTTAAGATGTCGGACTTCCTTCATCCTGATCTGCCGCATCAGCTGAAGATTGCGGCTTTTTCTTTCTTTGTTTTCAACCTGGGGCTTTCGATGAGCCATTCGTTTTACCTGCCGCTGTTTTTCATCAAGAAATTCAACACAGGACCTGAACTAACTGCCCTGATCATGACAATCCACAGACTCGTGCTCGGCACAGCCATGTTTGCGTACGGAAGCTCGTTCAAAAAAAATCAAAAATCGGTATATATGGCGGTTGCCATGCTGCAGGGACTCACAATAACCGTTTCAACGCTGATTCCGGGTCTGACTCTTGCCGCCTGCATCTGGCTTTTACACGACGTGTTTGGCAGCATAGTCAATCCTCTGCAGAATAACTTCATACAGAAATTTGCGAGAAGTGAAACCAGGGGTAAAGATGTGAGTCTGGTACAGGCAATTGCCTATCTTGGCTGGATTTTTGGTCCCATAGCCGCCGGGTTCCTGGTTCCCGTGTCTGTGAATGCACCGTTCTTTGTAAGCGGCGTCGTTGTTATGGTGTCAATTTTTGTGATGTTATGGCTTTAAGGGGACACAATACTTAATTCAAAATTATTTTGCAAGCACTCTGAAAACACCAGACTTTTGTCTGGTGATGAAAGAGTGCAAAATACAAAACAAATTCCTCTCAAAAGAGGATTCCATTCACGCAACGACCGCAATGTCGTTCTGACAAGTGGAGACCTCTTTTGGGTCTCCAGGAGGTTACTCCTTTGGTCTAAAGGCTGCAAAGCAGACTTCAGAGTTGTTAAGAAGCCGCCGACTTGCGTCGGCGGAGTGTCACTATTATAAATATTTTATCTAGGAATTAAGTATTGTGTCCCCTTAATCTGTCGAGGGCAACGGCAACAACGATGATTCCGCCTATTATGATTTCCTGCACGAAATTCGGCACTCCGGAAAGGTTGCATCCGTTGCGCAGGAATGCCATTATAAAAGTCCCGACTATTGTCCCTAAAACACTTCCCTCTCCGCCGCTTAAACTTCCTCCGCCGATGACAACAGCGGCAATCACGTCGAGTTCAGACCCCATGGCAACCGTAGGGTCTCCGACTGTCAGCCTGGAAAATTCCAGGACGCCTGCAAGTCCTGCCGCAAATCCTCCCAGGGTGTAAATAACCGTTTTATTGAATTCCACCCTGATTCCGCAGACCCTGGCTGCCTGCTCGTTGGAGCCGATTGCGTATGCGTATCTTCCCAAAATCGTCCTTGATAAAATCAGGCCTGCAATAACAGCCAGGATAAACATCAGCCACACGCCCGGCGAAAAAACCATCCATTCAGCCGAAGGTGATTTGGTCAGAAGTTCCGGAAGCCATCCAGGAGGGGCGTCTATTTTCTGGCTTCCTGCCAGTCCCTTCGCAAGTCCGCGGAAAATACCCAGAGTGCCCAGCGTGGCGATAAACGGCACAACTCTCAACCTGACGATAATCTGTCCGTTCAGCAATCCGCAGATCCCGCCTGACAGAATTCCGGCCAGTCCTGCTGCGGCAGGCGTAAAGCCCCCTTTCAAAAGAAGCGCCGTCACAACCGTGGAAAGTGCAATTACAGAGCCGACGCTCAAATCAATGCCTCCGGCGATGATGATGATTGTCATTCCCAGAGCAGCGATTCCTACCACTGCGCTCTGTGTGGCAACTGTCTTGAGATTGTAAGGCGTCAGGAAATGTTCAGGGTTGACTATCGTGAAAACCGCAATGATGACAAGCAGTCCGATGAACGGTCCGAAAAAGTTTGCAATGGAGACGTATTTTTTCATGTTCCGGCTCCTGTTCCGGATGCCTGCGCAAGCAGGATTTCAACGCTCAATTTTGAGGACTCCTGCGGCTGGCTTATCTGCCCTCTGTGCATCACACAGATTGTGTCGCAGATTCCTATCAATTCGTCGAAATATGAACTCACGAAAATTATGCTTTTGCCTGCCGCTGCCAGATCGCCTATTATCCGGTAAATTGCTGTCTTGCTTGCTACGTCTATTCCCCGGGTCGGCTCATCCAGAAGAAAAACATCAGCTTCCTGGTAAAGCAGGCGCGCCAGGGCTGTCTTCTGCTGATTCCCGCCTGAAAGCGACATAACAGGATTCTCTGTTCCTGTATGCCTGACGCCGGTCCGCTCTGCTAATTCTGACACCAGTTTCCGCCTGCGGTTTTTGAAAAGCCATCCCATAAATGCGGTTTTGTTCAGACTGATCATGGTAATATTGTCCGTGATGCTCATATTGAGAGCCAGTCCCTGCGTCTGCCTGTCCTCGCTCAGAAAACCCATTCCTTCCCTGATTCTCTGAACCGGCGGCTTGTATCCTCCGAACACAGCCATGACTTTTATTTTTCCGGAGCGAATCCTGTCCAGCCCGAAAATCAGCCGGAGAAACTCGGTCTTCCCTGCTCCGACAAGCCCTGCTATGCCCAGGATTTCGCCCCTGTGCAGAACCAGGTTTGCGCCTGAAGGAAGTTTCTGACCCGAAATGCTGTTTATTTCCAGCACAGGTTCCCTGATTGAATGCGGCACAACAGGGAAAAGTTCCGCGATTTTGCGTCCCACCATCATTTCAATCATCCTGCCTGCTGCTGTCTCCGCAACATTACCCCTGCCTGCAATCCTGCCGTCCCTCAGCGCGGTAAACCTGTCGGCAACTCTCCTGACTTCTTCCAGAAAATGGCTGATGTAAAAAATCCCGATCCCCTCTTTTTTCAGGGTTTTAATCACTTCGAACAGTTTATCCGCGTCGGCTTTGTCCAGGGAGCTGGTCGGCTCGTCAAATACCAGTACTTTTGCCCTGCAGATAATTGCCCTGGCTATTTCCACGATCTGGCGGTTTGCCGGAGAAAGGTTTTTAACTGTCGCGGATAATGAAATCTCCGGATGTCCGAGCCGTAAAAGCACCTCAGATGCCTTTGATTTCGCAATTTTGCTGTTGATAAACCCAAACTGGTTCGGCTCTGCTCCTAAAAGGATGTTGTCGACCGCTGAAAGGTGCGGGGCAAGGGTGAGTTCCTGAAAAACCATCGACACTCCGGATGTTCTGGCTGAGAGCGGAGAATCAGGACAGTATGTCCGGCCGCACAGATCCATTTTTCCGGAATCAGGCAAAAGTACGCCGCTTAAAATTTTCATCAGGGTGCTTTTGCCTGCGCCGTTTTCCCCGATTAGGGCGTGCACCTCACCGGGGAAAAGTTCCAGGTCGATGCCGTCAAGGGCCTTTGTCAGCCCGAAACTTTTTGAAATTCCGGCAAGCCGGAGGACCGGATTCATTCCACGCCGAGAATTGCCTGGAACGGCGGATTCAGAAGTTTTTGTATCTCGGGCTGATGCATGTTTTCCGGCGTGGCAATGGTAACTCCTGTATCAACTCTTGACTGGACCTGCTGTTTGTTCAGAAAATCCAGCATTGTCTTTACGCCTAATTCGCCCATTTTCATAGGATTCTGCAGAACCAGACCGTTGATCTGTCCTTTTGCAAGCGCTTCAACCAGTTTCGGACTGCTGTCAAAGCCCACGAATTTTATTTTTCCTGCTTTCCCCGAATCCTGCAGTGCGCGCAGAGCGCCGAAGGTTGTGGACTCGTTGCAGCAGAAAATTCCGGAAATTTTCGGATGGGCGTTTAAAAGATTTTCAGCGGCTTTGTAAGATGTTTCGGTTGTAGCCCCGCCGTACTGCTCGCCGACGATTTTTATGCCGGGAAATCCGGCTTTAATGGTCTCGGTAAAACCTCTTTCCCTTTCCATTGTGCTGGCTGAACCTTCCTGGTACCTGACCAGAATAATCTCGCCTTTTCCTGCAAGAAGTTTTCCGAGTTCTTTAGCAGCAATTACCCCGCCTTTGTAGTTGTCGGTCGCCACGAACGAAACAATCTTGCCGGTTTTTATGCCTGAATCGATTATTACCACCGGAATTCCTGCGGCAATCGATTCTTCCACGGGCTTTACCAGTGCCTGGTCGTCAAGGGGGGCCAGGACAATTCCATTGACTTTTCTGGCAATGAAATCCTCCACCACAATAATCTGCTGGGTGCGGTCGTCCTCTTTCTGCGGACCTTTCCAGATGATTTCAACTCCGTTTTCTCTTGCTGCCTTTAATGCGCCTGCGTGAATTGATTTCCAGAACTCATGGGTTGTGCCCTTGGGAATGACTGCAATCGTGGTTTTGGATTTTCCAGCCTTGCTGCAACCTGCGGACAGACATATAACCACTGCCAGAAACAAAAAAATTAATTTTTTCATTTTTGCTCCCTTCTTTTCCCATTTATTTTATCAAAATAAGTAGGGACAGTCACCTACTTATTTTGATAGAAAGCTTTATTCTATAAACATAATTTTCAAATATTTCTGAAATTTAAGGTGAGCTATTCTAAAATGGATTTTCTTTAGTGGGGATACAATCAATTTCGACTTTGGCCACCTTAATTTTCTGAAAAATTGCTTAAAAGACAAATGCGGGCAATGCTAATTTGCAAAATAAGTAGGTGACTGTCCCTACTTTATTTGTGAAAGGAATTGCTGGTATTTTGCCGGATACGGCTGGAATCTGACTGCAGCTGTTCCTACGACAAATCCGTCTGCAATCCTGCAGGCATGAACGGCATCCTGCCTGGTCTTGATGCCAAATCCCAGAATCACAGGTTTGCCTGTATTTCTTTTGACTTTTTTCACAATTTCAGGTATTTCGCGCGATGCCAGGTTTACGCTGGTCCCTGTAATCCCCCTGATGCCGATAAAATAGATGAAAGGCGACTTTGTCTTTTTCAAGGATTTGATATCGGCAGTTCTTGACTCCGGCGTGACAAAAGACACAATGGGAATTTTCAGGCCCCGCTTATAGAAAAACCCGTGCAGGCGGTTCGGCAGATCCGCGATGATGATCCCCTTCAGGATTCCGGACATTTCCCTTGAAAACCGTTCAGGTCCGTAACCCAGGATAATGTTGCTGTAGGTCATTATATATTTCCGAATGCGCCTGTCCCTGAACAATTTCAAATCCGAAAGGATCTGGTGCGTCGCGATGCCTTTATTGATGACCCTGGCTGCCGCAGAGGCAATGACAGGACCATCTGCTACCGGTTCGCTGAAGGGAAGCCCTATTTCAATAAAATCAAATCCTGCCCTGTCGACAGCATCTATGCATTTTCTGAATCTTTCGCGGTCAGGGTATCCGCCGACAACATAAATGCCCCTCATTTTTTCCTCCCCGGATAATTGAATACAATGTCGAGATCTTTGTCGCCTCTGCCCGACAGGTTTATCAGCACGGTTTTTCTGCGAAAACGTTTTTTGTTTTTCAGGACATAGGCAATGGCATGGCTTGGTTCAAGCGCTGGGATTATGCCTTCAAGACGCGACAATTCATAAAAAGCCGAAACTGCCTCTGAATCCCGGACATACTCGTATTTTACGCGGCCTGAGTCCTTGAGAAAAGAATGTTCGGGTCCGACTCCTGGATAATCCAGCCCTGCTGAAACCGAATGAACATCAGAGACCTGGAAATCTTTGTCCTGGAGCAGATAAGAAAGAGCTCCGTGCAGGATTCCCGGCTTTCCAAGCCCTATTGTCCTGGCATGCTGTCCCGGCATATCCCCTGTTCCGCCTGCCTCTACTCCGACCAGCTCGCTTGAATCATTGAGAAAAACCTGGAAAATCCCGATTGCGTTGCTTCCGCCGCCGACGCACGCCACAACCGCGTCAGGCAGGAACCCCATCTTTTTAAATTCAGCCCTTGCTTCTCTTCCGATTACCGACTGGAAATAAGCTACAATCGACGGAAAAGGATGGGGACCGACAGCAGAACCGAGCAGATAATGCGTATCAACTATATTGGCTACCCAGTCGCGGAGAGCGGCGTTAATCGCCTCTTTCAATGTCTGCGAGCCCTCTCTGACAATTCTGACTTCTGCTCCGAGTGTCTGCATTTTTTTCACATTCACCGACTGCCTTGAAACGTCGACTGCGCCCATGTAAATCACGCATTTCAATCCAAGCAAAGCCGCAGCAGTGGCAGTTGCCAGCCCGTGCTGTCCTGCCCCTGTCTCGGCAATGATTCTCGTTCTGCCCATATATTTCGCCAGCAGGGCCTGTCCGAGAGTATTGTTTATCTTATGCGCCCCGGTGTGAAGCAGGTCTTCGCGCTTGAAATAAATATTGATGCTGTATTTTTCCGACAGGTTTCCCGCAAAATAAACAGGAGTCGGCCGTCCTGCATAGTCTCTGAGATATCCTGACAGTTTTTTATTGAACTTACGGTCCTTTTTCAGCCGTAAGAACTCTTTTCCCAGGTTGTACAGCGCCGGAACCAGCGTCTCCGGAACAAACTGTCCGCCGTACTCCCCGAAAAATCCATCACATTTTTGCATTCCTTACCTCCGCAATGAATGCCCGCATCAATTCATAGTCCTTTCTGTCCTTTTTTTCCACCCCGGTGGATACGTCCACCCCGAACGGTTTTACTTTTTCAATTATTTTTTTCACGTTTCCGGGCTTAAGCCCCCCTGCTATGATGAGTTTATCACGGTAATCCCTGAGCCATCCGGGAAAATCCGACAATCTGCCCTGTCCCTGGCTGGCATCGTAAAGAAAGAATTCAAAATCCCTGCCGGAAATTTGCAAATCTTCAAGGGGCCGCTTCTTTGCCGCATAAATCAAATGTTCTGTCCTGGCCGGCTCATACACCTGGACATAATCAAACTCTTCGCGGACATCCGCCACGTCTTTAAAAGCAACGCTTACAGCAACGGTTTTTATCCTGTTGCGCGCATATTTTGCGAGCCCGGCAGCATAAGGAGGCGGACAGTACCTTTTGCTGTTTTTATAAAGAACAACGCCGACAGCATCATACCCGAGCTCAATTGCCCAGTCGATACACACTATATCGGTTATTCCGCAGACTTTTATAAACATTTTTTCACCGCCTGCCGCATTTCCCTTATTTTTCCCGCAGGATTTTTTCCTTTCATCAGCGCCGTGCCTACCAGGAAGGCATCCGCTCCTGCTTTTTTGAAATAGCAAATGTCGTCTGTATCCGAGATTCCGCTCTCGGCAACTTTCAAAAAGTCGCCCTTCAGTTCCAGGAGAATCCGTGCTGCCTTTGCCCTGTCGATACTCATGTTCTTCAGGTTTCTGGCATTCACTCCCACGAATTCCGGGTTCAGGTTTTTTATCTTCGAGATTTCTTCTTTTGTGTGGATTTCATACAGGATGCTGAGTCCTTTTTTTCCCGCCAGGCGGGAAAGACGCGACATTTCCTCTTTTGAAAGCGCAGCAGCAATCAGAAGAATCATGTCGGCTCCTGCCAGATATGCATTCTCCACCTGAA
>Ga0172363_10002157_pt1 | contig 15922 bp, 14 predicted proteins | sample LakKivs2_kivu2a2_FD_114541 | JGI IMG/M metagenome (GOLD analysis project Ga0172363, IMG submission 114541) | Sediment microbial communities from Lake Kivu, Rwanda - Sediment s2_kivu2a2 | ecosystem: Environmental > Aquatic > Freshwater > Lake > Sediment | place: Rwanda: Western Province, Lake... | reverse complement strand
CCCGTGCTCGTCGTCGAGACCAAGTCCGCCTGCCAGCAGGAGGGCATCGCCAAAGCGCTCGACCAACTGCGCCGCTACCACTGGCAGGGGCCGGAGCTGATGGCGCTCCTGCAGGTGCACGCGTTCACCCACCTGGTGCATTTCTACTACGGCCCCACCTGCACCCCCACCAGATGCGCGCCGTCGAGCGCGTCGTTCGCCGCGTCGCCGACCCCGAGAAGCGCCGCGGCCTGGTCTGGCACACACAGGGCTCCGGCAAGACCTACACCATGATCACCGTCGCCCAGCAGTTGGTCGAACATCCCCTCTTCGAGAACCCCACCGTGCTGCTGCTGGTGGACCGCAACGAGCTGGAAAGCCAGCTCTTCGGCGTCCTCAAGTCGCTAGGCGTGGGCTACGTCGAGGTCGAGTCGAAGAGACACCTGCAGGACCTGCTGACCGCCGTACCCGGCGGCAGCGACCGGCGCGGCGTCGTCGTCAGCACCATCCACAGGTTCGACCGTATGCCGGCCGGGATCAACCCCCGCGCCAACGTCTTCGTCCTGGTGGACGAGGCGCACCGCACCACCGGCGGCACGCTGGGCACCTACCTGATGGCCGCGCTGCCCAACGCCGCGCTGGTCGGCTTCACCGGCACGCCGATTGACCGGGGCGCGCGCGGGCGCGGCACGTTCCAGATTTTTGGCCGTGACGATCCCCAGGGTTACCTGGACAAGTACAGCATCGCCGAGTCCATCGCCGACGGCACCACCGTCCCGCTGCGCTACACGCTGGCCCCCAGCGAGCTGCGCGTCGAACGCGAAGTGCTCGACCGCGAGTTTCTCGACCTCAAGGAGGCCGAGGGCGTCAGTGACGACGTGGAGGAGCTCGACCGTATTTTGCAAAAGGCGGTCACGCTGCGCAATATGCTCAAGAACCCCACACGCATGGAGCGGGTGGCCGCCCACGTCGCCGGGCACTACCTGCACGTCGTCGAGCCGATGGGCTACAAGGCCTTCCTGGTGGGCGTGGACCGCCAGGCGTGCGCGCTATACAAGGACGCGCTCGACCGCTACCTGCCGCCGGAGTATTCTCAAGTCATCTACAGCGCCGGCTACAACGACGGCGAGAATCTGACTCGCTTCCATCTGAGCGAAGACGCCGAGCGCCAACTGCGCCTGGACTTTCGCGATCCTGACAAACTGCCCAGGATTTTTATCGTCACCGAAAAACTGCTCACCGGCTTCGACGCGCCGGTGCTCTACTGCCTGTACCTGGACAAGCCGATGCGCGACCACGTCTTGCTGCAGGCCATCGCCCGCGTCAATCGGCCCTACGAGGACGCCCAGGGGCGGCACAAGCCCTCCGGCTTCGTGCTCGACTTTGTGGGCGTCTTTGAGAACCTGGATATGAAACCCTCTCGCGCATCGTGCGCCTGCTGCGCGAAGCCTACGAGCCGGGCGTCAGCGTGGATCGGGACTTGCAGCGCAAGACCGAGGCGCTGGTGCGCCAGCACGTCCGGAGCGGCGCGATCCAGGACACGCTGGAGGTCTATGAGATCAACGAGCACCTCCTGCACAAGATCGCCGCCAGCGAGCAGCCAGACACCGTCAAGGTCTTCAACTACGCCAAGTCCATCCAGGCGTTGGTGGCGGGCAAGGCCGCCGAAGCGCCGTACCTGATTTCCATCGGCGAGCGGGCCGAGCAGGTCATCCTGGCCTACCAGGAGCGCCAGGCCACCACGCAGCAGACGCTGGCGCGGCTGGAGGAACTGATCGGCGAGATCAACGCCGCCGAGGTCGAGCGGGCGAAGATGGCGTTGCCGGGCGCGGCCTTCGCCGTCTATTGGACGCTGCACCGCGAGGGCTTGCCCGGCGCGCGCGAGGCCGCCGAGCGCATGTCCCAGGTCTTTGCGCAGTATCCGCACTGGCAGGTGAGCGAGCAGCAGGGGCGCGCCGTGCGGACGGAACTCTACAAGGTGCTCCTGCAAAACCAACCGGCGGCCAGGGCGAAAAAGGCGCTCAAGGAGCCTAGTCCCGGCTACGACGTCAAGAGCCTGGTCGCGCAAATCTTCCGCGTCGTGGAGCAGGCGGCCGGATGACGCGCGCAAAGATGGACAAAACCCTCCCCCTGCCCCCGCCACTGGAGGAGAGTGTGCCTGTGGGGGTCTTTAAGAGCGAAGTAACCACCTGGGCCAGGCGCATCGGCGTGCAGCCGCAGGTGGTCACCGTGCGCCCGATGAGCCGCAAGTGGGGCAGTTGCTCCAGCGCAGGCCGGCTGACCTTCGACCGCGACCTGTTGTACCAGCCCGCCGCCTTCCGCGCCAGGGTCATCGTCCACGAGTTGCTCCACCTCAAGTACCCGTACCCCCACCACGGGAAAACGTTTCAGGCGCTGGTCACGGCCTACCTGGCGCAGGTTGGCCTGGCGGAAATCACCTCATCTCCTGCCCCCCCGTCACGTTGATCGCCTGCCCCGTCATGTACCCCGCCCCATCCGACGCCAGGAACACGACCACGTTGCACACGTCCTCGTACGTGCACCCGCGCTTCAGCGGCACCTGCTCGACGTACTTTTGCCGCACCTCCTCCTCGCTGATGCCCCACTTTTCCGCATACTGCCGGTACAGCGAATCCACCCACAGCGGCGAGTCGAGCAGGTTGCCCGGACACACCGCGTTGACGCGCACGCCGTACTCCGCCAGCTCCAGCGCGATGGACTGTGTCAGCCCGATCCCGCCGAACTTGCTGGCGGCGTAGGCCGAGCTCTTGTAACTCCCCTTCTTGCCCGACTTGGAGTTGATCTGGATGATGACGCCGCTCCGCTGCGCCTTCATCACGCGCGCGGCGTGCCTGGCGCACAGGAAATAGCCGAACAGGTTAACCTCCACCACCTTCCGCCACTTGTCGGCCTCGATCTCGTCCACCGCTCCCGCGATGAGAATGCCCGCGTTCGACACCAGGACGTCCAGCCGCCCGAACTCGTCCACGGCGCGCGCCACCATCGCCGCCACCTGCGCCTCGTCGGTCACGTCCACCCGCACGGCGAGCGCGCGCCGGCCCGTCTGCGCCGCGACGTCAGCCGCCACGCGCTCGGCCCCCTCCAGGTTCAGGTCGGCCACGGCGACGTGCGCCCCCTCGCGCGCCAGCCGCTGGCAGAGCGCCTCCCCCAGGCCCTGCGCCCCCCCGGTAACAATCGCAATGCGATTTTGCAACACCCCGTCCATCACGTACGCTCCGGCTGACAAGATTGTTGGACGCGGATCAACGCGGATGAACGCGGATTTTTCTGTTCTTTATCTGCGAAAATCTGCGTTAATCTGCGTCCCAATATTTTCACCGCAAAGACGCAAAGAGCGCAAAGGCTCCACAATTTATCTTTGCGTCCTTGGCGCCTTCGCGGTTCAATTGGTACTCTATGGTAACATCACGTGCAACAACTCTTCCTCGGCTTCAGTCGTCCATTCGCGTCCGTCCTTGAGTTTCGCGTGGACGGTCGGGAGTTTGTGCTTCAGGTCGGCCAGTGGCGTGAGCGGCAGCTCCTTGATGTGCGGGTAGATGACGATTTTGCCGGGAAAGACGGCCTCCTCCACCGCGCGCAGCCCGTCCCGCGCCGCGCTGAGCGAGCCGATCGCCGCCACCAGCCGGTTGGGCGACAGGCGGCCCGACTCGACCTGGCTGAGCGTAAGCTGCATGTCATCGAGCGTCGAGCCGGAATGCCCGATGATGCGCACGCCCTTCAGGTACACGGCGCTCAGGTCCAGGTCCACCATCGCGCCGCGCCCCAGGCCGGCGAAGACGTTGATCACGCCGCCCGGCGCGACGTACTCGGCCGCCTCGGCCACGGCGCTCGTCACCGGCGCCAGCACGACGACGTCGTCGAAGCCCTGCGCCCCCACCGTCTCCAGCGTCCGCCGGTACGCGGCCTCGTCCGCCTGGCTCACGCAGGTGAAGGCAATGCCCCGCGCTTCGGCGTCGGCCCGGTAGGTGGACTCGACGACGCGCAGCCGCCGCTCGCTGCGCGCGGTGCACAGAATCGTCCGCGGGCCGCCGGGGGCCTCGATGGCGCGCTGGACGTGCATGCTGCCCATCGGGCCGCCCGCGCCGATGAACCAGGCCCGCCCGCCCGCCTTGAGCTCGGAGCGCACCGGCGCGTCGCCGTAGGCGCGGGCGACGTCGGACCCCGGGCCGCCGACGTACAGCCAGCGGTTGTAGTGGATGCGCCCGACGTCCACGTTCACCTGGCGCGGGAGCGGCGTGCCGGCGATGATGGCCATGATGCCAAATTTGGCCAGGTATGGACTGGCGGCTTCGATCAGGGTGGGGTCGGGGCTGAGGAGGATGATGTCGTCTATGCTTTCGATGGGGGAGGGAAGGGAAGGAGAGGAGGGGAGGGAAGGGAGGGAGGGAAAGGAAGGAAGGGAAGGAAGGGAGGGAAGGGAAGAGATGTCCTGTACTTCGATGTTCAGGGCTTGGGCGCGCTGCTTGAGCCAGTAGGCGAAGGTGGGGGGGACGTCGGTCAGGAGGAGGCGCGCGGGGTGGGAGGTTTCGTCGAAGCCGGCGGTGATGGTGTAGATTGCCCGGCGGGCGGCGGGGGTGCCGATGATCCAGGTGGTGCCGCCGGGCTTTAGCGTGGTGCGATAGGACAGGCGGTAGGCGGCGACGACGCAGGCCCACGGCTCGGTGAGCGCGATCTCGGCGTAACCGGCGCCGGGTTGGACCGGCAGCAGATAGTTGCCGTCGTCGCCATTGAGGATGCGCTGGTCAATCACGCCGTACTGCGACAGCCCGCCCTGGATCATGTAGCCGTAGGCCAGGTTCACGCCGTTCACGTAGATGTCGGCCTGGATGAGGAAGCGCTCGCCCACGCGGTACTGGCCGCGCAGACGCTCGCCCACGCCCACGACGGTCATCGTCGCTTCGTGCCCCAGCACGACCGGCTCCTGCCGGATGTCGCGGTAGATGCGGGGGTGCTTCTCGCCCGCCCGCACGACCTTGACGTCGGAGAAGCACAGCCCGCACGCATCGTGGCGCACCAGGAGCTCGTCCGCGCCATAAGGCGGCATCGGCGCGTCAATCGGCTGCCCGGCGCGCCCCATGTTGTCAAAGCCCGCCCCGTACAGCGGCCACAGCCGGTTGTGGGCGGGCAGTGGCGCGCCGGCGCGCCGGTAATCGGTCAGTTTACTTGGCTGTTGCACCCCGTTTCGCCCTTGTCTTCTTCCACCCTACCAATCTACCAATCTACCAATCCACCAATCCACCCTCATGGCGCCAGCACGATCTTCCCGAACTGCTCCCCGCGCTCGAGCGCCGCGAAGGCCGCCTTTCCCTCCGCCAGCCCCATCACCCGGTCCACCACCGGCTTCAGCTTCCCCGCCCATATCAGGCCCATCACGTCCTGAAAGTCCTGGTGGCTACCCATGGTCGAGCCGATGATGCTGATCTGCCTGGTGAAGATGAAACGCACGTCAATCTCGGCCTGCGGGCCGGACGTATTGCCGACGATGACGATGCGCCCTCCACGCGCCACGACGCGCATGCTGTGCGCCAGCGTCTCCTGCCCGACGTTGTCCACCACCACGTCTACGCCCCGCCGCCCGGTCATCTTGTAGAGCGCCTTGTTCCACTCCGGGTCCGCCCGGCAGTTGAGCACGGCGTCGGCGCCCAGTCCGCGCGCTTTCTCCATCTTCTCCTCGGTGCTGGTGAGCGCGTAGACGGTCGCGCCGGCCAGCCTGGCGATCTGGATGGCCATCGAGTTGACGCCGCCGCCCGCGCCGACGATGAGCACCGACTCGCCCGCCCGCAATCCGGCGCGATGGACCAACATGCGCCAGGCGGTGAGCGAGACCAGCAGCGGCGCGGCGGCCTGGGCAAAGTCCCAGCCCTCCGGGATGGCCATCAGGCCCGCTGCCGGGACGGCCACGTACTCCGCGTGCCCGCCCCGCACCTGTTCCCCCAGGATGACGTAACCAGGGCTGAGGGAGTGCTCGCCGCGGCGGGTGAACTCGTCCTCGCGGGTGTTGAGGCCGGGTTCTACCACCACGCGCTGGCCCACCTGCCAGCCGGTGACCCCCTCGCCCAGTGCCGCCACCTCGCCGGCCACGTCTGCGCCGGTCCAGTGAGGCATCTCCAGCTTCAGGCCCGCCCAGCCCTGCCGCACAAAGATATCCAGGTGGTTGAGCGCGCAGGCGCGCACGCGCACCAGCACCTGGCCCGGGCCGGGTTGGGGGTCGGGCACCTCGTCGTAGCGCAGGACGTCCAACTCGCCGTGTTCGTAGAAGCAAAGCGCCTTCATAGCACTCCTACTTCAACCCCGTCTCCAACCGCGCGATGACCATGCGCTGGATCTCGTTGGTGCCCTCGTAGATCTCGGTGACCTTGGCGTCGCGAAAGTAGCGCTCGATGGGCAGTTCCTTGCTGTAACCCATCCCACCGTGGATTTGAATGGCCTGCGTGGTAACCCACATGGCCGTCTCGGAGGCGAAGAGTTTAGCCATCGAGGACTCGAGCGTGTAGCGACGGCCGTTCTTTTTAGATTCGGTCTTGGCCAGCGCCGCCTGGTAGATGAGCAAGCGGCTGGCCTCGATGTGGCACTTCATGTCGGCCAGTTTCTGCTGGACCATCTGGAACTGGCCGATCGGCTGGCCAAAGGCCATCCGTTCGCGGGCATATTGCACGGAGGCTTCGTAGGCTCCCTCGGCGATCCCTAACGCCTGCGCGGCGATGCCGATGCGCCCCGCGTCCAACACGGCCATGGCGATCTTGAAGCCCTCGCCCTCCTGGCCCAGGCGGGCCCCCACCGGGCACTTGTAGTCCTCCAGGTGGATCTCACAGGTAGCGGAAGCGCGGATGCCCAGTTTGGGCTCGGTCTTGCCGCGCTGGAACCCTGGCTCGCCGGTATCAATCATGAAGGCGCTGACGCCCCGGTAGCGCGGTTTGGCCTCGGGATCGGTCTGGGCGAACAGCACGACGTACCTGGACACGGGGCCGCTGGTGATCCAGGACTTGGTGCCGTTGATCACGTAATGGGCGCCGTCGGAAGAGAGCTGCGCCGTCACGCGGATGTTGCCGGCGTCGGAGCCGGACTGGGGCTCGGTCAGCGCATAAGCGCCGATGACCTCCCCGCTGGCGACCGGCTGGAGGTATTTCTGCTTCTGCTCCTCCGTGCCATAGTGCAGCAGGCCATAGCAGTAGAGAGAGTTGCAGACGGACATGATGACGCCGTGGGAGGCGTCCACCTTGGAGATTTCCTCCAGCGCCAGGACGTAGGCCAGCGTGTCCATGCCCACGCCGCCGTACTCCTCCGGCACCTCGATGCCCATAAAGCCCTGGGCGCCCATTTTCTTGATGGTCTCGTCGGGGAACTCGCCCGTCTCGTCGTAATGGGCAGCGATCGGCGCGATCTCTTTCTGCGCAAAGTCCCGCGCCATGTCACGGATCATACGGTGTTCGTCGCTGATCTGCAGGTCCATCAAAATTCCTCCTCAATGTGTGATTATGGTAACATAAGGCGATCAATTCCCCAGGCATAGGCAATATATCCCAAATAGAATTTGGGATAATTTGGGATAATGCCTCATACCGGGTCAGTACTCCATAAAGACAATGGCTTCGTAGAGACCAGACTTGCTGTTTCGCCGCCTCATTCTTTCTATCGCAGCAATCCGAAACCTGTGCGCCTCAAAGATATCGGCCAAAATCTCATCTGAAGGCAAAGTAATTCCATAAAACTTGCTGTTGCCGATCACGTAGGCCAAGCGCACTCCCGAACGGAGAAAACGCTCCAGAGACTCGACGTGCTGTTCGATGTCGTTAAAGTACTTGACCACATAGTTTCGCATCAAGCGGCTGTGCTGGCCGATGCTTTCTGGAATACCGCGCAAGGCTTGTGCTACCGCTGTAGATCTATAATGTATAGGTTGCTCCAAAATAGAGGTAGCCTTGCCCCAGGTGCCACCGATGGCCTCTACCTCCAGTTGCCCGACCTCTCGGCCGCTCTTGACCAGTCCCAGGTAGAACATTTGCGGACGAGTCTCCCGGGCATAACTGTAGCGGTTGGGATACGGAGGCGAAGTGATCACAGCATCGCAGCGATGACCCACAGGCAAGACCTTCTCCAAATGTTTAGAGTTCCCACGCAAGATCATCGCTTCCGGTCTTGGCCGGGGAAAGTTCAAGAGATCCCGCTTCATTATGGCCACCTGTTCCTCGAATCGCTCGAAGACAGGAGCATTCTTCCTGGAGGTCTTGGCGAATGACAGTGATGGATGGTTGTGACGCGCGTTGGAAACTTCTATCAGGATACTGACCAGGGCCAGGTTGAGCAGGTCCACTGTAGCAGATGGCAATGACGACATTGTTAAAGCCAGGCGCAAGGCGACGATTTTCTTGAGCACGGGGGGTGACCACCACTTCACGACGTTTTGGATAGCAGGGATGATCTTGTAGTATTCCACTCGGAATGCCCCGGTGTCCATTGCCTGCATAGGCCCGAGATGTTCTCTGGCCAAAGATAAGATCTCTTGGGCGGCAGCGGGCAAATCGTCTGGATTGTCGTAAGCTGCCGTCTTCACCTTAGCCACAAAATGTAGCAATGGATTGATCTCAACTGCGCAACTGGGCAATCCTCTTTCCTGGCACACGAGAGGCGTTGTACCCACGCCGCAAAATGGTTCTAACACGCTGGCACCAGCGGGTAGATTCCAATGAGCCAGGATGTCTGCAACCAGTTCAGGCGAGAAACTGGGGGTCAGGCGAAACCACCGATGAATCGGATAGTCGAAGTTACCTTTGAAGGTGACCGACTTTACCGACCGGCCGTGAAATACTGTATGGCGATCAACGAATAATGGGAGTTGCCTGGCCTGGCTCATGTCCCTTCCTGTAGCCTCTCCAACATTCTGACCACTGGCTGGCGAAACTCTTCCTTATGAGCGAACAGGAAGGCATAGAAATCGAAGCCAGTTTGTGTTTTCACCAACTCGTAGGACTCGAATCCTTCTACCACAACCCAAAGGGAACGATAGCGATTGACGACACTCCGGTTCGACTGGGTGCAGAAGATGAGCATTACGGGCAATATGCCTGACACAATGCAATAACGAGCCATCGCTTCGTCTGCTTGAACGCGCTTCGAATCTGCAGACTGGTAGCAGTGGCGAACTTCAAACCCAATCGCAGTAATCTCAACCTTCGGTACAGGGCTGATCTGCTTCAGGCGATCATAGGCATAGGCAGCCCAACTTCGCCGATGCGCCTCAGATATGCTATCCAATGCCAGGTAAGCATCAAGACTACGGCGGCTTTGCCTGTCACCTGAAGGAATCACTGTCGCATATCGTATTTGCTCTGCCGGCAGGTGATACTGGGCTGAGAAAATAGTGCGGATACAATCTTCGTAGGCACCCCCAATCGGCAAAACTCCGCCTATTTCATGATATAATACGTTCCCTTCTTAGCCCCGATCTTGAGCAGAATCCCCCGCTCGACCAGGTCAACCATGTCCAGCCGTAGCGTCTCGGGGCTGACGTCGGGACAGAGGTCGTGGTATTCGCGGCTGGTGATGCGGCCGTGTTCCTGCACGTACGTCAATGCCCTGGCCTGCCGCTCGTTCATCGTGCGTGTCCAGGCGGGCAGAGGGGCACGGTCACGGACGTTGGAGAGCGTGACGGTGAACGAATGGGGAGTGTCTTTGAACCTGGGCGGGGGATGGCCGGCGCGCACCATCTCCTCGATCATCAGGTCCACGCCCAACCCCAGCGCCTCGATGTAGCCCCACTGGTACAGGCCAGAGACGAGGCGCGGGTTGCGCGAAAAGTGTTCCTCGACGATGTTGTCCACCGTGATAAAGCCAGGCAAGCCCCCGGGGCTGGTGATCTCCATGCGGTCGGTGAACATGCGCACCTCGACGCGCCGCCCGCCCAGCCGGTAGTCCCGGTGCACCACGGCGTTGACCAATGCCTCGCGCACGGCCGCGGCCGGGTACTCGGTGCGCTCCTCCCGCTCGAGCCCGGTGACGACCGCGCCGATGCGCATCTCCTCGCCCACGACCTCCCAGGTGCGCTGGATGATGCGCGCCAGCGGCCCACCGATCTCTTCGCGGCGGCCGTAGCCCGGCTGGCCGGCCTCGCCCCGCGGCAGCGTGCCGACGAACTTGACGAAAGTCAGCCCACTCTGGGGCATGAAGGCCTGCGGATTGCGGGCGAACAGCAACACGCCCGCGACCGTAGGCCGGCCAGTCTCGTCCAGTGCTCCGACCTCGAGCAGCAGGTCGTCCACGGAGTGCGCCCACTCCCGGTGCTGGCGCCCTTCCCACTTGGCGACGAACTCGGCGATCACGTCACTGTCGAAATCCTCGCGCCGCGCGCCGGGCGCAGGCTCAATCTCGAAATCGCCGGTAGACTTGGTGGCGGCCAGTTGGCGGATCTCGTCGCCGCTGAGGGGGCGGTTTTCGGCGCCGGTGCGGATCAGCACGCGCCCGTCGGCCAGGCTGTGGAGTTCGGTGCTGCGGCCGACGACGATGGCAAACGCCAGCCCCTCCTCGGCCGCCGCCTGGTGCCAGCGCACCTCCACCGGCGGGCGGCACTCCCGCACGGCGGCCTGCAGCGTGACTTCGAGGTCGTCCGCATAAACCTGGCCGGTGGCCCGCCCGGTCGCGTTCACGCCGATGAGGACGGTGCCGCCGTCAGAGTTGGCAAAGGCCACGAGCGTTTCTGCCAGCAGTTGCACTTCCGGCTCTGGCATAAAGGCCAGCGTCTGGCCGGGGTGACGGTCAGCCAGACCAGTCCACATTTCCCCTACCCTCCGGCCCTATTGCTTCGGCCACGATTTCACATGCTTTGGTGAGAAAGGCTTCAGCGTCGGTAATGGAATGGCCCAGATTCACCAGATCGCGGGCGACGACCAACTTTTCCTCAGCAAGTTTTAGGTAAACCCGGACTTCTTCTAACTCAAATTCGACCATAGCATAACGCCTTCTCGCTGGACGTGCTTAAAGAACGACCAGCGTTGGCGAACCACGTACCGCTCCTCACTGACGACGAGTGGAGATATCCAAATACTGTGGTCCAACGATATGTCGTGCGCAACATCCACGACTGTCTCCCAACGTGGATCACAAGATATCCGCGTGGGTATTATACCGCAAAGCCGCCAATAGTGCGAAGAGAAGGCACTCTATCGGACGCGGACAAACGCGGATGAACGCTGATGCTTATCACGCATCATGCATCACGTTTCACGTTTCACGTCTCACGCTTCACGTCTCACGCATCACTTCCCATACCGGTACACGTCCACCCGCGCGAAATGCGCCTCGTCTGCCCGCTGCGCGTTGGCCTCCAGCCACGCCTTTACCAGGCCGCGTTCGTCCCACATCTCCATCTCGGTGACGACCAGCCAGACCACACGATACCCCTCCGTCATCTCCTGCATGCGGTACGTGGCCTCCTGCTCGCTCATCAGGTAGGAGCCATCCGGGGTACGGTGGTTGGTGTAGAGCCCCTCGGCCCAGGGGTACGTTTCTTCGGGAAAGTAGTAATCGAAGGTGTACCGGCCGTATGGAATCTGGAATACGATCAGTTCTCCCGGCGTGTAGCGTTCGGCCACGTGGGCAGCGGCGGCGCGAAAGTCGGATTTGATAGGGGCCGTGGCCTGTCGCCACAGGTTGACGCCATTCACGACGAGCACGGCGCTTGCCAGGAGCACAGTGGCTGTCCCGCTGGACACTTTTAGCCAGGTACGACTCCAACTGCCCAAACGATATAGAGATACCAGCCCCAGCGCAACCAGCAGGTAAAAGGCCGGCGCAGCCCACACGAGGTAACGGTCGGTGAAGAGCGGTTGCCGCAGCGAAACGAGCCACACGACCAGCAGCGGGACTATGAGCCAGGCCAGCAGTACGAGACGAGGCCTACCCCCCCCCACCCCCCCCCCTACGAGGGGGGGGGACGGGGAGGGTAGACTCACCAACCCCCAGGCAGCCAGCGCACCCATCAACGCCGCGCCCCAGGGCCAGCCCCAACTGAGGATGCCTGTGCTCCAGCCATTGAGCAGGATCCCCGCCATCTGACCCAGTGTATACGGGTAAAAGCCCGTCTCGCGAGCCTGGAGCACGAGCGGAGCCTGCCAGACAGCCAGCGGCAGGTAAGGCAACGTGAGGCAGGCCAGGCTGGCCAGTGCGCCGATCCACTGCCGGCGCGCCCAGGGCCACCAGGCGAAGTAGAGCAACACCTGCACGGGGACCAGCAGCGCGGCCAGAATGTGGGAGTAAAAGGCCAGGCTGGTCGCGACGACCTGCACTGCCCACCAACGCCAGCCCTCTCCGGCAATGGCGCGGCGCAAACTATAAATCGCCAGCAGGGCCAGCGCCGGCACCAGCGTGTACATCTTGACCTCCTGGCCGTACCAGGCCAGATAGGGAGAGGCAGCCGCCAACAGCGCGGTCAGGAGCCCCGTCTGCCGGTCGAACAGGCGGCAGCCCAGTGCGTAGACCAGTGGCACGCCGAGGACGCCAAAGGTGAGAGAGAAGAAGCGCATCGCGTATTCGCTCGTGCCCGTGAGCGCGATCCAGCCGCGCAGCAACAGGAAATAGAGCGGGCCGTTCCAGCCGGGGCGGGTCAGGTTGGAGAGCACCTCTGGCCAGGGGGCGGTGGAAAAACGCAAAGCGTCTACCTCGTCCCGCCAGAGCGACTGGGCGTCGAGCGAGGCGGCGCGCACGGCAAAGGCAGCCAGCACCAGCAAGCCGACGATCGCGAGGGACAGGGAGCGGGGTGGCTTCATTACGATATATCGTGGCGATGGAGGCGGAGGATGAGAAAAGCGATGCCCAGGGCCAGCACGATCCCCAGCGCCACCCACAACAGAGCAGCCCCGCCGGTGGTCCAGGGGGAGGGAGAAAATGCTGCCGACACAGGTGTTGGAGTGGGCAGTGGTGATGCCCCGGGAATCGCGGGAGTGTACAGGGCCGACTGGCTGCCGCCGCCAGGCCACGTGCCGCGCAGCCACAACGCGGCAGCGGCGATCAGCACGGCGACCAGCACAAAAGCGAACCACAGACGAAGACGATGCCAGCGGGTCATACCCCAATTATAACGCAACAGCGCCCGCCGCGCCAATGAACCGGTGATCACGTTTGCCATTTGCAGCCGTGCGATATATGCGTATACTATTTACGGAAGGGAAGGAAGGGAAGGAAGGGAGGGAAAGGAGGGGAAGGAAGGAAGAGAAGGGAAGGGAGGGAAGGGAAGGAAGGGAGAAGACTCAGAGCAGGTGAGGTAGCAGGGAGAGGTTAGAGCGTTCTTTGTAGCAAGGATATGGAGGGTTGCCATGCGTCGTATACTGCTGTATGTCTTGCTGGTACTGCTGGTGGTCGTGTTGGTGGTGGGGCTGCTCGGCTTTGGGTGGGGCTTCTTCACCGTGCGTCGCGCCTGGCCCCGCACCGCCGGGAAGGTCCGCGTGGATGGCCTGCAGGCCGAGGTGACCGTCGTCCGCGACAGTTGGGGCATCTCCCACATCTATGCCTCCACTCCCCACGACCTGTTCTTCGCCCAGGGGTACGTCCACGCCCAGGACCGCTTCTGGCAGATGGAGTTCTGGCGACGGATTGGCTCCGGGCGACTTTCGGAGGTCCTGGGAGAATCTGGCCTGGACTCCGACCGCTTCATCCGCACGCTCGGCTGGCACCGCACTGCCGCCCAGGAACTGGAACTTTTGGACGACGAGGTGCGGACGGTGCTGGAGGACTATGCCGAGGGCGTCAACGCCTACGTCTCCACCCATCGAGGCCGCCTGGGGCTGGAGTTCACCCTCCTGGGCCTGACCGGCGTCAAGTTTGAGCCCGAGCCCTGGACTCCCATCAATACGCTCACGTGGGCCAAGGTGATGGCCTGGGACCTGGGGGGGAACAGGGAGGACGAGCTTCTACGCGCTCAAGTTGCTGCCCGGCTGGGTACCTCCGCCGTCGGCGCGATTGTGCCCCCCTACCCGGACGACTATCCGGTCATCGTCCCGCACCCGTTGGCAGGGGCGACGCTGCAGGCGGTGCCGGCGGCCGCGTTTGAGACCCACGTGCTGGGCAAGGGGGACGACCTGGGCAGCAACAACTGGGTCATCGCCGGGAGCCACACCGAGACGGGCATGCCGCTCCTGGCCAACGATCCCCACCTGAGCATCCAGATGCCCTCCATCTGGTACGAGATTGGGCTGCACTGCGATCCGCTGGGGCCGGATTGCCCCTACAACGTCGTCGGCGCTTCCTTCGCCAGCGCCCCCGGCGTCATCATCGGCCACAACGATCGTATCGCCTGGGGGGTCACCAACCTGGGGCCGGACGTACAGGACCTCTTCATCGAGCGGGTCAACCCGGAGAATCCGAACCAGTACGAGTATCAGGGCAAGTGGCTGGACATGACGATCGTCCGCGAAGAGATCGGCGTCGCCGGTGAGGAGGAGCCGGTGGTGGTATTCGCACGCCTCACCCGCCATGGCCCCATCATCAACGACGTGGCTGGCGGCGCGGAGGATGAATGGGCCTTCGGCTGGCAGCCGCTGGCGCTCTCCTGGACCGCACTCCAGCCTGGGACGCTGATGCAGAGTATCATGCTCCTCGATCGGGCGCAGAACTGGGAAGAGTTCCGGGAGGCGCTCCACTATTGGGACGTGCCCAGCCAGAACTTTGTCTACGCCGACGTCGAGGGGAACATCGGCTACCAGTCTCCCGGCCGCATCCCCATCCGCGCCTCCGGCGACGGCTCGATGCCGGCGCCCGGCTGGAGCGGGGAGTACGAGTGGGTGGACTATATTCCATTCGACGAGCTGCCCCGCGCCTTCAACCCGCCGGAGGGATACATCGTCACCGCTAACAACGCCGTGGTCGGACGGGACTACCCCTACCTCCTGACGGTGGACTGGGATCCCGGCTACCGGGCGCGGCGGATCGTGGAACTGATCGAGGCCAGTACCCCTGTCTCGCTGGCCGACGTGCAGGCCATCCAGGGCGACAACAGCCCCGTGTGGGCGGAGGACGTCCTGCCCCACCTGCTGGTGCTCCCGGCCAGCGGTCCAGGGCCTCGCGCCGACAACAGGACGCGCCTGGCGCAGGCGCTGGAGTTGCTGCGGGCCTGGGACCGGCGGGCGGGGCGGGACAGCGCCGGGGCCGCCCTCTTCGAGGCCTTCCGCCTGCACCTGATAGACCTGACCTTCGGCGACGAGCTGGGGGGGCACCTCCTGGAGGAAGCCCGAGGCAGCGCGACGGTCGCACTCGTGAATCTCCTGGCAGACGAGGCCTCCCCCTGGTTCGACGACGTGACCACGCCCGAGGTGGAGACGCGGGACGAGATCCTGCTGCGGGCACTGGAGGCAGCGGTGGAGGAGCTGACCGAGATGCAGGGGCGCAACATGGCCCGCTGGCGCTGGGGCGAGCTGCACACCGCGACTTTCAAGAACCAGAGCCTGGGCAAGTCTGGCATCACCTTCATCGAGAACATCTTTAACCGGGGGCCGGTGGAGGTGGATGGCACCATCGCCACAGTCAACAACACCGGCTACGGCCTGGACAGCCCTTACGTGGTGGAGACCGTCCCCTCTTATCGCCAGATCGTGGACCTGGCGGACCTGGCCCGCTCGGTCGCGATGCACACGACGGGCCAGTCGGGCCATCCCTACCACCGCCACTACGACGACATGATTGACTCCTGGCGGAACATCGAGTACCACCCGATGCTGTGGCAGCGGGCAGACGTGGAGGCGGCTGCGGAGGGAACGTTGGTTTTGAGGCCGCGGTGAGCTGGAGACTGGAGGTTAGAGATTGGAAGTTGGAGGTGGAGGGCGGCCTTCTTCCCTCCCTCATAGGGAGGGGCAGGGGGAGCCAGCCTTCTCCCCTCCCTCACAGGGAGGGGCAGGGGGGAGCCAACATTCTCCCCTCCCTCACAGGGAGGGGCAGGGGG
>Ga0172363_10002155_pt1 | contig 15924 bp, 11 predicted proteins | sample LakKivs2_kivu2a2_FD_114541 | JGI IMG/M metagenome (GOLD analysis project Ga0172363, IMG submission 114541) | Sediment microbial communities from Lake Kivu, Rwanda - Sediment s2_kivu2a2 | ecosystem: Environmental > Aquatic > Freshwater > Lake > Sediment | place: Rwanda: Western Province, Lake... | reverse complement strand
CGGCCGTCTGGCGCCGCTCGAGATCGAGCACACGGTCGGCGACGTGCGGCTCGTCGGCGTGGTCGAGGACCTGTTCGCGGAGCAGGGGCAGGTGCGCGTGCAGTTCTCCCGACTCCGGCGGCGCAGCGAGCTCACCTGCTGGGTGAACCACCTGCTCCTCCAGTGCTGCGCGCCGGCCGACCACCCGCGCGACGCGCGTCTCGTCGGCCGCTCGCCGGGCGACAAAATCGACGAGATCGAGCTGCGCTACCTCCCGGTCCGGCACGCCGGGCAGCACCTCGCCGACCTGCTGGAGCTCTACCGTCTCGGAGCGACGCGCCCGCTGCCGCTCTTTCCGAATACCTCGCGCGTCTACGCCGACGCGCTCGCGAGCGGGAGGACGCCGGACCAGGCGCTCGACAGGGCGCGGGGCGCGCACCGCGACGAGTTCAACGGCTGGGGCGACGGCTTCGACGCCTACAACGAGCTCGCGTTCGCCGGCACCGACGCGCTCGACGGCGACCCCGCCGACCAGACGTCGTTCCAGGCCATCGCCGTCCGCGTGTTCCGCCCGCTGCTCGACCACCGCGAGGCGCTGCCGTGAACACGCTCGATCCGCTCGCGGTGCCGCTGCGCGACACGACGCTCGTCGAGGCGAGCGCCGGCACCGGCAAGACCTGGACGCTCGCGACGCTCTACCTGCGCCTGCTGGTCGAGAGCGGGCTCGGGGTCGGCGAGATCCTCGTCGTGACCTACACCAACGCCGCGACCGCCGAGCTGCGCGACCGCATCCGGAGCCGCCTGCGCGAGGCGGTGACCGTGTTCGAGCGCGAGGCGGACGGGTTGCCCGGCGCGCCGCACGCCGATCCGGACGGTCCGCTGGGGTGCCTGGTCGCGCGTTGCCGTGAGGCGGGGACGCTGCCGCAGACCAGCCGCCGCCTGCGCGACGCGCTGCGCGGGTTCGACGAGGCGGCGATCTTCACCATCCACGGCTTCTGCCAGCGCGTCCTGCTCGAGAATGCTTTCGAGAGCGGCGTCTCGTTCGACGCCGAGCTCGTCACCGACGAGCGCCCGCTTTGCAGCGAGGTGGTGCAGGACTTCTGGGTGCGCCACCTCCACGCCGCGCCGCCGGCCCTGGTCAAGCACCTCGCGGCGAAGCACGGCCCCGAGGACCTCGAGCGCCTCGCCCGGCTCGTGCTGTCGCGCCGCGACATGCCGGTGCTGCCGAGGAACGCCCCGAAGTTCGAGCCGCAGCGCCTCGAACAGCCGTCGGCCGAGTGGGACGCGGCGCTCGGCGCGGCGCACGAGGCGTGGCCGGGCTGCCGCGACGCGGTGGAGCTCGCGTTGAACGACGGTACGCTCGACGGCAAACACTACCGCCGCGACTGGGTCGCGGGATGGTGCGCCCAGCTGCATGCCGACCTCACCGCGGCGATTGCAGGACTGCCGGCGGAGTTCAGGAATCTCGATCGTTTCACCCCGTCGCGGATCGAGCGCGGGGTGAAATCGGGCCGGCGCCCTCCGTCACACCCGTTCTTCGCGTGCGGCGAGCGGCTGCTCGCCGCGAAGACCGCACTCGACGCCGAGTGCGCGCGCCAGGCGCGGGCGTTCGAGGGCGCGCTGGCCGCGCACGTCGGCGACGAGGTCCGCAGCCGGCACGAGGCCGCCAACACGCAGTCCTTCGACGACCTGCTCTATCGCCTGCGCGACGCGCTCGTCCGCGACGACGAGCGCGGTGAGCTGCTCGCCCGCCAGATCCGCGAGCGCTTCCGCGCAGCGCTGATCGACGAGTTCCAGGACACCGATCCGGTGCAGTACCGCATCTTCGAGCGCGTCTACCGGGGCACCGGCCAGCCGCTCTTCCTGATCGGCGACCCGAAGCAGGCGATCTACGCCTTCCGGGGTGCCGACGTGTTCACCTACGTGGCGGCGAAGGGCGACGCCGGCGGCAACGCGCACACGCTGCAGGTCAATCACCGGTCGGCGCCCGCGCTGGTCGAGGGCGTGAACGCGCTGTTCTCGCGTGTCCGTGCGCCGTTCGTGTTCGACGCCATCCCGTTCGGCTCCGTGCGCGCGAGCGGGACGGCGAGCGCCCCGCTCGGCGGTGCGCTCGCCGCCGGACCGCCGCTCGAGATCCTCTTCGTGTCGCGCCCGGCCGGCGCGGCGGGCGACGACCCCCCGGCGAAGGACTGGGCGAAGACCCACGTGCCGCAGCTGGTCGCCGCCGAGGTCGTGGCCCTGCTCGAGTCGCGGCCGGCGATCGGCGACCGCGAGCTGCACGCCGGCGACGTCGCGGTGCTGTGCCGCACGAACCAGCAGGCGGTCGACGTTCAGGACGCGCTGCGCGAGCTCGGCGTGCCGAGCGTCCGGCAAGGCGACGACAGCGTGTTCGAGTCGCCCGAGGCGGAGGAGATCGAGCGCGTCCTCCGTGCGGTCGCCGAGCCCGGCGATCCCCGCCTCTTGCGCGCCGCACTCGCCACGCGCCTGTTCGGCTACGACGCCGAGCGGCTCGAGGATCTGCAGGGCGACGAGAACGCGTGGGACGAGCTCGCGGACCACTTCCGCGACTGGCTCGAGACCTGGACCACGCTGGGCTTCATGGCGGCGTTCCGCAAGCTGCTCGCGCACTGCGACACGCAGCGGCGGCTGCTCGAGATCGACGACGGCGAGCGCCGTCTGACCAACCTCCTGCACGTCGCCGAGCTGCTGCAAGCGGCGTCCCGGGAGGCGCACCGCGGGCCGCTCGGGCTCGTCGACTGGCTCTCGCTGATGCGCGGCGACCGGGCGGCACGCGCCGAGCTCGCGAGCGAAGCGGCGCAGATTCGCCTCGAGAGCGACGACGAGGCGGTGCAGCTGGTCACGATCCACCGCAGCAAGGGGCTCGAGTACGGCGTGGTCTTCTGTCCGTACACGTGGGACGGCAGCGGGCTGCGCAAGGACGAGGAGCGCTGGATCCGCTTCCACGACGAGAGCGACGGCGCCTTGAAGCTCGACCTGGGATCGGAGGATCGCGACGCGCACCGCGCGCGCGCCGACCTCGAGGGCTTCGCCGAGAGCCTGCGCCTGCTCTACGTCGCGCTGACGCGCGCGCGACACCGCTGCACGGTGGTCTGGGGCTGCGTGAAGAGTGACGAGCTCACCCCGCTCGGCTACCTGCTGCACCAGGATCGCACCGCCGAGCTACCCGACCTCATGACCGCAACCCGGGAGCGCCTCCGCGGGCTCGGCGCCGCCGCCCGGCTCGCAGAGCTGAAGCAGCTCGCGGCGGAGGTCCCGGCGAGCATCGCGGTCCGCGAGATCACCTTGCCGCTCTCGCCACCGCCGCGCCCGCTGGCGCAGCTGGGCGACACGAGGGCCAGCCTCGTCGCACCCGGCCGCGGCCCCGTGCTCGACGCGCCCTGGCGCGTGTCGAGCTTCTCCGGGCTCGCCGCCTCGGGGGGCCGCACCAGCCACCGGGCCGAAGAAGGGCTCGATCACGACGCCGTCGCGGCCGCCGAGGACGGGACCGGCCGGCTCGCGCCGCCGTCCATCCGCCTGCACGACTTGCCGAAGGGCGCCCGCACCGGAGAGCTGCTGCACGCGATCCTCGAGAAGATCGACTTCCGGCAGACGGATCGCGACGAGCTCGCGCAGCGCGTGCGCACGGAGCTCGAGTCGTTCGGGTTCGACGCGAAGTGGGAGGCGCCGATCCGGCTCGCGCTCGAGGAGGTGCTCGAGACGCCGATCCCGGCGGGCGACACGACGTTCCGGCTCGCGGACGTCGCAGCCGCGCAACGTCTGAACGAGCTCCAGTTCCTGTTCGGCGTGCGGGCCGGCTTCGACCGCGAGACGCTCGCGCGCTGCTTCGAGCGCCATCCGAGCGCCGCCCGGACCGACGATTACCCCGCGCGCATCCGCGATCTCGGGTTCAAGCCGCTCGCCGGGTTCTTGAGCGGCTTCGTCGACCTGGTGTTCGAGCACGGGAAGCGCTGGTACGTGGTCGACTACAAGTCGAACCTGCTGGGCACGGAGCCGGCGGACTACGCGCCGGACCGGCTGCGGCGCGCGATGTCGCAGCACCACTACCACCTGCAGTACCACCTCTACGTGCTCGCCCTGCAGCGCTACTTGACGCTGCGCCTGCCCGGCTTCGACTACGAGCGCGAGTTCGGCGGCGTCGCCTATCTGTTCCTGCGCGGCATGTCGCCGCGGCACCCCGCAGGCTGCGGCGTCTTCTTCGAGCGGCCGAGTGCCGCGCTGCTGCACGACCTGTCCGAGCTCGTCGGACCGCCGGCAGGTCGCGCACGATGAACGCCACGGTCGAAGCGCTCCGCAAGGCGAGCCTGCTCGGCCCGCTCGACGAGCACTGCGCGCGCACCGTGTGCCGGATCGCCGGCGAGCCGCACCCCGACGTGCTGCTCGCCGCCGCCGTCGCGGCACGGCAGGTCGGCCTCGGGCACGTGTGCGTCGACCTGCGCATGCTCGCGGCGAGCGGGCGGCTCGTGGCCGACGACGGCGTCACCGTGCACGACGTCGCGTGGCCGGATCCCGCAGGCTGGATCGACCGGCTGCAGAGGAGCAGCGCCGTCGGCGAGCCGAGCGACGCGGAGCGGCGCCCGCTGGTCCTCGACCGGGCCGGACGGCTCTACCTGCGGCGGTACTTCGAGCACGAGCAGCGTCTCGCCGCCTCGATCGTCCGGCGCGCCACGGCACACGCCACCTCGCCCGCCGACCACGAGCTCGAGACGGCTCTCGATCGCCTGTTCGGTCCGACTTCGGCGGCGTCACCCGACCGGCAGCGCGACGCTGCACGCACCGCCGTGACGCGACGGCTGTGCATCATCAGCGGCGGTCCCGGCACCGGCAAGACCTCGACCGTCGTCAAGATCCTCGCGCTGCTCGTCGAGCAGCAGCTGCGCGCGCGGCGCCGTCCGCCGCGCGTCCTGCTGGTCGCCCCGACCGGCAAGGCGGCGATGCGCCTCAGCGAGGCGATCCGCCGCGCCAAGAGCGGGCTCGACTGCAGCGAAGACGTTCGCGCCGCGATCCCGGAGGAGGGGTCGACGATCCATCGTGCGCTCGGCTCGATCGGCCGCACGGGCACGCGCTTCCGCCACGACGCCGACCATCCGCTGCGCGCCGATGTGGTGCTGGTCGACGAGGCGTCGATGGTGGACCTGGCGCTGATGGCGAGGCTGGTCGACGCGGTGCCGCCGGACGCGCGCCTCGTCCTGCTGGGCGACAAGGACCAGCTCGCGTCGGTCGAGGCCGGTGCGGTCCTGGGCGAGCTCTGCGCCCTGCCCGACGGCAGCGCGGCGACCGCCGCCCATCCGCTCGGCTCCGCCATCGTCGAGCTCGAGCGCAGCTGGCGCTACCGGGAAGGAAGCGGCATCGAGGCGCTCGCACGCGCGATCAATGCGGCCGACGCGACGCGTGCGCTCGAGATCCTCGACGACCCGGCGTTCGACGACGTCGAGCGCAGCGCGCCGGGCGACGGCGTCGCGCTGTCGGAGCGGCTGCGCGGCGACGCTCTGCGCGGAGCTCTCGCCTATCTCGACCGCCCCGAGCCCGCCGCCCGGCTGCAGGCCCTCGAGGAGTTCCGCATCCTCTGTGCGCACCGCGCGGGTCCGCACGGCGTCGCGAGCGCCAACCGGGAGGTCGAGGAGCTACTCGCGGACCGCCGTCGCATCGACCGCCAGCACGGGGCGACCTACGCCGGACGGCCCGTGATCATCACGCGCAACGACTATCAGGTGCAGCTCTTCAACGGCGACGTCGGCACGATCGTCGCGCAGGGCGACAAGCGCCTCGCGTTCTTCGTCGCCCCCGACGGCACCGAGCGCCTGCTCTCCCCCGCCCGCCTGCCACCGCACGAGACCGTGTTCGCCATGACCATCCACAAGAGCCAGGGATCCGAGTTCGACCACGTCGCCGTCCTGCTCGGCGACCGATCGTCGCCGCTGCTGACGCGCGAGCTGCTGTACACCGCGGTCACGCGCGCGCGGCGAAAGGTCACGCTGTACGCGACCGAGGCGGTGCTGCGCGAGGCGATCCAGCGGCGCACCGAGCGCGGTTCCGGCCTGCGCGACGCGCTGAAGGGAGCGAGCTGAGATGACGAGTTCCGAACCGAGCGAGCGCAGCGGCGGGCCGGCGACCGATCTCGCCGGCAGCAGCGCCTTCGTGACCGGCGCGAGCGGGCTTCTGGGCTGGGCGATCGTGCAGCTGCTGCGCGCGCGCGGCGCGCGCGTGCGCACGCTGCTGCGCGACGGGCGCCTGCCGGGCGGGCCCGCCGCGACCGAAGGCGTCGAGGTGGTCACCGGCGACCTCGCGGACCGCGACGCGCTCCGCCGCGGCATGGGCGGCGCGCGCTTCGTCTTCCACGTCGCCGCCGACGTGCGCATGTACCGTGCGAACTGGGCGGAGTCACTGCGCACCAACGTGGCCGGCACGCGGAGCGTCGTCGAGGCGGCGCTCGAGGCGCGGCCCGAGCGGCTGGTCTTCACCTCGTCGGCGGCGACGCTCGCGCGCCCGCTCGACCACGTGCGCGGCGAGCCGGTGACCATCGACGAATCGACGCCCTACGACGACGCCATGGCGCGCGCGGCGATGGTCTACCCGCACACCAAGTCGCTCGCCGAGCAGGAGGTGCTGCGCGGCGTGGACGCAGGCCTCGACGCCGTGATCACGCACCCGACCGCGGTGTTCGGACCGGGCGACTGGAAGGGCAACCTGCTGCCGCTGTTCCGCGCGCCGCGCACGCTGCTCGGGCGCGCGGTGCCGCAGGGCTGGCGCACGGTGTGCGACGTGCGCGACGTCGCCGGCGCGCACGTCACGGCGGCCCTGCGGGCGTCGCGCGGACAGCGCTTCGCGCTCGGCGGCGAGTCGATGAGCGTGCGCGAGCTGTTCGCGCTCATCGCCGCCGCCGTCGGGGGACGTCCGCCCGTGGTCGAGCTTCCGCCCGGATTCATGGTGCTGCTGGGCCGGACGATCGAGACCGTCGCGACGCTGCGCGGGCGCGCGCCGCTGCTGGGCGAGGAGATGGCGCTGCAGTCGACGCTGCGCGTGCGCGTGTCGAGTGCGAAGGCGGAGCGCGAGCTCGGCTATCGCCCGCGCGCGGCGCGCGAGTCGATCGCCGACTCGGCGGCGTGGTACCGGGCGCGCGGGCTCCTGTCCTGAGCGTCGTTCCGCCGGCCCGCGTGGCTGCGCGTGGGTTGGCCGCGCTCGGCGGACCGTGCTACCCGCGCGCTCGATGGAGTCGCTGCTGCGGATCTACGACGACCCCATGTTCTGGCTGTTCCCGGTCGGAACGATGCTCGTCAGCATGCTCACGTTCATGCTTTTCGCAGCCCCGCTCACGCTGCTCGCCGCGAAGGACCCGGCGTGGGCGCGGCCCTACAAGATCCAGAGCCGGCGCCCGCGCGCGCAGGATCTCGTCGGGCCGTCGATCCGCACGTGGCTGGTGAACAACCTGTGGACGCTCGTCGGCGCGGTGCTGGCGTGGCCGCTGCTGCGCGAGTCCGGCGTCCATGCGGGGCCGCTGCCGCCCGCGTGGGTGATCGTCGCGCAGGTGGTGTTCTTCATCTACCTCGACGACTTCCTCTACTACTGGATGCACCGCACGCTCCACGTGCCGTGGCTCTTCAAGCGCATCCACGGCTGGCACCACCGCATCCTGACTCCATGGGCGGTGACCGGGCACTACATGCACCCCATCGAATACGCGCTCACCGGCTCGCTCGCTCTGGTCGGCCCTCTGCTGCTCGGCGCGCACATCGTGACCGTGTGGATCTGGATCACCTTCCGGCAGTGGGAGGCGGCCGAAGGCCACTGCGGCTACGACTTCCCGTGGACGCCGACGCACTTCCTGCCGTTCAACGACGGCGCGCGGCACCACGACGTCCACCACGCGCGCGTGCGCGGCAACTACGCGGGCTTCCTCACCTGGACCGACCGGGTCTTCGGCACGCTGTCCAGGGGCTACGCCGAGGACCTCGCCGCGCGCGGGGCGGCGCGGCCGGGCTGAGGCCACCCGCCCGGGCAACTTTTTTCGCCGTCCCTCTGGACCGACCCGCGCAACTCGGATAGGGAATCCGAATCCGATTCGGATTCTGAACCTTTGCGATGCACAGCGCCAGCCCCATCACCGTTCTCGAGACCGTCTCCGGCCCGAAGCAGGCCCGCAGCGAGCGCACGCTCTACCGGCTGCTCGACGCGGCCGAGGCGCTGATCGTCGAACGCGGGCTGGCCGGCCTGTCGATCCCCGAGGTGGCACGCCGCGCAGGGTCGTCGGTCGGCGGCTTCTACGCACGCTTCCGCGACAAGAACGAGCTGCTGCGGGCGCTCGAGGAGCGTTTCTTCCTCGAGGTGCAGAGCCGCCTCGACGCGCTCGCCGACGAGCGGCGCTGGGCAGACGCGCCGGTGCAGGACATCGTCGCCGCAGCGGTGGAAGAGCTCGTGACGGTGACCGAGGCGCGCCGCGCGCTCATCAAGGCCTTCATGTTCCGCGCGACGGTCGACGTGCAGATCCGCGACGACGCGGTCCGGTTCCGCAACCGCGCGGCGGAGAGGATCGCCGCCGTGCTGGTCGGAAAGTCGCCGGGCTTCACCCATCCCGAGCCGGTCCTCGCGATCGACCTCGGCGTGCAGGCCGCCTTCTCGCTCATGAACCAGCACGTGCTCCTCGACGGCACCCAGGCCGCCGGGAGGAGCCTCTCGATCGACGACCTGAAGCGCGAGATCGCGCGACTGTTCGTCGCCTACGTCGGCATCGCCGACGCGACCGTCGCCCACGTCGGCATCGCCGACGGACGCCCCAAGGCGCGCCCACGCGCCGGAAAGAAAGTCAAGCAACAGACGACTGCCTGAGCCGCTCGACGAAGCGCGCCCGACGGAGGAGACGATGGAATACCGCCAGCACAATCCGCTGCCGATCCCGGTGAGCGGTGCCTACCAGTCGCTCAACGCGACCATCGAGACCGTGCTCGACTGGCAGTACGAGCTCAAGAAGCAGAACCTGCTCGCACTCTACGAGAAGGGCAAGACGCTCGCCTGGAACGCGAACGACCTCGACTGGTCGATCGACGTCGACATCGAGAAGATGATGCGCGAGCGCGTCGCGAACGGCGCGGCGACGCTGATGAACACGCTCATGAAGCCGCCGGTCCCGCTGAAGGACGACGAGCTCGTCCGCATGCAGCTGAACATGAACTCGTTCATGCTCTCGCAGTTCCTGCACGGCGAGCAGGGCGCGCTGCTCGCGACCGCGAAGATCGTGCAGAGCGTGCCGTGGGAGGAGGCGAAGTTCTACGCGGCGAACCAGGTCGCCGACGAGGCACGTCACGTCGAGGTGTACCACCGCTACCTCACCGAGAAGCTCGGCATCTCGTACGGCGTCAACGACCAGCTCCGCCAGCTGCTCGACACGATCCTCTGCGATTCGCGCTGGGACATCACGTTCCTCGGCATGCAGATCATGGTCGAGGGTCTCGCGCTGGCCGCGTTCGGCGTGACGCGCCTGCAGATGGCCGACGAGCCGCTCATCCAGGACCTCATCGGTCGCGTCATGGCCGACGAGTCGCGCCACGTGGCGTTCGGCGTGCTCTCGCTCTCCGACCTCTACACGAACGAGATGACGTCCTCCGAGCTCCGCGAGCGCGAGGAGTTCGTCATCGAGGCGACGCACCTGCTGCGCGACCGCCTGCTGATGGAGGCGGTCTTCGAGCGCCTCGGCTGGGACACCAAGCTCTGGGTCGAGTGGGCGAAGCAGACGCCGTTCATGGTCGGCTTCCGCCAGATGATGTTCCAGAAGATCGTGCCCAACCTGAAGCGCCTCGGCCTGCTCACGCCCCGCGTCCGCGCCGAGTACGAGAAGCTCGACCTGCTGAAGTTCGAGCACATGAAGGACTCGGTCGAGGATCCCGATGTGACTCCGCCACACGAGCTCGTGGAGCTGCTGATGCAGTTCATGGCCACCAACCCGGCGGCGCAGGCCAACGGCGCCACCGCTACGGCCTGAACGGCGGCTCCGGCTGCCAGTCGGACTCGGCCGCGCGGACCAGCTCCTCGAGCTCGGACACCGCGCGGCCGATTTCGCCCGCGACGTCCGCGGGCCCACCGCGAGCGAACTCGTCGGCGAGCGCGCGGTAGTACCAGAGGGTGCCCTCGCGTCCGCCGTTGAAGCGCCGCCAGAGCTCCGCGCCGAGCTTGCGATAGTCCGCCAGCACCGAGCGCGCGTTGTGCAGCTTGTCGCAGGCGGTCACCAGCCGCGCCCCGGGATCGGACGACACGGCGAGGTGGCGGATGTAGGCGCGCTTGCGCTCCGGCCACGGCGCCTTGTTCTCGCCGTCGCTGTCGGAGCACGCCTCGACGAGACGCGCGACGTCGTCGCCGAAACGCGTGCGAATGTCCTCGCGCCGCGCCGGCCCGCCGGCGTCCTCGATCGCATCGTGCAGCAGCGCCGCGATCGCCTCGTCCTCCCCTCCCCCGTGCTCGAGCACGAGGCTCGTCACGCCGAGCAGATGCGCGACGTAGGGGATCTCCTTCGGCCGATCGTGCGCGACGGCAGCGCCGTCGTTCTCACGCGGCGTCAGCTTGCGGATCTGGTCCCAGTGCGCGCGCGCCGCGTACGTCAGCGCTTCCTCGAACCGGCTGGTCAGCTTGGGACTCGTCGATCTCTCGCTCATGCGCTCCTTCTCCTCTCGTCTCCTCGATGAGCAGGATAGCGCGTCTCGGGGACACTGGCTGTCTCCGCTGCCTCCCGTCGGGGACACTGGCTGTCTCCGGCGCCGCCCGTCGGGGACACTCCGCGGCCCCCTGCCGGGACACGTCGAGGGCCGTCGCCGCCCCTGCGCGAAGTGCGGCACGCCCCATGCGGCCGTCAGCGCGGGCCGTGCGGTGCATGGCAGCGCCGCACCGCACGTGGCGTCAGGGCTGCGACGGCGGCTGCAGCAGATCCCGCAGCTCGTCGCCGCTCGCCGGCTGCACGACGCGGGTGATTTTTCCCTGCTCGACGAAGAGGACCGTCGGCCGGCCTTCCACGTACGGGAAGTCGGTCGTCGCCACGCCATCCCGATCGAGCAGGATGCGGTACGAGCGATCGCGCATCTTCGGCACCGCGAACATGCTCGCGATCATCGACGGCATGCCGCTGATGTCGGCGACGTAGACCGCACCGCGCAGCTCGAGCGCGGCCTGGTCCATGCCCGCGAATCCCTCCTTGACGGTATCGCCCGCGGCCATGTCGCGCGTGAGCACGACGATGCGCACGTCGGGACCGAGCGTGGCCTTGCGGTCGTGCTGGTCGGCGAGCGTGATCGCCGGCAGCGCGCTGCCGGCGGCGAGCGTCGCGGCGGCGGCGACCCCGGACGTCACCAGGAGCAGCAGGGCAGTCGCCAGTGCTCGGGCAGGCGTTCGCATCGAGTTCGCCTATCCTCGCCCGTGCGGCGGGTCAAACCCCAGCGACGCTCGCACGTGCGGCGGGTCAAACCCCAGCGACGCTCGCACGTGCGGCGGGTCAACCTCCTGCGACGCAGACGCGGATGCTTGGTCGGCCGCCGGTGACGCGCTATCGGTGGGCCTCTCGCAACGCGCAGCAACACGCACACGGGCGTGCGGCACGTTCCGGCCGCGTTCGTGCGCAGGACGGAGAAACCACCGTGAGCGATCCCGCCGCCAACAAGCAGACCATCGAGAAGTTCTGGCGCGACCTCTACGCGCGCGACTTCGACGCCGTCGGCCGCTACTTCGCCGACGACGGCGAGTACACGGACATCCCGACGCCACCCGACGACGTCGCGCGCGGGCCGGCGCAGATCGCGGCAAGGCTCCGCCTGGGCCTCGAGCCGCTGGCCGGCATCTACCACCACCCGCGGCACATGATCGCCGAGGGCAACATCGTCATGACCGAGCACGAGGAGGAGTGGCACTGGCCGTCGGGGGAAAAGGTCGTGATCCCTTTCGTGTCGGTGCACGAGTTCCGCGACGGCAAGCTCGTGCGGTGGTGGGACTATCCGGATCTCAACAAGCTGCTCGGCGCCGCCCCGCAATGGTGGATCGAGCGCATCATGAAGGGCTGGCAGTAAGACCGCGCTAGCGGAACACGAGGGCTGGCAGCAGACCGCGCTAGCGGAACTCGACTTCGGCGCACGCGGCGCCACTGCACTTCGCGAGCAGGTCCACCGTCGCAGACGTGCGCTTCGCCTGCTCCGCGTCGCACGGCGCGGGGCTCATCTCGTACGGGTCGTTCCGCAGGTCGAAGTGGAGACACGCGCCGTCCTTCAGCCGCACGAACTTGTCGTTCGCCTCGCGCACGGCGAGCCAGGGTGAGGTGCCGTCCTGGTCGAACCACTCGAGCAGAACGCGCCGGCGAGGCTCGGCGAGATCCTCGCCGAGCAGCAGCGGCAGAATCGATCGCCCGTCGACGTTCGGCGGCACTGCGGCGCCCGCGATCGCAGCGATCGTCGGGGCGAGGTCGGTGCTCGCGACCAGCGCGTCGCTGCGCCCGACGGGAACGCCGGGCCCGCGCACGAACAGCGGCACGCGGGTGGTCTCGTCGTAGCTCTCGCCCTTGCCGGCAGCGAAGCCGTGCTCCCCCATGAAGAGACCGTGGTCGCTGGTGAAGAACACGTACGTCCGGTCGAGCAGGCCGCGCTTCTCGAGCGTCGCCAGCAACGCCCGCAGGCCGTCCTCGAGCCCGAGCATCATCTCGAGACGCGTCCGCGTCAGCTGCGCCACCTCCTGCTCGTCGGCGGCAAACGACGGCGGCCACTTGAACTGCACGCCGTTGTAGCGTCCCTTGTGCCGCGCGGGCGGCACGAACGGACCGTGCGGCACCATGGGAGTCCACATCGCGAGGAACGGCTCGGGCACGGTCTCGAGCCACTCGTTCGCACGCGCGGCGAAGAAGTCGCTGTCGTACTCCTTCTCGACCACGCGCTCCTTGCCGTCGTCCTCGATGACCGAGTAGCCGGTGCGCGAGGTGGTCATCTTGCCGTAGCCGACCCAGCGCTCCCAGCCCGGCGGCACGGCATGATCGGCGAGCTCCTGCTCGTTCAGGTACTTGCCGAAGAAGCCGGTGTGGTAGCCCACGTCGCGCAGCCACACCGCGAACGTGTTCTTGTCGGCACCGGTACGCTCGAAGGCCCAGACGCCGCCGCGCGCCGGGCCGTTGCCCTTCACCTTGGTGTTGTGCGCGTAGCGGCCGGTCAGGATCGTCGCGCGCGACGGCGCACAGACCGGCGTCGGGATCGACATCTGCAGCGCGAGGCCGCGCGCCGGCAGCATCTTGCCCAGGCCCGGCAGATACGGGAGGAGCCGCGTGTTCAGGTCGTCGGCGAGCACGAACAGGATGTTCGCTCGCTCCGGGCGCGGCGAGCGTTCGCACGCCGCGCAGAGCAGCAGGATCGCGACGACGAGGAATCGGGTCATGCCAGGGATGCTCCGGTGCGCGCGTGAGCGCGTGCGGCGCGCGATCCTCCAACGGCGGTGGCCGGGGGTCAACCGCGCCCGAGCAGGATGTCGCGCCCGAGCAGGACCTGGCGGTTCCTGATCTGGCGTGCCCGCTTGCGCTGGCGCGCCTTCGGGCAGTACCGTCCGGGCTCGTCCGCCGATGTCGCGTCCTGCCCCCTCCCTCACGACGAAGCTGTACTACGGCTTCGGCTCGGTCGCCTTCGGCGTCAAGGACCAGGGCTTCGGCTTCCTGCTGCTGCTCTACTACAACCAGGTGCTCGGCCTGCCCGAGAGGTGGGTCGGCCTCGGCATCATGATCACGCTGATCGCCGACGCCTTCCTCGACCCGATCGTCGGATACGTGTCGGACAACCTGCACACGCGCTGGGGGCGTCGCCACCCGCTGATGTACCTGTCGGCGATCCCGGTGGCGCTGTCCTACGGGCTCCTGTGGAGCCCGCCGGCGGGGCTGTCGCAGGGCGAGCTGTTCGCCTACTTCGTCGCGATCTCGATCCTGGTCCGCGCGTTCATCTCGCTCTACGAGGTGCCCAGCGCGTCGCTCGTGCCCGAGCTGACGACGCACTACGACGAGCGCACGTCGCTGCTCGGGTTCCGCTTCTTCTTCGGCTGGTGGGGCGGGCTCGCGATGGCGGTGCTCGCCTTCCAGGTGTTCCTGCAGCCGAGCGCCGCGTTTCCCGTGGGCGTGCTCAACGCCGCCGGCTACCACGCCTACGGCTGGACGGCCGCGGTCGTCATGGCGTGCGCGATCGTCCTCTCCGCCGCCGGCACGCACTCGTACATCCCGCACCTCAGGAAGCCGCCGCCGCAGCGGCCGTTCGATCTCGCGCGAACCTTCGCCGAGCTGCGCGCCACGCTCGCGAACCGCTCGTTCCTGGCGCTGTTCGGCGCGATGATCTTCGCCTCGATGGCCGGCGGGCTCATGGCGGCGCTCAACATCTACTTCAACACGTTCTTCTGGGAGCTGACCTCGGATCAGATGTCGCTGCTCGTGCTGACCAGCTTCGTCGCCGCCGCGATCGCGCTCGCGACGGCCCCCCGCATCTCGGCGCGGATCGGCAAGAAGGCCGCCGCCGTCTGGATCGCGCTCGCCGCGATCGTGCTCGGCCCAGCACCGGTCGTGCTGCGCCTGGTCGGCTGGTTCCCGGCGAACCACACGCCCGCCCTCATGCCGGCGCTGCTGGCGACGAACCTGCTCGCGCTGACGCTGACCATCGCGTCGAGCATCGTCAGCTCGTCGATGATCGCGGACATCGTCGAGGACAGCGAGCTGAAGACCGGACGGCGCTCGGAGGGGACGTTCTTCGCGTCCATGAGCTTCGTGCAGAAGAGCGTGTCGGGCATCGGGATCTTCACCTCCACGCTGCTGCTCGGCGTGATCGGCTTCCCGCAGAACGCGAAGCCGGGCGAGGTCGCGGCGGAGGTCGTGCGCGACCTCGGCGTCGTCTACACGCCGATGATCGTCGCGCTCTACCTGTGCTCGATCGCGTGCCTCGCCATGTACCCGATCAGCCGCGCGCGCCACGAGGAGAACCTGCGCCGCCTCGCCGATGGCGCGGACGTGCAGGCCGGGGCCTAGGGCACCGCCACCGCAGCGCGATCCGTTCGGCCTGCCCGGGCGACCGATCGCCCGCCCGGCACGCGCGACGCACCGCGCGCGGCGCGCGAGGCTCGACAGGGCCGCACGACCCCGGTACGACCTGCAGAGCGGAGGACGCGTCATGCACGATCTCGTGGTTCGAAACGGCACGGTCATCGACGGCACCGGCAGCGCGCGCAGATCGGCGGACGTCGCCATCGACGACGGGCGCATCAGCGCCGTCGGCACGGTGAGCGCGCGGGGCAAGACGGAGATCGACGCCCGCGACCAGATCGTCGCACCGGGCTGGGTCGACGTGCACACGCACTACGACGGGCAGGTCACGTGGGACCCGATCCTGGCACCGTCGAGCTGGCACGGCGTGACCACGCTGGTCATGGGCAACTGCGGCGTCGGATTCGCGCCGCGGCGTCCGGGCGAGGAGGAGTTCCTCATCGAGCTCATGGAGGGCGTCGAGGACATCCCCGGCACGGCGCTGCACGAGGGCATCGACTGGCGCTGGGAGACCTTCCCCGAGTACCTCGACGCGCTCGACCGGATGCCGCGCGTGCTCGACGTGGCGGCGCAGGTGCCGCACTGCGCGCTCCGCGCCTACGTGCTCGGCGAGCGCGCACACGACGTCGACGTGACGGCGGACGAGATCGCCGAGATGGCACGCCTGACGCGCGAAGCGCTCCAGGCCGGGGCCATCGGCTTCTCGACGTCGCGCACGATCCTGCACCGCTCGAAGCACGGGCTCGTTCCCGGCACGTCGTCGACGCCCGAGGAGCTGCTCGGCATCGGGCGTGCGCTCGGCGACGCCGGCCACGGCGTGTTCGAGATGGTCGCCGACCTGCAGGGCCAGGAGCCCGACCTGTCGTGGATGCGCGACTTCTGCACCACGACCAACCGCGCACTCACGTTCG